>Ga0098042_1000981_pt1 | contig 10936 bp, 5 predicted proteins | sample 9_EtaG_FD_75066 | JGI IMG/M metagenome (GOLD analysis project Ga0098042, IMG submission 75066) | Marine viral communities from the Subarctic Pacific Ocean - 9_ETSP_OMZ_AT15188 metaG | ecosystem: Environmental > Aquatic > Marine > Oceanic | place: Pacific Ocean | collected 2015-01-10
CGAAAAGGTGTACAGGAAGCAAATATGGAAGATCTAAAAAACGCACCAAGTCCTTTAGACGAAACACAATATGCAAAGATGCAGGAGTTAGCTAACTCTAATCCTGAATTATCTGTGAAAGAACTCGTTGCAAAATCTGATGAGTTTATTGGTACAGATCCTACAACTATGAAAAACTATCTGGTTAATGCAGGAGTAGACATTGAAGCAGATACTGTAGGAAACGTAGATTTAGTAAAGGCAAAAGAAGCCACCCCTGCACCAATTGTTGATCCTAAACTTTCTGCTGATGATGTTGCAAAACAAAACATTGAAGCAGCACAAGGAACGGTATCTAAAGAAGTTGGTGAAGAACAAATTAATCTAAACCAAGAACAATTATTTGCAAAAGAACAAACAGGCACAGCCGAACAAATTACAGGTGATACAAAAAGAGTAGTTACAGAAGATGAAAAGGTAACTGCGGCAGTAGCCACCCCAGAAGAATTATCTGAAATAAATATGGTTGCGGCAACGGCTGAACCATCAGATCGTGCGACTACACGTGGGCAACTTGAGTTGTTGCAAAAAGACTTTGAAGGGGGCAAGATCCCACCATATGCAGCAGGACAGATAAGAGCGGCCAATGCAATTATGTTGCAACGTGGTATTGGAGCATCTTCGATTGCTGGACAAGCTATTATGCAAGCAGCTTTAGAAAGCAGTGTGCAAGTTGCTATGGCTGATGCAAAAGCATTTCAAACATTTGAAATGGCAAGCCTTACAAACAAACAACAAGCTGCGGCATTAAACGCACAGATACGTGCTAAAATACTTGGTCAAGAACTTACCAATAAGCAACAGGCAGCTGTTGTAAATGCAGCTAGAGTATCTGAAGCTAACAATCTTACGTTTACGGCTGAACAACGAGTTATGTTAGAAAATTCAAAAATGATGCAACAAATGGAACTTGCTAATCTTAACACTAAACAACAGACTGCCCTTGCTAATGCAGCCACATTTGCAAATCTTGAAAAAACAAATCTTGATGCACGAATGACAGCACAAGTTACAAACGCACAAAATTTTTTAAAAATGGATATGACAAATCTTAGTAACGAACAACAGGCTCGTACTCTTGAATATCAATCAGCTATACAATCTGTATTTTCTGATCAAGCTGCAATAAATGTAGCTGAACAGTTTAATGCAAAAAATCAAATGCAGGTTGACCAATTTTACACAGAATTAAATACACAAATTGAACAGGCTAATGCAACACGAAATGCAAATATGGAACAATTTAATGTTAATCAAAAAAATGCAATGCGACAATTTAATGAAACAATGAAATTAAATAGAGAAAAATTTAATGTAAATGCTCGTTTGCAAATTGATCAATCAAATGTAGAGTGGCGAAGACAGATAAATACAGCAAACACGGCTGAACAAAATGCTGCAAACAGGTTACAGTATCAATCGCTTACAAATCAAACAACACAAGCACAAAATAACTTATGGAATTTTTATAGAGACTCAGCTTCGTGGTTAATGACAACGGCTGAAAATAGAGAACAAAGATCTCATGACGCTGCTATGTTGGCTGCTCAAATATCAGGAAATAAAGATTTGTACAGAACAGAATTTTTAAACAACTTGCTTTTGGAAGTAGGAATGAATTTATAGGATAATATATGTTAGGAAATTTAATAAAAATGTTTGTAGGAGCTAATTTAGCATCAGCAGGTGCATCTTACATGTTAGGACCAGAAAATATGTTAACTAAAGGTATGGGAAAACTAACAGGATCATTTTTAGGTATGGGTTCTAGCTCATCATCTACTAGTAGAAGTGATTTAAAATATGTTTCAAAAGTTGATCCTCAAGAAATTAAATTATCTGGTGCTAGTAGTACAGGAACAGCACGACCTAGTTTATCTTCTGCATCTCAACCTAGTCAATTTCCAATGGGGTATAAAAGTAATTTAAACATATCTCCTGAAGTTAGACGACTTTTACAAGATGTAAATGATGGTATGGTTGGAAATCAAAATATTCGATTATCTTTATATCAAACACCAGAAAATAAAATAGATGTGGGGTAAATACTAATGACAATTCGTGATGTAAGCCTTGAAGAAGAACGAGAAGAAATAGCAAGAAGCGTTGTAGATGAAGGTATTCTTGAAACCCCAAATGAATTAAATGGTCTTTCTGCTATTCCGGGATTTGGCATGACACAACCAAAAGGAAAATGGGCATGGGAAAACCCTCCACAATTTTCTGATCCAAATGAAGCAATAGATGCAGTTGTAGAAAAATTTGATGAAGAGCCTACAAAATCTAATTTATTAAAAATTATGCTTGCAGGAGTATCTGTAGAAGAAATAGTTAATATTACAGTAATGAACGGATTTACAGAAGGTAAATTTAATCCAGATGTTGCAGAACTTATAAAGCCAGCATTAACTATAAAACTTTTAACAATAGCTCAAGAGAAAGATGTTCCTATTCGTATGTTTGTAGATCAAGTAGATTCTGGTGAAATGGAAGATGAACAACTATTTAGAATAATGCAAGAAAGAAATCCTACTATGTTTAAAGAGTTATCTGAAAAAATAAATGAACAAATAAGAATGGGAACTCAACCTGCTCCAGAGCCAAAACCCTCTCCAGTAACCGAAAACAGTTTTTTAAATATGGGTAATTAAATATGTCAGTAAATCCAATAGATATTTTTACCATTTTACTTTCAGGTAAAAAAATAAAAGAATCAAAAGACGCAGCAAAACTTGCAGCAGCAGAGTTAGAGTATGATCAGTGGTTAGACAAACAAGACTATTTGCAAGACCAAAAAGAAAGTTATGATGCTACAAAAAGAAAAATTAGAATTAAAGATGAAAAACAAAAACGTATAGACGATTTTAATTTTAAAATGAAAACAAAACCTCTTGAATCTCAAGTTGAGTTTGGTATTAAAGCTGGAGAAGAGGGTCTTGGTGGGCTTTCTCAAGATAGATTTGGAAATCCTTTGCCTTTTGATGTATTTAGTCAACGTGTTAATCGAGAACGAACACAAAAAACATTACGAGATAAACTTAAGTCAGAAGAAAAATCTTTTATTCAAACAGAAAAATTAAAACAAAGTGATCTTGCATTAGAGACAGCTACAATCCAAGCTCAGAATAAAGCAGAAGCAACATTTGCTGAACAAGGTTACGGAAATTTAAAAACTGAAGGTATGAGTTTTGACGACTTTGCCATAGCAGTTAAAACTGCTAAAGAAAAAGATGCATTAGCTGCAACCAGTGCTGAAGAAAGACAAAAGGTAATAGAAAAATATGTAGGCATGGGGTATGGAAATTTTCTAAAAGATGAAAATGGTCAAGATCGCTCATATGAAGATTTTATAAAATTAGCTGTAGATCAAGAGCAAAATGATATTCTTAAAAGAAAAAAACAGCAGTTTACACAAGAAAAAGAAATAAGTGCAGAGTTTGAAACTGAAAGAAGAAAAGTTGTAAGAGAAGAAAGTCTTAGAGAATTAGCTTTTAAATATGGAATTAATCCAGATGATGAAACTGCTTACGATGGCACAGATATTTGGAAAAATGATCTTCAAGCAAAACTTAAAGGCATGGAAGAAAATTTAACTTTTGAAGAAAAAAATGAGTTAGCGTTATTGAATAAAGAAAGCGAAACAAATTTGCTCAATAGAATAGCAGGAGAGCTTGAAACAGTAAAAAACACTGACTATACTTTGTTTAAAGATGTAAAAGGAGTAACACCTTTTGTAATGCCTAAAAAATTTGCAGATTCAAAAGTAACAGAAACAGACAGGTTGCGACTTTTTGAACGATGGTCAATGAATAATTTTGATAAAGTAGCAATGGCTACAAAAGGATTAAAAAATCCTGAAATGGCAAACTTTGTAAATGAATTTAGTAACACGTATGCAAATGCATTGATTGAACAAACTAAAGCAACAGAAAAAGGTATTTTTAAACCAACATCTCTTGGAACAACTTTTCTTTCTTCTCACCCATATTTTCGACAAATAATAAAAAGACATCACAATAAAGTTTTTAATATTGGAAACTTAATGAAAGAAGGTGCTATACTTAAAGCAATAAGACAAAACCAAACTATTCCTGCATCTAGTATTTCACAAATAAATGATCCACAAACAAATGAAACTAGCAGTGGTATTATAATAGATTGGGCAAAAGGGACTCGTGAAGAAAATAATGCGTATGTCTTAATAGCAAAAGAAACAGATAAAAACAGAGGAGTAGAAGGAGATGAAGAAGCTCTTATGATTGCTATGTCAAGTTATGTTGGTACAAAATTTGTTAGTGGCAAGTATGTTCCTGATTTATCTGCAGTAAAATTTATTGCAGATTTAACTGGAAAAGGATATAGTATGACTCAATTGAGACAATTTGATCCTTCTCAAACAACAGACAATGGTGGACAAATTATGTATAATCACAGTCTTACTCAAGAGATAAGTAGAGTAGCTAATGATTATTTTTCAAGCCCACAATCATTTATTCAAGCTTTGTCGATTTCAGCAAAATCTATTGACACAGGAACAGTTGCCCTATCTCCTGCCGAGTATGCTAAACAACAGGGGGTGGATCTTCAAGCTTTAAGAAAACAAAATTTTGATGCAGGTGATCTAATAAATGATGCAGATTCAGGATTACGCAGTCTTACTAATTCAGATTTACTAACATTAAGAAACTCTGATGCAAGAAATGGACTTCTTTTACAAAACAATGGTGTTTATATTGAATCTGATCCAGATCAATCAAGCGATTTATTTGGTCTTCCATTAAATACTTATAGTACTCTTTTTAGTACGTTAGGAGATCAAGTTAGTGCTGTCATGGAAACAGCAAAAGATATAGCTGGCATAGGGGATAGTACAATTGGTTCAGCAATTATTAACCAATATGACAAGTTAGATGATAAAAATAGGCGTTGGACAAACTATAGAGATGATGTTAATCCAAAAACAGGAATAACATATTTAGAAGAAGAAGCTACACGAAGAGGTATGAGTGTAAATAGATTTTTAAAAGCAGAAGAAAAAGCTAAACGAGAAACTACACAACAGTTAAATGAAGCTCAAGCAGTCCTTAATAATCCAGAAGCTAGCCAAGCCGCAAGAGTTGCAGCAAGAAGACAATTTTTTGCTTTTACTATGGCATACAAGCTTGCTTCCTTATTACAAGGGGGAACAGGTGGTCGAACAATTTCTGACCAAGACGTACAAAACATGTTTAGAGTGTTATCACAAAATGCGTTAACATCACCAGTTCAATTTGGTGAGTCCATGTTAAACATAAAAAGAATGGCTAAAAACATTTTAGAAGTAAACCAAATGGTTCAAATTGGTATAGCTATAGGTCCTAATGGAGAAACTCCAAACAGACCTTTGCTTGTCGCTGCACAACATTATAAAGGTTTTCATGCCGCAACATTTACACCAACATATAACAACGTTGTAAATTTTATTAGATATGGAAATCCAACAGGAAAACGAGCTAACGCAGAACAAAACGCTGTAGATACATCAGATATAAACAAATCACAACAATTTATGAAAAGACGAATTTACCCAGAGGATGTACCTCCAAAAGCTGTAGATAAATTGTTTAATGAACCAACTGAACAAATGCTTCAGTTTTACATACAACAATTTGGAGAAGATAAAGTTCCAAAGGGATTTACTGTAATAACTCCTCCAACACCAGAAGAACAAATTAACCAAGCAGCAGGGATGTCTTTATAATGGCAGATAACGTTACAAATCCTTTTGCTGAATTTGTTTTAGAGGAAGAAGAAAATAAAAAATCTAATCCTTTTGCTGAATTTGATGTTAAAGAAAAACCTGAAGCCCCTGAATTTAAAGTTAAACAAAAATTTGAAGAAATCGAAAAACAATATTTTTTAAAGCCACAAGCAAAAGCCAAAGAAGTTATAACAGATGTAGCTGGATCTGCTAAAGACACAGTTCTTGGTACTATTGGAGATGCATATACTAAAATAGCCCCCCAATCTTTACAATATAAAACTGCAATAGAGTATGATGCAACAGGATCGCCCATTGTTAAAGAAGGTAGAGTAATTCCTGAAGTTTCTATATTTGAAGAACCCACAGTTAAACAATATTTTGACGACCCCAAAAAAGAAAAAGAGTTAAACAACGTTTTAAAAGGATACATTACAGCATCAGGAACACCTATATATTGGGATGAAGAAGAAAGAAAAGAATTTCCAACAGCAAGAGAATTTTTAAAAGATGCTGATCAATATAGTCCACGCTCATTACTCTTTGCTGAACCTTTTGAAGCTTATGATTTAGATTATACTGATGTAATAAAAAAGTATACTGAACTTCCAAAAGATAAACAAGGATTTCAACTTAGCCGTTTACAGTTTTCAGATTATAAACAAGAACCTTTTACTATTGGGTCAATGCTTCCGGGAACTGAAAGATTTGGTGGAGCGTTAGTTAAAGATACTGTTGATTACGTTAGAGATACTATGGGGGTAAAAGACACTCAAACATTAGCCGTAATAGCCAAAATGACAGAAAGTGGTGAAATTGCAGGAAGAAGAGCTATATCAGGATTGTATACAACTGCTAAATTTTTAACAGCAGATGCAGCAGTTTTTATGGCTAGAACAACACAAAGTCTTATGAATTATAATGAAACTAGACAATTTGTACCTTACAGTTCTGACATAGAAAGAAAAATATTTAATGACAGATGGCTTGCTGGATCAGCAGCAGATTTTAGAAAAAGACTTTTAACAGCAGGTGTATCCCCAATATTTGCAACACAAGAGTTTGCAGAAAAACTATTAGCTTTTAGTCCAACTATTGCTGACAGAGGACTTAAAGTTGCTATTGATGTAAAAGGTTTTACTGCAGCACTTGGAATGAAAATGACAGGTAGTGCCAACGCAGCCTTTATTGATTTTACAAATTTTGTAAAGGCAAGACCTAAATTGTTTAAAATGGATGCTGATGGAAAGATGGTAAAAGGCACATATGAGGAAGCTATAAAGGCATATAAAAAACAAAGAGGAGAATATGCTGATAATTTAATGGGCAGGTTTTTAGATAATATGCAAACCGATAAATTGGTAAGAGGATTTGAACTTAATCTTGCAAAGCTACCAGTTGAAAAAAGAAAAATAGTTCAAGATAATAGAAAACTATTAGCAGAACTTACACAAGAAAGAGACAGACTTAAAAATTTAGAAAAAGTAAATACATACAATAAAAGGTATGGAGTAGAGGGCAAGCTTCCTGCTAACTACGATAAAGATATAACTGATATTAACAGAGCAATAGCTCAACAAAGGATTGCCACATCCGTTGCAGAAAGCACAAGTGGTACTGCCAAATGGGTTAGAGAACTAAATTCTGCAGACGCTGGTTTTGTTTTATACGGAACATCATTAGGTCAACTTAATCAAAATTTAAATGGAGATCCTTTATTTGGAGAATTTGCAGGGTACACATACGCAATGGGAGAACTTTTATCAAAAGGAACTCGATTTGAAAAATTTCCATTTTTAATAGCAGGAAGTGTAAAAGCTGGAGCTAGAGCAGTTGAAAACTTAACATTAAAAACACTTGAATTATATACTGGTAAAGGAACATTTTTAGATCCAAAACTTACTGCAAAAGGTAGTGAAGACATAATTGATCTTGCTAACACAGTTAAAACATTAAGTCCTCAAGCTCAGACATATGTAGAAGAACGTGTAGCTGGATTTAAAATTGTTATGGATGATTTAATTAGCAAAGGTGTTAACCCAGATGTATTAAAGCCCACACTAGCAAAACTATCTGGTTTAGCAGCCGTAGAAGCATTTGAAATGGGTGTAAGATCTGAAATGTATGCTTCAAGAACTTTTGATTCAGAAGTTATAGCTTCATTACAAGATGCAACAAATACAAAAAAAGAAATAGTAAATGAATTAAAAAAATTATCTATGGGCTTTACAGATAATATGCCTGAAGCAGGAACGGCAGAATTAATTACTACATTTAGAACTAATATAAGTGATGCTCTTAAAAATATAGAAAAAGATATAAAAGAAAGTGATAAGTTATACAAAGAGTATGAAAACTTACAATTAAATTTTTTAGCCGATGAATATGTGTCTACTGTAAAAGGAGAGCGATCAGCAGAAATAGTAAAAAAAATAAATGACATAACGGATGGAGAACCTTTACCTATATCTATGTTAGATACTGTTACAGTTATGACAAAAGATAAAAAAACAAGGTTAATTCAAGAATTAAATACTGAAGCCATTAGAAGTGAAACACAAAAACTTACAACAAAAATACAAGCATCAATAAAACTAAATAAAAATATAGAATTTAAAGAAAATGATGATGTAACTAGAGCCGTTACTGAAAGAGTGTTAGAATCCCAAAAAGAAATTTTACAAATTAATGGATCGAAGGGATATAAAATTATGGATAACGATCCTAAATTGGGTTTAGCAAAAACAGATGCTACTAACTTATTTAATAGTGTATTCGATGACGTAACAAGCATATCAGGAAAAGCTAGAAAATTTAATGAAGCAACGATGAAAGAATCAGATTCATCTGGCTTAATTAAAATATTTGATGCTGCTGCAAATAAAATGTTACTTAACAAATTAACTCCAGAGGAAATAGCTGATCTTAGAGGAGCAATGAAAGCAGATGGATATGACAGGTTTAGCCCTGCTTTTATGTTACACTACAGTAACGAAATACAAAAAGCTGCTGGCAACCCAATTCTTCCTTTTAATTTAGGGTTTGAAGAATCAGCCCAAATTAAATCTGCTTTAACACGAATACGAAATTCATATGAGTTTCAAGCACAAAATGGAAATACAGCAGCTGGAGCTAGAGCAAGAGCATACGCTGAATATACAGATGCGGCCAGAAATCTTTTTAAAAATTTTAAAAGTCCAAAAGGAATAACTTTAACAGGACTTGATGAAAAGTTAGCTAAAGCTGATGCAATTTACAAAACAGAGTACGCAGATAAATTTTTTGATAACAACCTTGCAAAAAACCTAACGTATGAAAGAAAGTTTGGATACAGAGATCCAGTTAAAGAAAATGAATTTATAGCACAACCAACAACAGCTCATCCAGAAGGAAAAAAATACGTAAAGGATAGTAATACTTGGTTTAATCTTAACAAACTATCTAATGATCCAGATGCATCTTCAAATTTAAATGGTGATATTTTAAGGATGTTTGGTAAAAGAAATGAAAAAGGTCAAAATGTAATATCGGCAGAAGATAACCCAGATTTAGTAGCTCTTAGTAAACATTTAACAACAGAGTGGATTTTAAAACAACTTACAAAGCGTAACGTAGATGGTAAGCTTAAAGATGTTGCAGTCAACACTCCTGAATTTATGGCTAAATTAGAGAACATACAAAGAGCTTTTGCTACAGGTGATGGCAAATATTTGTTTTCAGTCGATGAATTTTTTGATATAAACGGCCCATTTGGTTTTCATGCTGCACGACAAAATCAAAGAGAAGTAGACTCTATAGCGTCTGATACTGAAGTTCTTTTAAAAAATGCATTTGATAAAAGTAAAGCAAATAAAGACCATTTAACACGTATAGATAAAATAAATGAAAATCAAGCTTTAATATTCAACGCTAAAAAAGAATGGAAATTAGCTAGTGATATATACGATGATTTAGTTGTAATGAGAAACACAGATATAGGTGAATTTAAAAAAGCTTTTATTGCTAATAATAAAGGAGTAAAAGCTAAAGAGGTTGATGATGCTTTACGTTATATAGTAGCAAAACATATAAATGAAGAAGTCTTTAAAGTATCAAAAGAACTAGAGTTATTTCCAGCAGATCAATTTGGTCAATTGGCAAAACAAGTACAAGATGTTGATTTTGAAAAACTTAGAGAAATGATAACTAAAGATGAAAGAGGTCCTGCATTAAAAGAAATACTAGGAGATAATCATTACAATGCTCTACTAAGCATTAGTCGATATATGGAATTAACAAAAGTACGACAGGATAAGATTCAAGTAATGGGTATCCCACGATCACTATCTGTTGAAAGTTGGATTAGTAGAATATACAGCATTAATCGTGGTGTTGTTTCTCCTAAATATGTTGCAACAGAAGCAGCATTACAACAAGCAAGAAAGAAAAATATAAGCACACTTGAAGCTATTATTGCAGATCCAGATGCAGCAGAACTTTTTGCAAAAATTATATTAGAACAAAAACCATTAGAAGAGCAACTAGGAAAAAGATTGCTTGGGGCAATAGCTTTTCATTTTAGTTATTCAGCTTCTAGAGTAGGATGGAATGATTACATTATTGAAGGCATGGATAATCAGTTAGGAAAAGCAAAATTTACTGGACAACGGTTTGCAAGTTCAATTATCCCAGACGCTATTCAACCTGAATTTTTAACACCTACCAATGCTATGGATAAACAGATGAAAGAACTACAATTTCTTAAAACTAGAAATCCTAAAAAACTTTGGGGAAAGGGAACACCATTTAGTAACTATGCAGCATGGAAAAAAGCACAACCAGAATACCGAACTTCAACATATTTAGATAATAAACAATATACAAATTAAACGGAGAAACTATGAAGACTTATTACAACGGCCCAAGACAAAGAATGAACTATGGTGGTATGAGTATGGGAACAACTCTTGGTAGTACAATGGGGCAAAAAGATCAAATGAAGTCTGATCGTTTAAGAACTACTATGGGCAACAACCCAATGATGCAACCTATGAAAAATGGTGGCAAGAAAAAGAAAAAAGAAAGCCTTTACTAAAAAAAGTCTTTATATAAACGTGCTGAGAGGGGTAGAACTATAGTCTTTGGTATGATTACACCAGAGAAATAGCTTTACCCCTC
>Ga0098042_1000985_pt1 | contig 10889 bp, 3 predicted proteins | sample 9_EtaG_FD_75066 | JGI IMG/M metagenome (GOLD analysis project Ga0098042, IMG submission 75066) | Marine viral communities from the Subarctic Pacific Ocean - 9_ETSP_OMZ_AT15188 metaG | ecosystem: Environmental > Aquatic > Marine > Oceanic | place: Pacific Ocean | collected 2015-01-10
ACCTATGGATATGGGGCTTGGTGGTATGACCGAAGGTGGTATGAATGATAAAGAGCTAATAAGTAGCGCCATAGATGTCATACAAGGTGAGGTAATAGATAAAACTCAACAACAAGTAATATTAGCACAATTTGTATCACAATTTGGTCAAGAGGCTCTTAAAGATCTAATAGAAAGAGTTGAGTCAGGAGAAATACCTAGTGTTCCTGTTGAAGGTGACGGTATGGTAAAAGGTGCCGGAGATGGTATGGCTGATATGGTTCCGTCTTCTATGGGGGGAGATCAAGATGTATTACTTAGTGATGGTGAGTTTGTTGTTCCTGCTGACGTTGTTAGTGGCATCGGAAACGGGAGTTCAGACGCAGGTGCAGATAAATTAGAAAATATGATGGATAGAGTTAGAAAGTTAAGGACTGGTGGAAAAGCACAACCACCTGCAATACCTGATGAGATGATGTTGCCTGCATGATATTTACAGCAATACCTAGAGATGCTCTAGACATTGTTTGGCAAGATGTAGCTACAATGCTTGCAAAGGCGGTTGCTACAAGTAATGGTAAGTTTCATATAGATGATATTTACCGAGATATTAAGAATGGCACTTATAGTTTATGGCTCGCTATAGACAAAGAAGTAGAAGGAAATAAAGTGGTAGCTGGTATAACGACAAGAATAATAGCATATCCTAATAAGAAGTCACTTGCTATGGATTGGATAGGTGGAAACAGAATGTCAGAATGGATGCCACTTGCTATGGAAAAACTTACAAAATTTGCTAAAGATTGTGATTGTAATGCTTTAGAGGGCTATGGCAGAAAAGCATGGGGCAGAGTATTAAAAAGATATAACTGGGAGCCAGATTATATAGCGTATAAAATGGAGATAGACAATGGGTAAAGGTTCAAAAGCGCCACCACAACAAACAGAACAAAATATAGTACAAAGTAATTTACCTAAATACTTTGAGCCATATGCCATTGATATGATGAAAAGGGCTGAAGCTGAGTCTAAGCGTGAGTACACTCCTTATGAAGGACAAAGATTAGCTGATGAAAATACTGATACTATGGCATCGAGAAAGATGGCAAGAGATGTTGCTAGTGGAGGTATAGCCGGATTAGGTACAGCACAAAGTGGAACATCCGCTGGAATGAATAGAGCTTTACAGGGTATGGGGTTTCAATCACAAGACTTTGACTCTGCACAAGCACAAAAGTATATGTCACCATACTTGCAAAATGTATTAGATGTGCAGAAACAACAAGCAGTATTAGATTTTAATAGAGGTCAAGCCGATAGAAATGCTCAAGCTGTTCAACAAGGTGCTTTTGGTGGGTCTAGAGGCGCAGTGCAACAAGCACTTGCAGGTGAAGGACTGCAAAGACAACTTGCAGAAATACAGGCGACAGGACAGCAAAAAGCATTTGAGCAGGCACAACAACAGTTTGGCGCAGACAGAGATGCAAGAGCGCAGGCAGAGAAGATGGGTTTATCTGCAGCAGAAAGCCTATCTGGACAATCTGCTCAACTTGCTGCACTTGGTGAAAAAGCTAGAGCAGGTGATATAGAGTCAGCTCAGTTATTAGAAAAGATTGCTAAAGATAGACAAGCTAGAGATCAAGCTGGATTAGACTTAGCATATGAAGATTTTGTAAGACAAAGAGATATGCCTAGAGAAGATCTTACATTTTTATCATCTATTCTTCGGGGTGTACCTGTACAGCCATCAACAGAAACGACTAAGTTTCAACAATACAATCCTGTAAAAGATCTGCTCGGAACAGGAATAGCTGGTCTAGGATTATATAAAGGGATATCTGGCTTATGATGAACATAATACAAGTTCAAGATAACTTAAAAAACTTTTCACAAGATCAACTTATTAAAGAAATGCAACAACCTAGTGGCTCTACACCACAGTTTCTTGTTTTGTCAGAGTTAAACAGAAGAAAAAGAGTTAAAGGTGATTTTGAAGCTAGACAGGCTCAAGCTCAACCTACTGTAGCTCAAGAAGCTGTAGCTTCTGCAGGTGTGCCACAACAAGGTATGATGGGTATGTCAGAGGCTATGGCTCCTCAAAGTGTAGAGTCTGGTGGTATTGGGTCTATGATGCCAAAGACTATGAAGAATGGTGGTGAAGTAGAAGGATATGCAGAAGGTGGTGTTGTAAAAGCCGCTAATGGTTTATCACTTGCCGATAGAAATTATAATCCCGGTAATATAAGAAGAGCTGGTTTTATAGGAGAAACAGGAGAGAATAAAGGTTATGCTACATATGCATCTCCAGAGTTTGGATTAAGAGCTATGTCTAGATTGTCAGGAACATATGCTAACAAAGGTATAACAACAATTAGAGATTTTATTAATAGGTATGCTCCACCATCTGATAATAATAAAAACAATGAAAATTATGCAAAAATGGTGGCTGATTCTTTAGGTGTTGGTGTTGATGATCCTGTTGACTTTAACAAACCTTCTGTTAAAGAGGCTTTAATACCTGCTATGGCTAAGTTTGAGGGGTATTCTGGTGATCTAGGGCCTAATCTTATTAAGAGCGCTGTAGCGGCCTCTGAAACGGAAGATGTAACAGATGTAAATGAATTATTATCTGGTATTGATTCTTTGTCTGGAGATAAAAGTGGTGGTGAAAAATTAACAGCTGACCTGTCTTTTCCTACAACACAGAATTTTGGTGCTAGAAATATAGATTTAGGAAATATATTTGGCATAAAAAGCGCTGCCGCATCCACTAAATCCGAACAATCATTAGACGATAAATTAATGGCAGAAGATGCTGCAGATAAATTAGATCCAAAAACATTAAAAATGCTTCAAGATAGTGGTAATTTAACTGAATTAGATTTTGTTACTGGTGAGAGTGATCCTAATATCATTGGAAAAATGTTTGGAAAACAACCTACAATAAAAGATGATATAGATAAATTTAGAGATAATAGAGTAGATGGTGGATTTGCACCTTTTCAAGATCCTTTATTTGTAAATAGAGCTGCTCAAAAATTAGGTAAAGAAGGAAGAAGTAATCAAGATGTGTATAGTGATAGCTATGGAGATCAATCAGATTTAAGTATTCTTGACTTGATTGATTCCGATACTATTAAAGAAAATATAAAAAAGAGAATTGATGAAGGTGAGTTTAAAGAGCCTGATAAAAAGAAAAATATATTTGCAGATACAGCTGTGCAAACAGAAATTTACAATAAAGAAAAAAAAGATACTGAAAAATTTAAAGAAAAAAATAAGGTAGAAAAAAAGAAACCAGAATCTAATTATATATTTAGTGATGGATCTACTAGTAGAGGTATAGGAAATACTGAACAAGAAATTATCAATCTTATGGCTCAATTAAAGAAAGACAGAGATTTTGATAAGTATATGGCATTAGCTCAAGTAGGTTTAAACTTAATGGATCAAAAGGGTTATGGTGAATCTGCACAAGCTGGACTTAAAACACTTGGTGACTCACAACAAAGATATGCTGATGGAGTTACTAGTTTAATTAATGCAAGAGCAAAATTAGCTACAGCGGTTGGTAAGACACAGCTTACAACTAAAGAGGCTTATGATAAATTGTTGGCATTAAGAAACAGATTGTATGGAAAGCAAGGTGATATGGGTATTGTTAATGCAGAATTGCCTGCTGATGTTCTTGCAGCTTTAAAAGCTGAAGAAAGATTTTTATATAATTATTTAAATAGCAAAGGTCTAAACTTGCCGATGGTAAATGCAAGTATAGAAACAAATAAAAAAGCTGCTGGATAACTCTTAATGGGTACAATTAATGTAACAAGTAAACGCACTGGCAATACTTATCCTATAGCAATAGCTGGTAGCAGGCCAACAGAACAAGAAGATGCCTTTATACAACAATATGTAGATAGGCAAGATGGTGTTTTAGCTATTGCACCTGAAGAAGATGATGATTCTCAAGGTGGCTTAATTGATTTTGCCAAGTCTACAGCAGGTGGTGTAGCCAGATCATTTACAGAAATACCCGGTGGTTTAGCCGCTTTAGGAGAAACTATTCTTGGAGAAGATGTAGGCACAACCAGTATAGGTAAAGCTGCCCAATCATTTTCTAATAATGCATCCGAATACATACAAGACACTTTTGATATGAATGAAAGTGTTGCTAGTAAGTCAGGTCAAGCATTTGGCTCTATGTTATCTTTTCTTATACCTTCTACCGCGGTGGCTAAAGGTGTGTCTTTATTAGGAGCTACATCAAAAGGTGCTAGTTTTTCTGCATTAGGCACAGCAGCAATACAAGGTTCAGCTTTACAATCTCAAGATCAAATGAACAGAATGGCAAATTTCATTGAAAACGGTGGAGAGATTGATGAAGAAACAAAAAGAAATGCAATAGCTCTTAGTGGTGCAATAGGTTTATCAGAAGCTGCTCCAATATCTTATATGTTTAGAAGTTTAGGAACAGCAATGAAGATATTGAAGAAAGTTCCTAAAAATAAAGTAGATGATGCATTAAGAACAATAAGTGGTAAATTAAAAAGATCTTTAGTTGCTGGTACATTTGAAGGTGGTCAAGAATTAGCAGCAGGTTTATTGCAAGATTTAGTAGAAAAGAATTTATATAATCCTGATTTAAAAGTTGGTCAAAGTGCTTATGATGATGCTGTGTATGGTGGTGGTGCAGGTGCTGCATTAAATCTCATAATAGACAGTATAAGAGGAAGACAGCTTAAAAAGCTAGATACTAAGTATCAACAATTAGATCAAGATCAAAATGATGAGACAAGTGAGGCAAATGAAAAGTTAAGAAATGCCGCTAATTTTATTAAATCAAAACAAACATTACAATTACCTGCTCCAGAAGGCACTATTGTAGATGAAACATTTGATAAAGATCAAAAACTATCTGACTTTGGTGATGTTGCAAACGATCAAAGCACACAGAATTTTGTAGATAATGAGAAAAAATTACAAAATGAAATAAAAAAACAAGAAGAGATTAACCAAACACTTGAAGCATCAAAAGAATTAAAGTCACCATTTTTACCTGTTGAGCTAGGAAAGTTGCCACAGGAAGAAGCATATAAGATTAGAAAAGCAAGAGTTGACTTTGGTAAAAACATTGAAGTCGATGCTCCAGCTACATTGCAAGAGATAGAAGAAGTTGTTGGTATTGAGTCTGCTAATAGAGAAAGAGCAACGCAAAAGCCTATATTAACAGGACAACAACAAAAGAAAGATTACTTTCCAGAGATAGAAGATGTTGATGCTAAGAGCGTAGCTAATAAATTTACAGAAACAATATTAAAAGCAAAAGTTATTAATAGAGCAGAAGTAAAACGTATAGCTGCTAGAATAAATAAGTTATTTCCTAACTTTAGTCTTACAGGCACTAAGATGTCTAATGAAGAAGCTGACAATGTATTAAATAATTTGTTAGCCAAAGGTGCATTGCAATACACACCACCTGTTGTAAAGAATGGCAAGATAATTAAAGCTGGTAAATATACCTCTAGAGTTGTTGAAAAAGAGTCAGGTGCTGATATGGAAAGCCAAGCTGCTGGTTTAACAGAGTTGGCAAAAAGAAATATTGAAGCTCAAAAAACTTTAGAAGAAGCTCAAGAACAATATAAAGATGATGCTATACAACTAGAAACGAATAGACAGCAGTTAGAAATATTAAGAAAAGAGTATTCTGATATACAAAGAATGGCTTTTGATTTAGAGAACAAAGCTACAAGACTAGATGAAAAACAAGATAAAATTAAAGCAACTAACATAGTTCCTAACTATGTTGCAAAGAAAGCATTTGATAATAGTGCCGAGCTACAGCTTAAAGAAGAATATAAATTAAAACAAAAGCAAGTGTTACGAGCATTAAGAAGAGAGCTAACAAGAATAGGTCTTGCTGATGTACGTTTTGGTAGCAAAGACTTAATTGATGAAACTGAATTAGAAAGATCAATTAATGCTGCTGAAGCTGATATAGGTATTACAGAAGGAACATTTGAAGCTACTAAAGATGGGCAAAAGATAATAGCTTTAGCTATGGAGATATATGATCCAAGCATGAGCAATCTTGAGTTACAGAAAAAATTGTCAGGTGTGATGAATCATGAAGTTATACATGCACTTAAAAATTTAGGATTGTTTACTAATGAAGAATATCTAGCTTTAGAAAAAGCTGTAGCTAAAAGAAAATATGTAAAAGTAGTTAAAGGTAAGAAGCAAGTAAGAGAGTACACATATCTAGATAGAGCAACCCGTATGTACTCTAGTCAAGGACTTACACAAGATCAAATAGCAGAGGAAGCTATAGCAGAGATGTATAGAGATTATGCATCCGGTAAATTAAATCTTGGTGGAAAGCCCAAATCATTATTTGATAAAATTATTAGTTTTATTAAAGGCATCTTTACTGTTCATAATAACGAAGGCTTTAAAGATATAGATGCTATATTTGATAATATACAAACAACTGATCAAGAAAAACAAATAGGCAGAAGGGCTAGGGAAGATCGGCCAGATAGAGATTACCTAGATGTTAATCAAAGAGAAGATGTAAGAAATTCTAGAATTTACATACCAAAAGTATTAGGTGATACAGAATATTATGAGGCTATGCCTAAGAATGTTAAACTTAAAACATTTAAAAACAGATCAATGCCAAATGGTACATTGGTTGGAATAAGACCTAATTTAAATGGTTTTATTACACTTGCTAATGGTAAGAAACAAGTTACTCAATCAATACACAATGTAAATACAAAAGACAGAACTAAATATAGTGAAGCAGTTGGTTATGATCATACAGTGGCATTAGCTAATGATGTAAAGTTTGACATAAAACAATCATCTCGAGCTGATATATACAATGGCAAAGTTGCAAAACATCCTATGGCATCTGGTGTAGGTGAAATACAGCAGTTAACAAGAGAAGAAATACAAGAAATAGTTGATAGTCCGGATCATATAATTGGTTTTAATCCGGGATTTATGGGCAATGAAAATAGAGCGCAAGTAAATGGAACTCATTTATTTACTGACTCTGATGGTTATGCGGTTAAAGGATATAACGGTGGCAGAGTAGTTTTTATTGGTAATCAAGTATATGGCAAGGGTGGAGAGGTTGATTATTGGCTTGAATCAGAAGCTCCTAAAGTTGAAGGTGGTGCGCCATCAGATGTAATATATAAATATAGTATGGATAAACTACCTAGTTTGTTCTCTTCTTCATTAGGACCGTTAGATAGAGTCCAAAAAGCAAAAGCAGATTATTTAGCTTCAAAGAATATTGCTCCTAGAAGACAAGATAAATATGTATCTGTTGATGTTGATTTAGCAAAAAGAATTGCAAATGATTTTGACATGGCTGTTCATGATCCGTTTAATCCTGATGTACAGGATGCTTATAAAGCTATGAACGATGAAACATTTGAGCAATGGCAGTTTGTAAAGGCTACAGGCGTAAAAATAGAGATGATTAAAAAAGGTCAGTCTGAGCCATATCCAAATGGATCAAAAGATATGTTATCTGATCTTCATAATAATAATCATATGTGGGTGTATCCAACGGACTCAGGCTTTGGCACTGAGCCTTTCACACAGGAAGATATAGATAATAATCCATTATTAGCCAAGACCGGAGAAATAGTTGATGGTCAAGATTTAAGATATAATGATTTATTTAGAATAGTTCATGATTATTTTGGTCATGGATTAGAAGGTGCTACTTTCTCATCAAGAGGAGAAGAAAACGCATGGCAAGCTCATGTAAGAATGTATAGCCCATTAGCTGCTAAAGCTATGACTACAGAAACAAGAGGTCAAAACTCATGGGTAAACTACAGTGATGCTGTAGGTGAGCAGAATAGAAACAGTAAAAACAAAGCAGAAGAAACACAATACGCTGAACAGAAAGTAACAATATTGTCAGACTTTGTTATGGAAGATGGTTTAGCAAATGACATGGAAGGAGAAATCAATGAACAAGTCAAAAGAAGAAGTCAACAATTTAGTAGAGTTAGAGATGACTCCAGCGACAGAGGAAGATATGAGAGAAGAGGAGGAGGACAAGCAGATGTACTTAGCAAGAGCAAACCATTACAAGAGAGGAGCGAACCTGAAGTCACGCAGGAAGGTACAGTAACACTTACACATTTCTCTCCTATTGAGGGCCTACAAAGCGTAGACCCAGAAAAACAAAGGTCTAACCTATTCATGCGCGGTGAAGAGAGGAGAAGAACCTATCCGGGATATCCTGCTAGGAGTTATTATGCCATAAACATTACAGATCCTGATGGTTATAATCCAGAACCAAATGTTGGCGAGAACATTTACGAAATACAAGTGCCTTACAATGACATGTATGATTGGGCAAAAGATAAAAATGGTTACAATGCATTAGCAAATGCAGAGGCTACAAAAGAAATGCCTAATTTATCAGGTGCAAATAGAGTAGCTTATATAACAACCGCGATGGAACGCATGATAAAAGAGTCTGGTGCAAGTGGTTACTGGGCTAAATCAGCAGGTCGTGGCTTTACCGCAGCTATGTTTAATGAGTTAAAAATAGCAGAAACATATCAACCTCAAAAATATAATCAGGCATATAAAGATAAAATTAATCAAAAGCGTGGAGATGATGCTACTAGATTAATGAGGTCTGCTGTTGTAGCGCGGGGGCAAGAGCATACTATAAGTACAAGGTTTCCTACAGCACAATCAAGAAAAGATGATCCATTACAGAGCTTGTTGTTTGTTAATGGAGATGCAATTAGAAATGATAAAGAGCTTGCAAGAAAAGCTGCTAACCTTATCAAGGGATATAATATATCTCAGAACTCAAAACTTTACGCAAACTTTTCAGATTTAGAAATAATAGAAGATTATATCGAAGCTGCAAAAGACAATCTTTTATTTATACATGATTCAATAGATCCAGAAACAAGAGACAGATCTTCTAGATGGTATGATGGTGCCAGAGCTATAGTGGATAGATTTTCTCAAGAGTATGGATATAGACCCGAAGTTATAGCAGCTGTTATGGCGGCTCAATCTCCACAAAAAGATTGGTACATGAATGTATCACTGTCTGAAAGAGTTTTAGATATAACTAAAAACTTTGGTAACATACAGTTCACCCCGGAGATGATGCAGACTGCTAGAAAATTATTTGGCAAAGATAAATATAAAGCCGCTTTAAATCATATAAGTAATCCAAGAAGAAACTCAAATAGCTTAAATAGCTTAGAATTACCTATGCATAAAGCTATGTGGATAAGAATATTTGATGAAACATATAATGACAGAGGTCACAGAATAGTAACACCTGAAGGTGATTTCTTAGATTATGCAAGAACAAAGAATGGTCAGCCTAAGAAAACAGGATGGGGAAGTTTGTCTGAGATATCAAAAGCTATTGATGTTATGGATGATCCATCTTTAGAAAACATATCTATAATTATGGGCAAAAGACATAAAATAAGAAGTTTTTATAATAATATAATTACTCCTATGTCTACTGAGGGCCACTCTACCATAGACACGCATGCAGTTGCAGCAGCTCATTTAAAACCATTAAGTGGTAAATCTTTAGAAGTTGATCATAACTTTGGACTATATACGAAAAAAGGTAGAGCAGAAAAGTTTGGTATCATACCTAATTCATCTGTTTCAGGCTCATATGGCACTTATGGTTTATTAGCAGAGGCTTATGAAAAAGCTGCAAATGAAAGAGGTATACTACCTAGACAAATGCAGTCTATTACATGGGAAGCAATTAGAGGGTTATATAAAGATACTTTTAAAGCTAATGAACAAAAAGTAGCTCAAATAGAAAATATTTGGGATAGATATACTGAAGGCAATATAAACATAGACGAAGCAAGACAGGAGGTTTTAGATGCAACGACAACAGGATTTGAAGCGCCAGCGTGGTCAGGACAGTCTGATACAGTATCTGCAGAGCTTGGAGATTCCAGTTACCAGAGAGAATTATCTAGATCTCGCTTATCCAGAGGGGATCCCACCGATGACGGCAGAACTGGAGGAGTCGCTCCCAGAGGAACTGAGATTAGAAAATCAGCCATAAGGGCTAGTTTAACAGGGGCAACACCGAGAGAACAAACTGCTATACAAAATGATTCTTATATAGAAGAGTCTCAACAAACTATAAGATATAATAATCTAGCAGGCATTATAGAAAAGGGACTAAAAATAGTTCCTCAAAGTATAATAAATAAGTTTGGCAATTCTTTTCCTATGATGGGAAAGACTAGAAGAGATGCCGCAAATAGAATAGTTACAAAGTTTCAAGACTCATTTCAACCTATTGCAGATATGATGGATACTCTTAGAGACAAGGGATACAATATATCTGATGTTGCTGATACATATTTGCAAGAAAAGAACTCACATGGAACTACAGGCGCACAGTTAACTGACTTAGAAGAAACTATAGTAAAGCCAATATTAGAAGAAGTTAAAAAAGTTAACATTACTGACGATCAATTAAATAATTTATCAGCTCTGTCACAAGCCGCTGCGCAAGAGACAGGACAAGAAGGTTTTGTAAAAACTGCTTTAGAGCTTGGTGTAGATAATAATTTAGTATTAACTGATATATTATTATACGCTAGACATGCTAAAGAGCGTAATAAAAAGATTATACAAGATCACAAAAGACCACTTGGTTCAGGTATGTCTAATGCAGAAGCTACAGCAATATTGCAATGGTTTGATGGATTAAATGCAGAAAATAAAACTATATTTAATAATATAGTTGATCTTACAAAAAATTTAATAGAAAGCACAAATGCTAAAAGACTTGAGTCAGGTCTTATTACACAAGAAACATATGATAAAAGAGTAGAGTATAAAAATTATGTCCCACTTAGAGG
>Ga0098042_1000986_pt1 | contig 10880 bp, 2 predicted proteins | sample 9_EtaG_FD_75066 | JGI IMG/M metagenome (GOLD analysis project Ga0098042, IMG submission 75066) | Marine viral communities from the Subarctic Pacific Ocean - 9_ETSP_OMZ_AT15188 metaG | ecosystem: Environmental > Aquatic > Marine > Oceanic | place: Pacific Ocean | collected 2015-01-10
CGAGTAGTCGTTCATGGTACCGTCGTTCACATCGAGCACCACGCCGCTGAAGCCGCCGCCGAAGAACACGGGCACGTTGTTGTCGACGCTGCTCCTCCCACCACGGAAGTGGTGTATGGGACTCGAGTCCACGCTGCCGAGCGAGCGGAGGCCGCATACCTCGGTACTCCTGAGATTGCCATAGTGAGATATCACACCAGTGTGATAGGCGGTGTCCGTGGTGTCTAATGATGTCCCATCACCGGCGAATGCTGTGACCCATTCCGAGGTGGCAGTGTCGTTGTCCCAAATCAACGTCTTCAAGTTCCTCACATCGCCTTGGTCATTACCTGAGTGACCTTCGACGACTGCACTGGCTTCTGGGAACAGGTAGATTTTCTTCCTCTCACCGAACGAGGGGACTGTTCCGTTCGCTAGGGTGGCAGGAGCGAGGAAGCCCCATAATTCGTCTTGTGCAGTGTTGGTGTCGATAAATATCCTTTGAGAAGCAGTGGTTACACTGGTGTATCGCAGCATCGGGTTGCTGACGCAGGGCAGTATATGGTCACCGCTGTGGTCGGTGAACTGACTCCCTCTCAGGTTCCTCGACCAGTTCTCTATCAACGTCCCGTTGACCTCCTCGTTGAATGAGTCGATGAGCAGGGGGGTCCTCGTGTTCGTGTTGGGACCGTTCGCCTTGCTCGTCACTTGGAGCAGGGTATTGGGGACGTATCCGCAGTCTATGTCCCTACCTGCGTCTATGTTGCCGTCCGTGTTCGCCCTCGAGGTGCCGAACGACCAGACGCCATCAGAGCCGGCGTCCGTCTTCTCGACCTCGCCGTACTCGAGGTGGGCGGCCTTGATGCCGAAGTCGGGGTGTATGCTCGCTGTGAAGAACTGGGCTATCGGCTTGACGAATCTGTCAGGGTTGTAAGCCCTGATTCTGATGGCATCTGCTCTGACGCCCATCTCCCCGAAGGTCTGACCGTTGGTTGCATACATGTCCCTGCAGTCGAACACTACTCCCTCTGGGTTGTTTATACCGTGGTTGTTGATGGCCGCTGCTGTCGCTACCGCCATCAGTTCGTCGGTGATGAGGGTGGTCCAGTTCATCGTGGGTGATATCAGTCTCGCAGTCAGAGTCTGGTCAGATGTGAACTCGCTCTCTATCCCTTGGAAGCGATGCTCACCAGAGGCATCGTTCGTGCTCCTCGACGTGTACGATAGAGTGAGCCCTGTGTTCCCGTTCCCCGCTGAGTCTGTGATTTGCACCCTACCGTCCTTCTTGGGGAACCCGAGGTAGCCAAGCATGTCGGGGTGCGTGAGTGTGCTCGAGGTGTCGTATGGGTCTTCAAAGGTGACCTTGAGGCTCTTCGACGCATGGAGGTATGTGACATTGCACTTGATGGCCACATCACGGGCGGCGACGGGATTCCACTTGCCACCGTAGAAGACCTTCTCCGTGTCACCGGAGAAGCCGGTCATCCCACCTGTGGCGTCACCTTGACCTACCATGTGCCCACCTATGGTGAAGCCTCCCTGTGAGTTGGACCTGTCATCGAAGAAGATGCAGACCTCATCTTCTATCGTGCTCGGTAGGATGGTGTTCTCATTTGCGAAGGGCTGTCCCATCTGCCTGTAGATGAGACGGACGGTGTGGTTCTTCCCCCTGTGGTCGGTCATCCTTATGCCGTAGACGGGGGATGTGCCGAACTTCTCCTCCTTGATGTCGGCTGCCGGTACATAGTCCCCGTACGTGGTGATAGTGTTGTTGCCGTATCGCCTTGCGAAGGAGTCGTCGCCCTTCGGGCCCATGCCCCACTGTCCTGCGACTGGCGACCAGCCGGGGACTCCTGCCTTGACCAAGCCACCGAAGTTGACCCTGCCGACAGCGTTGGTGCCGGTTCTGAGTCCCTCTACTAGGCTCTTGTCAGTGGACTTGGGCTCGAAGGAGTCAGCGGCGACCGTGTTGCTACCAGAGCCACCCACCGCGTTGGATATCGCTCTGAGGACAGGCGACTCCGTGTTGTTGTCACGTGATGAGAAATCGAGCGATGGCACCGAGTCCATTCCCGTCAACTCAGCGTCTATCAACTGATGGAGCGTGGTGATTGGCGCGAACGGCCTACCGTGCTTGTTGAGTGGTAATGGTGCTGGGTGCATGTTCTCGTTCTCTATCTCGTCTGGCATGCCCCAGAAGTTCCTCCACCTGCCACCGTGACCCACGATGAACTGGGGCTTGTAGGACGACTGACCCTTGCTGTTGTCGAGCCATACGCAGAAGTTCCTGCCGCTCGCACCGGGAACAGTGCTGTGAATAACGACGGTGTATCCGGGGTTACCGTCCAAATCCTGAACCTGCCTCCCTATGTGCGCTCTGAGGTAGCCCATGTGAGTGCCCCTGTCACTCGACTCGAATGCGTCGCCAGCGTCCCACCAAGGGGCGGGGTCGTGTGCACTGCCGGTGGTGTTGGCATCGAAGACCCGCTTTGCCTTGGTCGCACCAGCCTGATTGATGATACGAACCATCTCATGGGCTGCGCTCTCTATGTCTGTGACATCCTCTGCGAGGGACAGGGAGCCGACGTCTATGTCCAGTCTCCTGATGAACTCCATCTGCTTCCATTGCGGTAGGTGCTGCAACCTGCTCTCCTCATGAGAGGTGAGGTCGAGGGTGTTGGCTCTGATGCCCTTGAGAGCGAGGAATGCGGGGATGACCCGTGTGCCGTCTGGAGTGTCGTGGAATGTGCTGGGCTCTCTCAGAGAAGCACTGGATGTGCCCTTCCTGAGTTTCTTGAGTTCAGTGACGAAGAGGTCATCGAAAGACCTGACTCTGGAGAACTCGTGCTTGATTGTGGCGAAGAGAGGCAGCACCGTCTCATCCGACGTCCTCATCTGCGAACTGTCACCAAGCGCGTAGTCTGAGAGACCACCTGACAGTGAGTAGCCCGTGTGGGAGTGGTGTCCATGCGCCTTACCGTATATCGATGGGGAGGTCGCGCTGGTTGACGATGCTGCCATGCTCGAGGGCAAACTACCTGACAGGGGAGTCAGCACGTCTGTACCTATCCTGTTGGCGACGTCATGGGCGTAGGCTGACTCGATGAACTTGGACTGCTGGGTGGAACGGAGGTAGGGATTCTGCGAGGGGAACCCGTTAGCGACGTCTATCTGGGTGGTGGCCCAAGATGGTCCTCCCCCTGTGTTGGTGGCAACGTACTCTGCCAAGTCAATCAGGGAGCCGTCCTTGATGAATTTCCTCGGCCACCCTATCTCGGCGTTCTTGGCACTTGTCTGCACCTGCATGAAGATGTCTTGGAAGGCGATGAACTCCCTGTCATGGGCCACGTCATAGAGAAGCACTCGAGTGTGGTCGTCATCAGCGAGGTATGGGTCGACGTATGCCACCGTGGGTGCGTCGGAGGCATTGAGGCCCAGCGCCTTGTAGTTCTCCTCGATGGTCTTGTTCACGTGCTGTGCGTAGTTCTGAGCAGTCTCTATGCATGTCTTGCCGATGAGGAAGTTCTCCAGTGGCACGCTGCTGCGAGGCTCGTCGCTGAGCGTGGCAGCGCCGCCTGTGAATCCCTTCCATACCCTCGCCTCGTTCAGGACTCCCCTGCTCTTGGCGAAGAGTCCCTCCATGGCGTGTGGGTTGTTGAGCGTCATGTTCGACCATACGGTGTCTCCGTTCCTGAAGCCGCCAGAGGCGTATGGGTAGACCCATGTCCTGTTGAGTATGGCATCGGGGTCCTCCACGAAGGCGTTGCTGAATGAGATGAAGAGGGGTTGGGTAGTTACCGTCGTCGCTGCATTGGCGGTGAGGGTGACCGTGTAGTCAGTACCACCCGATAGGTCCCTCGTCGTCATCTTGGATACGGTTCCGATTGGAGTCAACTTCCCGCTTGCCTTAACGAACAGGTGGTCCCCCTTCCTGAGATTCGGTCCCAGTGTGTTTGACGTCAACGGACTGGTACCGACTGAGAAGAGGCTGACTAATGCGCTGCTGGTGGAACTGGCTGTGAGGGTCCATCCAGTAGCCTCTATGCAGTATGCATCATACTCCTCGTCCAAGATTGATGCGTTGTTGACGGCGTTTATGTTCGACCTGTCGAAGTTGAGGATGGCCCTGCTCCTCCTGCTGAGGGTGATGCGGTTCCCCTCTGTCAGATACGAAGGTACGGACCCAGCACTTGGGTTGTAGAAGCCGAGCGCGATGGAGTTGGCAGGCACGTCATGGCTGTCAGCGGTCCTTATCCTACCGTAGTAGTGCAACCTCCTCGTCGTCCCGGCGTCGTCCAACTCCACCTCGTAGAGAAAGTCTCCTACGCTGAAGTCGAGGGACGTCTGGCTGTCGAAGCCGAAGTCTGGGAACGTGGAGAAGTCCTCGTCGGATGAGAGTGACACGATTGCTATCCCCATACCACCGGGCCCAGCGTCATCGACGAAGCCCCTGACTGTGGCTATCACACCAGTCGCCCTCTTGGGGACGATGCGAGCAGCGTGGGGGTTGCTCTCAGGACCGGCCTTGAACTCGACTGCACTGACGTATTGCCTAAGCCCGTAGTCGACATTGCCGCCCTGCGTCTTCACACTGGCAGTGTCGTGGTAGTGCTCGGAGCGATTCTCATATGCGACGCTGGGGGTGTACGGCTCGTCTCCGATAGGTGTGAGCGACTCGCTCGGGACTCCGCCACTGAGGAAGACCGGCATCCCCACCCTGTATTCTCTCCTGAACTGCTTGGTCATTGCCCATTCCTTGTCGGGTATGACGAGGTAGCCACCTGCATTCGCCTCCGTGTAGAGGGCCCAAGCGCCGCTCTCCAAGAACACCCTTCTGAACCTAGGTCTGTTGTCTATCCCCTGATACTTCTCGGTGTAGGCGCCTGATATGGCGGATGAGGATGGGAAGATGGTGATGTCACTGACGTGGAGTTGCAGGTTGCTTCCATCCACCACTATGTTCTTGCTGATGAATGCCCTCCTACCTGCGTTCCTCTTGCTGACTGCGAGGGCATAGGCAGAGTGCTTGGCCCTGTCGCTGTTGAACGCCGAGCCCGGACGCCTGCCCACTGGCGTGGGGTTCCACGTGTGCGCGGTGTAAGTGGCGTCTACGCTGAGTCTCAGGGAGTTGTCAGGTCCGGGGAACACACCTGCGATGTCGTCGTCGAAGACTTGGTTCGTGAATATGGGTATCTCCACGAGTGCTCTGGTGCTCGCGTACTGGGTGCCGAGTTGGTAGTCATGGTTGACGTCCTTGCCGCCCCCTTGGAACATGCGGTCGTTCACGGTGCTACCATCCTCGCTGAGTGACTCGGTGCCGAAGTCAGGCTCCGATGACAGGACGGCTGTGATTGGGTCGGCAGTCGCTCCCAATGTGACGTTGGATGCCTTGCCCGTTGCCTTGAGCCAATTGTCGAATGTGCCGTAGTTGGTTCCGTTGGCATCCAAGTAGCGCTGTGTCTGGGAACTGGAGTTGACCGAATGGGTAAATCCGACGGTTTGATTATTGCTAGTACCTCCGCCAGCGGCAGGAGAGGTAGAGGTCACTTGAGTCGGGGAGTCTATTCTGAGTATTCTAGCCTCACCACCAAACAGACCATGGTTCACTAGCATACCGACAACGAGGTCGGATGTACCACCCACTATGTTGTCGATGACACCGGTGCCGCCATTGACGGTGGCAGTCTTAGATATCTTATCGGTGAAAGTGAAAGCCGTTCCGTTCTTGGCGTCATAGAGGGCACTTGCACCGTCATCGAGGTACACGCGTCCCTTCTTCGCAAAGCCGTAGGTTCCCCAACTCGCCATGTTGGGAGACTCGTTGTTCATCGGCTTGACGTTGAGCGTGGCAACCTTGGCTGTGCTGTACGCCACGCTCTCGGTCCTGACGTGGTATCCTCTCTGCGTGGAGAAGGGAAGGCGGGATAGTGGGCTGGGGTCGTATGTGGGTTTGATGTCCGATGTGCCCTGACCGGGACCACCGAGCGTGACGGTGACTACTGGCGCGTTGGGCTCTATTTCCTTGACGATGTGCGAGTCTGGGCTACCTGCGCCGGTCTTGGAGACGGTCCTGCTGACTGCTGCCTCGCTGAGACCACGGCACTGAATCACTGTGCTCTTGACACCATTGCTCTCCTTCTCCTCCACGGACCGCACCCTCGCCCTGCTCATGTGGTAGAGTAGGGTCGTGATGTTGGGCTCGATAACACCATCCGCCATGCTCCTTAGATGAGTCATCTGGTTGACTCTCCTGCGGTCACTAGGTTGAAGGTATATTCTCATGTTGGAAGTATTGCTATCGGTAATCGGGTGATTGTCAATCACATCGAAGAACTCGTGGATATGTGTGTTGCTGGACGTGCTGCCGCTGTCGAACTCACCGTTCGATGGGCTTGAGACCACCGTCGATGGCTCTCTCCTCGAGTAGATGGTCTTGTCAGTCAGCGTCTTCTGCTTGCTGTTTGACACGGTGTTGATGAGCATTCGGTGGAAGACGCTCTCGTGAGTGTCACTGGTGGTGTGACTCGCCGTGACGATTTTGGGAGGGGTGTTCGGTTGAGCGGAGGAGTCGCTCCTCGGTGTGTAGTTGGTTGAGCCATTGGAGAAAGGCGTGAACCTCTCGTCCAACTCGTCATCCGACTCGTACCCCTCGCTCGTGTCACCGACGAGGGAGTTGGGCTTGGAGATGACGCTGTTGAAATCCGAGTTGCTCATGGTGACTTCGATGTACCCACCGGGCGCGTGTAGAGTGAGATTGCCATTGCCGATGGCCGTGTTGATGACATCGTACACGGTGCTGCCTCCCCCGACCGGGGTGACGCCAGCGGGCACGGTCTTCTCGACCATGAGGTAGGGAGTCGCTGTTCCAGAGTCACCAGTGGCCTCCATCGACTTGCCGGTGATGTCGATGGCGTTGTAGTGGACCTCTACGAAGGGTGCGAGATTGGAGGTTGACAGGCTGGGGACGTGGAGTATGGCTACTCTCGAGTTCCTGCTGGGCCTGAGATGGTACCTCCTCGTCTCGCTGTCTATGTCAGCAGCCACTGAGGGGAGTTCAGTGGGAACCGGTCCCCTGAGCATGAAAGGTAGGATGTCGAGTGCTGTACCACCTATGGCAATGACCTCTTTACTGCCAGTAGGCAGTCCGTTTCCCACTATCGTATTTACTTCGCTGGTGCTAGTAATATCATTGATAGTGAAGTCACCGGTGTTCTGGAGAATGTCCACTCTGGCGTTTATTCCTATCTGGTTCTCTACTCCTTTTAAGGCAGCATCATAATACACGTCAATTGTGTCGACTCCAGCGTCTATCGTCTGGTTGATGATTTCCTCGCTGGGGTCTGGAAGCATGCGTAGGAATGGATGACCGTCGACGTGATTGAGCGAGTGCCTACCGCTGTGTCCAATCTTGAACTTCTCATCGACCACTGTCGTGTCCCACGCTACTGCGAACGGGTTGTCGGTGTCGACGTCGGTCGTGGACATCCTGCTTGAGTACACTATGCCGTGATTGTCGTATCGACACTCGTCGATAATCATCTGACCGGTCCTGTCTATCATCTGAGTGGAGTAGTGGAGTGGTTGGTACGGGCTACCAGTACCGCTGTCTATCAGCAGGTCAGAGCCCACTACCACCAAGAAGTCGTCGACGTCGTTCGTCCTCGTGTGCAATGCTGTCCTCAGACCATTGGCATCACCGTTGACGAAGTCTATGTGTATGCTCGAGACGAGCATGTAGGGAGTGCTGTCTATGTCGTTGATTGAGTGTAGCCTTACCCTCTCTGGCGGCTTCTGGTTGGGCTTCTTCGTCTTCGGGTTGATAGAGCCAGCATTGATGAGTAGGTTGTAGGGAACATGCGCGACGCTTCTAGTCGTCGTTGTCCCCGGTGTGGTGTGTGCGTCGAAGACCTTGTAGTTGCCCATCGAGTACGGTGATGCCGTGAAGTCGACGGTTCCCGAAGTGACCGTATTACCAGTGAGTGTGCTTGCCAGTGAAGAAGCATCGGAGGCTGTGGCGAACAGTATCTTGGTGAGACCACCCACGGTGCTGAAGGAGGGGTTAATCTCGAACAGTCCCTGAACGGGCGCGATTGGCTCCTCGAACCTGTAGAGCACGAGGGTGTTCTCATCGACGAGTGGTGCGTTCCTGTTGATTAACGAGTCTGTGAACTTGTTGGAGAGGTGCAGACCCTCCATGACTCCCCTGAACTGGCCTCCCTTACCACCGACGAAGATATGATGGTCGCTCTTGTTGAGTGTGAAATCGCTGTCCCTGAGCGCTTTCTTGACCATCAACTCACCATTGATGTAGAGCACTGCTTCTTCACTACGTAGGGCAGCGACGACGTGTATGAGCGGCCTGTGATTGATGTTGAGTGAGGTCGCGTCGTCGTATGAAGAGTTGAAGCGATTGTAGGAGTCGTGCGGGCCACCGAAGGTGGAGGGTGGGTAGACGGTTCCGTCATACCCGTTGGTCTCCTCGACGGCTGTGCTTAGCCTGACGACCTCGATGCCCGTGGGTCTGTCGAGCGTGATGGTGAAGACCGCTGGTCCGGGGGTGTCTACGTTGCCTATGCTCAGTGAGAACTGGTCCTGCTTCTGGACAATGACACCACCGCAGTCCGGTTGCACCCAAGCCTCTATGCAGAACTGGTTGCCGAACAGACCGCTCGTCAGGGTGGTGGTCTGAGAGCCGCTCGGGTTGCTCGAGAGCAGGGTTGACATGGTCTTGCCGTCAGGCGTCAGGTCACCGAGTTTGGTGTGTCTGCCCTGTGGTATGATGATGCTGTCACTGACGCCATCGAAGAAGAATGCGTGATTCGTCCTCCCCAGCACAGCCATCTCTTCACCGTTCAAATCATGTTGTCGATAGGTGAGAAGTCCATCCTGAACCCATACACACTCTCACCAGCGTCGTAGAAGATGTCCATCTTGGTGACAGTGCCCTGTATACCAGTGAAGTTGTCACCGGTGCTGAACTTCGTGCTGGCAGGTAGGGTGTTTCCCTCGCTCAACTTATCCTCAGCCTTCAGTTTGTTCCCAGTGGGCATGAAGAAGTTCCGGGCGACGTAGGTGTCACCACCAGCCTGTATCTTGGAGTTGTATGGTATCTGGATGCCGATGATGTAGTCATCGTCACCTGACTTTGAGTTGATTCTTAGACCACCGCCGGCGATTGCTAGACCACCTGCAAGTCCTAGTGAGAAGAATGCTGCAACAGCACCTACACCAATCGCTGCAGTACCAAGGTCAGTGACTGCAGGGATGTTCCTGCTTGAGTTGTTCAAGATGCCGTAGAGGTCCATAGCCTTGTCACCGGCGCTCTTGGCAATGGAATCTCTACCACCGCTGAAGACCTCTATGTGTGGTTTCCTTGGCCTGCTCAGATGATGGACACTACCACCGAAGCCAAAACCAATTATCGCGGTGTTGCCAATAGCACCAATAACGTCATGTGTTACCCTCAGCGCGGTGTTGAGCCCGAGCGAGTTCTGATTGATTAGGCTGTTCACCACGACCGCTGATATAGTGGGAACGTCTGTGTTTATCCAGTCGGCGACACCTTGCGTGAACTGAACTGCGGTGATTCGAGTACCATCGGTGCTCTTGATGCGGAGTTTATCGGTCACCGTGTTGTACCCCGGCGTACCGGCAGTCTCCTCGAAGAAGAGGTTGAATGATGTTCCAGCGGAGTCTCTGATAGTCATACGAGCAGATGTAGTGGATATGAGTAGGCTGTCGATGTTGTCGTTGGTGACGAAGACGTGGCCAAAGTCACCTGTGTTGGCACCTTTCTGCGATACCGAGAAGTCGATGAGCGCAGATGCGTTCCTAGCCCCACTCCCCTGAGTATCATCCGTGAACACACCCTCCACGACAATGAGGGACTTGTTCTTGTTGAGGTCTATGCTGAACCTTCTACCACCACGGGCAGGTAGTGAGTGAGGGGTCACGCCCCTGTCGACCGTGAAGGCGATGTTGGTGGCATTGAGTTCGATGAGGTTGTCGTTATCCTGTACGAGCCTGATTGGTGTGCCGTTCGCTGCTGCCATGTCTATAACCTCGGTGCCCTCGTCAGACCGGCGTTGTACCTAGCCAGTTCCCTCTGAATCTCATTGCCTATCTCGAGTGCCATCTGCTTCTTGTCCGACCTATCAGTTATGCCACCCGCGTTCACGGTGACGTTGACCGCGCCCCTGCTTGCTGCGTAATTTTGCATGGCGGCGATGTCAGCCTTCTGCTGATTACGCACTTGAGCAGAGGCAACTTGCTCTTCCTTTATCTTGTCTCTTATTATGGCGTCTGCATAACCAGCATCGGACACTTGCTGAGCAGTTGTGAATTCCGACACCGGTGCTATCGCCTCCTCGACCTTCTTCTTGTCGAATATGCTGAAGAATGCATCCTTGACATCATCCACGGCATCGCCTAAATTACCACTGACTTCCCCAATTACACCTCCGACCTTTTCCTTCGCTTTATCGAACCCATCACCCAATTTTCCAGCAGCGTCTGTTATTTTATCCTCTATCTCACCGAGGGGACCTGCAGCGATGGTGCCTAATGTGTTGAACACGGATGAGAATGCTCCTCCTAGACCACTGATTGCACCGGTGATGCTCGATAGACCACCAGAGATTGTAGTGAGCAGCCCTTGAAGGGATTGCATGGCACCGACTATCGGTAGCATCAGAAGTCATCCTCCATCTGCAGGAAAGAGTAGTCGAGGATATGGTCTCATTGCCTGTCTTGTCCTGCATGAAGACCCGCTTCCTCTCCTTGCTCTGCTCCTTATCGACCGCCATGGCCCATGCGAGTGATTGTCTGAACACGCCTCTCCCCATATTCAATACCTCTGTCAGCGATACACCATAGTGCTTGGCCACGATATAGGCGAACAG
>Ga0098042_1000987_pt1 | contig 10878 bp, 15 predicted proteins | sample 9_EtaG_FD_75066 | JGI IMG/M metagenome (GOLD analysis project Ga0098042, IMG submission 75066) | Marine viral communities from the Subarctic Pacific Ocean - 9_ETSP_OMZ_AT15188 metaG | ecosystem: Environmental > Aquatic > Marine > Oceanic | place: Pacific Ocean | collected 2015-01-10
ATCGTCCTACAAAAAAGAAATACAAAGTATGTTCGGTCGGCAACACTGATTGATCTTTTCTACTTTATCGTTCTCTACATTTTCAAAGAAATGAACGACATTCCGATGTCAACGACTTGGGTATTTGTTGGGCTTCTCACTGGACGAGAACTTGCGGTTGCATCGTTCCGACAAAAGGACAGCGTAAAGAAAGTATTCCCGATGGTCAGTCGGGACTTCCTGAAACTTATGGTTGGTCTTGCGGCATCCGTGGTGATTGTGCTTCTCGTTCAGTACGCTAAGAGTTAGTATAAATAAATGCATGGGATTTAATAGATCGAAAATTGACGAAGAGTTTGAATCACTTTTAGCCGAGGATACTTTTGGCGACCAATTTGATTTTGGTTTTGCCGATGAGGTCGAGGTAACTGAGGCGACAGGTGCTTCTGAGGAAATCAAAGGGCAATTAGCAAAACTTGAAAAGTTAATACTGCCAATTCTTTACAATCTTAAAAAGAATCCTGAAAAGGATTACATTGTTTGGGATGGTGCGAAAAGAGCAGCAGCGTGTGAGGCACAGATCCAAAGAATTCTTGAGATCACTAGATTATGAAATTACCCACAAACTTATTACCTAAATTTATTAGAGATCGCATCTCACCCCATGAGGGTTTGGGAGATACTGTAAAGCATGCGATTGAAAAGGTAAGTTATGGTAAATTAAGACCCTGTGATGGCTGTCTTAAACGTCAGCAAATTTTGAACGAGTTGTTTACCTATGCAGAAAAAAAAGACAAAAATAGTAGCGGGGATTGATTACTCACTCAACGGACCTTGTGTTTGTATTTTTCAGGGTGACATAAATCAAGACTTTGATTTCAAGCAATGTAGTTTTTACTATTTGACAAACATCAAAAGTCTTGCGGAAGTTTTTGAGTATAGATTTTATGGTGAACTCTTCAATGAGTTTGATCACGAATGCCAACGATACAATTCAATCTCTGACTGGGCAGTAGACAAAGTTTTGGGCTGTGACTACGTTGGTCTTGAGGGCTACGCCTATGGTGCATCTGGTCGTGCAGTTTTTCAAATCGCAGAGAACTGCGGACTTCTCAAATACAAACTCTGGGAAGCAGGCATCACCGTTGATGTAATCGCACCCACAAAAGTAAAGAAAGAAGCAACCGGCAAAGGCAACGCTGATAAACGAAAGATGGTGGATGCGTTTGAGTTGGATACAGGAGTAAACCTACAGAAACTCATAACGCCAAAACGGGCAACCATTGGGTCACCCGTTTCGGATATTGCTGATGCTTACTTTATTTGTAAGGCTGCTGCCGAGGCTTACGCAAAAATTCAAACCAGATAAGAAACCCCACCACTAATATTGCAAGAACAATAAGGATGGGGCTAAGGCTTTTTTTGAGTTTTCAAACTCCTGTAAGGTTTGTAGTCCTAAAGCATCACCCGCACCCACCATAGTTCTGACTGGCTTAGAAGCCGAGTCTAAAGTTTCGATAACCTGTGGCTGACCGTCAATACCAATATCAACATAGGGTTGTTTTGCACTCTTGATGCTCGCACATCCCACTAAAAACATAATTAAAAGATACTTCATTCAGAAACCTTTTCCTTTCTTTCACGCATTTTTTCTCTTCTATCTCTTTGCATTTTTTGATATTTTGGAAGAGTTGGTTTTTCTGCGTTTTGCTTAATTCTTTGATTAACACGGTTGTTGACCTCAGTGACCCCATACTTGTAGCCAGCCGCCAAGCCAATTGCCATCCCTAAGAAGAAGGTACAGATTCTTTTTAGAATCACACACTCATGTTTACAATCACTCATACAATACCTCTAATTTCTCTAAGTTCTTGGAAGTCTTTTTTCTTGGTTCCACCATCGTACTCCCAAGCATATCCTTGATGAATCATTCGCTCATTGATTGATTCAGTTTCGTCACCGATGTAAAGCCAACCAAGAAGTCTACCATACTTACCCATACCACCCTTAAGTTCGGTGCGGATCACAAGATCATCCTCTCCAGAGATTGCACCATCAAGTTGACCTTTCAGCCAATTTGTTGCATCAATGCCAAGTGATTTCTCCTCAAGATCTCGCGTTCTCTTTTCAGGAGTATCAACACCTGCGATACGAACACGCTCTTTCTTGTAGAGATCAAATCCTAGATCAATGACAACATCAATAGTGTCCCCGTCAAGAACCTTGACGATTTCAGTAACTCTAAAGTTATAGCACGATTTACGACTTGGAGGTTTCATAATTACATATTAAACGGACCACTGGGTCTGTCAGGTTCATAGAATGGATCAAAGAATGGTGGGAGTGTAGGTTCGGGATTCGTTTCCGATGGAGTCATTCCGGGGATGAAGTCTGGTGGGAACTGTGGATCGACTCCATCTGGGAAATACTTTTTAAGTGACTTAGCCGGAATGCCGAGTGCTAACAATAACCATGTCAGCCACTGTAAGTGATCTAGGCTGTAACCCGGTACATCGAAGAATTTCTTAAGCAATTTTCCGATTCTCCATCCGTGATGTAACAAGTAAAACATCAGGTGCAATAGATCCGTAAATTTTAACTCGCCACCGTTGAGGTAATGCGTAATAAGATCAATAATACTTTGATCAATACCGCCCTCTCGAAGCATTTGAATCAGATACTTGTTCCACTCACCTTGACTGATCGTTCCATCACCATTTGCATCAGCGGGGTGTCCTTTCTCACCAATGCCTCGAAGTCCTCCAAACGGATCAAGTCCACTCGGATCATAAAACCAAGGAAAGAACGGGTTTCGGGGTGCGTTGGGTGATATTCCAAAAGGATATCTGTATGGTTCTTGAGGAATTCCACCGGGAGGTCTAGGAAGATCACCAGATATGCCACCGGGACTGTCAGGATGGTCACCGTTGTACCATGGGTGGTCTTCATCCTCATGGTTTGGAGTACCATCTCCATCGTGATCACCCATTGGATGATGATCGTTATAGTTCCATTGCATTTCCAAAACTTCTGCCGTGGCAGGATCTTTAGGATTGATTGCTGTATAAATTGGAATTACAAGTTTACCATTTTTAACAAAGGTGGTTCCAATTTCTGTGTTTGATCCCCCAACTCCACCGGGAAGTCCTTGACCAGACTGACCCATGCCTCGAATCACACCGGCAAGATCACTGGCGGATATTTTTGGTCTGCCGCCCATACCCGTAGGTGGTCCCTGCGAAGACATCTCTTCGTAAAGTTTTTTGATCGAATTGATAATGTTTTGATGTCGGTTATGGGGATCGTTTTGCATCTTACTTTCCTCTCACGGCAGTGCCGAAGTAGAATCCTACAATAGTGACAAGAATTTGTCTATTTTCTTCTGTATACAAATAACCCTCAACTGGGGTATATGTTCTAACGTTTTCCGCAGGGAACAACTTGAGCAAGTCCCAAGACTTGTATACGGTTGCTTCATGCTCAACCACGGTGGTAATACCGTCACTGTAAGCAATAATAAATGGTGCAATAATCGTGCCGAACATAATACAAAGAACGATAAATCTTCGTACAAATTTACCTGCATCGATTCCAACTCGCTGAACCGCAGCATCGGCATGTTCATTTTCTTTTTCTGCTTTACCCATTGCCATCTGGAAGCGTTCGTGATCCTGTTGCCTTCGTTCAGCCATTGCCTTGAATAAAAAGCCTGTAGCAGAACCAGTGAGCAATGATAAAAAATCTGGTGATAAAAAGTCCATTATTTTCTCCTATTATGGATGAGCCTGCCATCACCATAGTTTCTACGATAGAAAGCAACCTCCCCTGTTTCTTCATCTTGAATTACAACAGGTCTATCTGGGTTTCTTATTGAATAATTTTTTAATTCGACTGGGGCTTCCTCTTCAAATCTTTTGAATTTACGTTTGCCCTTTTTCTTTAGTTTTTTGAAGATGTTGGACGGAAGTTTAAATCTTCTGCCGCTGTATTTTCCTAATTGTGCAGAGTTCCTACGCATCCCCATGAGGACTTTGTTATAGCCGCCTACTTTGTCAAAGTCTCCAGAGGTGTCCGTGTACGGGGCATCAGCACCCGATACGTTGGCTGTGGTGACCTCCTCATAAATGGTCTTGTAACCCAACTCGATATAATCTGTAAGTTCGTCTGGGTTAGCCACGACAACCTCTTGCTTTTGTGTATTGTAAAGTAAAGTTTGATCGCTGTTTTTATTTTTTGATAAAAATGGTATCGCTCGTTGCACCCTTTGAGGCACTTCAAGATTTGTGTCTATCAAACCAATATCTTGAAATGTAATATCGTTGTCAGCAGGAAAGGGTTTTGTCACCACATACTCCTGAACGACACGATTCAAGTTTTCTTTGATTTGTTTAATATTTTTATTCATCAAAGACTCCTTAGTATATTTATGACTTTGCTATCTAGAGGAATTTGAACAATGTCAATACTGTCAAATGGTTCCTCTGGAGCATAATTTAAATATACCAAGAAAGTCTTTAGAAGTGAATATTGGTTGTCAGACAAACGATTAAATAACATTCTTGTTGATGCTTGCATCCCAAAAACATTGTAAATCGTGATGATGTGATTAAGAATCAAACGCTCTCTTAAAGTTCCACTCGTCTGATAGCGGTTGAATAGTCTTTTAATGTATTTTATACGATTGAAGTCTTCCTGAAATTCATCGACTCCAGTGCAAGAGGGGTTATCATAATTTTTCATGGCAAAGCGAATGATGTTTTCATCATTCAGTTCAAAAAAATTCATACTTTATTCCATAATTTGTGCTTTAATAACGAATCCTCTTTCAGCGGGTTGAGAGGTAAACCGAACCTTCATAGCAGGTAAGGTGTCTTCATATCTCTCGATCCCTGTGCTTGCGGTGACAAGATCAGCAGCAAACTTATCGTGTCCACCCTTCTTACCAGCACCAAGTTCATTTCCATACATCGTTAAAGGCAGAACAACTTCTCCACCTTCTTGAAGTGTATCACGAATCATTGCTGCATCGATTTCGAATGAAAGACCACTAACCTTAAGTGCCTCTCTTGCTTTAGTCAAAGCACCAACGACATCTGGTTGCGCACCCTGTAATTCGTTATTCAATCCACTTTCAATTACTGTAAATGGAGCCTTGGGTCCACCAGCGTAACTTCTGGAGCCATCATGATATCCACCGAGATCAAGACCAGCGATCTGTCCTAAATTACCCCCGTGGGCATAGGATGTTGGACCCGAGTAATAATTTTCAGAAACGTTTTGTCTAATCTCTTTAAAGGTTTTCATCTACGACTCTCACTGATTTGCTTCAATACCTCGCGTTCAAAAGCAACCGCGTTACCAGAGGTTGCGGTTGGATCAAATTGCAAAAGGTGTTTAGTGATAATTTTTGTTCTGTCTTCAAAAGTAACAGCATTTTCCAAAACATCGTTGGCTGCTCCCATGATATGTGACATTTCAACACCATCAGGCATTTCATTTGCAGGTTTTCCTGAATTAAGGATCTGACTCACAGCATCATTGACACTTTTAAGATCATCGTTATTATTAAATGCTCCTACGCCCATTCCGTTTCGTGACATTTTCTGTCTCCTTGTGTATATTATGTATACTTTTACTTTCTACTAAAGTAGAATGAGGCGATCTCATTCATTTGTCCGGGTGTCATTTTCTTGTATTTCTTGGTGAGTTCCTTAGTACCCTCTCTGTTTTGAGTATACTCCTCCTCAGATTTATTCTTTGCCATATTCGTGGCAGTGCCAAAAATCACATCCTTGTAGTCCTTACCGTACCTACTCTTAAAACTGCTGGATCTTTTCTTAAGATCTTTCGCATACTTGTCACGAAGTTTCATTTCCTTTTTAGTCAAAGTGGCTTCTTCAAGACTTTGTGTTTTGATGAAAGTTTTTCCGGGGTCTACAATTAATCCAAACTCTTTCATAAATGGCACACCCATCAAAAGTGGGGTTCCTTTTTGTGAGCGATCATCAATTGTAAATTTTCTCTTAGGATATTTTTTGCCCATGAATTCAATGTCCAACTCGATCATCGGACGTTTTTCTTCATTGTGAGCGATAGCACCCTGTAAAACTGTGATGGTATCAATAACTTTGTTGGTAAATCTTTTACCATTATGAGTCCACTTGACCACATCCCCATCAATATCAAACTTATCTGCGTGAATTGAGTTGACAACCATGTTGCCAGTATCAAACTTACCAACGATGGGACCGATACCTTCAACGGTGACCATTTCCCTTCGTCCAACAACAGTGGGTGAATACATCCAATTCTCCTTATCAGAAATATAATCTACAAAATCTCCAACGAGATTGTCTTTTGTAGCAATCTCAAAACCCTCTGATCCGGGCGAGGAGTTGATTTCTAAAATGTATGGTTTCTTTGTTCTTTTGGAAATAGCAACATCAACACCGCAGTAGTAACAACCCACAGCCTTTGCTGATTGTAGTGCGAGATCTTTAATTTCATCACTAATCTTGATTTCTTTTACACTTCCTCCAAGTGAGAAGTTGCTTCTGAAGTCACCTTTTACTTTATCACGTTGCATCACGCCCATGATCTTTCCATCCAAAACGATAATTCTCATATCGTTTTTCATATCGATGTACTCTTGTAGGATGATCTCCTCTTCTTCATCAATCTTCTGCACCGCATCTAGCACAGACTTAAATGACTCTTTGCTGTCAAGAATGAAAACTCCTTTTCCTTTTGACCCACGAAGAGTTTTTGCAACTACAGGAAATTTGCCACCCACTTGCTTATGAACATCATCGATCATTTTGATATCAGTCACCAAGGCTGTTCTTGGAGTTGGTAGCCCTGCCTCTGTGAGTGTTACGGCTGTGCGATACTTATCAGAGCAAATTTCAATAGAGTCTCTAGAGTTGATTACAAAGAATCCATCTTTTTCAAACATAGAGATCATATCGAGAGTGCCGCTCTTTTGTCCTGCTGCACCACGAACGACTACGACAGTATCAAATCTGTTTGCAATAAATTCTTTACCATCTTTGTTAACAACGGTTCGAGTTCCATCATCGTTTTTAAAAGATCTTGAGAAAGGCACAAATGCCACGAAGCATTTGATACCACGCTTTTTGCATTCATCATTTAGACGCTTGGCAGTCTTCATCATATTGTTATCATTTTCTTCACTGTAACCAGAGAAGACCAAAACCTTGATTGGTTTTGTTGCCTTTCGCTCTTCTTTTAAAAGTTCAAGACCATTCTTTTTGCGTAGAGCGTTCATCTGCTGAATAATCTTTTTCTGCTGTGGTGAACGCGGCATGACCCTCATCGACTTCATAAACAACTTATTGTGTTCACGCTCATCGTTTTTGTCTTTCCAAGAGTCTTCGTTCATCTCTTTTGTTTTCTTTTTCATCTCTTCAATAAACTTACGATAGACAGCAGCCTCCGCAGTCTTCTTCATCACCTTGGCTCGTTGCTCCATCGCAATCGCAGCCTGAATCTTGTGTGCGTGTGTTCGATCAGACGCTTTGATTTTACGAACCGATGCCTCGGCAGTTTTCACATCCTTGAAGCCAAGTCCATGAATCGTGCCTTTTGGATCTTCATCGGTGTAGAGATCAGAATGAGTATCGGGGTCTTGGTTCTTGCGTGTTTTTGGAACCCGCTTGGCTTCCTCTAAGTGCTTTCTCAAACTTGGATCAATCAAGACTTGCACCATGATTTCACCTTTAGTGCCTTTGATAACTTTACCGTTGATTGATTCAGCCTTTTTCTTTGCAGTCTCTAGATCTTTAAAAATATTTGGTTTACCGTTTTTATCCTGAACAACTAATACCTCTTGATCGGTATCGATACGAGTCTTTACAGCCTCACAGAACTCACGGAACATCGCCATTGTGCGTCCGATCTCGGTCTTTGGCTCCCGTCTTTTTGGTCTTCTGCCAAAGAGAAACTTCATCGCTTCACTGTTTGAAGTATATCTTTCGTCTTCGTTCTTTGTTTTGCCTGTGTAATCTGCAAACTTTGCATTTTTGTAATTGGTAATTAAAATCCTATCAAGGTCTTTGAAGGTCTTATATTTTTCAAGAACCATAATACCTGACTTTTTGATATCTTTCGTGATGCCACGAAGGGTCATCATTTTGCCGTATTTTGTTTCTTGAAGAACGAATGCCACCCAACCTTTTTTGATTGCAGGATATTCAATAGTCTCATCTCTGTCCGCGAGCATATCGTTGTATCCAATTTTCTCAAATCTTTTTTCTAATTCTTCACGTTCAGGTTTGTATTTCGGATTTCTTTTTGAAAGAACAGCGATGTGATGATCAATCAAGTCATCTACTGTCAGACCATATTTACTTAAATTTTCATAGATGTGTGTGGCGTGATATGGGGTATGATGTCTCCAAGCAATAATTTTCTTTGTTCGTGGATTTACCCATCCTTTAACAAATTCTCTTGTTTCCTCGTTGATTTCTTCACGGATTCCCATGGCTTTACGGAGATCATTAAATAACTTTTTCGCTTGTGCATCTGTGGCAGATGATGGGACACCTTTCTTGAAAGAATCAAAATCACCCTCGGTAGCAGCGGCTCGCATTTTAGAAGCAGACATGCCAGAAACGTCTGTCGCATCAGGATCTCTTCTACCAGCACTTACAACTTCAAAATTATCAAGATTCAGCGACTTGTTGGGATCTGGATGGTTGACGTACGGGCGAACAGTTCTTTCAAACTCCTCGGTTCTATCACCACCGACAACAACTGTAATATTTTTGTAACCCTTGTCAGCCAGCAATGCCAGTGCCTCAAAGATGGTGCGGACTGCCGGATTATACATAATCTTAGCCTTTTTAAAAAAGGTCTTCATATAATTTGTTTTTGTTTTTGAATCTAAAGGGTTTTTGCGTTTGTCTTGGCTATGACTAGCAAAGATAAAATTATCAGCCCTTCTTTTTTTGGCTTCTTGAATAACCTTGTTGATCAAAAGTTCATGACCGGAGGTGGGTGGGTTAAAGCGTCCAAAGGTAAGAACGGCACGTTTACCTCCACGCTCTTCACGCAACGACACATCATCCATCACTCCATATTTAAATGGTTTCATTGGTGATCACCTCCTCGTTAATCTTTGTGGAACCACCCACCCCGGTCATGAACTTTTTCAGTTCACTTATTCCAAGGAAGATAGCCACGAAGCCACTCAAACATAGGTTTTCCAATCAAAGCACCTACTGTAAAAGTAATAAGTGTGTGTGCGATAAATCCGTAAGTTGTTGCTACAAATTCCATTATTGTTCTCCTTTGATTGTTTAGTAACCTAGTTATTTAGTCTTTTTACTTGTCTTCTTTTTGGGTTTTGGTGCTTCTTCTTTAACAACAGGAGTTGAAGGTCCGAAACCAGCCTTACGAAGACACTTTCTTCCGTAATTGGATGGACACTTTTCATATCCACCCTCGTATGCCCATCTCTGATACTCTTTTGGTAATTTAAATCCCATTACTTGCCTACTTTCTTCTTAGTTGTGACTTTCTTGCGAGTCTTTTTTCTTGGCGTGGGTTTTGGTGCAGGTTTTGTCTCTTCAACAAACCAACAAATCCCTTTCCAGATAAGTTTGAATCCATTCTTTACTCTCACGGCTGCTCTCCTTGTATAATTCCAAATATCAAGGAGTGCATCCCTGAGATGTTCTTGAAACCGTTCTTCGAAACGTCTATTGTCACTACTTTTTTTCATTTTGTCCAATCCTTCGCTACTGTAAAGTTCGCACGCGAAAATTCCATTCTGTCCACAAGTTTCACGGCATTACCAACTCTATCAATTGCAACAAACCCTTCTGGATTTGTCACTTTGTAACCATCATCAGTTTTAATGAATGACGGCATAGTATTTATTGCTTGTAACTTTCGCAACACAACCATTTTTGCCTGTGACAAGTAAAAATGTGCTGAAAAAAGTTGATCTAAGCCTTTTGAGATGTTGCTCAAAAATTTCATCAGTTGATTTTTTTCATTTTCTACTTTTTGTTTTGCTTTGTCTGTTTTTAAACTGCCGATTCTTTTATCAAAACGTGATGCGATGAAGGCAGCGAGTTCAGTTGACTGTCCTCTTGTCTTTCCCTCCCTCACATTTGCGTTGATGTAAATTTTTATGATGTCAAGTAAGGTCTTATTTTTCGTAACCTCATCCAACAGCCTTTTTTCTTTCGACAAAACTCTACGAACACCAGCGAGATTACTTTTGATGGTTTTTGTTTCGCTTTGAGTCATTGTTGCAGAACCAGAGACATCTTTGTAATCAGCGTTATCGAAAAACACTGCCGAGGATTTGTTCAAGCCAGAGGTTTTTGCACCAAATGAAGCCTTGAGGTCTTGAATTGTATTTCCGCTGTAAGATGTATGAAAAATGATGCCCATTTTTGCACTTTTGACTCTGCTTCCAACTTTACTATTCACAGGAACCGCGTATGTAATCGTGTTTGGAGTAAAAGTATACATTGACTCTCCATCAATTGTCTCACTTTTGACATCGCCAGCCGTAAAAAGCATGTCACCCTGTAAAACACCTTTGATTCCAAGACCCTTGAGGTGTTTGAGAGCGATTTTTAACTTTTCAGCGAGTCCGCCAGAGTGATTTTTATCAATATCGCTGTTTGTGTAGTTGATTTTGGGTGTTTTGTTAAACAGCGACTTAGTTGCAACAAAGAACTTTCCGTTCTCAGGGTTGTTGCCGACAAAAATTGCAGGCGCACCATCCCACTTGACAGTGACATTCATCTTTTTCCTTGAGTTGCTACCCAACATCTGTACCAAAGAGTCAATGAAGTTCATCGCCTCCAACGCTCCGGCAGATCCACGATTAAAAATCTCGTCCTCAAGATGTTCGAGGTG
>Ga0098042_1000990_pt1 | contig 10855 bp, 15 predicted proteins | sample 9_EtaG_FD_75066 | JGI IMG/M metagenome (GOLD analysis project Ga0098042, IMG submission 75066) | Marine viral communities from the Subarctic Pacific Ocean - 9_ETSP_OMZ_AT15188 metaG | ecosystem: Environmental > Aquatic > Marine > Oceanic | place: Pacific Ocean | collected 2015-01-10
CAGTTCTATTGGGAGCAGGCATGAATTGGCGTCTCGTCGTACCGCTAGCAGGCTTCGGCTTGCTGGTGGTTTTCCAACACCAGCTCTTTGCACCCAAGCCTGTGCAGCACGTGCCTTTTGAACAGCAAACACCAGAGGAGCAAGCAGCAGCGCGAGCACTCATTGCTCGAATGTTCGACCCTGCTCATTTGAACCGCTGTTGCGCTTGTCCAAAAGATTCAGATGGCTGGTAATGATCACACGTCTTATCTCAGCAGGCATCACGGTCTTTGTCGTGGTGCCTTTCCTTGTCTGGTTTACCAATGGGGCAATCATCCTGATCGGAGGACAGCTGTTCTTTCTGTTCTGGTTTCTGCCTGTCGTCTACTGCCTCTTTAAGTCCTTTCCATCCACGACCAAATGAGCTTCAAAGTTCGCATCTTCACCGAAGAAGAAAAGAAGGCCTATTGGGCCAAGCAAAAAGCCAAAGCACGCAAAGACCGCGAGATTGGCGACACGATCATCTTCCGCCCAGCGCACGAAGAACGGATTTTCCACCCGGAAAAGCCTCTCTTCAGGCCATTCAGAAGACGAGCCTTTCGCCCTGCCTACACCCAGATCGTGCAGCACAGGGCAGGCATCACAGCCAATATCAAAACCCATGAATCAAACCTCATGAGCTACCACAAGTGGTTCAAACAGGTAGTGCGTGAGTTTCAGAACTGCAAACGCGAAGGGGAAGAAGGTCGCGGCCTGTCAAAGATGGAATTCATGCAAGTGCAGGACCTTATCGCCGTTTGGTCGCATAACGGATGGCCTCGAGGGTTGACCACAAAGGAGTATTTCAAGATCCTCAACGCCCTCCCTGGCGAAGAACCCAAGCTGGCGCCATGACCACCTGGAACCCACCAGAGGAGCAGCTGCCACCGCTGCTCCAGGCATTCCGCAACATGTCGCCTACGCGCCAGCCAAACATGCTGGCGCTCGAGGTGTTCTTGCTCTGCGCTCAAGCTCCCAAGACGTACGCAGAACTAGAGCAGCTCACTGGCTGCAATCGACCCAACATTGAAAAGGCTGTGAAACTGCTCACACCACGCATTGACCCCAAAACAGGAGAGGTCAATGCACCAGCCATGCACCTGCTCAAGCTCGAGCGAATCAAAAATGAGCAGACAAAACGCATCAGCATTACTGCGCGTGGGCGTCGTCTGCTTGATGGAAACGCATAACAGCAGAACGGCGCTTGTCTCATTTGTGACACGGGACTACTGCGCCCCTGTATATGTTTAATGGGCTTGAAAACCATTCGCAGGAGTTGGCCTGCCATGCAGGGACTTCACAAATGCTCATCCTCTCAGTGTCGTTCCCCTGGAAGGGAACAGCCCGACACCTCTCCGCCCATGCAGAGTTGTATCCGGGGAAACAGATCGCATCTGTCACTATGGATCTTCACCACGACACACGTAGAGAACGACCATGGATCTGGGCCGACTGGCCAACGCTCTTCAGATCGCCTCGGCTGTTGATCCGGGCGGCCTTTATGTGCATCACCTCCAGATCCTGCTCACCGTTAGAGAGGCAGGGCCAGCAGGCTGCACGTACGCAACTATTGAAGAGCGGCACGGCTTATCGAACGCCGCGGCCTCGCGCAGCGTCAACGCATTGAGTGAAAGCGCACGCCACCGCAAGACGTGCATGGGCCTCGTAGAAATCAGACGCGACCCTGTAGAAGGCAGGCGATACGTCGTCGTATTGACCAAGAAAGGCGAAGCTCTGATGCGCAGCATCGAGCAGATCTAGAACCACTTCATCCACGACCACCAATGACACCAACCGTGACCCTGCGCAAGCAGGGATGGACCGCTGTATTTCCAAGCCCCAAGACCGGCAAGCGCCGGCAAGTGTTGGTCGCGTCAGAGGAAGCAGGCTGGCGACTGATTGAGCGAGAGCAGAAAGAAGCTGCGCTGCAGTATTTCGAACAGCAACGAGGTGATGTCAGGCAACCGCCGGCATCACCAACTGGCGGGTTCACTCTGGATCAGGCTTACAAGCTGTCTTGGCAGCGCCGATTCAAGGGCCAGGCCCAGGCGGAACGCCGCGTGCCCTGCAACTGGCGACGGATCCGCAGCTACTTCGGAGGCAACACCCAGCTATCCAGCATCAACTCGATCTGGTTTCAGCAATGGCGCGATGACATGCGCGATGAAGGGATGAAGAACACCGGCATCAACCGCGTGGTCGCCACCTTGGCAGCGATGCGGGCTGATGCCCTGCTATTTGGCCGGGTGGAAGACCTGCCGATGTGGCCAGGCAACCTCAGAGTGACCAGGATCCCGCCGCGCTTCCTGAGTCAGGAGGAAGTCAACCGGATGGTGGCCTACTGGCAGGACCAGGGCGACCAGCAGATGGCTGATCTGTTCCTTGTGCGGATCGCTGAAGGTTGCCGCTGGCCAGAGGTGCAAAACCTCACACCGCGGGACATCAACATCGACGCGGATCAGGTCACGTTCTGGAAAACCAAGAACGGCGATGCCCGCACCGTGCCGCTGGTTGGTGCTGCTCGCGAGATCCTGTCGCGTCGTGCTGCAGCGGTCGGCATGGATGAACCGCTGTTTGATTACAGCTACGGCCAATGGAATGACCGATTCAAGGAATGCACCGAAGCCCTGCGGCTCCCCGGTCGTGTCGTTGGCCACACCTGCCGCCACACCATGGCGGCCAGAGCAGTCAGTGCCAATGTCTCAACCCAGCAGCTGAAGCACTGGGGCGGATGGCGCAGCACCGCCAGCCTCGAGGCTTACGCGCACCTGGACACGCAAGGGCTCAAGACCATGCAGAAAGCACTTGAAAGCTATCAATGAAACCTTTCAATGTGACGCGATTCGCAAGCTTGCAAGTGACATGCAACCAGCTGCAAGCTTCCTCGAGATCCCTTGGTATGACTAGAGCACGTAGCCTTGATAGTGTGACACGGCCCTGTTACGGGGGCGGAGAACATAGTCCAGGCCTTTAATAAGGCCGGCGCAAGTGGCATCCTGCAGGGGCGTAATACTCGCAGCCCACTTGCAGGCTGCTTGCAAGCTTGCCCGACTTAAAACAGCTCGAAAAAGAACAACTTGCACGCCAGTTGCAAGCAGATAAACGAGCAAAAGAAGCCCGCGACACGCAGCAGCGGCGGCTCAAAGAGATGGGCCTGGAATCGCGCCTCGAGTACGGGCAGAAGCTCTTCTCGATCACGCTTGAGGCCGTGGCCAAGGACATCAACGACTCGCTCGAGTTCCTGGTGCTCAATCCACGTAAAGCGCAACAACACGCAAGCGCCATGGTCCTGCTGCAGGACTTCAGCAGCACGCAGCACATGGCTGCAGTGGCGCTGACTGCAGCGATCGATCAGCTGAGCAAGCGACAGCGCCTGCCCACCTTCCTGCAGCACCTGGGCAATGCCATCGAGCGTGAAACGCGGCTGATCAAGCTCGGCAAGCGTCACCCGCTTGAGATGCGCCGGCTGATTCGTAGCGGCATGACACGCAAAGAGATCAGCAGCAGGGAGGTGATGCGTGCCCTGAACTGCCCAGTGGTGCAGTGGGACGACAGAACAAGGCTGCAGGTGGGCTCGTTCCTGTCAGAAGCAATCTTCCGCACTGAGCTGCTGACCACCATCACGTTGAGGCAGGGCTATCGGACACCTCGGTTTGTCGTACCCACGCAGCAGGCTGAGGAGTTCATCAAGAACAGCAGGCCGCGGCATTACAACACCAGCCATCTGGCGATGCTGGCGCCTCCACGGGACTGGCCTGGCCTGTTTGGTGGTGGCCTCCTAGATAACGAGCTGCCCTTCGTCAAACCCGTCCTTCAGGACGCAGGTGAACCCTTCGCCCTCGATCACTACAAAGCCGCGGATCTGTCGATTGCGCTCGCTGCTGTTAACCACCTGCAACGCCAGCGACTGAGGGTCAGTGCGCAAATCGTGGAGGCACAACGCATCACCTGGGAAGGTGGCTGGGACGGCTTGTGGCCGTGTCAGCGGAACCCGCCCGAACTCCCTGATCGGCTGAGTGGTGATCCGACTGCTGAAGAGCTGAAGACACGCAACAAACGAGCAGCAGCAGCTCACCGAGATCGTGAGAAGAACAGGCATCGGCGCGTCAAGATCGAACGCAGCCTTCAGATCGCTGAGGAGGTGGCTGATCGTGTCGTTTATCAGGCGCACTATTGCGACCACCGGGGCAGGATCTACTCCAATGCTGCCGCCAGCACGCAAGGGCCTGATGCAGAGAAGGCCCAGTTCTCTTTCGCTGAACAGCTACCCGTCAATGACGAGGCGTTTGAATGGTTGCTGAAGGGGGCAGCGGGCCATTGGGGGATGTCGCGCTGCACCTGGACAGAGCGGCTGAACTGGGGCAAGCAGCACATCGAGCAGATGATTGCTGCGGCTGAGGACCCCATCGGCAAGCCAGAGCTATGGCGTGGCGCCAAGGACCCATGGCAGTTTTTGCAGACCTGCCAGGGCGTGCGGGAGGCCAGGGCTACGGGCCGCACTGGCGTGATGGTCCGGCTCGATCAGACCTGCAGCGGCTGCGGGATCTTGGCGGGCCTGACGAGGCACGACAAGGTCGGGAGGCTGACCAATCTCTACGGCGACAGCCCGCAGGATCTCTATACGACCATCGCTGATGCAGTGACGACGGAGCTGACCAAGGACCTGCAGTCCGGGGATCAGAGACAGCAGGCGCTGGCTCAGCTCTGGCTTAAGCGTGGAATAGATCGTGGATTGTGCAAGGGCCCAGTGCTCAGGGCTCCCTACGGCGGCACCTACATGTCGCTCTGTGATGGTCTCGTCGACGCCCTGGAGGACCACCTCGGCTACGTGCCCCTTGAGGAGTACGTGTACCGCGTGTCGATGCCCAGCAAATACCTGGCCTCGATCATGTGGAGCGAGCTGAAGGCTGTGATCAACCCGGTGATGGAGGTGAAGGCCTGGCTGCGTGAATGCTGCAGGCAGCTGCTCAACAGGCAGAAGGTCATGAGCTGGACTTCGCCATCGAACTGGCCCATGAGGGTGGCCGACAGGGAGCAGACGATGTTCCGCGTGATGACCAATCTCTACGGCAAGAAGGTAGAGATGAAGCTTGCAGATCAACCTGCTGATTCACCGCTCAGTGCGACACAGGCCAACAAAGGATTAGCAGCTAACGCGATTCATTCATTCGATGCGGCCTACTGCCAGTTGATCGCATACAAGTGCGCAGAACAAAACATCCCGCTGCTGACAACTCACGACTGTTTCGCCTGTCATCCGGCCAATGCAGGGCGGCTCCACGAGATGCTGATCTGGGAGTTTGGCCAGCTGTATCGCAAGCCGCTATTGGCTGAGATGCGTTGCGAGATGGAGGAAAATGCAGGCGAGAAGCTCCCGGCTCCCCCGGTCCACAACAGCATGGACCCCATGGCCATCGGTAGCAATTCTTACCTGTTCAGCTGAACCACTTGCATTTCATCTGCGTCCCCGTAGAGTTCGCCGGCAGCTACGGCTGCAATACACAAAATACATAGGCCAAATGGCGAGAGATCTAAAGAAGACACCACTGGTAGAGGTCCGGTGGTGCGGGCTTGAAAAAGAGCCCAAGAAAAGCAAGTTCGAACCCAACAAGCCAAGAACCTGGGAAGTCGAAATCCTTCTGGAGAACGACAACAAGAAGCACATGGCATGGTGCGAGGAGGTTGAAGGCCTCTTCGACGAGCTGCATCCAAACGAGAAGAAGTCAGCCAACTGGCTGCCGATCAAGCCTGACAAGGAGCAGCCCCGCAAGCGGCAGGTCTGCCGGATGAAGCTCAAGGAATGGGTAAACGACAACGGCGTCTGCAGCGAAGGCCCAACTGTTTTCAACAAGGCCGGGCAGATGTGGGACAAGACCCAAGCCATCGGCAACGGCAGCATGATGGTCATCGGCTACGACGTCTTTGCCTGGAAGGGGCCATCAGGTGCTGGCCTGAGCCTTCAGCCACGAGCAGCGCAGGTCGTTGAGCATGTCGCTTACGAAGGCGGTGGCGGTGGAGTCACGGCAACTGACTGGGGCTTTGAGTCGTCACCTGAAGCCGATGCAGCAGTGCTGGCGGCCAAGGCCGCACCTGCCCAGCCCGAACCTGCAGCGGAGCCAACCGATGACATCCCCTTCTGATGGCCAGCGTTTTCATCGAGTCGGTGATCAGCAGCGAGACGAAATCATTAAGCGCCTCGATCGCATCATCACGCTGCTCCAGGCCGCTGCGCCGGAACCCGATAGCAAGACGATTCCAATTGCTCGGGGAACTGCTGCGCGATCTCGCAAAAGGAAAGATGCACAGCCGTGAGCTGCACATTCCATTGCGTCCCATGAGCAAGGAGCGTCCGCGCTCCTTCCAGGGACAGTCGCGGCCATACATGAGCCGCAACTACAAGCTCTGGATGAAGGACTGCGTTGCTGTGCTGCAGGAGTGGTGGGTGGGCCCGCCCCTCCAGAAGGTCAAGTTCTTGGAAATCGAGCACCACGGGGCAGCCCGCGGCGATCTCGACAACAAAGATGGCTCGGTGATGGATGCGCTCGTCAAAGCGGGCGTGATCAAGGATGACAATGTCAACGTGATTGACGACAGGCGCAGCAGTTTCTGCAAGGCCAAGGTCAAAGAGGCCCACATCATTGTTCGCCTGGAGTGGGAATGATCTACTGCCCCAACTGCGGCAAGGACGACAGCAAAGTGCTCGAGTCCGGCAACCGCAATGGTCATTACGTTCGCCGCCGTCGCTGCAACATTTGCGAGCACACGTTTTCCACCAAGGAATACACAGGCGAGGCGATCAAGGCCCTGATCTACGACGCATTCGACGACTTCAAGGAGTCAACGAGCAAGAAGTTCGGGGTGCGATGAGTGAATCCAAGTTTTTACGCCATGCTTCTTGTCCCAATCCTGGCTGCAACAGCAGCGATGGTCTGGCGGTTTACGACGACCACGAACACTGCTTCGTCTGTGACTACGACAAGCAGTACGCCAAAAAAGAGGAAGACTCTTCCCTCCCGCGATCTGTTTCGCCAATGAATGAGATCACCTTTGATCTCTTCAAGGAGCACCGCGGCATCGAGAAAAAGATCCTTGATCTTTATTCGATCGGTCTGAAGGGTAACTTCATCGTCTTTCAGTACCGCGACAAGAACAACCAGATCTGCGCACAAAAGATCAGGGCACTCACGCCCGGAGCTGATGGCAAGCGCAAGACTGCTTGGAGGGGTGAAGCCCGCAAGGTTTCTGGCTTTGGAATGCACCTGGCCAACCCGGCCAAGCACGACAAGCTGGTGATCTGCGAAGGCGAGCTAGATGCACCGAGTATCTATCAAGCGTTCGGCGGCAAGATCGCTGCAGTGTCAGTGCCAAACGGCGCTGCTCATGCAGCCAAGTTCGTGCGCGAGCACCTGGACGAGCTGCTCAAGTTCAAGGTGATCGTTGTCGCCACTGACAACGACGACCCTGGCGATGAGGCAGCCGACAAGATCATGCAGCTGTTCGAGCCTGGCAAGGTTCGGCGTGCTGTGCTCCCTCGCAAGGATGCAAACGACACCTTGCAGGAGATGGGCGGCCATGTCCTGAAGGAAGCGATCGATGCTGCCAAGGAAATTCGCCCGGATGGAATCAGACCTGCCTCTGATTACGCCGGGATTGTGCTGCAGCCCCCTGATCGCACGGCGACTGACTGCGCTTTTGCGTTCTGGAATGCCAAGACTCCCTTCTACGACAACCAGCTGATCATCCTGATTGCTGGCTCAGGAATTGGGAAGACCACATTCGCTCGTTCGCTCTGCCAATACTTCATGGAGCAGTCCATCAAGTGCGGATGGATGGGGCTTGAGGAGACCGCTGATGAGGCGATCTTCCGGTTTGTCGGCATGGCTGCTGGCATCCAGCTCCACGCAAGGCAGAGCTACTCAGGCCTGACGCCTGAGGAGATGAAGCGGATCGAGCAGGCCGACAAGTTCGTCACCGGATCCGGCACGCTCGAGCTGTTTGACCACTTCGGCTCACTCGATGAGGAGGTAATCCTCAATCGAATGCAGTACATGGTCCGCTCGCTGGGTTGCAAGGTGATCTTCTTGGATCACCTGACGATCATCAGTTCTGGCTTGGCGCAGGACACCCGCCATCTTGACTCCCTAATCACCAAGATTCGGAGCTTTATTGCTGCCACTAAATGCACAGTGTTTGCTATCAGCCACCTGTCACGGCAGCCCAATCAAAACTTTGAGAACGGTGATGTGCCTGAACTGCAGGCCATTAGGGGCAGTCACGGAATAGTTCAACTAGCGGACACAATTTGGGCCCTGGGCCGCAAGCGTGGCACCAACAAAACGCAGTCTCACTGCCTGAAGAACCGGATGCTCGGACGCACCGGCTACGCGGGCTCTTTTGAGTTCGACGAAACCACTCAATCGCTAAGGCACTTTTGGGACGACCCGGTTTTCAGCTGACCGAATGGAGCCAAGTCTCTATCGGCGATGTCGTTCATTTCTTTACCGGCGCCGGCTGGAAGAAAGGAACAGTTCAAAAAAACACAGGCCACTCAGTTCAAATTCTTCACTCACATGGATCCAACGACAAACGAATCACAACCAGTGACATCAGAAACCTTAGAAGCCAAGCAAGCCCGACTCGAGGAGAATTATCGCCGGAGTCCGATGGTTCTACTCAATCGAAGCTCTTTGACTAAATGGCTGGAGGAGGCCTACGACGAATACGACAAGTGCTGGAGGCAGGGCGACAAGGTCAATTCCCTCGTCTGGGATGGATTCATCCGTGCGTTTCACCGTTGCCTCGATGCTGAGGTGACCGACTGATGGCAACCCTATGGATGGACATCGAGGCTGATGCGTTCGGCATCAGCCGCCGGCACGAGTACGTGTTTCAGCTGAGTAAATACACCTACACGTATCTGAGTCGGCTTGATCTTTGCATCGCTGATCTCAGCGAGCTGATTGAGAGGATTAGCAACCACGCTCCTGATCATCAGGTCGTTCTCTGCCTCGGGCACCACAGCAACTTCCGCTACAGCGTCTACCCGCAATACAAAAGCAATCGACGCGGCATACAGAAAGCTGCTTGCTACAACGACCTGCGCAAATATCTGCAGCGCAATTACTCCAACGCAGTGCTGGCCAACACCGAGGCCGACGACGTCCTGGGCGTGATGTATCAAGACGGGGACCTGCTTTACAGCCCCGACAAAGACCTACGCACCATTGCTGGAGCGCACCTGCTGCCCAATGGCGAGCTGGAGATCGTGTCGGAACTGGATGCCAACCGTGCTTTCTACAAACAGGTGTTGGTCGGGGACAGCACCGATGGATATGGCGGATGCCCCGGAATTGGCGCAGCGCACAAATGCTTCAGTTCAAAGGAATGGCTGGAATGCTCTACCGAGCATGAATTCTGGTTGTTCGTGCAGAAGCGGTATGCCCTCAATGCAGGCAGGATTAAAGAAAAATACGGCGATGCAGATCCGTTGAAGGTGTCACTGCAAATGGCCCGCTGCGCTCGCATCCTGCGGAGCGGTGAATATGACTTCGACAACGAGAAGCCTTTCCTTTGGCAGGGTCCGAGTTAAAACGACAACAGATACGGGGCCGTAATGTCTGTCGTCGAACCGATCAAGCTTGTTGATGCGGCCCGGTTCTACTCACTGTCGCCCCACCAGACCGAGGCCTGGGATTGGCTGCAGGAGCAGATCGACCAGAAGACGCTGGACAAGTTCGCCGTCAGATACCGGCACCCGAAAGAACCACCGAAGAAACCTCAGCCGACGCAGGGATACATCACTGCAGAGCTGATGCAGGCCATCACCGGCCATCCGGCCTCGTCGTTTGATCAGGCGTTCTGCAATGACTTCAACGACATGCTGGAGTCCACCGGGTTCGACCAGCACCTGGACGCCATGCAGATGCTGATGGCCAACCTCTGTCACGAATCTGCCGGGTTTGTCTACATGAAAGAGATCGACTCAGGTGAGTACCTGAATGGGCGCACCGATCTGGGCAACATCTACCCCGGCGATGGGCCGAAGTTCAAAGGCTGCGGCCCCCTGCAGGTGACAGGTCGTGCAAATCACCAGGCCAGCTCCGACTGGCTGCGTGATCACCGTGGCATCGACGACGGCAAAATCATGGAGATCGGCACCGATTACTCAGCTGATCACTACAGCTTCTCGATGGCTATTCCTTGGCTGTTGAATAATGACCTGCTGAATGTTTGCCTCAAGCAGGGATTCGAGGCTTGCTGCGTACGGATCAACGGCGGATACAACGGATTCGACGATCGCTGTCAGTGGTACGACAAGTGCAAAAAGGTGATGGTCTGATGGTCGGCCTCGCTCGGCTCTACTGCTACCAGAAAGGCGTCTTCACCCTGGTGGAGGTGCCAAAGGAAAAGGCCAAGGAAAAGCAGCGGGAGATGAGCCGCCAGGGCTACGTCGTCACACACACCGAGGTGGTGTGATTACTTCTCCCCCGCATACAAAGCAAACGACGCAGCAGTGATCTGAGCCATCAGCTCAGTAATGCCCTCGCCATCGCATCGACCGTCACCAGGATCTCTGTTGGTGATCTTTGGATAGACCGTGAAGCAGCCGATCAGGGTGCCCGCAATAATCAGCAGCTGGAATGCAATCACTCCAGCCACTACATACAACGCGGGCTTCTTCATCAGTTACCCCAGGCGCTGCACTTGATCCAGAGGATCTCGCCCCTGGTGACTTCCAGCGAAACCGTGTCGTACTTAGAGGAGACCACCAAATCCTTGTCGGAAGCGTCCATGTCAACAGTGAACCAGTTTTCAAAATTCTGATCTCTACATTTCA
>Ga0098042_1000991_pt1 | contig 10851 bp, 6 predicted proteins | sample 9_EtaG_FD_75066 | JGI IMG/M metagenome (GOLD analysis project Ga0098042, IMG submission 75066) | Marine viral communities from the Subarctic Pacific Ocean - 9_ETSP_OMZ_AT15188 metaG | ecosystem: Environmental > Aquatic > Marine > Oceanic | place: Pacific Ocean | collected 2015-01-10
GATTGCAAAGGATTATGTAACTAAACAAGAATTAAAAGATGATATGAATATTCTAATGGATAGAGTAGAAAAATTACATGAAAAGGTTGACAAACTCTTTGAAGTAAAGTAAAATAGGAAAAGCTATGGCTATAAAGAAAAAATATAAACAAAAATATGCTACAGGTGGTAGAGTAGATATGTCTAAAGGTGGTAGAATAGGTTATCAAAAAGGTAATACAGTAAAGCTAGACGAAGATAGTATGCAAAAGAAAATAAATAATATTTCTATAGATAAAAAAAATAAACCTTTACAGGCTGAAAATAATCAAACTACTGAAACTATTGAAGCTACTCCAGCTACATCTCAAATGAATGTTGGATTTGGTAAAGGACTTGATACTACAGCCTCTAAAGAAAGAACAGATAGAATAGCAGAAAGTGCAGCAAGAATACAATCAGGTGCTGAAGGTGAAGTTCCTGATAGTGCTATAATAGACCCTGCCGTAAGAGTAGATGAAAATATTTTAGGTACAAATGTTGTACAACAAGACTCTAACACTACAGCAACAGCTACAACAGCAGGAACAGTAAGACCAGAAACTGTTACAACTGGTGGTCAAGCTGCTACAGGCACAACAACTACAATAGGAACAGATACCTTTACAGCAAAACAAGTAAGTGAAGATGCACAAGTAGATGCAGCACAAACTTCAATTAATGATAACATGTTGGCTGAAGCTGCTGGAGTAGATAAAGTAAATCCAATAGAAACAGCTACAGTAGATATACCAGAAGGTGCTTTAGCAGAAAGAGTAGTAGGAACATTAAGTCCTGAAGCAAAAGCAGAAGCAGCTAGAAATGCAGGTAGTGATTTAGCTAGAGTAACTAGAGCTAAAAAACAATTAAGAAATGCTGGATTACAAGAAGATGCTATTACTGAATTAGGTAATGACCCTGAAGCTTTAGAAGATAAACTTACACAATTTACAGAACAAGAAAGAGGTATAATAGCTGGATTACCTGAAGAAGCATTAGTATCTAATCAAATGGATAGTCTTTTAAGTGGTATGGAAAATGGTGAAATACCTAACTGGGCTAAACCTGCTGTTGCTAGTGTTGAAGCTATGTTAGCTACTAGAGGTTTAAGTGCTTCTAGTGTTGGTAGAGATAGTTTATTTAATGCTATTATACAAAGTGCTATACCTTTAGCTCAAAGTAATGCACAAGCTATACAACAAAGTGTATCTCAACAAAGAAGTATTGAAGCACAAGCTGCAGAAGCAGATGCACAAAGAAAACAACAGGCAACATTACAAAATGCTAGTAATGTATTTCAATTAGATATGGCTCAGTTTAGTGCTGACCAACAAACATCATTAGCTAATAGTAAATTTTTACAAAGTGTAGGAATGCAAGAAGCTGGGTTTGAACAACAAGGTGTAGTACAAGATGCTTTACTTATGTCTCAAGCTAATTTAGCTGAAGCTGATTTTTTTCAAAAAACTCAAATACAAAATGCTCAAGCATTCTTACAAACAGATATGGCTAATCTAAACAACAGACAACAAGCTAGTGTATTAAAAGCTCAACAAAATCAACAAAGAATTTTAAGCAATCAAGCTTCTGAAAATGCTGCAAGACAATTTAATTCTGCTAGTGAAAATCAAACTCAACAGTTTATGGCAAGTCTTAATGCACAAATGAGTCAATATAATGCTAGTCAACAAAATGCAATGAAACAATTTAATGCTACTCAATTAAATGCAGCAGAAGCTAGAAGAGCTGGTAGAGATGCTGATTTAGAAAAGTTTAATGCACAGTTAGTAACCCAAGTAGACCAGTTTAATTCTCAACAGGACTTTGCAAGAAATCAATGGAATGCACAAAATGCTGCTGCTGTTGAAGCTTCTAATGTTGCTTGGAGAAGACAGGCTAATACAATTAATAGTGCTGCACAAAATCAAATTAATGCACAAAACGCACAGAATGCTTTTGGTATGTCTATGCAATCTCAAGCATTTTTATGGCAAGAGCTAAGAGACCAAGCAGACTTTGATTTTAGAGCTTATGAAAATGAACAAAACAGAATGGCTCAAATAGTGTCAACAGCTATTGGTAATGAAGGTAGTGCTGGTAAAACATTTGATAATTATTTAACAGGATTAGTAAGTACACTAGGTAGTTCTTTCCAAAGTGGTTATACAGGTTACTATAGTGGTACTGGTACTGGTCGTGGTGGAACTGGTGGATATCAAAGAACTTAAGGAGAAAAATATTAATGGGTAAATTAAGAAAAATAGGTAGAAAAATTAAGAAAGGAGTAAAAAAACTTTTTAGTTCTAAGATAGGTAGAATTGTAGGCATGGTAGGTTTATACTTTGCTATGGGTGCTGCTGTTAAAGGATTAAGTAATTGGTTTAATAGTTCTTTTAGTAAAGCCGGTGCTGCTGCTGCTGAAGGTACTGCTGTTGCTGCCGAAGGTGCTGCTGCTACAACAGGAGCTACAACAGGAGCTACAACAGGAGCTACAACAGGAGCTACAAGTACAGGTGGTGGAACTATAGGAAGTGTAGTTGAAGGAGCTGCCTCAAATGCAGAGGGAGCTAATGCAGTTATAGCAAGTGTAGATTCTGCAGCAATTAATGGTACAACAACTGCTAATAGTACTATTACTGATGCAGTTACTAATGTTACTGAAAGTAATATATTAGACCAAAGTGTAGTAGAAGTAAACAATAATTTAGTATTAAAAGAAAATATGATTGGTTCAGATATGTTAGCTGAAAATACTATTAAACCAGAGTTTAATTTTATGGAAGGAGCATCAAAAGATGTTACTAACTTAACAGAACAAGTAGACTTAACTCCTCCTATAGGTGAATTAGAAGGATTTGATAAAGTAAGACAAGCAGGTTCAAATGTTAGAAGAGGAGCTAGAGAATACTTTGTAGGAGATGAATCAACTTTTGTTCCAGATACAATAGCAGGAATAGGTACTGGAATGATACAACAACAATTCTTACCAGAACAGGAAGAAAGAGGAAGAGGTTATGTAGCAGACCCAGTTCAACAAGAACTAGCAGGAGCAGCTTATGTACAAGAAGTAGGACCAATGATGGCTTCTGCTACAGGAAATGCAAACTTTAGTAACCTTACACAAATGGCTAATCAAAATGTTTATGGTGTAGGAACACTTAATCATTTAGCAGGATTATACACGCCTCCTGCTATACCTAAAACAGCAGTATAGGAGAAATAAATGACAATATCAAAAGATGCAATAGATTTTATGGAACAAAGTTTAGATACAGGTAGACCTATTCCCGGTCAAAGTCTTACTAACTCTCCAGAAGAACCATATAACTGGGAAAAACCTTCAGAGTTTAGTAATCCTAAAGAAGCTATGTTATATACTTTTGGTATTTTAACAGAGCCTGAGACTACTGCAAATATATTAATAAATATAACAAATGGAGTTAGTGTTATAGATATTGCTTCTATAGTTTTATATCAAGGATTTTTAGAAGGTAAATGGAATCCTGATTTAATGACATTATTAATGGAACCGACTATGTATATGGTTATGGCTCTTTGTGAAAAAGCAGAAATATCTTATAAGTTAGACTCTACTGATGATGAAGAGGTTGAAGAAGTTGTAGGAGAAAAAGCAGTAGAAGCTATAGAAAAAGAAGTAGGTGCTTTAGATAATATAAGAAGAAAAGCAGTACAACAAGTTAGTCCACAATCTGTTCCTGATGATGTAAGAAAAGTTATTGAGCAAACTGAAATAGAACCTAGTCTTTTAGAAAAAGTAGAACAAACAACAAGTAATAGTTTATTAAGTAAAGGAGAATAAACATGAGTGATATAGTAAAAAGTTTATTAGATAGAGCAAATTCAGGAAATAATACTTGGCAAGATATGGTTTCTGCTTATACTTCTAGCACTAAGAAAAATTCTAAATCATTAAGAAATCTTTTAATAGGAACTACTTTATTTAATGCAAAAGAATTTTCAATGCAACAAAAAGTTTTAAAAAATTTAAGAGAAAATGACAAAGAAAAAACTTTTGAGCTAGGTAAAATGAATCAAAAATGGGATGCTTATAGCACTTTATTAGCTGATGATGAAGCATATAAAAAAGACCCATTACATTTTAGAATAAAAGCAGAACAAGAATTTAATAGAAAAAATCCAAACTTTGCAACCGAATATGGTCCAAATGAAAGTATAATGCAAAACAAAAGAATAGCAGACATTAATGAGTATGAACAAGCTTTAATTAAAGTTCATGATGAAAATATGAAAAGTGGTAGCTTTGATAGTAAAATGACTAAAGAAGAATTTTTCAAACCTTTTAATGACCATTATGAAAAAAGAGCAGAAGATATTTCTTCTCCTAAAAATTTAAGTTTAGTACATGCTGGTTGGAATAAAATAAGAAGAAGAAAAGATGAACCAGTAACAACTAAACAATTACAAACCAGCAAAAATTTAGCAACAAGAAGTGTTTTAGATTTTCTTGTAAATCCTGTGGAGTTTACTAGCGAACAACAAATAGATATATATAGAAGAGAAAAAGGAGATAAGACTTTTACAAAAGAAGATGGTTTATTATATTTATATAATAATATACCTGATAGTGATGTAGCAAGAGATATGACTTTAACTACTTTTAAAAATAACAATCAACAAAATTATTCTAAATCTGACTTAGATACTTTTATAGTAAATGCTAAAGTAGATTTTAATCCTATTATAGAAAAAGATAGAATACAAACAGAAGCATTTGCTGACTCATGGATGGAAAGAAATAATAAAAAATCTATACCAAAAATAGATGATGCTGGGTATATGTCATATTATTTAGAAATGGCTAATACTAAAGATGAAATGAATGGTACTGGAGATGCAAAAATAAGACAACTAAGAAGAAATATATTTGAATTAGAAGACCTTAATAGAATAATAAATGATTCTGGTTTAGATAAAGAACATGCAATGTATCCTGTAAAAATAAAATTAGAAAATGATATAAGACTAGCAGGTATAGATGCTGTTAAGTATGAAATGTACAAAATAACTGCTGCTTCAGTTAATGACTCTGTAGAAGGAATAAGAGTTAGAGCTTCAATACCAGAATTAGACCCTAATAAAGATACAAGACCAGAAAATTACACATATGAGTATAAATCTCTTCCAGATTATTTTTCAAAAAGTGTAAATAATTTAATGACTGGTTTTGATGCTATTTTTAACGCTGAAGAATAAAACATGAGTAACTATCGTATCGACCCTTTAACTGGCGAGGTTGTTGAAATAACTGAGCAAGAAAAACAAGAAAGGCAACAACAAAAACTTATAGAAGAAGAAGCTAATAAAAAAGCTACTACTAGATTTGTAAGAAGTGTTCCGGGTTTTGGTGTTGATTTAGTTAATTCAATGGTAGACCTAGGTAGAACTTTACAAGATTTTGGTGGTCTACCTTCCCCAATGCAAGACCCTCAAGAATATTTAAGAAAAAAAGAAGAACGAACTCCATCAAGAGAAAAAAGAATGGACAGAGTAGATGATGCTACAGAATATGTCTATGAAACTTTGTTTGGTAAAGATAATATTCACAGAGTTCAAATGGGTGATAGAATGATACCTACAATAAAACAACCAGAAGGAACTACTGGTCAAGTTGTTAGAACATTAGGTGGTATAGGAGCTAGTATATATGGAGCTGGTAAATTTAAATATGTTTCTGATATACCTAAAGAGTTACCTAAAACTACAAATTGGGGTAAAAAGTTTTGGAGAAAACATTTTAGACCAAGTCAAAGAACAAAACAAAATCTTATAGCTAGTGAAGTTGGTTATTTTGCTGGTTACAATCCTTATCAAGAAAGTTTACTACCTAAAGCATTAGGAGAATCTATAAGTGAAGACAATGAAAAATTTGCTGATTTAAAATCTTACTTAGAAGCAGACCCAAATAGTTTATCAGGTATAGAAAATAGAATAAGACATCTTGCTGATTCTGTATTACTAGGAGGTGCTTTTGTAGCAGGAGGAGCTGGGTATATAGCAGGTGTTAAAGAAGCAGGAAAAGCAGCAACAAGATTAGAAAAAGCTGGAACTCCTCTTGGTTATAATTATACCAAAGAAGGTATAAAAAAGTTTCAAGATGGGTTTATAACAACATTAAATGGTATAAGAGATTTAGGAACAAAATCAATAAATAATTTTTTAGAACAAGTACAAGAAAATACAAAACTAAATGTTATTCAAAAAGAATTAGCAATTAAAAATAGAGAAAAATATTTTGATAAAGGTAAAATAAAAGATAAAAAAGGAGATATAGATGCTTTAAAACCCGGATTTATAAGTAGATACTTTAGTGATATAAATCCAATGTTTAGTGATAATACTTTTTTAAGAGGTCTTGAAAGTTTTAGAAGAAAATTTTTAAGTACAAAAGGAAATAAATCTTTAGAGTTACAAGAAAAATATTTAAATACTCAAAACTTAAAAGAAAAATGGGCTGACAATATTACAAATTTAGCAACAAATTTAGAATACTCTATGGAAGAAGTTGTAAGATTATCTAAAAAATTTAAAAACAAAGAAGAATTAAATGATAAAATTAATTATGTTTTATACACAGATTTTAGAAGTCCTACATTAATTACAAGAGGAAAAATTAGTATGGGAGAAACTCAATCTAGAGGGTTTAACAAAGCATTAAAAACTTTACCTGAAGAATTGAGAGAACCAGTAAAACAAATGAGACAACTACAAACTAGATTATCTCAAGAAATGATAGATACTGGTACTTTAACAAAAGCACAAGAAAAAATATTTAAAGAACAATTAGAATTTTATGGTAGAAGGTCTTATAAATTATATGAAGACCCTAACTACATACCAAGTTCAGATGTTAGAAAAGAAGCTTTTGAGTTTTTAAGTAAACAAATGAAAAGTAATGACCCTACTTTAACAGACAATCAAATTTATGCTAGAGTAACTGCAGAAATAAATGATATATTAGATGTAAGAAAAGGCACAGATTTTACAGCAACACAAGATAAATTTGATAAAGTTAAAAAAGAAATATTAAAAGGTAAAAAAGATATTCCTGCTGAAATAAGACAGTTACTAGGAGAAATAGATGACCCTATACAAGGATTTATACATTCTACTGTAAAATTATCTAAGTATGTAGAAGATTTAAAATTTTATGATGAAGCTTTTGAATCTGGTGCTGGGATATATTTTAGAGAAAATATGGAAGGTGTATTTAAAGAAGTTATACCTGAAGGATATGGTAAACTGTCAGGTAAATATACTACCCCCGAACTTCAAAAATATTTTAGTAATCATAGAACTATGTCTGAAAAAATATTACAGGCTGATAACATAGGAGGAGCTTTATATAGAAATGTAGCTATATTAAAAGGTTTATCTCAAGCTGCAAAAACTGTATGGTCACATACAACACATGTAAAAAATGTTACTGGTGGTGTTCAGATGTCATTAGCAAATGGTATTAATCCTCTTAATCCACAACAATTCGCAGAAAACATTAGAATTTTAAGAGCTAGAACATCCAACGATAGAGCATTACAAGAATTACATGAAGAATTAAGTGAATTAGGATTACTAAATAAAGGAGTAATAGCAAGAGATTTAAAAGGATTAGCTGAAGATGTTGCTAAAATGGGAGCAAAACAGAAGCTTGATTACCCTGCTAATTTTGCTAAAAGACTAGCTGATGCAGATGCAATACCTTACTATTCTTTTAAGAATCGTGGATTCAAAACTACTTCATTAAGTAAATATGCAGAAAAATGGCAGAATGCATATATCGCAGAAGATGATTTCTTTAAAATTAATATGTATTTTGCTGAAAAGAAAAATTTAGAAAGAATAAATAAACTATATAAAAATAAAACAAGTCAGTTAAGTGAAGATGAGATAAAAAAACAAGCAGCTAAAATAGTAAGAGATGTTTTACCTAATTATGATTTAGTTCCTGAACTGTTAAGAGCTTTAAGAAGAACTCCTGTTGCTGGTAGATTCTTTTCATTCATGGCAGAGTCTGTAAGAATTAGTGGTAATACTGTAATTAATGGAATAAAAGAAGTACATAAAGGTAAAGCACTTATTAAACAAGGAGAAACTGCAGTAGGTAACGAGTTTATTAAAAGAGGTACTTTGCGTTTAGGTGCTTTTACAACTATGGCTGGAGCAGGAGCTAAAGGAGCAGAAAAAGGATTTCAATTTGCATCGGGTATTACTAATGATATATTAGATGCTTTAAAAGATGTAGCACTTCCAGACTATATGCAAAACTCAAATGTTATAGTTACAATAGGACATAACGGTGAACCAGTAATAGCAAATTTAAGTTCTTGGGATGCTTATGATTTTCCTAAAAAACCTTTTCAAATTTTAATAAATAAATATACTACTGATGATATTTTAAATGAAGATAGTTTAGTTAGTGATGTTTTTAGTACTACATTTCAAGAAACAGTTACTCCATTTTTAGGAGAGTCTATAGTATTTGAAACTATAAATGATTACTTTGTAAGACAAGGTAGAACTATAGATGGTAGAGTTATGAGAAATCCTAACGATAAATCACAAAGGTTTAGAACTAAAGATAGTTATATTGCTTCTATTAAAGATAAAGATAATTTAACAATTTTAGGTGCAAGTCTTTTAAAGGATATAACTCCGGGTTCAGTAGAAAGAGGAACTGATTTATATAAAGATTTAACAGCACCTATGGAAAAAACACCTTACAATCAAACTGTATACGAAAATCAAGCATACATTAAGTTTCTTACAGGTTGGGGTATGACTCCTATGAATACAGAATATTTAGAAACTGTATTTGGATTTAAAGCTAATAATTTTAAAAGAGCTAAATCAACTGCACAGGCTCAAATTAAAAATTCTATAGGTAATGAATTAGATACAGAAAAATTTCTTAATATATATTTAAAAGAAAACTCTATATATTATAATGAATATGCTAAACTTTACAAAAATATACAATCAGCAGAAAAACTTGGTTTAAATGGAATACAACTTTTAGATGATAATAAATTAAGTAGATTAGATATAATTAATTTATATAGTATTGATTCATTTAATCCAACAGGTCTTAGTAAAGGTGTAATAGAAGAATTATATTTAAATGGAAATCCAAGTGATATTACTGATGTTATACTAGGTGTAAATTATATTGATAGTAAATTATCTTCTATACCTGTTTACACAAGTTCTCAAAATTATAAAAAAGATAAAATAATAAGAGATAAAACAATAGAAAATTTAGAAGAAGAAATTAAAAGAGGACAATTAAAAACAGGTGGTAGAGTTTTAAATGTTGAAGAAGACCCAGTAGATAGAACAAATCCTTTTACAGGTAATACATATTCTCAAGATTCACAAATGCAAAGACTTGGTTTATTTACAGGAGGAAATGTTCTTGTTGAAGGATTAAAAAAAATGATGGCTGCTTCTGTCGGAACAAGTTTAGTAACAGCTCCTGTAGCTGGTGAACCTAGTCAACAATACAAAAAATATATGGGTCAGTATGAATATAAACCTAGAATAAAATTTGATGTAGGTGGACCAGTTGATTCTTTTAACAATACTATTAATGATTTATTAGAAAATTATACAAGACAAAATGAAAAACAATTTACTAATGGTAAACATACCCATAATGCAATGGTAAATAAAGAACCTGATAAGTTTGTTAGAGATATGTATCTACAACTAAAAGAAAGTAAACATCCTTTTCCAGAAATAGCAGCAGCACAAGCTGGAGCAGAAAGTAGATATGGTATGAGTGATATAGCTAAAAAACTTAACAATACTTTTGGAGTTAAAGTAAGGAAAAACGAAGACTTTGAAGGCGTAATGATGCCAACTAAAGAAGATTATGGACAAGGTTTAGTAGATGAAAAAGCTAATTTTAGAAAATATAATTCTATTAAAGAAAATATAGATGGCTATGTAAACTTTTTAAATACAGGTAGAAATGATGATGGTTCTTTAAGATATGAAAAAGCTTTAAATGCAAATAGTTCTTTAGAATATTTACAAGAAATAGTAAATGCAGGATATGCTACTGACCAAGATTATTATGATACAGTTAGTTCTGTATATAATCGTAATTTAGAGAATGGTACTTACGATTAATGGGTTTTCCTTTTGAAATAATAACTATGTTAGCATCAACTGTGCTTGGTGGTTTTATGAGTATCTGGGCTGAAAGTCGTAAGGCTAAAGCAGAAAATGAAAAGCTTCTTATAACTCGTGGTGAGTTTGAAATGAAAGCTAGAGAACAATCTATTGAAGCAGGTTTAAGGGATAAAGGATTTGCATGGACAAGAAGAATTATAGCATTAACATCCGTGTTTGCTATTGTTCTTTTACCAAAACTTGTAGCAGTTTATTATCCTACTGTAGATGTTACTGTTGGATATACTAACTGGCAACCCGGAATATTATTTATAAGACAAGGTAGAGAAATATTTGAATGGGTTACATTCCAAGGTCTTGTAATTACACAATTAGACACTAACTTAGTATCAGCTATTATAGGTATGTATTTTGGTGGTAGTTTAGCTAAAGGAAGATAATATAAATAAAAGGAGATAAAATGTTATCAAAAGGAGAGATAAATAGAAAATTTTTTGGACCATTACTTATATTAAGTTTAATGGCGATGTCGTTTGTTGCAAGTGCAGATGACTGTGATGCTGGTACACAGTATTGTGAAGATAATAATTTAACTACCACTAATAATACGACTACTACAAATACTAACACCAATAATAATACTAATAATAATACAAATAC
>Ga0098042_1000994_pt1 | contig 10840 bp, 13 predicted proteins | sample 9_EtaG_FD_75066 | JGI IMG/M metagenome (GOLD analysis project Ga0098042, IMG submission 75066) | Marine viral communities from the Subarctic Pacific Ocean - 9_ETSP_OMZ_AT15188 metaG | ecosystem: Environmental > Aquatic > Marine > Oceanic | place: Pacific Ocean | collected 2015-01-10
ACAGTTTAAGCAACCATTGCCATATTAATAGTTGCCAACCAACGGGTAAGGTTGACTCTTGACGAGAGGCGAGGGTGAAAAGATTGATGAGTGCCTGTTGGTGGCCTCCGAATATATCGCTCATCAATCAACCTCTCACAACTAGGTGGTGGAGATAGTTGTTAGCTAAAATGTAAGGTGAAGATTACATTTTAGGCGCTATCCTAAGAGCGCAGATCTCCACCACCATTTTTTTAGAAGGGCAAAGGTATGAAGAACGAAGATTTATGGAAGCATTGCACCAGATTAAATCGTGAGCAGCGTGATGAGCTGGGCGTTTTCACTAAGAAGGATATGTTGGACTACTGTGTTTTGAACCGCAATCTTCTTGCGAGTGATGTTGAAAAGATAATGTGCAACGATCCTCTGTTTCCTGTGGTGACGGATCCTAGTGTTGACAGTCCAGATATTCCGTTAAGCGCACAGCGTGGCGGCAAAAGGTCAAAGAATTTTTTCTTTCGCCAGGATTTGGATATTTATTTTGGCGGCAGTTATGGAATTATAAAGAGTTTTCTTGAGAAGCGTAGCGAAGAAGTTTCTTACAAGAAAAAACGTGGAAGACCAAAGAAGGAGCGATAAAATGAAACAATACAGACTTAAAATTGGTGGTGATCCGATTGATTTCTTTGCGGAGAACCCAGAAGGCTTTTTGGAGGCTTGGCGTTCTGTCAATCTTCGAGCGAGTTCTGATGACAAAGAGTGGCTAAGACAGGCTGCGATGTCTGCATGCGACTGGGCTGGAGGCCCGATCCGTTATGACAATGCAACTGTGTTTGCACAGGACATGATGAGCAAGGGCATGCTGGAGGAGATCAATGCAGAAGGCTAAATCATCTTACAGCATGATGAAGGGCAAGGATCTGGAAGAGATGCGGAATAAATCTGGCAAGAGTCAGGCATCTTTTGCAGATGCCTTGGGTGTAAGCTTGCGTATGTACAGCTATTATGAGTGCGACAAGAAGCCGATACCCAAGACAGTGGAGCTTTCTTCTCGTTACATTTTGTCAGAAAAGCAGGGATCTACTGGTTACAATCCTTCATCTGATTTGACAGACTTTGACATAGATCGCATTAGCAGATTGAGATATGCGTTGCAGGGCGTTGAGGGTTTTGATGATCGTTCAGACAAGATTGTAAGGCAGTCAGAGCAGGAAATTGAATACCTGTTGTCAAAGTTTGACTAATAACATATCATTGGCTCCATGTATCTTTGTAGAAGGGACTTGGCATGAACACTTTCATGGGGCCGATGACACCTCCTCCAGCGTCACCTGGGCAACCGCAGAAGCTTGATATACGAACAAATCCTAATCAGAGGGCTGGTTTCAAGCAGTTTATGAGGCAGCGCACTGCGCCTATGATGCCTATTCAGCAAATGCCTCAGGCTCAACCTATGCCTATGCCTATGATGCAGCCACGGCCACAGATGCCGCTTCGCATGGAGATGGGTGGTGACGTTGATATTTTTGATCCACAGAATTACCACGAGGGCGGACTTGTTAATACGTTAGGTCAGCTTGGCACCATGAGCGGTCAGATGGTTGACGCTCTTAACACCATAGTCATGGGTGGTGGTCAGGGCGGTGGTGCTACTGGTGGCTTTGCCAGCACACCTAGCGTTTCTCCATCTACGCCTAGCGCTCCTCTATCTACCCCTAGTGTTTCTCCGCCCCCACCTAGTGTCCCTCCTGTTTCTCCAGCCACGCCTGACTTTGTAAATCCTAATGTTTTAAACACCTCTGGTGGTCAGACAGATCCACAGGCGATAATTAATTCGCAGATGAGTGGGGGGCAGGGTTCTGTATTTACTGAAGGCCAACCTACTCCAAGTGTATTTCCTTTAGGTCCATCAGTAAACGCTCCAGCAGATGATCCACGAACTCCGCAGAATGAATATCAGGATTTTCTTGACAGCGGTGTGTCAGATACTGGAAATCCTTTTACTACTGATGGTCCTTTTGGGGACAACTTTAAGATTGGACCTATACTTGAGCCTTTGCGAGAAACTTTTGGCATGAAAGATGGCGGTGCTGTACCGCCTCGCAACACGAATATTGGTGGTCAGCCGCATATGCTGTCTTACATTACACCTGACGAAGCTGACATCTTGGAGGCTTTAGGTGGTAGTGGTGAGGCAGGGCCTATGGGCATCCCTGCTTTTAGGGGTGATCCTGGTCAGATGGCTGATAGAGACAAAGGCAGCAGAGATACTGGCAGAAGCGGTCCTGGAGACATGGGCGCTGGCTCTGACGATGACGATAGAGGTTACGGTGGCTCTGACGCAGATGAAGTATACGATTCCCAAGAAGCTGATAAAGAGATAGCAAAAGCAGAATCTGACGCTGATGATCGTATTGCAGAGCGTCAGGCACGTCAGGAGCGTCAGGCGCGTCAAGAGCAGCAAAATCAACGAAGAGATGAAATTAATAGAATGCAGGATAGAGTACAAGCTGGTCTTGCTAGAGAAGATCTGGTTACTTCTCCTGGTGTAACAACACCAGAAGTTAACGTGACTGCCACTAGTTCACCCGGCCTTAGTCAAAGCGACATTGCTGCTGTTGGAGATACTGATCCTGATGATGATACGGACGCTGGTGGCATTGAAACAACAGACCTGTTAGGTGTTGACGATCTTCTTAGTCTTGATCCTGGAGTTCAACCTACAACTGTAACAGTTGCAGGAAAAACTTACTCAACCGAAACCACCTCTGGCACTGGTTCTGACGATGAAGATGAAGATCAGGATGTGCAACAAGACATTGCCGTGCGGGATTTTCTAGAAGAAAAAGAAAATCGCAATTATATTGAAGATGACATTTTGAATCAGCTTCAAAAAGCTAATTTGGAACAATATACTGGATTAACCCCCAAGGGATTAGACTCTAAAACAGGATTGTCTAATTATGCAAAAGAGGGTTCTCCGTTTCAGGCTGGTGATCCTGACGCATTATTTTCTACTAGGCCGGGAAAGGTTACTCGCGATCCCATAACAGGTGTATTAACAAGTTATGAACAAACACGCCCAGCGATTGAATATGATCCTGTAACAGATCAATATACTGGATATAGACAGGATGTGGATCTTCCTGGTTCATTAGGGCTTTTAACAGAATTATTTGGCATACAGCCAAATGTTTACACAGGATTTGGTGCTGCAGCACAGCCCGAGCCTGACTTTGGAAGCGGTGGCCCTGATCCTGTAAAGCCGCCATTTGATCCATGTCCTGACGGTTTTGTTCTGAAAAATGGTGTTTGTACGCCTATTCAACAGGCAGATACAGGAGACGGCACTCCAAATCAAATCGGTGGTGGCCCTGATCAACCTCCACCTGTTCCGGGTGGCCCTGTCGTGGTGCCGTCAACCAGACCGACTGGCCCGTTTAATCTTCAAGGTCCTGTTGGTTATGGTTCGCCTATCGCTGGTCAAATGGATCCTTCAGTTGCGAGTAACGCTGCATTGTATCAGCAGATGTTAAATCAACAGGCTGCGGCTCCGATAAGACTGCAATCTGGCGGTCCCGTGTCTTCAAATTTGGATAGAGCGGCAGACAACTTTTTGAAGTCATTGATGCCAACGGCGTAATCAAATGGATGAAGCTTTTGATATTGCCACCGAGTTCCTGACTGATGCAGAGCTTGAGTCGCTCGGCAAGCATCTGGATAAATACAAAGAGCTTCATGACAGAGAAGAGTATCAGAGGGACTTTTTAAAGTTTGTTAAACATGTCTGGCCTTCTTTTATTACTGGATCTCATCATAGAATTTTTGCGGAAAAACTGGAAAGAGTTGCCCGAGGTGAGCTGAAGCGGCTTATCGTCAACATGCCGCCAAGACACACCAAATCAGAATTTGCGTCTTATCTGTTCCCTGCATGGGTTATGGGACAATCACCAGAAACAAAGATTATTCAGGCAACACACACGGCGGAGCTTGCTGTTGGTTTTGGCCGTAAGGTCAAGAACCTTCTGGACAGTGAGATATATCGTGATGTGTTTCCTGAGATTCAGTTGGCGCGTGATGCGAAGGCATCTGGTCGTTGGTCAACTGACAAGGGTGGGGAGTATTACGCTGTTGGTGTAGGCGGTGCATTGGCTGGTCGTGGTGCAAACTTGTGTATTATTGACGATCCTGTTTCTGAGCAGGATGCGTTGTCACCAACCGCGCTGGATAATATTTACGAATGGTATACATCAGGTCCGAGACAGCGTTTGCAGCCGGGGGGCTCAATAATAATTGTGATGACGCGGTGGAGTATCCGCGACTTGACGGCGAAAGTGTTACAGAAACAGGCCGAGGGCGGAGCCGATCAGTGGGAAGTGGTGGAGTTTCCTGCGATATTTCCAGATACAGACAACGTGTTGTGGCCCGAGTTCTGGAGCAGGGACGAGCTAGACGGCGTTAAAGCGTCTATTCCCGTTGCTAAATGGAATGCACAATATCTTCAGAATCCTACCGCTGAAGAGGGTGCAATTATTAAGAGGGAGTGGTGGAATGTTTGGGAGTCTGATGATCCACCTATCGTTGATTATGTCATCCAGTCGTATGACACCGCCTTCACCAAATCCGAAAGGGCGGACTACTCGGCCATTACGACTTGGGGTGTGTTTTATCCTGACGAGGGTGATGAGGCTGCGATCATATTGCTGGACGCGGAAAAAGGTCGATGGGAGTTTCCAGAGCTTAAAGACGCGGCAATGCGCCTGTATAAGGAATTTGAACCAGACATGGTGTTGATAGAGCAAAAAGCATCTGGCACACCGCTGACTCAGGACTTGCGGAAAATGGGCATTCCTGTGTCTGGTTTTACTCCGGGTAGGGGCGCTGATAAGTTCTCAAGGATGAATGCCTGTTCACCCGTCTTTGAATCTGGTATGGTATGGTGTCCTGAAACACGCTGGGCAGAGGAAGTTATTGAGGAATGTGCCGCTTTTCCTAATGGAGAGCATGATGACTTGGCGGATTCCATGACTCAGGCTATACTACGTTTTAGGCAGGGCGGTTTTATACGAACCCGTTCAGATGAAGAGGACGATGATTTTTCACGTTATGACCGCAGCAGGGAGTATTACTGATGACTAACAAACCTTTTAAAAAACGTAGTGCGATTGCAAAAGGCTTTATGACTAAACCTCCCAAAGTATTTAAAAAGAGCGGCACAATTGCTGACATTTTAAGAATATTTCAAGGACAAAATCCACCTTTCAAAAAGATGAATAGTGGCGGTGCAGTCATGCCTGGTCGTGGTGGTAAGTTTAAGGGGATTAGCTGATGGCACCTAGAAAGCCAAACATACCTTCCAAAAAGCGTAAGCGTAAGTTTAAAAAAACATCACCTCCGCCCAGATTGTCTACTGCTCAAATACGCAGATTGACTGTTGATGGTGAGGCTGTCACTGACGCTCCTTTTGTACCAGACGTTTTGAGTAGCGGCAGGTTTAAAAATGTTGAGCTTGGCATGAAAGACATGCCAGCAGGATATCAAGATGGTGGTAAAGTTGGTAAGAAGAAGGTTGATATTACTAATATGAGTCTTGAAGAACTAGATCGTTACATACAGCAACTAAAGGAGCCTCTCGTGGTAAAGCCAGTCAAAAAGAATAAAGGTGGCGGTCTTAATGCCGCAATCAAGCGCGTTAAAAAAGTCCAAGGCATGCAAGAAGGCGGCAGGGCTATGAGTGACGCCGACATAGCGCGAATATCCAATTTGCCTACCGAGGAGTTTTTATCAGCTCTTGGCGCTGCTTTTCCCTTAGGTGAATCTGGCAGAAATATTTCTGACGCTGACAGAGCTAGAATAGGATCTAGGCTTGGCGGAATGGCACCTAGAAAAAGACGCATGGGCATGAAACCTAAAGGTAAAATGGGTAAGATGGGAGGAGGCAGAACCATTTCTGATCTTGATAAAGTCAGACTTGCCACTCTTATGGGCGCTACTGACAGACAACTCATGGGAATGGAAGAAGGTGGCGAAGTGCCTAAGAAGTTCAAGGGTTTTTCCAAGCTTCCTGAGGATGTGCAACAGAAGATGGATCCTGTTGCTGCTGCCAAATATGAAGATGGCGGCGAAGTTCGTGGTATGGGTCGAGCTTATAGGGGTGCGCCCAGAAAGGTTAAGATAAGATAATGAGCAATATGCAAAATGAAGCTCTCCTTGAAAGCCTTTTTGAAGAAGGGTTAGAGCTTTTTGACGGCGATGAGGACAAAGCTGCAAAATTTGCCCGTGATCGCTTTGATCAGTTGCCAGATCCTGATTATAAAAATGAAGGTGGCGGGGTTGTTGATCAGGTTACTCAGTATTTGAAAAACTTGATTAATGAAAGAAAAGAGGCTTTTAGCGGGAGTGTTCCAAAGAAGAAAAAGAAAAAGCCTCAGTCTTTTGGTCATGGCGGTTTTGTTGATGAGGAGTCTCCAAAGGCTCAGATGGATAAAATCAATATTTCTATCACTTTGAATATGGGTAAAGGATCAGAGATGAATCCTTTAGATGACGGAAATCAAAGAGATATTATGTGATGTTGTTTGACTTTGGTGTTATAATGCGAAAGAGGCTGGCTCATGGCTTGTCAGTCATGTCTGATGCCCTTCGCATGATTGCGCTGGAGTCAGCCTCACCCGAAAGATGGTCAAATGGCAGATGATCAGGGAATCATGGGCGCTTTTACAGCCCCTCCAGCAAGCACTGAGATGTTTAAGCGACTTGCTGACAAGACTGATATGTTTGGCCCTACTCCTCTTGGTGCCGTTAATCGCGCTATTGTTGGCACTCCAATTGATGTTTTAGATTACGCTGGTCGTGTTGGTGAGACAGTTCTGCGTGGTGCCGCTACTGGTGCTGGAAAGTTAGCAGAAACCTTTGGCATGGGCGAGGGTATGGCTGACAGATTGAAGAGGGATGTCTATGGTCTTGGCATTGCTGCATCTACTCTTGCTCCGATGGCTGGGCCTCGTCCACGAGGCAAGTCAAATAAGGCGCTGGTCCTTGAGGCGCAAAAAGACAAGGTAAAATCACCAGTGGCAAAACAAAAGCTGGATGAGGACATTGAGCTTGAGGCTTTAGAAGATGCTTTAAAAGATGCAGATAATCAGCTTGATGATACTTTGGTGGCTCAAGTTAAATATTACAATCCATATGATGACATGCCCATGTCCACAGATACATTTAATGATGTTCTTATCAATAATTTTGCAGAAATAAGAGGTGCTGGTAAAAGTCGTGGTGAAGCCATAATTGATGCGCTTGAAAGAACACAAGATTCTTTAGATGTTATTATAGATCGTCCGATACAGGATAAAATTTTTGCTAGACTTGACGATGACTACGGTTTTGGTGCTAATAGAGCAATTAAACGCCGTGAAGAAGCTGCAGCTAATAAAGCAGCTTTACAAACTCGTTTAGGCAGAGCGCAGAGTGCAAATGAACCTCCTATTCAACTTCTTAGTTTAGAAGAATTAGATCGGATAAGTGGTCAAAGAGAGATTAGCGGTATAGGTATACCGCAACCAACACCACAGAGGCCAAGATTTACGGTTGTTGAGGGTGGAAAGGATTAAACATGGCTGTTGAAAAAGGAATAGGTGCAGGTGGAGACGCTATAACACCGCAGGAACAAGCAGAAATTGATGTAATTGATTTTCCTGCACAGCCTGGCATATCTGAAATGGATGACGGCTCAGTCATTGTTGGAGAGATGGTTGAAGAAACCACTGTTCCTGTTGATATTCCTTTTGATGCAAATCTCGCAGAATTTATTGATGATGGTGATTTAGGCAGAGTTGCATCAGAAATTTCCAGTGATATTGATGATGACATTGCCTCAAGACAAGATTGGGAAGAGTCATACAAAAGAGGAATTGATCTTCTTGGTATGAATTATGAGGATAGAACCCAGCCTTTTGAGGGTGCTACTGGTGTCGTTCACCCTCTGCTTGCCGAGTCAGTAACACAGTTTCAAGCACAAGCCTATCGAGAGATGCTTCCGTCTGGTGGCCCTGTCCGTGTTCAGACTATGGGCGCAGAAACGCCACAATTGGTGCAACAGGCAACTCGTGTAAAAGATTACATGAATTACATGATCACCTATGAGATGGAAGAGTATGACCCTGAAACAGATCAGATGCTGTTCTATCTACCCATAGTGGGGTCAACATTTAAAAAAGTTTATTTTGATCCTCTCTTGCAAAGACCAGTAAGTAAATTTGTGCATGCTGAAGATCTTGTTGTGCCATATGGCGCGACTGATCTTCTTACTGCGCCTCGCATTACACACATCATCCGCATGGATAAGAATGAAATCCTAAAGCTTCAACTCACAGGATTTTACAAAGAAATAGACTTGCCAACTGGATCAAGTAGCAGTGAGCGCAATACTGGTGTTCAAGAGGCTATTGACGATGCTCAAGGTGTACAGATTGCTGGCTCTGGATCTGAAGAATTAATTATTCATGAGGTTCATACATCTCTTGATCTTGATGGTTTTGAACATCTTGACGACCAAGGAGAGCCCACAGGCTTAAAAACTCCATACATAGTAACGATATTGGAAAAAACTGGAGAGATACTGTCTATACGCCGTAATTATGATCAGATGGATCCTCTAATGCGGCGTAAACAATATTTTGTGCATTACAAGTTCCTGCCCGGCCTTGGATTCTATGGCTTTGGCTTAACGCACATGATTGGTGGCTTATCTCAAGCCTCAACAAGTATTTTGCGTCAATTAATTGATGCTGGAACGCTTTCAAACCTTCCTGCTGGTTTTAAGGCTCGTGGCGCTCGTATTCGTGACGAAGATGAGCCTCTCCAACCAGGTGAATTTAGAGATATAGATTCCGCTGGCATGGATATACGTCAATCTATTATGACATTGCCGTTTAAAGAGCCTTCACAGACCTTGTATAGCCTCTTAGGAGGGCTTGTAGAGGCTGGTAGGCGGTTTGCGTCTATGGCAGACATGAAGATAGGTGAAATGGGCGGAGACACGCCTGTAGGCACTACAATGGCGATTATGGAACGTGGCACAAAGGTAATGTCAGCCATTCATAAGCGTCTCCATTACTCACAAAAGCAAGAGTTCAAGATTTTAGCTAGTATTTTTGCCAGAAATCCAGCTCCTGTTTATCCTTACATGACACCCGGCGCTCCGCCACAGATCATGCAACAGGATTTTGATGACAGAATTGATGTTTTGCCAGTTTCTGACCCGAACATTTTTTCAATGTCACAAAGAATAGCACTTGCACAGACTCAACTACAACTTGTTCAGTCAAATCCAGAGGTTCATGGTGGGCAGCAGGGTTTGTATCAGGCTTACAGAAAAATGTATGAGGCTCTTGGTGTAACAAACATTGATTCTATTTTGCCTCAACCATCACAGCCTCAACCAATGAATCCTGCGAAGGAGAATCAGGAGGCTATGCGCGGTCAAAAGTTACAGGCATTTCCAGATCAAAATCATCAGGCTCATATTGAGTCACATCTAGCTATTTTATCTACACCAGTGGCACAGGCCAACGCAACAATCGTTATGACTCTGCAAGGTCATATACAAGAACACATTGGCATCATGGCTGAGATGCAAGCTCAACAAGAGATCATGGCACAGCTTGATCCAGAGGCTCAGATGGTTCTGCAACAGAACCCACAGATGGCTCAACAGCTTCAGGGTGAGATCGCCAATAAAGCAGCAGAGCTTATTGGTGAGTTGACAGAGCAATATGCACAGGCTGTATCTCCTGCTGAAACCACTGATCCTTTAGTTGCTATTAGGCAACAGGAACTAGCCCTGCGTGGTGCAGAAATACAACAAGATGCAGAACAGTTTGAAGCAAGACAACAACTTGATCGTGAGAAAGAAAGAAATGATGCTTTAATCGCTCAACAACGTCTTGATTTAACTGAAGAGGCTACCGCAGAGAAAACTCGTGTAGCTGAAGAAAGAATACAGACGCAGCGAGATATAGCCGCTGCTAACCTACAAAGGAGAATGTGATGTCAAGCTCTGTGTATGAAAAAGTTCGTGCAGTTGAAAAGGCAAAAAAGGTGGAGCGTAGAAATGCCATTGAAAAAAGGAACCAGCCAGTCAACGATCAGCAAGAATATATCGAAACTAAGGTCGGAGGGGTATCCTCAGAGACAAGCAGTAGCGATAGCCCTGTCGTCAGCGAAAAAGCCAAAGAAAAAAAGCCAGCAAAGAAAAAAAGCATCCTCAAGAAAAAAGCCGCAAAGAAAAGCTAATGTCAGATAAAAAAGACACACCTACTTTAAAGGATGTTTTTGTTGGTTTAACTGACAAGCAATTTGAAGATTTAAAAGAGTCTATTAAGGCAGGAAAGAAAGGATACACCTATGATACAAAAACTGGTCAATATGGTTTTAAAATGCGTGAAGGTGGCCTTGTTACCCGTGGTGTGGGTGCTGTCTCGCGTGAGCGGCGGTTTAAAATTTATTGAGAATAAATTAAACGTGATCATTGATAAGGACATGGGTAAGTGAAGTCTAAGCAAAAGAAATTGCAAAAAGATAGCGTTTATTCTGATTACGATGAAGACGGAGATGGCATCGTGAGCGATGAAGAACTCGCTCATGTTAAAGAGATAAAAAAGACAGAGACTGAATTGCGTAAAAATTTAGCTCAGTTGCGTATGGCTAGATATACATTAATAGCTATGGGCGCGTTTACAGCCGCCATGTTCTTTATTCCTATAGAGCGAGTGGAGGCGTTGTCAGATATAAGTAACTTATTTTATATTAGTGGAGCAGGTGTGGTTGGAGCCTACATGGGTACAACTGCTTGGATGAATAG
>Ga0098042_1000995_pt1 | contig 10835 bp, 4 predicted proteins | sample 9_EtaG_FD_75066 | JGI IMG/M metagenome (GOLD analysis project Ga0098042, IMG submission 75066) | Marine viral communities from the Subarctic Pacific Ocean - 9_ETSP_OMZ_AT15188 metaG | ecosystem: Environmental > Aquatic > Marine > Oceanic | place: Pacific Ocean | collected 2015-01-10
CTCCTCTAAGATTAGCCATTACGTTTGCTTGTTGTTGAGAGAACATGTTTCTTTCAAACTCTGCTTGTTGTTGGTTTACAGTTAAATCTTCATAAGCATTTTCCATGTTTAAATACCTGTTTTGAGCTCCAGCAAATAAATTACTAGTATCTAAATTCATATACTCTTGCCTCATTTTATCGTATTCAGCTTGAGCAGCAGCTTGTGCTCTTTTTCTTTTACGTCTACCTATTAAACCTTGCATAATACCACCAACTCCTTGTGCCACACCCATCATAGCCTGTGGTGTATTTAAATTTTCTCCAAACTTACTAGCACCTATTCTATCAAAAATATTTGGTCCTTTTGTTCCAGGAACATTATATTCATATTGATTATTTGCTGCATATGGATTTGTTTGCGCAAATATTGGATCACCTCCTTGCTCAGTAGGTATTAAAGGAATATCATACTCCCCCATAGTTTGAATTGTACCCAGTTGAGACTGTTGTGTAGAAGAAGTTTCCATTCCGGCATCATTGTAAAATCTAAAATCACTACCCGCGCCGTCTTGTTCGCCCTCTCTACCAAAAATAAATTGGGGAAATCTTTTATAAATGCTTCTTGTTAACGTTGGAAAATTATCTCTTAAAAAATCTATACCAAATGGTGAATATACACCAGATCCGTCTCCGTTTGCCATATTGTATTATTTTGTTTATTTATTTATTTATTATCACAGTTTTCACTGTTTTTTTACCTAAGCGTGACGTGTTAAGAACTTATCAACGTCTAATTGTATGGGTAAATTTTCATTACCTACACGCTTAACAATTAAATCTCCAGTTATAGTAAAAGTACTACCAGCGCCTGGAAAAGTAAAAGTTTGTCCGCTTTCTAGCGTTTGAGCCGCGCTAACAGTTAAATTTAAAGTACTTATATTGGTAATATACGGATCTATAACTGAAGGATCTATACCTATACCGTTTATAGTGCTATTATCAAAAGTTAAAGTTTCGTTGTCAGCAAAAGTTTGTTCAGATGATAATGTAATAGATTTTTCTGTTTCATCAATAGAAACTATAGTTGGGTTTCCACTTAAAGTACCAACACTCATAACGCGCATTGTCTGACCTACTCTTAACGAAGCAACACTATCTAAAACAGTAGTCTTACTTGTTAAGCCATACTTAGCAAGTTGAGTACTACCAGCTGGCATATCAACAGTTACCGTAGTTTCATCAGTAATACCTAAAGCAGAAGAAACAGGTATAATTGTATTGTTTTCCACGGCAGCTGTAGTAGTTGTTGTAATTTTACCTAATGTTAGCGATAAGTTTTCCATATCAATTTCCCACCCTGTAAGTTGTCTAATTTTATCAGTACCAAAAGCTGCTATCTTTATAGTATCACCACCTAACAATAGTTTTTGTTGATTATTAAATATAATATTTCCAGGGTTAGTAACTACACCTTGAGATATAGTAGGTAAATAATCTGAAGAATCTAAAGCTGGTTTAAATACTTTTATTATATCTTTTTCGTTTTCTGTATTAGCGTTTATAGTAACTTTATCTACATAATCCGATATAGTGCTATTAGCAGTTGCGTTTGCAGTATATAAAAGAGTCATTCCAGATTGTAAATTATTAATACTAGGAGCATACCACCTATAGTTCATTCTATTACTAAAACTTAATGTTATTCCATCAGCTACGGCTATAGCTTCAGACATAGAAAATTCTTTAACATTATCACCATCTGGATTTAAAGCGGCTACAGTTACAACCGTAGCATCTAAAGCTGTATTACCAGTTATTCTATCTCCAACTTTCATTTTATCTGCTACGTTATTATCCATAACAACTTTAATACCACTTAGTACACCGCCATCCACAGTGTCAGTATCAGAAATAGATGGGTAAATATTTTCTCCTTCAATATCTACAGGGCTAGCGCCTAGTGTTATTTCTTTATAAGCAAAAAGATCAGATATTAAAGGCTGCCTATCAACTGTTAACGCACCAGAAGTTGAAATAGTTCCTGTTATAGAAAAAGAATTTTTAGTTTCATTAGAAGAATTTCTATTAAAAGTTATAGTTTCAGTTGTTCCGCTGTTTATAGTTACAGCGTTTGTAGAGTTTATAGTTGCCCCAAGTATAGCTGAAACATCTAAAATTTGATATACAACTTTTTGTAATAATACAGAGCTAGAACCTCTTGTTAAATTTATATCAATATTACCAACGGCATCTTTAACTGTTCTTAAATTATCATGTTTTGTACCAGGTTTAGCGTACAAGAAAAAATCATATTGATCATCATCACTAACCTCTGGAAATTTTATATTTTTAGAATAACCATCACTACGAGTAATTTCATCTTCTAGTCTAGCATATGAAGAACTAAAAGTATTTGTGTAAAAATTATAATAATTACTATCTTCGTTTTTAATTTCTAAATAAAACTTAGCGCCTATATCTCCAGTTATAAATATTTTTCTTAAACCACCACTTTGTGGTATGTCATCAAAAGAAACATTTATATCTCTAATATTACTTGTTACAATAAAATCTTTTATTATATAGTTTGTCATAATTTTATTTATTTACTACTTTCACTTATTTCAGATCCTACAGAAAATAACTCAACTTTTTCTTTTGAATTATTTATAAATTTAGCGTCTAGATAATATCCTTTTAATCCAGAAGTATTTACTACATTGTTTTTTGCAAACATTAAGTACTCATCTCCATTAGTTGGTTGTGGGTTAGTGTTTGCGGGTTCATATTCTACATAAACAAACCAACCCTTTTCATAAGTAGGAGCGTTACTAGAACCAGTTGTTCCTGTAAAAATTTCAGGAGAAATAGCAGTTACTACGCCAATAAACAAAGGAGCTTGGTTAGACGAAGTAATATTATTAGTTGTACTAGTAGAAGAGTTTGGTATGTAAAACATAAGATCTCCTGGTTGTAAAGAAGTGTTTATTTCATCTAACATAAATCTTAAAGTAATAATATTTGTTATTGTACTTTGAGTTGATGTAACTCGAGGAGTATTGTAACCTAAACCTTGATGAGAAAAATTGTCTCCACCAAAATTTTGAGCTACATAATCAACTACGCTTAACTCTTCGCCTCTTATATAATTATACCATTTTTTCTCTTTTTCAATAAACTCTAAGCTAGTTCCAGTATCTTGCTCTGTACTTAAAGCTTCAACATACCAACCATCTTTATCTTCAAGATTGTAATACTCACCGTCATCTACAGATGAATCTGAAGTTACTTTTGATTGTGTTCCTTCGTAGTTTAAAGTTTTAAAAGATTTAATAGAACCAGGCGCTTCGTTTAATATAACGTTAAAGCTAGACTCTATATATTGTCCATAGAAATTATTAGCTTCTTGATCTTTTTCGTGGTGCTTAAATATATTTCCATCTTTAAAAGTATAATAATTATTAGCACAACTAACAGCGTTTTCATAAACAAAAGATTTAAAGCTAGTCCAACCTCTTACGTTTTCTTTAAAAGTAACAGTTGTATTTATAAGTCCTCTTGTATCCCCTTGTTCACTTTTTAAACAAATATTATATTCATCTTTTTTATCGTCATAACTACCAATTAATTGATTAGCATTTTTTAAATTATCTCTAAACCAGCTTTTCATACCAGCATCAGATATTGGTGTTAAACCATCCATAGATAATCTCATTACCTTACCTCTTACTTTATCTGTGAAATAAGCTCTATAAGCTTCTGAAGCAAATGATTCTGGATTTTTAGATATACCATATTCACCAACAAAAGGTATTGTTTGTCCTAATACGTTTGTAGAGGCTATTAACTGAGGATTACCATCGGCATTAAACAAGGCATCTTTATTAGCTTGTATTTTTAAAACTTTATCTTCACAAAGAACAACTAAATCAGAATCTCTAGAATGAAGTCTTTGAATACTACCATATGTTGGGTTTATATCTTTTGTTATTTTTTCCGCTTGAACAAATTGGTTTAAATTATTTATACCTGATATAGAGTTGTAAAGACCAGAGTATATTAAACCATATTTTCTTTGTTCTTCTTCATATTTTTCTTCTACAGTAGAAGAAGCTTTAGCTCCTTTATCAATAACAACTTGATTAAAGTCATCTCTAATTCTATTAGATTCTACGCCGTTACCAAAAGAATAACAGTTAAAATAAGATAATTTTACTGGCTCATTACCAACGTTTCTATCTATTATTATTTTTTTACTTCCAAAAAGTTGGCCTAAATTAAAACCACTTGAAGTTATTACAGTATCTAACGCAGGATCAAAAACACCTAAAACTCTAGCTCTAACAATACTACCATCTTTTCTAAGAAAATCAAAGTGCGTAAATTGAAAAGCAGTAATCATTACTTCTGTAATATGTGTATTTAATTCTACTACGTTATCTGACCAACCTACCACTTTAATATCTTGAAGAAGATTATTTAATATATCAGTACCACCTGCTAGATTTGAGTTACCTGCAAAAGTTACACTACTACCAGCAGGAGCAAACATGTAATTTGTATCGCTATTTATTTGTATAGGAAAAGTACCATCTATTTCGTGGTATATATCTAATCCTACATCTTGCTTAGGCTCAGTTTCCCAAACAGCTGGAAATAAAGAAACCTCAGTATCGTCTATTGATTTAAAATAAGGCTCTATAAATACTAACTCACCTGGCGTTTGAGAACCAATGTTAGCATTTAAACTATCTAAAATATTTCCTCCAGATAAAGCAGTGTCTGATAAAGGATCTATATCAACTTGTAATCGATATGTAACTCTTTTATTTTGCCTTAAGCCAAACTCGCGTAGCTTATTTAACATGTCCCTAACATCGTTTTTATCAATACCAGCGTCAACAACATTTGTGGATGAATTACGATTATTAATCATCTGCTGCCATTGAGCTTGCATCTGACTTGCGTCTAAGTAATTAACGTGATATTTTATCTCTACATCTACAATAGTATACGATTGTTCACTACCTAAAAATTTAAATTTTTGACCTCTAATAAATTTTTGTACAATATCTTTTTGATTTTCGTGTTCAGGGTTCTGTGTTGAACCAACTCTCCATTTGTTTATTATATTGTTAGTATCAGCATAATCATACGTGTCTTTATAAAAAGCACCTTGATTACCCATTGTTATAGATCCACCGGGACCAATAGTATCATCTTGTATTGCTTCATAACCTGTTAATTCTTCAACATAATCTTCAGCCCAGTCAACTTGAGTTGTGTTACTAGTAATAAAATTATCGTTATGCATGTTAGGACCTATACTTAAATAAGAAAAATCTATATAGTATTTTGTACCACTAGCATCACTTACAGAGTGTATACCTTTATTAAATCCATCTTGTACTATAGGATCAAAAGAATTAAACGTTCCAGACAGCCCTTGGTCTTCGTTATTCCTATAATCTCTAGGAAAATTAGGTCTCATCCACATACCTGTTTTAGCTAAAAATCCTTGAGAATCAGAAGTGTATGTACCGGTATAAAACGCAGCATCAATAAACCAAAACCCATTACCATCATTGTATAAATTAGATAAATAATCCCAACCAGTAGTTGTAGACCCTTGATAACTAAACTCGGTAGTAGCTCCTCCAGAAGAGCTAGTTGTATTATAGCCAGAAGTACCACCTTGATCTGCTATAAAATAAAATGGAGTTGAAGCTGTTGTTTGATATTCTGTTGATTCTTGTACAGCCGCGTCTGATAGTATTGTTTCGTTTATTAGTCTATCTCTAGATATCTTTACAAAAAATCTACCCTCGTATTCAGCTCTATTTTCTGTTATTTTTCTAAAAAAAGTTACAGCAAAACTATCATCGATTTGTGAAGTTGCTTCTGGCATCCACTCTTCTTTAATTTTTTTATTTAGCTTAACAGTATATGTTGTAGCGTTTGTACCACCACCATCTAATGTAATAGAAATAATATCATAGTAATCAGTGCTTTTTTTAGTTGTACTACCAACTACAACACTAAACCTAACAGAACCTGGTAGCTCTAAGTCCTCTAGTGGAATATGATCCCAATTGCTAATGTTTATTTTAAACTCGTCTTTATCTTTAAGAGGAGCTGATGGATAAACAACGTTTGCAAGCGAAGGGTTAGAAGTGTCTACATAGTAAGTGGCATTATCAATAATACGAGTAAATTTAGTTTTTATAAACGTAGGCGCTTCGTTTCTTATAGAAAGAATTTTATATTTATTTGATTCACTAATATGATTGTTTTGTTCAACGCCTTTTTTAAGTATTAAAAATGATTCTTCATCTACTTTGTTTCTGTCTGAAGAAGGAAAAGCCATCCAAATATTACCATCTTTAGCATCATAAATTCTACCCATAGCTAAATTATAGTATTCATTAGAAGTTTCTTTAACAAAAACCTTATAATATTTAGCCCAGTCTGGATGTTGAAAAGGTAAACCAATTGACACTTGATTTTGTTTATTAGATTTTGTTATTGGTATTTCTATATCTGCTTCTTTGCTTGTAAAAACCGGCGTTTGTCTTCCGTAAGTATCTAAATACGAAATACCAAAAGAATAGTTTCTTAAAGATTTTACAGATTTAAACCCAGAGTTGGTATCAGATAAAGATCTTTCTATTAATGAAGCTGATATAGTTGGGTTTTTTAAATTATAATTTTGCAAATAATTAGCATATACAATTCTATTTCCAATAACTTCTTGAGCTAAAGCTGTTCTAGGTACATTGTCAAAAGCTCTTAATAATTGATTTTCTGGTAATGTTGTAGAAATCATATTTGGCTTTATTTCATAAGATTTATCTTGTAATGAATTTGGATAACTATACGCTTGTTCGAGTTCAAGATCAATAGTATCTACAGAATAAACTATAGGTGAGTTTGATTCTTTATATAATAAATCTATAGCTACAACATCTTTAGGTATATTATTGCCAAAATCTCTAATTATTATTTTAGTTATTTGGTTTTCCATACCAAGATTATAAGCCTCTTTTGGTTGATATAAAAACTGTCCAGGTTCAAATATAACATTTGTAAAAGGAGCAAACGTAGAATACTCTCCGTCTATATATTTATATCTATAAGAAAATCTAGGAAATTTATCTTTGAATTTTTGGTCTTCATTTACTTCAACAGCCCAATTAAAAAGTTGAGGTTGCTCAAAAACTTGAGGTGTGCTTATGCTAATTATTTCAATGTTCAAGCTTAAATATTGATTAGCGGCAACAACGGTAGCGCCAAGAATATTTATATCAACGTTGTTAGTATTAATAGCCGTTACTCTTGCAGAAATAATATTAGAGTCTTGTGGTTGAAGTAAGTTAGTTAATTTATTGAATAACAAAACATCGTCAACATCTACGTGGTTAATAGTATAGTCAGTAGAAAAATTTGTATCTAAGTTTAATAAAACACCTATAGTTTGCCCTACTTCTACCGGAACAGTTAATCCACCAGAGCTTGCTGATCCTGAAAAATTATTATCAATAAGTGTTTCTCCAAAAGCACCTACGTCTCTACTTTTAGCATCTACAGTTAAAACATTTTTTGGAGCTTTTTTTATCATAGTGATATGCTCTTCTAATGCTAAAATGTTGTCAGCAGGAGATATACCTTGAGATTCATTAATTATTCTAGTATGTTGTTTTGCAGAAGGAAAAGTTCCTTCTATAGACCTTGGTATGTTTATTTTTTTCGGCTCTGTAACGCCATCTGTAAAAAATAACATTTCATCAACAATGTTTATACTATTAATTAATCTAGACGGATTAAATTTTAAAACATCATTTTTTTGTATTTCAAAACTTACAGTAAAAGGTCTTGGTGGAGGAGAAATATTTGACCAAGGTGTAGTTATTACAGGGCCAATATTAATAGAATTATTATTTAGATTTATGCTTTCAACAGTAACAGATCTATTTCCTAAACTATTACCTTGATACTCCCAATTAGTAAGTATATCTCCAACTGATATAGCGCTTATAGATCTTGGATCAAGAAATATATCGCCAGCTGTAGATGTTAAAGAACTTGGTGGAGCAAAATAATAAACACCAATAATAGTAGGGTTTTCGTTTACAAATACAGGTTTAATTAAATTATCTTTAAACTGAAGTATCATGTCTCTAGAAACTAAAGGTGTTTTTATTACATCAGGACGCTTAGCAAGCTTTTCAGTTACAAACCAATACAAAGCATCATTTTTTTCATCAGATATACTACCAACACAAGTTGCTCTATCATTTAAAATAACGTCAATTCTTCTTATTACTTCGTTTCCTAGTCTATCTGTTCTTACTTCATCATAATACCACTTAATACTTTTGTTGCCTAGTAAATTTTGAATAGTACCAACATTAGAATCATCAGACGTTGACACTTGTATATTCATTGCGTCTCTATACTCTCCTTGTGGAACAAGTCTTTCATCAAGATCTTTGTTCATTTTACCTCCGGTAAACTGATGTTTAATTTCTGGCATATGTTAGTGTTTTATCCACTTAGATTTACCTCTAAGTATTTGAGTTATTTCTTCTAATTTAATATTTGATAGTCTTAGTTTTGCTTTTCTAGTTTCTGCAAATCTTTCTTTTTTTAATCTTCTAACTATTGTTTCCGGTGTATTTACTCTTGAAGATATAATACCATAAGATATCCATTTATATATTGCTTCTTCAGCAAGTTTGTGTACTTGCATTTCTTCTTCATTTCCTAAACTATCACTTATATAATCTAAAATTATAAATTTTTCATTAAGATTAGAACTAAAGTTTATTAGTCCTGAATTAGAGTCTATATAGAAATTACCATTTCCTTGAGTATATTGAGGTTCTAAACCGTATTTACTAGGCTCATAATAATTTGTATTTTCAGATTCAGAAACAAGTTCTGTAATTGTAGTAGAAACAAATGATCCCGGAATTTTAGAGGGAACACCTCTAACGTATGTATTTGTTTGTGTTTTATTAGTAACTCTAGTTATAGAAAAATTATCAACTCTAAAATTACTATCGTCTTGGTTAGAATAAAGTATTACACTAGATCTAGGCGTGTAATCAGCTCTTGTTCCAGCGTTATCAATAGTTGAATTAACACCAGCCACAATAACTTCATCATAATCTCCCTCTGTGTTAACCTGTGTTGTTTCTGTATAATCTCCATTTTCATCAATAATAACAACGTGCACTCTACACGAAAAATCTCTATTAGTATTTTTACTTAATGTAAATTTTATTTCATATTCTTCACCGCTTATAATAGGTACGCTGTTTTGTCTTATTCCTTCACCAGCACCTGTAATATAAGCTTCTATAGAATTTTTCATAGCAAAAAAACCTTGTTCAGGTTCTCCATTAAAAACAGAAGTATCATCAAAACGTGTTGCATCAACTAAATCTTCATCTTCGTCCCAAGCGCCTGATGAGTTTTTTACAACATTTAAATCCCAAAAATTACTACCTCCATAAAAACTACCATTTGTTAATATATTTCCAGAAGCAACGCTTTCTCCATCATGAAATATTTTTTGATTGTTTTCATCAACCCAAGGTTGTTTAGGTATTGAAGCATATCCCGTAGGATATAAAACTCTTTTTGCACCATCATCATCAATTGCTGATAGTTTAACGTAATTAACATAGTCATGGGGCAGCTCAACTCTTAATGTACTTGGCACTTTAACTTCCATAGCCTTGTAAGATTTAAAAGTATCAAAAGAAAGCTCTGCTAAAGCTCGTTGTGCGTGAAAAGCAACGTCTGTTCTACTTGCTTTAGATATTATTTTATCTTCACCAACATAAACAAACATGAATTGATTTATAATATCTTGTAAAGATACAAATTGATAACTACCGTAGTCATTACTATTGTAATACTCTTGTTCTGTTTGATTTAATGATGCCATTTATTTATTGTTTTTCTTGTTGTATTTGTGATATTTCCATGCCTTGAGCAACTTGAGGTAAGTCTTGTCTTCTTATAGATACACCAGCATACTTTAGTATTTTGTAAACTAATTCAGTTTCTTCAGAAGCGTGAAGCTCAAAGTCTATGGCTGTAAAAGGATTATACAATGGTTTTTCCATACTAACAATATATCCCCACTGTACTTCAGTTGGTTTTTTAATATAAATCACTCTAGTTGGTCTAATTTCTACATTTCCACTAATAACACATCTAGCTATATTACCACTAATATTAACTATTGGTCTAGAATCAGATGGTCTTAATAATGGACCGCCATTTATAGCGTGATTAAAATCTCTAGTATTTAATATTTCACACTCAGCATTATTATAATAAACTCTGTTAATTCTATATACATCTTCTGGTAAAATAAATCTAACAGTTCCTTCTGGTGGTACGTTTAGTGGATCTGGATCTGTATAAACATTTATAGTTCCTTGAAAAACTTCTTTTTCAAAAAGCTGTATTTTTTCTTGAAGCATATCATCAACATCAGCATAACTAGTTTGGTTACCGTGTACTCTTCTAAATTGATTTAAATCATAAAAATATTGTTCAAATATTTCCATTTGAGCTTGGTTTGCAAACAGGTTAAATTCTTGAGGTGTTATATATCCTCTTTGTTCTTTGTTAGCTAGCGCTAAAACTCTTTGATATACCGTGTCTACTTTTACCATAATTTCTTTTTATTTTGTATTTGCAATCGCCCCGTAGAGCGACTGCATCTACAAGTGATTATTATTTTAATCGTTTTTCAATATTGGAGTAAATCTCCATTCCTTCGTCAGTTTTAAACCAAGCGGCTAAAGCTGAATAAGGATGTTCATCAAAAGGAAC
>Ga0098042_1000996_pt1 | contig 10829 bp, 9 predicted proteins | sample 9_EtaG_FD_75066 | JGI IMG/M metagenome (GOLD analysis project Ga0098042, IMG submission 75066) | Marine viral communities from the Subarctic Pacific Ocean - 9_ETSP_OMZ_AT15188 metaG | ecosystem: Environmental > Aquatic > Marine > Oceanic | place: Pacific Ocean | collected 2015-01-10
TCAACTCCAACCCAAACTAGACAAAGCACTCCAAAATTTAACTTTGAACAAACATCTTTTGCATTTAGAAATGGTTATAGAGACCAAACTTATATTCCAGGAATGTTTGGACTAGGTTCTGCAAGCACTCCCCATGCTATAAATGCGTCACTTCAACCAACAGATTTTGGTTCTTTAAGCGGATTTAGCGACAATTATTTTGCTGATGGAGGCTGGAAAAATGTAAGTGAAGCAGGTGCTTCTGCCACAATTAAAACAGCTTCAACAGATATGGGAGTTGCTGAGCCATCTGAAGTAGACCAAGTAAATATAACTATAAAATTTCCTGGTGGGTTATATGCAAATAAACCTAAAAGTGGACACGAAGCTCCATCTTTTGCAGAATTTCAAATTTTCTTTGAGTACACTAGAGACGGCAGTAGCTTTATATCAGAACTTATTATGGGGCCTACAGATTCGGAGTTATCTACTAGAGCAATAAAATGGGGAGGAAGAGCAGGTAAACCTATAAGTCCAAGTAATGGTTACTTTACAGCAAACACCAAAACAAGTTTTGTAAAAACAATAAGTATTGATACCGAACGGTTCCAACCTTTTTCAGATTATAGAATAAAAATAAATAGAATTACTCCATCAAATTCTCAGCATGGAGACTATACTCATTATAGTGCAACTCAGCTACAAGCAATAGAAAATATTATTGAAGATAAATTATCCTATCCTTACTTAGCATATGGTGCAGTGCATTTTGCAGCACAAGACTTTACTAATATACCAAAAAGGTCATATGAAATAAGAGGATTAAAAGTAAAAGTTCCAACAAACTATTTTTCAAGACATGAACTAGGAGAGGGTCAAGCAGCAAGTTATACTAGAAATATTACTACAGGAGCCAATACCGGCTCCTACACAGACTGGGACGGTAACTTTAGAGGGGATATAAAAACTTTTACTAGTAAAACAAGTGCAAATTATAATCCAGTTTGGACAGATAATCCTGTTTGGATATTAATGGACGTTCTAACAAATGATAGATATGGATTAGGTAAATATATTGACCCAGATGATAATTTTTCAAACATAGATAAATATCAATTATTTCAATTAGCTAAGTACTGTGACGAACTTGTACCAGATGGAAAAGGAGGCACAGAACCTAGATTTAGTTGTAATATTTATTTTCAAACAATAACTCAGGCGCAGACAATAATAGCAGATTTAATTAGCGCATTTAGAGGTTTGCTAGTTTATTTTGATAGTGAGATAAGTCCCACCATAAATGCAGATAAAAGTCCAGTATATACTTTTACAAAAGGAAATATTGTTGATGGTATGTTTACTTATCAAGGTTCAAGCAGAAGATTTAGAAGTAATCAAGTAAGAGTTACTTGGAATAATCCTGATAATTCTTATAAACAAGAAGTAGAAATAGTAGAAGATTTTGAAAATGTAATAAAAACAGGTAAAATAAATCCAAAAGAAGTTGTAGCTTTTGGTTGTACTTCAAGAGGACAAGCACATAGATTTGGTAAATGGCATCTTCTTACAGAGAAATTAGAAAAAGAAGTAGTTAGTTTTAGTACTGGAATAAATGCAGGATTTTTAAAACCTGGTGATGTAATACAAATACAAGATGCAGATATAACAAATACACAATCTAGCGGTCGTGTTTCATCTTCTGGAACTAATACAACAACAAGAGTCTTTTTAGATAGGGCAATAAGTTTAAGTGGTAGTAGTACTCATCAATTAAATCTAATCTATCCTAGTGGAGGAGCTTACCTAGCACAAGACGTAGCTACAATTAATAGTGTAAATTATAGAAAAGGAGATTTAGTACTAGTTGATGAAAGTGGTGCAGCCATAGATACACACCCAAAATCTGTAAATGTAAAAGACGATTCAAATAATTTAGTTCATTTATTCTGGTCAGAAGAAACTAGGGTTGAAACTAAAACAATATCTAGTTTTAATGCATCAGGAGATGTGACTGTATCTCCAGCTTTTTCTGCTGTTCCAAATAGTGAAGTAATATGGTCTATAACAGAAACAACAATAGCAACAGGTAGTGAAACAGAAGCCTCTCCAAAAGATTTTGCTGTTGTAGCAATAAGAGAAGAGACAGAAGCTACATTTAGTATAACTGCTGTAGAATATGCTAAAGAAAAATTTGAATTAGTAGATAGAGGATATGTAATAGATGTTGTACCAGAGGAAAGAAGACCTGCCGTACGAACAGATGATGTTCCTGCTCCGACTAGTTTAGCTTTATCTATTAGTAGTTTTGGAGAGTCTAGTCTTGCCGAAGAAGCAGATATTGATTCTAGTGGTATTAATTTAAATGTAAGTTGGGAACACCCAGTTGTTGATAATAAAAAGTATAAACATTTAGCTGGATATGAAGTAAGAAATGACGTAATAGAGGGACAAGATGGAAATGTAATATCCATTAAAAAAGTAGGAGCAGAAGTAAGCTCCTACGTATTTAAAAATGTTCAACCTGGAGTATATACTATAGAAGTTAGAACAAAAAATAATCAAGGTAACTATTCAAAATATGTTCAAAGAAGAATAAATATTAACTCTTCAAAAGAACTCATAACTAATAAATCAAGAATAGGAAGAATACCAAAGGGTGGACTATTAAATACTTCTTTATCTATAACAAGCGGAGGAACTCTAAGTTTTGGAAGCGGTCTTTATAGATTTGAGAATACAGTTGGAACTGGGTTTAGTTTTACAAATGCAGCTTCAGCAAATAAAAGCCAAGCTTTTGGTTTAGGAAACAATGAAGAAGCATTTTTAGTTTTTGATGCAGACGCCACAAGTGACCATTTAAAAGCACTTCAAGTTATAGATAATACTACAGCAACAGATGCAGATGGTAATAAACTTTTATTTGAGTATGTTGCAGAAGCAGGTGCTTCAAATAGCGGACTAACAGCTATTAGTGGAACAGCTACTTTATCTGCAGGAGACACACAAGTAACAGGGTCAAGTACAACCTTTACCTCTCATTTTTCTCCAGGAGATAGAATATTTTTAAGTAGCGGAACTAGTTTATTTATGGCAAAAGTTACTTTTGTTGATTCAGATACAAAACTACAAATTGATAGAGTATCTACTAGAGCATATAGTGGAGTTACTGTTTCAAAACTAAGTTTTGTTCCAGATTTTATAGAAGATACAATACTTGCAAAAGTAGTAACAGACGGAAGTGGAAATCATACTATTTCAGAAGAATTTGTTGTTTCTGCGGGTGTAATCGGAGCAGACGGAGCAGATGGATTAAAACAAGTACAAGGTTATCTGTATTATGAAAAAACTTCAAATACAGGAGTAGCCCCAAGCACTCCAGGTTCAACAACTTATACATTCTCTACTGGAGATATAGACGGTGGTAGTGGAGCAACCGAAGTTTTAGCACTTGCAGATACTTCAGCAACAGATAAATGGACAAACGCACCAAGAACTCAAGATGTTGGTTCAACAAGTAGTTTTTGGACTGTAAGATATAGTGGAGGTCAAAGTGCCTCTACAGATGCTACTTGTACAGTAACCTATAGTGCAATAGTTAAACAAACCGCATTTACAGGAGTAGTGACTTTTGGTGGTGGAACATTCTCAGAAGACGGTAGTGCAATTACTACTATTGATGGCGCAAATATTTCTACAGGCACAATAGCAGCAAATAGAATTAAATTATCTGGTTCAGGTGCCTTAACGATTGGAAGTTTAACAAATGATAGTAGTTTTATTACATCAGCAGGAGCACCAGTACAATCTGTAAATGGAAGTACAGGCGCAGTAAGTATTACAGCAGCAGGTTTAAATATAACAAGTAGTAATGTTTCAGGATTAAGTGATGCAGCGACAACAACTATAGCTTCTATTAGAGCAGGAACAACTGCATCCAATGTAGGACTTGGAAGTGTTACAAATGCAAATCCTGCAGGACAGTTAACAGGAGCTTTTTCCGCAGTTACATCAATAACTTCAGGAAATATCTTTATTGGAGCAGCATCAAATGCAACTACAAACTTTATTGAACTAAGCGCTGCAAATGCAAACATAATAATAGCGGATAGTTCATAATGGCAAAGAGAGTAGTATTAGGAAAGTTACCAGATAACAGTTTTGGTTTGTTAGTTTCAAAACCAACACAAAATGTGTTAACAACAGCGTCTAAAAATTTGTTATTTGATTCTAGATTAAATAGAACAGGACAAGTATATGCAGGAGCCAATAATATAGCAAGTATTGGTTCAAGCGGAGATAATTTTTTAACAACAAACAGCAAATCATCACTAGGATATATTCCTTTGGTGATTGTATCAGAAAAAAATAAGGGAGAAAGATTTCAGGTAGGAGGAGATGAATACTTTGTAGATAATGTAAGCATATGGAAAACAACAACAAGTACTTTTACTCCTGCAGAGGCACGCGCAAATCCAGATGATGGAGGAACTTTAGATAATGATACGCCATTAGATGGAAGAACATATCAAAATACTACTACGGGTTCACCACCAGCATCTTTTCTTAATGCACTTAATGTTAGTTATTTTGTATTAAGAATACCTTGTGCTTACGGATATATGACAACATCAAACTTTGGATAAATTATGGCAAAAAGAGTATTATTAGGAAAAGCAAGCACAGCAAGAGGAGGAAGCACTAAGTATGGTTTATGGATTAGTAAACCAGGAGAAGATGTTACCAGTTGCAGTGATGATAAGTTAATATTCAATACTGATAAGGGAGCAGGTGGAGATATAAAATCTTTATTTCAAATATTGCGTCCTGTGAGTAATCAAACAACTGTTGCTGTTTCAAATTCATTTAGTGGCACAGCTAATCAATCACAAAATTTTGATTTTTCAAACCCAGGATTTGCAGTCGCTAATTTAACAGCTTTTTTAGGAAGTTCTGGGTTGGGTAGTGAAACAGACGAAGATTCGGATATAGGAAATTTTAATACTGCTCCTACATTTTCAACTGTAAATTCAACTACAGTAAGAATATCTATAACTCAAACGGGATCTTTAGGTGGTGCAATAACAGGAAGAGTAGTTATGATTCCAAATTTTGCAGGAAGTGGAGCTAGATTCTAATGGCAAAAAGAGTATTAGTAGGTAAAAGAGGAAATGATTTTGGAGTTTTTGTATCTAAATCAGGAGTAGATGTTACAAATTCAAGCTCAACAACTCCTTTAGCTTTTGATTCAAATGCTATAGCAAGTTTACTTGTACATTCTTTTGGACAGGGTATACTTGTTCCAGAAGAACCTGCAAATGCTTCCTTTACTTTTGGTGGAGTCACTTATACAGCACACGAAGTAGATATAGCACACGGTCTTGGATATACTCCTGCATTTGCAGCTCGTTGGTGTACTGCTGATGATATATCAAGCGGAGTAGCACAAAGAGTATGGACTCCACACTTTTTTCAAATCACAGAGGAGGATACTAGTGGAGGAGGCGGTGGAGGTGGTTTCCCGCCACCAGCTGGTCCAGATGCAGAAGATGTTTCTGCTGAAAGCGGTATGACTGCTTTTGCAGACTCAACAAATATAACTTTAAAAAATAGGGGAAGTTTAGGACTTAACACATCAGTAAGCTCATTTAATCAAAGCGCTGTATATTTTTATTCATATGTAATTTTTTCAGAGGAAAATTTTTTAGGAGGAGGAAGCCTATGACATGGCATGTTTTTTACAACGATTCAACAAAAGAGATAGCTTCAGCAACTAATGGGTTAGTAAATGATACCATTAAGACTGAACAAGCAAACGCAGGATTCTCATACTGTAGTACTGAGCAAGAAGCAATACCACATGATGGAGACTTCTGGGTAAATAGTGATGGTACAGACGTAATAGAAAAAAGTATTTTTAATCCTACATTTAGTACTACAACACCTGCACTAGATAGTGTTGTTAATATTACAGGACTGCCTTCAGGAACAGAAGTGTTTATTGATGACGTATCTGCAGGAACTATGAGTGATACTACTCTAACACTTACAGCAACAGAACCTGGGACATACAGAATAAAATTTAAAAAGCTAGGATATAAAAACTGGGGAATAGAAAAGATTATAATTAAGAGGTATGGAGAATGAATATAAATTTAACAAAATCTGGCTCAACTACAGATTCAAAAAGAGGGCTATATTACTCTGTATGGTCAGAACAATTAGATTTACTTTATCATGATATAGATAATGGAAAGTTTGGAGCAGATGCAAAAACTGGCAATTTTTATTTATCAAGAAAAGCGGTCAAGGATAAATACCCGAAAGGATAAGATATAATAAAACACTCCAAAAATAATAGTTGACACGAGGTGCAAATTTTTGGTATAATTAAACCATTGGAGGTATAAGAAGAAAACCATGAGTGCAGGAACTTACAACATAAAAATAGACCAGGGCAGTGATTTCTCGTTACAACTTACTGTACAAGAAGATGGCTCTGCAAAAAATCTTACAGGTTTTAGTGCAAGGGCACAGCTGCGCCCTACAATTGATTCTAGTACTCTTACGGCTACCTTCACTTGTACAATTACAAACGCTTCAAATGGAATACTTACAATGTCACTTGCAAATACAGTAACAGATGATATAGATGTTGGACAGTATTTTTATGACTTAGAGTTATTTACAGGCACTACTTCACAAAGACTTATTCAGGGAACAGCAACAGTATCTGGTGAAGTAACAAGATGAGCCGCGTAGGTTTAAATAGATTAGCAAGAACAAATGTACTCTGTGCTTCAGATGTAACAAATATAACCGTTACAACCCCAAACTCAGAAATAATTGCAAATCTAGTTAAAGAAACAAAAGATGTTATTGTAGAAAAATTTTTTCGTGCCTTTACAGCAATTGATGTTGTAAATGATACACACACTACAATAACAGAAACAAATGTTCAAGAAGCTATTGAACAATTAGAATCTCAGTTTTCAAGAGGGGCAACAGACCCAACAACAGATACTGAGCCACATTTAGATAATGGAGATTTGTTTTATAATACAAATACAAATCAATTAAAGGTTTTTAGAGATGGCACATTTCAAATCTTGCTACAAGCAGGAGATGACATGGACACCTTAGATGGGAGTACTTTTTAATGGCAACTACAATAACAGTAGTAGAAGATGTAACAAATATAAGTGTTAGTGCGATATCACCTAGTGATGCGTCAACTGATGCTGCGTCTTTATCATTTTCACCCCACAATGTAATTACTGCTACCAATGTACAAGATGCATTAGAACAATTAGCAGACCAGTTTTTTAGAAGTAATGAAGCACCAAGTGCAAGCACTACAAATTTATCAGAAGGCGATTTCTTTTATGACCTAAATGATAATCAACTCAAAGTATACAGAGAAACATCTTCAGGTGTATTTCAGTTCGTACCATTAGCACAAGCGACAGGCGACATGGAGACCGTAGATGCAGGGAGTTTTTAACTCAATAGAGAAATAATATGGCAACAACAATTAAAATTAAAAGAGGTACCGGTACTTCGGCTCCAGGCAGTCTAAGTGCAGGGGAATTAGCCTATACTGGAGGAGCTGGAACTAGTGGAAATAGCGGTTCCAGACTATTTATAGGTAATCCCGCTGATGGTAGCGTACTAGTAATCGGCGGTAAGTATTTTGCAGATTTAGCAGACCATACACCAGGTACTTTAACAGCAAGCTCAGCTATCATAACAGATAGTAATAGTAAAGTAGATAACTTATTAGTTGACAATTTACAACTTAATGGCAATACAATTAGTACTACATCAGGTGCTTTAACACTAACAACTACAGGTACACTTACCTTAAATCATGGTGGTACTGTAGATGCAAGTGCTCAAACAAATGTTTTATCTATAAAAGATAATGAAGCAGCTTCTTTAGATATAAAAGAAGGTTCTACTTCTTACCTTAAATTAGTAACTACAAACTCAAGTGAAAAAATTGTAGTTGGACAAGATATAACTTTCGCTGATGATGTATCATTAGTATCAGATAGCGCAGTTCTTAATTTTGGAGCAGACAATGATGTAAACCTAACTCATGTTGCCGATACAGGTTTACTATTCAATTCAAATAGTGTTTTCCAATTTAGAGATAATGCACTAACTATTGGTTCATCTACAGATGGTCAATTAGATATTGATGCAGATACAGAATTAGAAATTACTGCACCAACAGTAGATATAAATGCTTCTACTTCAGTAAATATTAGTAATGACCTTAAATTAGACAGCGATTCAGCAGTTTTAGGTTTTGGTGCAGACAACGACGTAACTTTAACACACGTTGCTGATACAGCTCTTAGACTTAATTCGTCTATGGCTTTACAATTCAGAGATTCAGCACTAAGTGTTTCTTCACCAAGTGACGGTGTATTAGCAATCGCTGCAGATACAGAAGTTGATATTACAACAACAACATTAGATGTTAATGGTAACGCAGATGTTAGTGGCTCACTTGGAGCTGGTTCAACAACTGTTTCCACATTAAAAGTTTCAGACTTAACTAACAATAGAGTAGTTATAGCAGGTACATCAGGCGAGATAGAAGATGACGGAAACTTTACTTTTGATGGTTCAACATTAGCTGTTACAGCAGCGATGGACGTTACTGGTGACTTAGATGTAGATGATGTAAATATCAATGGTAGCACAGTTTCTACAACAGCTTCAAACACAGATTTAACACTATCACCTAACGGAACAGGAACAGTTAAAGTTCCTTCTGGTTATGTAGATAGGTCAGGATATAGCACACTCAGTTTAGCAACAAAAGGATATGTAGATAGTGTAAAACAAGCACTAGATATTAAAGATGCAGTAAAAGCTGCTTCAGTTTCTAACTTTGCTGCAAGTAGAAGTGGTAGTGTCCTAACGGCTTCAGGTAATGGAGCATTTACACTAGACGGCGTAACTTTAGCAGCAAGTGATAGAGTTCTTATGAAGAACCAAAGTACAGCTGCTGATAATGGTATTTATACAGTTACAACAGTCGGTGACGGTTCAACAGCCGCAGTTTTAACAAGAGCAACTGATGCAAATGCAAGTGAAGACGTTACTTCAGGTATGTTTGTATTCGTTACAAACGGTACTGTAAATGGTGGTAACGGTTTTGTACTTACAACTGCAGATACAATAACACTCAATACAACATCACTTTCATTCACACAGTTCTCAGGAGCTGGTACAGTAACAGCTGGAGACGGTTTAACAACTGGAGGTTCAAATATCTTTGCAGTTAATCCAGATAATGTTACTGTTGCAATTAGTTCAGATGAAGTAAAATTAAAAGGTGATGTAACAACAACAGCACTCGGTGACTTATTAGTCGGTAAAGCCTCAGATGGCGGTTACAAAAGACTTGCAGTCTCAACAGGTGGTGCTAATCAATTACTACAAATTAACTCCTCAGGAAATGATTTAGAATTTACAGATACATTAGACGGAGGAACATTCTAACAGCCTCTATATAGAGTAAGATAAGGAGTCATACATATGGCACAAACAATTAAATTAAAGCGTTCAAATACCGCTGGAAATTTACCAACTACTTCTAACTTAGCATTAGGAGAGGTAGGTATAAATACAAAAGACGGAAAACTGTTTTTAAGAAAACATGTTGACGGTAATACTAGTGGAGATGGAATATTAACATATGCTCCACAGGGCGTAAATACTTTTGGCACGCAAACTTATGAAGTAAAAGTTATAACTAAGAGCGCAGCTCATGCCTATAATGGACAAGGTAGTTCAAATGGTTATAGTATTGACGGTCTAGAATCTCCTTATCTATTACTCATTCCAGGAAACACATATAAATTTGACCAAGCTGATTCAACAAATAGTGGACACCCACTTCGTTTTTATTTAGAGGCAGATAAAACAACAGCATATACTACTGGAGTAACAACAAACGGTACTCCAGGTTCATCAGGCGCTTATACACAAATAGCGGTCACAACTTCAACCCCACAAGTTTTATACTATCAATGTTCTAATCATGGGTTCATGGGTACAGCTGCATATTCTACTTCTGATGCAATAGCAGACGGTAAAGTAGGAACGGCTCAAATAGCTACTAATGCAGTAACATCAGCAAAGATAGCACAAAACTCTATTCTTACTAAACATATAGATGACGACCAAATAACATCAGACCATATTGCAGATGATGCAGTTGGAGCAGACCAATTAGCAGCAAATTCTGTAGTATCAGCAAGTATAGTAAATGGAAGTATTGTATCAGCAGATATTGCAGCAAACACTATTGCTACTAGTAATATTGCAGATAATGCTGTAGATGGTACAAAGATTGCTTCAAATAGTATTTTAACTAGACATATAGATGATAACCAAATTGGTATTGACCAACTAAATGTAACTGACGGTACTAGTGGGCAAGTATTAAAAACAGATGGTTCAGGTACATTATCTTTTGGCACAGTAACAAGCGGTAGTGGTAGCACTGAAGACGTTTTCAAAACAATATCTGTCTCAGGACAAAGTGATGTTGTAGCAGATTCAGATACTGATACTCTTACTCTTGCTGCCGGCACAGGAATGTCAATCACAACAAATGCATCAAGTGATACTATTACTTTTACATCAACTGCAACAGGTTTATCAGCAAATGCAGTAACAGCTACACACATAGCAACAGGTGCAGTTGGAGCAAGTGAATTAGCTTCAACATCAGTAACAGCAGGGTCATATACTAATACCGATTTAACAGTAGACGCAGATGGTCGTATAACAGCAGCTTCAAATGGTACTGGAGGAGGAAGTGTTTCTGA
>Ga0098042_1001003_pt1 | contig 10776 bp, 5 predicted proteins | sample 9_EtaG_FD_75066 | JGI IMG/M metagenome (GOLD analysis project Ga0098042, IMG submission 75066) | Marine viral communities from the Subarctic Pacific Ocean - 9_ETSP_OMZ_AT15188 metaG | ecosystem: Environmental > Aquatic > Marine > Oceanic | place: Pacific Ocean | collected 2015-01-10
GAAGACAGTCAAAAATTAACTAATGAGTTGGGCAAATTCTTTACCCAAGCGCAAGCAGGCATGGCAGATTTAATAAACAATTTAGGCATACTAAAGGCGACAATAGATGGCATTGGCCGTGCGGTGACTATAGATGCTGCAAGGCAAGCTAAAGGGCAAAGTGCTGGTTTAGACGCTGCTTTGAAAAATTTAGAAGCAGAACGCAGAAGTCCTAAGTCAGGTTTGCAGGGCTATGGAATAGCTGCTCTAATCCCTCAAGCTCCTACAGAAGCAGAGCTAAAAGTCTTAGAAGAGTATAGAAAAATTTTGTTTGATGTAGAAGCCGCTGTAAAAGGTATCAACGGGCTTACCCAAGACGACATAAAGCTGCAAGAGAAAAAATTATCAGCGGCAGAAATTAACTTAGACATTAGCCAGAACGAAAAAAAAGTAGCGGAATTGGGCGGAGACATCGCAAATTCAAAAGTTTTTGCATTAGAAAAACAAAATATAGAGCTTTCGTACCAATTAAAGATACAAGATTTGCTTAATGAAAAAGCTGATGAAGGGCTGGGTATAGCAATTAGGCAGGTAAAATTACAGGCGTTGGCAAATAATAGAACTAAAGATCTAGCCGCATTAGAAAACAAAAGAAATAAAGCTATTGCGTCTGGCTTAAGGAGGGGCGGGGGCTCTGGCTTCGACAAAGAGGCTGCCGTTGCAAAAGCAATAAGTGCTGAAAAGCTCAAACAGTTTGAGTTAGAAATAAAATTAGAGACATTAGGGAAAACAGAATTAAATCAAATTAAAATTCAACTAGAAAATTTTGACAAAATTACGTCACTTAAGCGTAATCAAATTATTATTTCTACAGAAGATGCCAGAGTAGAGGCAGAAAAACTAGAAACGCTTGATCTGCAACGGACTATTGAGCGAGATCAGCTTTCACTGCAAAAGCAGGCTTTAGAAATAACGCAAAAAATTCAAGCCATACAGGCAAGGCAAAGCGTAGACAGCCTGCAACGGGGCTTATCACAAGAGTTAGCACGCATTACAGTGCCTTCAGGCGATCAAGACTTAGATGAGCGCAACGCACAAGCGTTAGCGCAAGCTCAACGCTATGAAAACGAGTTAGCTGCTATTAACGATCAGTTAGAAGTACAGAGAGTTTTAGAAACAGATAAAAACGAAACTGTAAGTAAGGTAGCAGAAATAAAAATAAATCAGCTTAACCGTCAAAAGGCTGCCTACGAAGAAATGCTGCCCCAGATATTTGCAGCCGAGCAAGCTCAGCTTAGGTTTAACCAAGCGCTTGAAGCAGTGCAGCCGATTACAGATACAGTTGTAAGCGGTTTGTTCACTGCAATATCTGCAGTTGCTGAAGGCACAAAAACAGCAGAGCAAGCGTTTGCTGATTTCTTAAGAAGCATTGGCGACATGCTGATTCAAGCTGCTGCTCAAATGATTGCTCAGTACATTGCAATTGGCATTGCTAAGGCGTTTGCGTTTGGTGGCAGTAGGGGCCCTGATTTCAGTCAGTTTGGCACAAATACAACAGGAGTTAACACTAGCTTTGGCATCGCGCCTGCGCCGTTCAGGCTGGCAGAAGGTGGTTATGTCACCGGCCCAACTAATGCCGTAGTTGGCGAAGGTGGCGAGCCGGAATACATCATCCCTCAGTCCAAAATGCGTGAAAGCATGAACAGGTATTCACGCGGTGCTCGCGGTTCTTCTGTTATCCCAGCAGTGGGCGGCGGTGGAGCGTCAAGCGAAGGCGGCGGAGCTGCTGTTGCTGTTCCAATTGATGTCCGTTACACGGTGGAGCGCATTAACGATGTGGACTATGTAACAGCAGAGCAGTTCCAGCAGGGGATGCAAAAAGCAGCGGCAGAGGGCGCACAACGTGGTCAGCAACTAACGTTGAGCAGGCTTCAACAGTCACCCGCAACCCGTAGGAGGATTGGAATGTGACGACACTTGCAGTTGGTAATTACTTGAAACTTGCGAATCCAGCGCAAACAGTGGTATACAGGTTCCAGAATTTTCATATTGGCGAGTCTGCAACTTATAACAGCTTTAATTTCAGTTTCTTACCGTTTGGCTTCTCTGGCGTGAGTGTTAACAGAACAGGTGACAACACGTCTGCAACGCTTGTTTTTCCCAACAACGAACTCAGCAGGGCATGGGCTTTAGAGGCAGTTGCCGACCGGTGGTTAGCAACTGTTCTTGTGATGAACCTTGACCCAGATGATCGGACAGCGGGAACGGTGATGCACCAGTACGTCGGTCAGGTGGCAGGCGGCAGCTGGGACAATGCAACTTTAAATCTGGATGTAAACACGATCTTGGACGCTGTAGGGTCTGACGTTCCACTGCGCCGTTTGACGCAAACCCTGATCGGTAACATTCCAGTTTCAAGCAATGTCCGATTGCGTTGATCTAATTGGGCTTCGCTACCGGTTAGGGGCTGACGGCAGCAACTGTGAGATTGACTGCATCCACCTTGTCTTCAAGGTTCTGAAGCGGTGCGGTATAAAAACCCCACCGTTCAACCCTGATTGGTACAGCTCAAGCAAGACAAAGGTCTGTCGTGACCTTTTGCGATGGGGTTACCGAGTGGAGCAGCCGACGTATGATGGGGATGTGCTTCTGTTGAAGGAAGACGCTTGGATTTTCGCAGTCACATGGCAAACCGGGATTCTTTACATCAACAGACAGTTAGAGATCGTGACGTGGGCGCCGGTGTCCAGCTTTACCAACTTCCATTGCTTCCGTACGAAAGGCAACTAATAGATATTCTTGGTTGGAACGAGGAAGATTACAAACGTTTCGCATATTTAGCCGCAAAGAAAGGGCAGATTAAGCCTGCTGGTTATGCACATGTCCCAGGCATACAAAACGCAGCCGCTGTCCCCGCTCTCATCAGTCTTGCTGTTGGGCTTGTTTTTACTGCTGTTTCAACCCTCTTAGCCCCCAAGCCAAAGGCTATTAGCTCGGACAGAGGCCCAGACAACAGAGTTAGCCGTCGTCGTCTTGGTGGGCGTTCTGGTCAGGATCGTTTCAGCCCTACGACTGGATTTGATACGCAAGCGGATTTGGCAGATTATGCGAGTCCGATCCCGATCATTTTTGGCCAATACACAGGTGCAACGGGTGGGATTGTGGCAGCACCTAGCTTGGTTTGGTCCCGTGCGTTTTCGCTTGGATCGCAACAGGCAGTTAAGTTGCTTTTTGTGCTTGGAGAACAAGGTTTAGCGGAGGGCATTGCTAGGCCAGACTTAAATGGGATATTTCTTGGCAACAGTTCTTTAGATGCGTCTTATGCCCATGCTTTTGCTTTTTATTGGAAAAGAAACAGTAATAGTTTTAGCCGTATCAAAGCGTCAAATCTTGCCTATGGGTCAAGGGGCACGCTTGCGTCTGGAGACATTGAGGCAAATGACGACATTTTTCTTTGCCCAACAGGCAAAAACGTAGCGGACACAGGTTTTTGCGGAGCGTTTAGCCCTACGTCTAGCACTCAATTTGGCGTTCATTCGGCAATTCCAAATGGTACAAATTATCGGGTAAATTGGAAAATTGTTTCTATTCCAAATTTGGAGGGCGTGGAAGATGATCCAAAAGAGCGATTGTTGTCTGAAAGGATGAAAATTGCAGGCGATTATGATATTGGCACGGGTTCAAATTTACAACACGCTCAAATAAGAAGACAAGGGCAAAAAGGCGTGGGGCGCAATTATGGTCGTCGGATGGGCATCACCCATCTAAACGGCGTTGCAGTGTCTGACAATGGATCTACTCCTACAGAAGTGCGAGTCGCTGCTGTCGGGGATATTGCAACTTTCACCATTGCGCCAGGGGAATTGCCTGCAGATTTATACCACCTCGGTTCAAATGCTGTGACCGTAGACGATATTAACTCGGCAATCACATCATCACGCAGGAGTGCTGATGACGCATTACAAGTAGGCGAAACAATAACGATTGGGCGCACCAACTGGGTGGTCGAGTCAAGAGCGTTGCCAGTTTGGACAGAAGGAAGCCGGCAAGAAATAAAACTCCGCTGCGTTGAATTGTTTGGCACAGCTCTTGGAGCGTCTATTGGGCTAGTTAGCGAAAGAATGATTTCACGTGGGGTTTATAACGACGATAATGGCGCGACCAATGCTAGAAACGCTTTACGGATGAATGCTGGCGCAGGTTTTTACCCATTGCTTAAAAGCAATTTAGGTTTTGTCAGAAATACGCGAGCGTGCGAAGTCACTGAAATTGGCATAAAGTCGCAAGTTTGGAATCGCGCAAACGGCTTGGCAAATTTTGCGACGATTCCGTCACCTCTTGAGTTGATTACTGCTGAAAACGACCGGGTAAGTTTTGACACTGGCACTATGTCGCTTTTCTTCAAACGGACATCTGTCTGGACAATATGGCTGCGGCCTGCTGGTACGGATGAAGATGGCACAGAGTTTGAGTGGGCACCATTAGGCGAGCAGTTTTGCGTTACCGGCGAAACACCGCAAGATCAATATAATTTTATTCGTTTTGAGCATCCTGAAAAAAGACAATATGAATATAAGTTTGTGCCAAAAAGTGGCGCCGATGTTGCACGCCATAGCCCAAACGAAGAGCAATTTATTAGGTTAAATGCAAAAACAAACGAAACAGTGGGCGATAAATATGAAACCGCTTATGGCGTATTTGGCGTGTTTACGGTTGGCGAATATGTCACAGTTGGCGGCATAAAAACCAATGTCGAAATGATTACTAACCCAGTTGTTAGGGCCGAAAATACGGCATATACGGTGCCGTCAGCAATTGAAGTTGAAACATATTTGCCAGATGAAGAAAATGCAGGAGTTAAAGCGACAAGTGTTGGTTTCAATGATTGGTTGCCCACTGGCGTAACTGTTGGCAGAAGAGGAGCAACTCATTATGAATTATTCGGCCGAGCCAGTTATATGGGCAAGACTGCAACAGCCACGAGAACTGCAAATTTAGGAGATGGTAGGTCAATAACAATTCAGTTTAACGGAACGGTAACTGATAATTATCCAGCCAATCATCCATTTTTCCCAGGTTTTAGGGCTTGGAGTTTTTCAAGCATTAACGTTGTAAGCAGCACTGGCGGATTTAATGTCAGTCAAGTTTTTAACGTAAGCATTCCTGTTACGCCGGGGAACCCTAGAGCACAGCCTTATGGGTTGGTGACTTGTGGAGTTCGTTTGATTGTGCTGTCAACAGACTCACAATCGCAACCTATTGGCCGTGAGTCAGCTTGGGAGTATGAGTTGCTAGGAGATCAGCAAACTTATGCGATGGGGGCAACTCAAGTCGCGACTTTCACGGTGTCTAGTAGCTCAGGGGCAACAGCCACTATTACTGCAACAGGAGTTATAACATCTCGCCCAAATAATTCTCAAGGAAATTTCCCAGGTCAGACACAGGCTTGGGACGTAAGTTATGCAGTGGATCCGCTTTTAAGTTTTGGGACTTGGGTCAATGGGGCTTTGTTGGAAAATAATGCAATAGTAAGTTCGGGCAATCCTTTCCGGCCCGTCGGTTCAACGGTTGGTGTTTTGCTCCGAGTTTTGTCTTTAACAACAGTTCAAGTACCGCCTGGGTTTACTGGTGACCGGATATTTGAAGAAAACAGCCAGATAAACGATTTAAGCCTTTACGGAGATCTTTTGAACAAATCAAACGATTCTTCCCCTGAGCACGAAATTACTTATGTGAATGAAAGCGTCAGAAATGAAACAGTTCCTAATTACAGTGACATGACACTATGTGGCTTGGCTTTGAAGTCATCTCGTAATTTCGCAAGCATTGACCAACTTCGTGTTTGGTTGGCTAACGGAGTTTCGGTTAAAAAATTTCAATCAGACGCTCCGTCTTCGCCAGGTCCTAGCAATAAACTTACAGATTTAGTGTATTACCTTTTAACAGATAAAACAGCTGGAGCGGGCAACGTCGTTTCCTCTGAGTTAATCAAGACAGAGGATTTCCCCGCAACTTCGCAATTCCTAAAAGCAAACAAATTGTTTTTTGATGGCGCAATTGACGCTCCCACTAATATACGCCAATTTATATCTGATACAGCGCCATTTTTCTTATGTAATTTTGTAATCAGTGACGGCAAATTTAGCCTTGTGCCTGCGTTGCCGACGGATAAGAACGGAAACATAAGCAAAGAGCCGGTGACTATTCAGCAGCTCTTTACTTCTGGCAACATCATTGAAAATTCGTTTGGCATCGAATATCTAAGTTCTGAGGAAAGAAAAAATTTCCAAGCTGTATTGCGTTACAGGCAAGAGCAAAGAAACCAGCTACCTGAAGAAAAAACTCTGGTTGTGCGATACTCAGAAGCGGGTAGCGAGGAGTACCCTATTGAATCATTCGACTTGACGCAATTTTGCACAAGCCGTGATCATGCCTTTTTAGTTTCCAAATTCTTTCTAAGTTTGAGGCGTCGAGTCACTCATTCCGTCAACTTCCGCACAAGTCCTTTTGGCATCTCTTTGGCTCCTGGCAATTTTATTCGCGTTGTCACAGAAGCGAGCCCGTACCAATCGGCAAGAAACGGAACAATCAGCGCAGACGGTACAATTGTTTCAGCTACTGATGTCGAGGATGACACATATTCAATATTGTTTTTCAGATCAAGTGATGATGAAGTGACTGAGGCTACTATGACGGTTTCGGGCGGCAAGGCTCTTGAGCCCGCGCTTTTTGATGGACTTTTTACAATTTCAGAATCATCAATTTCCTCTAACGTTTACATGGTTGAGCAGCTTACGCTAGGCGAGGATGGAATGGTTGACGTTACGGCAACTGAATTTCCTACATCAAGCACCTTTAACAGCTTGATCGCTCAGGATGTGCTTGACGACAACGCATTCACCACCGAGGGCTGACTATGGCATTTCCTTCTCTTACGCCTACACAACGTAACTTTGAAACTGGAGACTACCCTGTCAAAACGTACAAGTCTCAGTCTGGGGCTGAGGTCAGGCTTTTGTATGGCAACCAGCGAACCAATATGAAATTAAGTTTAAGTTATGCAAATTTAACTGATGCAAACTCAGAACTGTTTTTAGATCATTTTGACGACACTAACGGCACCTTTGCAGTCTTTGACTTGCCTTCAGAAGCATTGGCAGGCTGGAGCGGCAACAGTGACGCTTTAGACGCTTCTGGCTCTAATCAATGGCGCTATGAAAGCCCCCCACAGCTTGTAAGTGTGCGACCTGGGGTTAGCACTGTTACAGTGAACCTAATTGGTGTTTTCTGATGGCAAAGGTCTACACCGGCAGAGATGGCGTCATGCAGCTTGCCGACGCGACCCTTGCAAAAGTCGTGAATTTTTCCTTGCAGGCCGATCTTGAAACTCTTGAAACAACAACACTTAGCGACAACTTGAGAAGTTACACACCTGGCATTTCAGGCTATAGCGGCAACGCGACTTTGCTGTATTACAAAGACGACAACGACACTTTTAATACAACCGATTTATTAAACAGCCTATACAAGACTGGTACGACTGGCGTTAGTGGCAGTGATACGGTTGATTTGACATTTCGATGGGTTGACGGGACAGACAATAACGACATTAAGCTAACAGCTTATATCACTAGCGCATCAATTGGAGCGGCAACCGGGGAAATTGTAAGAGCTGAAATTTCGTTCCAAGGTACTGGGGCGCTGTCTACGGCTTCAATCTCATGAGCGTTTATTTAGGCACTTTCGGGGAAATTGAGATGCAGCGCCAGTTTGACGGCACTGAACTGCGCTCAACTATCAACCCTTCGGATGTTAATGCAACATTAAAGCGATTTAGTTTTGACTTTGAGCATGGTCAGCTTCTTAGCGGTGACCAAATTGAAATAACTAGCACTGACGAAACGGCGCTTGATTTTATCGATAGCTACACAAAAACCAGCGTGAAGAAATTTATTCACGTTGACGAGCTAGATGGCATCAGGCTTTATGACTCTTTTGCCAATGCTGTTAATGGGGGAACGACAAACGCTACGGCTCTTGCAGTACCTGCAAATGATCTACCGATTAAAGTTAAAGTTGAAAATGCAGATTACAAAGTATTGGCTCAAGTTAATAGTTTTGAATTAAATACTGAGCGTGAAACTGTAGACACTACAACGTTGTCTGATGAGTTTCGAAATAGGATCGCAACATTAATGTCAGGCTCGGGACAAATGTCTGCATTTTGGGAATATACCGGCAACACAAGTCAAGAGCTTCCTAATTATTTAGTTGAGTTAGCGTTAAGAACAAGAGTTGGCAGTCAGTTTAAGGCTCGTTTTTACATAAAGACTAAAACGCACAACCCAGGAGGTGTCGCAGAAAGAGCGAATGACGAAATTTTTTATGAATTTACAGGCGTGTTGACTGGATGTGCAACTCAGTTTGCCCCAAACAATAGCGTGCAGATCCAAGCCAATTTCGTAAGCACAGGGACGATCCAGCTGCGAATGAATCTTGAGATTCCTGACAAGGTACTGCAGGAAGACTCTGGAGAGGTCTTGCTTGAGCAAAGCTCAGACGCCCTAGCGGTGGATTCCGCCTGACCGGCCCCCTATGATGGAGGGCATCTAGTGGTTTAGGGCGTTGCATCTATGGCCGACCTTAAGATCAGCCAACTCAACAGCCTTGCCGGTGCTGATTTGGTCGCCGCCGACGTTGTTGCTGTTGTTGATGACAGCGCGAGCGAGACAAAAAAGCTAACCGTCAGCGACTTGATAGCAAATGGCGTTACGTTAATAAGTGACAGCACGATTCCTGGCGCAAAGATTGTTTTTAGTGCTGGAGGTATTGCTGGTGCGTCAATTGCAGATGCTGGCATTACCACTGCAAAGGTTGCTGATGATGCGATTACAGCGGCAAAGCTAGGGAACGAATCAACTGTTGATCTAGTCACGACGTTGCCGGGCACTGGTGCGTTTACGGGGCAAATCGCATTAGACACAGACGACAACAAGATTTATGTCTGGGACGGTTCAGCGTGGCAGTCCGTCAAAGGGGCGGGTTCTATCAACGCTGTTGCTGGAAGCACAAGTGGCATTGTCAACATCACCGCTTCTACTAGCGGCGACACCGTAACGATCACAACGTCTCTTGATAACACAACTGGCGCAGCTCAGTTCTTAGGCGGCCCCACTGGAGCATCTGGGACGGTTGGATATAGGGCTCTTGTTGGCACTGACCTTCCAACGGCAACCACAAGCACAAAAGGTGCGGCAATTGTGAATGGCGAAGGTCTCCGTATGGATGGGGACACGATTGAGGTCAATAACGATGTCACAGCAAATAACAGTTCGTACCAGGCTGTCCAATTTGACGCAAAGGGTTTAATTACAGCTGGCCGGGACATCACAGCTGCTGATTTGCCTGCTGCTACTTCTGGTGCGGTAGGTGCAATCAAGCCAGGCACTGGCCTGACTATGGGCGCCGCTGGAGCCTTAAATCACACCAACGCACTTACGGGCGCGACTGCGACAAAGGTTACATTTGACGCTCAAGGCCATGTGTCTTCAAGCGCCGCGCTGGATGCTGCAGACATCCCTAGCCTTGATACAGCAAAAATTACAAGCGGGACTTTTGCGTCGGAGCGAATTGCCGACAATGCAATTACAGGCGCAAAGATTGGCGATAAAGCAACTGCAACGATTGCAAGCACCACTCCTTCTGGCGGTGAGTTCATTGGTCAATACCACTTCAATTCATTAAGCCGTGACCTGTTCCTTTGGGACGGCAACGTCTGGCAGCCAATCGGCATCAGCGTTGGTGAGATTGTCCTCTCTGGAACGTTTGACGCATCAGCTGGAGGCGGCACCGGCTTGGTGGCTTCTGTCACTTCCGAGGGAACAGCTGTTGGACTTGTAGTTGGTGAGGCGTTACCAGCAGCAGCTGACGCCAATAAAAACTATTACTTGGTTGTCTCAGAGCCTGGGACGGTTTCATCAGGCAACGCACCAAACGTTGCTCTTGCACCGCCTGACTTTATTCTGTCGAACGGCAGTTCTTGGACTGAGATTGATGTTTCTGCCACGGTTGTCGCACAACAAGCCAGCAACGTCACGTTTACGCCTGCGGGTGACCTAAGCGCCACCAATGTGCAGGCTGCACTTGAAGAGCTTGACACTGAAAAACTCGGCGCAGCTAGTCCAACGTTCACGGGCAACGTCACGATCAGCACTGGTGGAACGCTGATTCTTGAGGGCGCTACAGCGAACGCATTTGAAACGACATTAACGGTCACCGATCCCACAGCTGATCGAACAATCACATTCCCAGATGTGACCGGCAGTGCTGTTACGACTGGAGACACTGGAACGGTTACGAACGCGATGCTTGGCGGAAGCATTGCTTATGCAAAACTTGCTGCATTGACTGGCGGCAACATTGTTGTCGGTAACGGCAGCAACGTGGCAACAAGCGTTGCAATGTCTGGTGACATAACGATCAACAACGCAGGCGTTACCGCAATTGGTTCAGGCGTGGTTGTTGATGCTGACATCAGCGCAAGCGCAGAAATTGCTGTCAGCAAACTTGCCGATGGCGCGGCTTATCAAGTTTTACAGACGGATTCAGGTGGTTCTGGTGTTGAGTGGACAAACAGTCTTGCCCTCCCTGGAACGTTATCTGTTACTGGACAGACGACGCTGGCGGAAATCAAGGAAACAGTGGGAGCATTGTCTGGTACGGCAATTGATCCAGCAAATGGATCGATTCAAACAAAGACGATTGGAGCCAACACTACGTTTACGGACTCGTTTGAGA
>Ga0098042_1001006_pt1 | contig 10761 bp, 11 predicted proteins | sample 9_EtaG_FD_75066 | JGI IMG/M metagenome (GOLD analysis project Ga0098042, IMG submission 75066) | Marine viral communities from the Subarctic Pacific Ocean - 9_ETSP_OMZ_AT15188 metaG | ecosystem: Environmental > Aquatic > Marine > Oceanic | place: Pacific Ocean | collected 2015-01-10
CGAGCCTGAAGATTACGGCGAAGTGCTGCTCAAGCTGATGTCGTCGCCTGACATGGCGTCAAAGCGCTGGATCTGGGAACAATATGACCGGCACGTCATGGGCGACACGGTGGACAGTTCGCAGTCGCAAGGCGACGCAGCCATTGTCCGCATCCACGGCACGAACAAGGCGCTCGCCATCTGTTCCGACTGCAACCCGCATTATGTCGCCGCTGACCCGTATGAAGGCGGCAAGGCCGCCGTGGCCGAGGCTTACCGAAACCTCTCCGCCGTCGGCGCGACGCCGATTGCAATCACGGACAATCTCAATTTCGGCAACCCGGAAAAGCCCGCCACGATGGGCTATATCGTCAAGGCGATCGAAGGCATGGCCGAGGCCTGCCGCGAACTCGACTTCCCGGTCGTTTCCGGGAACGTGAGCCTCTACAACGAGACCGACGGCAAGGCGATCCCGCCAACGCCGGTGGTCGGCGGAGTCGGTCTGATCGAGGATGTCTCGAAGATCGCGACGCTGAAGGGTGCGCAGCCGGGGGACGCGTTGATCCTCATAGGTGAGACGAAGGGCCATCTTGGCGCGTCACTGTATGCGCGCGAATGGCTTGGCCTGAAGGGTGAGGCACTTGGCTCCCCGCCATCTATTGATCTCGAGACGGAAAAGAAAAACGCGGACTTCGTACGTGAGCTTATCCACAAGGGCCTCGTCAACGCCGTCCACGACGTCAGCGACGGCGGCGTTGCCTGCGCGGCTGCGGAAATGGCTTTGGCGAGCGGTGTCCGAGTTTTTGTGAGTGCTGAGCATTTGGCTATTCAGAATTCAGAAGAGGTAAAGCAGCATTATGCAGCTTTAATGTTTTCAGAAACGTCAGGGCGATACCTTGTCTCAGCACCGGAAGAGCGTGTTCAGGAAGTATGGGCTCAAGCAGATAGTGCAGGAATAGCTCGCTCTTTTGGCGGCAGTGGCCTTGTTGGTTCGCTAGAGGGTACGGACTGGGATGCACAGTATGATCTGGTACTCAGTGAATTCGATATTAGCTTTAAGGACCGTGTAGACCTCCCCCTCTCCCGCCTCCGCGAGGCACATGAAGGCTGGCTGCCGACCTACATGAATACGGTCGACTGAACGAGAAACGCCCCTCCCGCATTCTGCGGAAGGGGCGCTCGGTGTGGGCCGCTACAGTTCGATTAGAACTTGTAACCAACACCCAGCATCACGCCATTCGTGTCGGTATCTTCGAACGAATAGTAGGTGTAGTCGCCGCGCAGCTCCCAATTGTCGTTCAGGTCATAGGTGAGACCTGCGCCGACGGCCGGGCCTTCCTCAGAATCCTCAACCGTGATCGGTGTGCCGCCCGGCGTGGCCAGCGACGCATCAAGATCGATATATGCATAACCGGCGCGACCGAAAGCGCTCAGGCGCTCCGTAAGCGGCACATCTGCGCGGCCATACAGACCAACCAGATAGTTCAGGCCGATGTCGCCGGAAGCGCCGATCAGATCGTTGAAATCGCCATCATTGTTGTCGTCGAGATTGAACTCGTCTTCGTCAACATTGTAGTCGAATTCGCCATCATCAATGCCCGAGGCCAGTTCACCTTCAAGGCTGAAGACATTGTTGAACTTGTAGCCGAGACGCGCGGCGATGCCGTTCGTGTCAACACCCTGCTCTGCACCATCGGGTTCGATTTCCAGGTACTGGTACCCGCCATCAAGATAGAAGCCCGTGTCACTCTCATAGGACTGCGCCTGAGCGGACACAGCCAGACCCGTGGCTGCAGATGCGATCAGAAAATACTTAAACATGTGGTCTCCTTTAAAGACGTGTTCAGCTCCCGCCAGATCGGCGAGACCACAAGAAAACCGTGTCTGAACTGTGTCTGTTCCCATGACAAATCCGCAACCCTCAGCAGTTGCCGGAAAGTCACATGTTCTTAATGCGGATTAACCACCCTTACCGTTGTTTTATTTATTGAAATACGGTGCTCAGAGACTTTCGTGCAGCATTGCAAATCGGTGACACACAGTGGGTTTGGAACCAACCCGCGGTGCCGACGTTCTCACGCCCTTTCCTCCTTGAAAGGATTAGTTTTCCTGCCGCTTGGACGAGATGAGCCAAGCATCCGCCGCCTTCACCGCCATAACAAGCGTGTCGCCCGCCCGCACAAAGAAATCATGTGTCAGATCGCCATAATCATCCGAAGGGGCGTGATATCCGGGATGGTCTTCGACCCCAAAATACAGAAATGGAATGCCGATCTCGTGAAAGACGGCATGATCGGACTGGTTGGTCCAGTCATCCTGTCCGAGTTCAGGCGAGTCATGTCCTGTGAGCAGGGTTACCGGCACTTGGGTGGCCAAATCATCAATCATGGGCTTCAGCTGCGGGTAAGGCGTGGTGCCAGCGACATAGAGTTCTCCCGCGTCGGATCGTCCAACCATGTCGAAATTCATGTTCAATGCGACCCGCCCAAGATCAATCAGCCCAGATTCGACCAGAGCCTTTGCGCCCTGATAGCCGATTTCTTCGGCGTCCAGCGCGGCAAAGACGATGTCATGCTTGGGAGGATTTCGCTCGAAATATTCTGCGACACCGACAAGCGCGGCCACACCAGAGGCATTGTCGTCAGCGCCATTATATATTTCTCCGTCAACGATGCCGAGATGGTCGTAATGGGCCGTAACCACGAGCATGGGGCCCCGCCCCGGCGTCTCCCCGGCGATCCAGCCAACAATATTCACACCGTCTGCCGGTTCCGATAACCCGTCCATTGGCCCCGGCAGGACTGGAAAGGCGTACTCGTATGTCCCGTGGAACCTGCGCAGCTCCATCGTCTCGAACCGCTTCAGGATGAATCCCCGTGCTGCGGCATTGCCCGATGATCCCGCAGCACGGCCTTCCAGTGCGTCCGAGGAAAGCGTTTCCGTCAGGTTCAGCATGGCTGGGCCGTCTACATACATCGCGCGATACTCCGTGAGACGGTCCGCCACGTCGTCATCGCGGTTCATGTAGAAGAAGACGCCCGCGACAATCATCACAATGAAAAGAACTTCGGCGAGAATGAAGGCGCGCATTCTGGTCATGGGGGCGAATCCAATCATGATTTCAGTTATTACCACTTTAGAGTTGCCCTCCTGATGTCACAATCGGTTCAGCCGGATGCTTGACGTCGCAGGTGCTAAACGCCAGTTCTGCCACGCAACTGGAAGGAACTGCCCATGGCCATGTCACGCGAGACGCTGCTCGGATATCTCACCGACGCTTTCCCGGAAGCCGAGATCACGCTGACCGACCTGGCGGGCGACGACAATCACTGGCAGGCCGAGATTGTCAGCAGCCAGTTCGCAGGCATTCCCCGCGTGAAGCAGCACCAATTGGTCTATTCTGCCCTGAAAGGCACGATGGGGGGCGAACTTCATGCGCTGGCCTTGAAAACGCGGGCACCGGATTCCTGAATCTGACGCATTGACGATACGGTCGGTTCGTTATTGTTTCATCCGCAACCAAGGATGAGGAAACGACCCCATGAAACGCCTGACCTTAACCACCAGCGCCATCGCGCTGAGCTTCATGATTGCGGCCTGCGCCGCGCCTGAAGCTGTAGATGAAACAACTCTCGACACCGCGCCTGAAGTGGTCGCTGAAGTCGATCATTCCGTAGAAATCGCTGAGGCCCGCGCCTTCCTGGAGCGCGCCGAAGCTGAACTCGCCGCGCAGAGCCGTATTGCCGCGCAAGCCTACTGGAACCAAGCCACGAACATCACGCCCGAAACCAACGCGCTCGCAGCCGAAGCTGGTGCGGCATCGACCATCCTCGCCGTTTCACTCGCGAATGAGTCCAAGCAGTTCGATGTCAGCGTCCAGCCAGCTGATTTGGCGCGCAAGATGACCATGTTGCGTACCGGGATCACGATCCCTGCCCCGTCGACGCCGGGCGCAGCCGAGGAGCTTTCGCAGATCACCACCAATCTCGACGCGACCTACGGCACCGGGAAATTCACCTATAAGGGCGAGGCACTGAACCTCGACCAATTGTCGACGATCATTGAAACCAGCCGCGACCCGGAAGAGCTCAAAGCTGTCTGGGAAGGCTGGCGCACGATCTCCGTGCCGATGAAGGACGATTATGCCCGCATGGTCGAGATCGCCAATGAAGGCGCAAATGAGCTTGGCTTCGAAAGCCTCGATCAGATGTGGCTGTCCGGCTACGACATGGCACCGGAAGAGATGGAAGCTGAAGTGCAACGTCTGTGGACGCAGGTGGAGCCGCTTTATGAAGAGCTGCACTGCTTCACCCGCGCCAAACTGAATGAAGAATACGGCGACGATGTGCAGCCGCGCACCGGCCCGATCCGCGCTGACCTGTTGGGTAATATGTGGGCCCAGCAATGGTCATCCATCTATGACGTCGTGAAGCCTGACGTGCCGGGACCAAGCTACGACCTGACCGAACGCCTCAACGAAAAGGGCTATGACGCCATCAAAATGGTCGAGACAGGCGAAACCTTCTTCACCTCCCTCGGCCTCGAGCCGCTGCCGGAAACTTTCTGGGAGCGTTCCATGATCGTGCGCCCAGAGGGCCGCGAAGTCGTTTGCCACGCCTCAGCCTGGGATCTGGACGATGAGGAAGATGTACGCATCAAGATGTGTACCGAAGTGAACTCGGAAGACTTCTATACGGTCCATCACGAACTGGGTCACAATTTCTACCAGCGCGCCTACAAGGATCAGGACTACTTGTACAAAACCGGCGCACATGATGGCTTCCATGAGGCCATCGGCGACTTTGTCGGCTTGTCGATCACACCGGAATACCTCGAACAGATCAATCTGATCACCGCTGAGGAAAAGCCGGGCGCTGATGCCGACACGGCACTTCTGATGCAGACCGCGCTCGACAAGATCGCCTTCCTGCCGTTTGCGCTGACCGTTGATGGCTGGCGCTGGGATGTCCTGTCTGGTGAAACTGCGCCAGAGGCCTACAACACGTCATGGTGGGATCTCCGCCTGAAAAATCAGGGCCTCGTACCACCGGCCCCGCGCCCGGCAGACGCCTTCGATCCCGGCGCGAAGTACCACATTCCGGGCAACACGCCCTATTTGCGCTACTTCCTGAGCTACATCCTGCAGTTCCAGTTCCACAAGGCCGCTTGTGAGCAGGCTGGCTGGGAAGGACCGCTGCATCGCTGCTCGATCTATGACAACAAGGAAGTGGGCAAACGCTTCAATGCCATGCTGGAAGCTGGCGCGTCACAGCCTTGGCCGGACACGCTGGAAGAATTCACCGGCACTCGCGAAATGGATGGCAGCGCGATCATCGAGTATTTCGATCCGCTGATGCTCTATATGAAAGACCAGAACGCCACCGAGAGCTGTGGCTGGTAAACACCGTTCCCAATTGACGCGGTCACCCAGACGAATAGTCCTGTGGGTGGCCGCTGTCTTTTTTGTCATCGGTGGCCTTGCTGCCAGCAATCCGTTGAACAGATACCTGCTCTGGCGAAACCTAAGCGTAGACAAGCTGGATCGGATGATAGACTCGCATCTTCATGAACGTCATGAAGGTGTAGAATATGCCTGTCTCTACACCGTCACTTGCGCCAGCGGGCGGGCGCGATTGGAATTGAGGACCAGCCTGTCAGACACTGAACTTGATGACATCAGAGAAGCTATTTGGCGCCGTAAGTTCGAGGACTACTGCCCGGGCAGAACAACGAATTTGGGGCTTGAATTTCTCACGCCGGACGCCGGTCAGGCACGCCGGGACATTTGGACGTTCGGAGGAGGATTCATGGGCGAACACACCCGGTTTAATGGCGGATCCTTTTCACAAGAGGCACCATGGGAACCCTGCACTCTGGAACGCGCCTATTGGCACCGCGAACCGGATTCAGTCCCTTGACCTGAGCAAGCTCCCCACTCACATCTACTGAAACACCGGAGACTTCCCCATGACCGACCAAGCCACCCTTGACGCCATCGACAAAGCCGTCAAAGCCAATGACGTCGTACTTTTCATGAAAGGTACACCGACGTTCCCGCAGTGCGGGTTCTCATCAGTTGTGGTGCAGGTTCTGGACTATCTTGGCGTGGACTATGTCTCGACGAACGTTCTGGAAGATCAGGCCGTGCGGGAAGGCATCAAGGCCTACTCGGAATGGCCGACCATTCCACAGCTCTATGTAAAGGGCGAATTCGTTGGCGGCTGTGACATCGTCAAAGAGATGTTTGAAAGCGGCGAACTGCGCGACTTCATGAAGGACAAGGGTGTCGAGCTGGAAGACGCCTGAGGCTCAGGCCTGAAAGAATCCTGTGATGCTGGCCTGGATCATGTGTCCGTCGGCATGCACCAACGCTGGTGACGCGACAAACATGACGCTGAAGGCCAGCCCGCTCAAATAGCTCTTACGACGCCTGAACGGCATCGGATGGCAGGCCCGCGCGGCTCGACGCCACTTAATCAACGTATAGATGACCAGATAGATGCCCAGCATGGCCGCCCCCCAGGCTGCGGTAAGAATCATCAGGTGCGTCATGGGTCTCCCCTCCCTTAACTACCGGTTCCCAGATTACGCGACCTGCATTTCCGGGTGTCAAACATTTGCTGGAAATTTGCTCTAGTGAGCGAAAGGGTTTGGTAACTGAAAAAAACGGCCCGATGTGCGCCCGACCTTTCCAGTTCGCAGCATTCGTTATAGCAGGGCGATCATGACCACGACATCCCTTGCCCCTGCTCCGATCCGGCCTGCCAAGGCCCCCAAGGTCGGCATCGTTTCCCTCGGCTGCCCGAAAGCCCTGGTCGATTCCGAGCGGATCATCACGCGCCTGCGCGCAGAAGGCTACCAGATCGCCCCGGACTATTCCGGCGCAGACTTGGTTCTGGTGAATACGTGCGGATTTCTGGATTCCGCGCGTGATGAGAGCCTTGAGGCTATCGGTGAAGCGATTGAAGCGAATGGCAAGGTTATCGTTACAGGCTGTCTTGGCGCCGAACCGGACGTGATCGAGAAAGCGCATCCCAAAGTGCTCGCGATCACCGGGCCTCACCAGTATGAGGCCGTGATGGACGCGGTCCACACGCACCTCACCCCGCCGCACAATCCTCACACCGACCTGGTGCCTGAAAGTGGCCTGCGCCTGACACCGCGCCATTACGCATATTTGAAGATCTCAGAGGGCTGCAACAATCGGTGCAGCTTCTGCATTATTCCGAAACTTCGCGGCGATCTTGCCTCCCGCCCGATCCATCATGTGCTGACCGAAGCCGAACAACTGGTCCGGGCCGGTGTGAAGGAATTGCTCGTGATCAGTCAGGACACGTCCGCCTATGGACTGGACGTGCGCTACAAGCCGGAAACTTGGCGTGGCACGGAATACCAGACGCGCTTCCTCGATCTGGCCAAGGGGCTGGGCAGCCTCGGCGTGTGGACGCGGATGCATTATGTCTATCCCTATCCGCATGTGGACCAGGTTATTCCGCTGATGGCCGAAGGCCTGATCACACCCTATCTCGACATTCCATTCCAGCACGCCTCCGCGCCGGTGCTGAAGGCCATGAAACGGCCCGCCAAACAGGACCGCGTACTTGAACGCATCCTTCAGTGGCGCCGGGATGTGCCTGACCTCGCCATCCGCTCAACCTTTATCGTTGGGTTTCCGGGCGAGACCGAAGAGGATTTCGAGATCTTGCTGGACTTCATCCGCGAAGCGAAGATCGATCGCGCAGGGTGCTTCCAATACGAAAACGTCGCCCATGCTGACAGCCGTGACCTGCCCGGTCATGTGCCAGATGAGGTCAAGGAAGCGCGCTGGCACCGCTTCATGGAAGTGCAGGCGAAAGTGTCTGCTGATCGCGCCGCTGCGCAGGTCGGAACGGTTCAGGACGTCATAATTGACGGCCCATCTGACTCGACCGGCGAAATGATAGGCCGCACCAAGGCTGATGCGCCGGAAGTCGATGCCGTGGTCTATCTGGAAAATGCAAGTCACCTGAAAGCGGGCGACATCGTCTCGGCGGCAATCACTGGAGCAGATGATTACGACCTGCTCGGACAGCTTGCCAGCAAGGACGGCTAACCCCTTAATCGTCGTCAACTTGTCTTCTGCAATGCCGACACCGGATAACAGAGCACACGCACGGGTTTTTTCGTATTATTGAAAAACAATATGTTGACTTATCGTTATTCGATACATCATACTTGCCTCATCAAATTGGAGGCACCCCCATGAAACGCGCGCTCATATCCCTGTCCGCCCTGTCCATCGCAGCCTTGCCGGCTCTGGCCGAGACTAAGGACTTCCCAGTCGGCTCCTTCTCCAGCATTGATGTGAATGGTGGTATCAAGGTCCTGTACGAAACCGGCGCTGAGACCACGGTCATTGTTGAACAGGCCGAAGGCGACTTTTCAGATATCAGCATCGAAACTGATGATGGAGAGCTGCAAATCGGCCGTGAAAGCCTCGGCTTCCTGAAATCCTTACGGGCCAATCTTCACGTGGATCTCGTCGAAGGCGACTTGCGGGTGAAGGTGAACGGAAAGCGCATGCCGTCCTACACGGTACGTGTAACGTCGCCGAGCATTTCCGAACTGGACGTGGCGCAATCCTCAATTCTTGAAGCCTCCGGGATCGATGCGGGGAAAATCGAACTGGACGCTTCTTCGAGCGCTAAACTGATCGTTTCCGGTCGCGCCGCTTCAGCCGACATGGACGCATCGTCTTCCTCCAGTATCGACGCATCCGACTTCATTGTCGGGGCAATATCGATCGAGGCAACATCAAGCGCGGATGTGATCGCTCATGCGGTCACCAATAGTCGGGCCAGAATCGACGCTTCCTCCAGCTCTGACGTTAAACTGGTTCTGGAAAGCACAGCAGATATCGATGTCGATGCCTCATCCAGCACCGATATTGTGCTCACCGGAACATGCGACGAGATTACGGTGGATGCATCGTCATCCGCCGACGTTGAAGCCAAGGATCTGTTGTGCAAGTCCGCCGAGATCGACGCATCCAGTAGCGCGGACGTGTCCGTCAGCGTGACTGAGGCGCTGGAAGCCAAAGCGTCCAGTGGCGCCGACATCAACGTTCACGGCGCACCGACCCAGGTCGATATCACCGAGTCGAGCGGCGGCGATATTTCCATAAAATCCTGACACCGAGCATTATAGGAATCAGACCATGAGAAAATCAGTTATCATCGCATCCAGCATTGCTGCGTTTGCTCTATCCGCGTCACTCTACAGCGCGTCCGCCGACACAACCCAAGTGTACAATCTTTCCGGATTTGATGAACTCGATATCTCCGCCGGTGTCTCCGTCAAATTCGTGCGTGCACCTCAGCATTCGATCACCGCGGACTTTGAACGGGGTGGCCCTGAAGATGTCAAAGTGCGCCTCGATGGAGATCGCCTGTATCTGTCCCGCAAATCCACAAAGGGGTGGGGTAACAAGGTGCGCGTCAAGTTCACGGTGACCGGCCCGGAGCTCAACGAGATCGAAGCCAGCTCTGGCTCGTCCCTGCTCGCGGAAGGATTGGAGTCCGGCCCTATGGAGATAGACGTTTCCAGCGGCGCAGCGGTTTCCGTCCACGGCGTATGCACACGCCTTGAGGTAAAAGCTTCGTCCGGCGGCAGTGCCAACGCAAAAGGGCTCACCTGTGAAACTGTGCAGGCCAAGGCCAGCAGCGGCGGATCAGTCAAGGCATATGCCAGCGACGCCGCATCGAGCAAGACGTCCAGCGGTGGCAGCGTCGATATCTACGGCAATCCCGAGTCGCGCTCGGCCAACAAGTCCATGAGCGGCGGATCTACCGCGTTCCATGGCGGCTGATCGAGTTGAGTATCGGAGGGAAACATGTCCCTCCGGTCCTACCCGATGTCGAAGTCTTCCGGGTTAAATCCAGGATTTGGCCATTCAAGGTTCAAATCTTCCAGCGCGCCACGTACGAGACGGGCGATCATGGCATTTCGACGAGTCCGGCTGTCTGCGGGCACAACATACCAGGGCGCATGCGGTGTCGAGCATCGCTCAACGGCGGTCTCATAGGCCGACATGAATTTTGCCCAATCCTTGCGATCATCCAGATCCGCCGGATTGAATTTCCAAAGTTTGTGAGGCTCGACAAGGCGTTCTGCGAGCCGGACGCCTTGTTCCTCATACCCGACATTCAGCATGCATTTGACGATGACGACGCCGTTCTCCGTCATGTGTTTTTCGAACGCATTGATCTGCTCATACCGCCGTTCCACGTCTTCCGGGCTAGCGAAGTCACGCACTTTCACGACCAGCACGTCTTCATAGTGCGAACGATCAAAGATGCCGACATTGCCCTTTTTGGGCACGGCATTGTGAACGCGCCAGAGATAGTCGCGGGCCAGTTCGTTCTTGCTTGGCGCCTTGAACGCTTTCACCTCCATGCCAAGCGGCGTGGTGTCGGCGAAGACATTGCGAATGGTGCCCGACTTGCCTGCCGTATCCATGCCCTGCAGCACGACAAGCACGGACTGCTTCTTGTGGGCGTAGAGCATGTCCTTCAATTCGTTGATGACGGCCGCGTCCTTTTTCAGGCTGGTTTTGGCGTCTTCCTTGTCAGCAAAGAGATCAGGGTCCCGGGTCGGCCGCGCTGCCAGCGAGAAGGGTTCGCCCGGATTGGCAATGAGGTGCTGGCGGACTTGCGCGATATCGGGAATGTTCATGCGATCAGATTCTCCAAAAAGAAAGGCCGCACCAGTCTGGCGCGGCCTTTTAGATTGTTCAAGGAATTC
>Ga0098042_1001009_pt1 | contig 10736 bp, 14 predicted proteins | sample 9_EtaG_FD_75066 | JGI IMG/M metagenome (GOLD analysis project Ga0098042, IMG submission 75066) | Marine viral communities from the Subarctic Pacific Ocean - 9_ETSP_OMZ_AT15188 metaG | ecosystem: Environmental > Aquatic > Marine > Oceanic | place: Pacific Ocean | collected 2015-01-10
CAAAAAAACCTGGGTTAACTCTTTGACCTGCTCCTGCTGCAATAACAGATGATCTTAAATCTTGTTCTGCTTGTGTCTTAACTCCAGGTCCTGCACCACTGGGTGCTCCATAATTACTTGCTTTAACTTCTGCTCTATCTCTTGCGTTTGTGCTACCTGATTCCATAGCACTCATCGCAGCACCAGATGTAAAATTACCTTGTGCATCAAAATCATCATAACTAGGAATACCTGATGGTCCTTTGTGAGGTGTATCTGGTTTCATTTTTTTCAACATCTTAGCTTCATCAGCTGTGATGTATGCTAGTTTTGTTGGAGTAGCGTTGGCTCTTGATTTAAATTTTCTTGGTACAGTTACAGAATCAGAATTTTTAATATAGTTCTTAAATCCGTCTTGAACTACGAATCCTGCGTCTTTTAACATCTGTCTTGCTTTTTTAGTTCTAGTTATGGCCATTTTACTATTCTATTTTGTTTTTCCAAATAAATCAAGACTTGGCATGATGACTTTTACGTCTTGAGCCATGTCTTCTTGCTTGTAACCTTTAGCTTCCCAGTCTTTTCTTTCCTTAAAAAGCTCCCCTGTTTCCTTATGTCTATAGGTTGTCTCTATTTTTGTTGGTTTAATTTCTTGCATTATGATGTTACCTCTCTTGGCTGTATCTCTAATATAGAGGCTATGACGTGCAGCTCGTTCGCGTCAGCAGCCTGTACTTTAAGCACCTCGCTCTCCTCCATGACAAGAGGTTGAGTCAAAAGTTCTGTTGTTGCCTTGGATGCTATGGCTTTATCTTTAAATAGGTTAAATATAGCACCGCTAGAATTTACTAATGTTATAGTTATTGTAGATCCTGATCCAGCATCCTCAGATACCAACAATGATTTTATAACAGTTGTTGTAGCACTTGGCACCGTGTACAATGTAGTAAGATCGGTTGTCGTTAAATCTACTTTTTTATTTTTAAAACTATTTGCCATTAATTTAAAAAGAAGTTTTGGGCTTCTACCTCATCCTTTAAATCTTGTTGATATGTAGTGTTGAGTTTTTGCACAATACCATCTAAATCTCTAGCCTGAGCCTCTGCTATAGTATAGTCATACTCTTGTGCTGGTTGAGTTATAATTTGTGTTATTTTTGCCATTATCTTCTCCCGTCTGGTTGTACATCTAATCTAAATGTTCCTAATTTCCAGTTTTGGTCTACAGCTGTATTTTCTATTTTTAATGAAACTGCTCTAGCTCTTGCACGTGTATCAACTTTAGTTGTAGATGTTGTAATATCAAAAGGTCCAAGAGGTGAAGTGCTTTGTGAACTATTAGGATAATTTTTTAATTGTAATGTAACTCTAGTTGTTCCTGTTTGTGATATAAAATCTGGAACAAATCTTCTAATCTTCATTATGTGCTCACCATCTCCTCTAAAATCTGCTATACCTCCAGCACCTCTTACAGTTCTTTGAGTGATGTCATAATCACCAGAAGATATGTTTGATAATACCGCCGTTATAGTACCGTTTTTATTTTGGTCGGTCCCTGTTTCGTGTTCATAGTATGAAGTTCTACCTTCCGTATTTCCTACAACATCAAAAGAAGTATCCGTGCTTGCATCGTATTCTAAAGCATGTGGCTTACCAAAAACAGCAGAATCTCTCCACATAGTTCTAGCTAATGTTCCAACTGTCCATACAGGTCTTTTTGTATTTGAGTCAAAGTAATTAAAAGCTACCATTTTGTTAACTACGTCTGAAGTAGAGGAAGGGTAAAACCATATTATTTCTCCAAACAAATTATTTAAACCTGCAGACACCATTTGATTACCTGATGCTAAGTTTATGTCATCATAAACATGATCTTCTACTAAACAAGGTAATGATTCTAGTCTACCGGCATATCTAAAGAAACCATTTTCTGACATCCAATACGCAGCACCATCAACTTCTACACATGCATTCTGTCCAACAAGTCCACAGTTAGTTCCTACCTGTGCAAAACCAAAAGTAAAAGGAGCACCAACAAAACGCATCGTAAATAATGCTGTATCACTCCAAATATAAATTGAATCTCTACCTCTAATCGCTCCCATAATTTTAGAACCATCAGCCAGTCTTTGTGTACCCGCTGTATTAGTTGCTGTAGGTGTATAAGAATTAATATTTTCTTGATCAGAAAATCTAATAAACATATCATCCTGTGTTGATGCATCACCAATAGTTGTTTCTGTTCCAAAAAATACTAAGTGACGATCCGGTGTAGATACTATCATGTGTCTTGATGCAGTTGGTGCACCTGATATAATTGTTGCTCTAGTTTCTGTAGCATTTCCTAAACTAGAATCCCACTCAAAACATGCACCATCATGTATTAAACAAATTGCTTTGTCACCAAAATTATCTAATGACCACATACCTGGATCTAAAGCAAGACCTTCTTGTGTTTGTTCATTCCACGCACCATAATCTGTACCATTAGTAACGGTGACTCCATCACTATGAGATGCAGCTGTGGTTCCTCGAGCACCTCTTGTTACACCTGTTAAAGTATTACCGCTTATACCTGTGTATTGTATCATTTCTGTTCCAATTAAAACAAAGCTAGTTCCTGTAGATGGAAACTGCACTGCACTTGTTAATACTATAGTCGTTGTGCTAGCATCTATTGCACCATTTAATGTAGTGGTTGCTGCAGTTGTATCTTCACCACCAAAGGTTCCTAGGCCCCAACCAAAACCTTTTTCTTGAACAGCTGTGCCAACAGGATAATAGTGTCGTACTCTAATACCACCTGATGTTGTTGCCCCGGACCCTGATTCGTTTGAAGGCATTGTAATTGTTAGGGTTGTTCCTGTTGGAACAGAGGTCACCATAAATTTTTTATCATCAAAATCAGATGCTCCAAAATTAGATCCTGTTATAGCTGTAAAATTATCTAGTAAAATTATATCGTTAGGCGATATCCCGTGAGCTGTTGAAAACGTTAATGTAACAGATGCCGATCCGTTAGTTGTACTAAACGCATTTGTTAGTGTTGTCGTAGTTTTAATTGGGTGTATGTCATAGAATACACCACCAGAAAAAGCATATAATATTCTATTAGTGCCAATAATAGCATATCTTCTACCTGCTGTATTTACAAAATGATGTAGACCTCTCCCAGCACCTGTTAATTCATTAGAATTAAGAGCTCCTAGTTGATTCCAGCCACCTATTTTTTCAGGCACACCATATCTAAATCTAACATTATCACAATCCACCCATTGACCCTCTGCACCGGTTTCTGTAATCTGTTTGTTAATACCTGGAATAAAGCCTATTTTCTGTAGCATAACACCTCACTATATAGGGTTTTTAGTTTTTTGGTAGTATTATATTCCAATCCAATTCAGATATCAACTTGTCTAAATATACGATTTTTAAATCTTTTTCTTTTATATATTGATGAAGTTCCTCTATGTCTACAATAATAAACTGGTCCTTAATATCAAATACCATCTTATCGGCTTTAGTATTGGTCTGACCTTTTTTACCTATAAAATTATTCTGTTGTTTTGTAATTGGTCTTAAATCAAATTTAAATTCTTGATTAGACCTATTTTTAATTATACCGGATACATCCCACAATTCATTTTTTTGTTGTTTAGGAGTAGCATAGCTAACTACTTTTATATGTTTTAAAAGAGACAATCTATATTCAACGCTATCCTATAAATAGACTCTATAGGATGACTTCCTGTATGAAGCAATTTACCGTCAAACACAACCAGTCTATTAGCTTTAGGGGATACACTTTTAATAATTTTCTTACCTTTAAAAAAATGTGTGTCTCCATCACTATCATTGACGTAATATAATAAAACCATGTGGTCATCTAAAAAATCAACATGAGGAGTATTGTGTTCATGTTTTTTAGCGTTTTGAATTCTAGGTTGTAAGTTAGCTTTAGCTCGTAAAATATGTAACTCTTTTAATTTTCGTTTTTTAATAAAATGTTTGCATAAATTTTCTATTAAAGGAAAATGATTAGAGTTTATCTTATTAATTTTATTATCTTTAAAATAAAATATATGTGTAAATTGTATATACTCATTTATATTTTTATACTCTCTTTTTTTCTTCTTAGCTTCTGTTGCTTCTACCGTATTTTTTTCTCCAGATAGATACCATGGAAAATCACTGTGAGTTAAAAGATGCAACCAACGCATGTGTTCTTTTTTAGGTAAAAAATTATCTATTACTTTAATACTCATTTATTTTTAATGTTATCGAATTGCACATCAGAAACATTATCTAAAGTTCCTGCTACTCCTTTTATAAAATAATTACTTGCTATTAATATTTTTGAAACATCTGATTCATTAGGAGAAGTTCCATGCACTAAGTCTCCAAGTAAAACCATAAAATCTCCTGGTTCTGGCATTATCTTCCAATTTCTAGAATTGTAAGTATTGTATTCTTTTATATCATAATCAAAATTATACATGTTTTCTATACTTGATTTATTAAGATAAATATCAAGAGTCCCACTTTCAACTTGTGCATAATATACAATAGTAAAAAAAGAATTAGGGTGACTATGGATATGGTGTTTATCGTTCTTATTATTTATAGTTGCCCAACTATGTAGTAGTTGTTTTTTATTTTTTATACCTAGTACGTCATGTGTATAATGATCAGCTATCTTATTAAATTTATTTTTTAAACCAGATAAAAAAGAACAATCATCTAAAATGTATTTTTGTTCTGAAAGATAGTGACCTGCTGGTTTTTTTACATATTCTAAATTTTTTAATTTTTCTAATTGAGTCTTATTAAGTTTTACATTTGTTTTATATATTCTTACAGGTGTAGCATTTAAATCAACTCCGTGTACTTCTTTAAATTCTTTAAACATTTTTATATGAATCTAATGCAGGTTTGTATATGGCTTGGCAATTCCAGTGTATGAACCTAAAAGTATCATACCCTAAATCTGGTGGAAACTCATGAGTTAAATAAGATGGAAAAAATATCATGGTTCCTGGTTTACAACTATAGTTTATAGAAGAAGATCCATAAGTAACATTATCTCTATTAACTTCCGGTAGACCAATCATTTCTTTTCCTACTCTTGGATCATGAAATACTGGTTTTGAAGTTTTATTACTAGATTTTAAAAAATAAAATCCAGAGATATGTCCATTCCAATGTGTGTGTGATGTGTGATAACCACTACCTATTTTAGGAAATTCTTGAACCCAAAGCTCTGTGCAAAAAACAACATAGTTTGTTAAATCATAACCCATTTCAATTAATAAATTATTAGAAGTTTGAGTAACATAAGTTGCTAGCTCAGAAAATTTAGGATCTTGTAAAAGAGAGGTAGAATGAAAAACATAACCAGCTTCTTTTTTATCTCCAAAAGTTTTATTTCTTTTTTTAATTACAGGCGCTAGATGTTCTTTAGCTCTTTTAATATAAGGGTCAGAAGCTTTATTTAATTCTTTAACAAAAGATTTTTCTTCAGCAACCCATATCGGCGTTCTAAACTCTTCATTTCTAGTTAGTGTTAAAGGATAACTTTTCATAATTAAAATTTAATTTTTGAATCACCCCAACCAAAATCTCCTTTTGGCATTACATTAAAAGCTAGAGAGTATCTATTTTGTTTTGATAGATTAGGTAAAATCCTGTGTCTTAAATTACTAAAAAATATAATTAATAAATTTTTTTCTGCATCTAATGTCCAGGTGTGAGAATTGTATATATTAAATTGTTTAGGAACATTATTAAAAATAGTATTATCGTAACTAAATCTAATACCAGATTGATTATTATCTTCTGGATAATACACACCACTTAACCATGAATTAGAATGCGCATGTTCATTACCATAACCATTGGGTTCTGTTTTCGTCACCCAAGAATTACACATTCTATATTTGGTATTCTCATAATTAAGTATTTTTCCTAAAACTAATTTTAAGGCTTTATCTATTTCTTTGTTTAAAGTTTGATATTTTTTTAAAACTTTTAGATCGTGACTTATAAACGCTGGTGCTTCTACTATGCTTTTAAACTTTTCTTTCTTAAACTTAGGAGTTAAATCTTCTTTTATATCTAATTTAAAAAGAAACAAAGTATTCGCACATAATGGTATATTAATTAAATGTTTCATATTCTGTTTGTTTCTGCACCATGAAATTTAGGAGCGTTTATACCCTTATAAAAACAAACTAAAGTTAATCTATCTTCATCTATTCCTTCATCTACATAAGACGGCACACCGTGATGGGCATAACTATCAAAACAAATCATACGATTAAACTTAGAATTAAAACGTATTGTTTCTGTAAAATTAGAATTGTATTTTTCTACAATCTTTTTTTCTTTTTTAAAATCTTTGTTTAGGTATAGTTCTATTTTATCATCACCTTTTTTATGGTCAGGACAAAGATTATTATAATCATATATAGAAGTACCACATTTAGTATGATCAGATAAATAAACAATCACAGTCAAATCAACTGGATCGTCACAATGTATCCAACCTTCATTACAAAACTCTTTTCCTACTTTTTGAAAATAACACTCACCTGATGAGTAGTGTAATCTTTCATACATTGTAGGGTATAATGCAGCCAACATTTTTCTTCCAACATGTCTATGAAATTCTTTATTTACAAAAAATAAATTTTCAGTTCTAGCTCCAGGCCATCTACCATTATCACAATCTATGTATTCTAAAGACAATGCAAATTCTTTAACCTTTTGTGGGTTTTTAAAAAAATTATCTATGCACATTGTAGGATACATCATTATATTCTCACATCCGTATTTATAACACATCTATTGCTGTGTCTAGGCTGACTACCGCTATGCCAATAAGAACCATCAAAAATTACCATACGTCCTTGTTTAGGTTTTATTTTTTTTTTAATTTTGTTTTTTTTAGCATCTTCAAATATTACAGTATCTCCATCACTATCATTTACATAATATAAAAATGCAGTATGTTTTTCTAAAAGGTCAATATGTGGGCTATCGACATAACGACCTTTGATAATGTTTTCAGATAATGGAAATTGTAAAAAAGCTCTACACTGTATAACAGCTGCTTTCTCTATTTTTAATTTATTAAGTGTTGCAGATATTAAACATTCAATTGTTTTAAAACCATCACTAGATACTTTATTATTTAAAATAAAATAATGAGACAAACCAGGTTTTCTTTCATCTGGATTATCTAAAATAGAAACATCGTTTATATAATACCAAGGAAAATAATTACTAAAAACATATTTTTTAATAATGTTTTGTTGTTTTTTAGATACTATATTATCTATTATCTTTATCATTTCTGTATTTCTACAGAATAATATAACAACGTATTTAGTTTAAATCAAGTATTAAGAACTTATTTTATCCCAAGTAAGAGTGTCTTCATTCCAATCATAGAGATCTCTTAAAGGAACTTCTTCTCCAGCTTCGTTAACACCCATTCTACCATCATCATACGTTTCTGGACAAGGTGTAGGGGGTTCCCACAAATAAGTAGTTGTATTGAGAGTCCAAGAATTTAAAAATCTATCATTTACATCATCATACGGCACAGGAGCATGAAAAGCATCTGCTTCTTGATTATAGATATAACCTATTGCACCATAATTTTTTCTAAATGGTGTTCCTCCTGATAAATGTTCTCCACCAAGTGTGTTATAAGACGTTTGTTTCCAAACAGCTGTAGAGTCTTTGTAAAGATCATGTAAAAATTCTATACCTTTACTTTCTTGTTCAACATTGTTTTCATCAAGTAGGACTGAATTATTTACACTAACTACTTGAGTAACAACATTGTTGTCGTCTAGTTTTGAAAAATATGCCATTACGCAGTATAGCTCCCTGAATCATTAAATACCATTACTGTACAACTACCACATGTAGAAACACTAGGACTACCAGAAGTAGTTGATGTATAATCTGCAGTTGGTACTCTTAAAATGACAATACCTTTTCCACCACCAGAACCTACTCCATTGTCAGAGTGACCGCCTCCGCCGCCACCTCCGCCGCCGGTATTGCTTCCGCCTGCTTGAGATGATTGGTGGTTACCTGAACCTTGGCCTCCGCCGCCTGATCCACCTGCTGGTGCTCCACAACCGCCTTTGGCTCCACCGCCACCACCTCTAGTAACAGATGATCCACTAGAAGATGAAGCTAAACCTGTTCCACCAATTACGTTATTTGATCTTGAAGCAGCTCCGCCGCCTCCACCGGATTCTCCTCCTCCGGCTCCTTTAGTTCCTTGATTGGCTGTACCACAACCAGATTCACAAATACCGGTACCGTGACCTCCGCCACCTCCGGATCCGCCATTATTTCCTGTTTGGTTGTTAGAACCTCCACCGCCACCACCGACTGTAGATATACATACTCCGCAACCTGAAATACTAGAAGCAGTTCCTGTTTGCCCTGTATGAGAAGATCCTCCACCGCCGCCACCGACTGTGACTGTGTATTGTTCGCCTCTTACTAATTCAACAGTTGATTCTGTTGAGTTAGAAGCTCCTGAATTTTCTGAAGCAAAAGAATTTCGGTAACCTCCGGCTCCGCCGCCTCCGCCACCAATTCCTGATGAAGAGCCTCCTCGGCTTCCGCCTCCGCCACCTCCAGCAACAACTAAATATTGTAATGTTACGGGAGAAGCGCTACCACCGGAACCAAATCCTAAGATTTGATATCCAAAACTTTTACCTTTTCTATTAGAAATATTTTTTGTGTTTTTACCTGCTGTAAGTGCAGTGTCTATTTTTCTCATACTATACTCCTATTATGCGTCGTTAGCAGCGTCAGTAGTGAAGAATAATTTGATACCTAATAGTCTTGCATCAGCATTTAAGTCGTCTGCTGATACGTCTCTTGATATTTGAAAGAACACCTGCTCGTCTGTGCTCGGTGAACCTGCAATAGTTACTGCTCCACTTTCATTCGCTACGTCTAAATCGTTTGATGTTCCACTATGTGCTTTAGCTGTTGCAACAACTTGTGTTCCAAAAGCAGTATTGCAAGAATCATTATCTGCTATACCTACGCCAGATAATCCCCATGCTGTAGTTCCTGTATCTGTTGATGTCGCTGTGAAAAAAGCTTGGAAAGTTACTGTGCCTTCGTTCCATGATTTAGGAAATGCCACAGCAAATTGTGCAAACTCATCTGAATCTTTGTCAAAATCTAAAGTTTTTATTTCAGGGCCATTTGATAATTCTACTTGGTTAGCCTCAGCTCCATTAGTTGAATTAGGGTACATTGCAACTGCAGGAACCCAAATAGTTTCTTTACCTGCAACTTTAGCTGCAGATCCGCCTACTGTTACAGCGCCTGTTCCTTTTCCAGCTAAATTTAAGCTGATGTTTGTGTCTCCACCAGTTGCTGTTAATGAAGGAGCATTGCCTGTTGCCGCGTTAGTTACATCGATTTGGTTTACTGCTGATGATGTTGTTTGAAAAATAAGTTGTTCGTTTCCATTAGCATCTGCAATGAAACCTGCGTCTGCAAATTTTGGAGCTGTTAATGTTTTGTTAGTTAAAGTTTGTGTTCCAGTCAAAGAAACATTAGGTAAAGTATAAATGTCTGGATTTGTTCCATCATTTGCAGTTGCAAAAACTACTGCATCACCTTTGTCAGTTGCTGAAAAAGTAAACGAGTCACCTGATCCAGTGACATATTTAAATTGTACTGTGTGAGCACCTGATGTTGAGTTTCTTAAATAGTAAAAAGTTTGTACATCTAAAGGAATAGTTACAATTTGATTTCCTGTAATTGTACCAGTGAACTCAATCATTCTGTGAGATAAAGTTGCTCCAGTTGATCCATCAGATACAGATAATGTTGTAGTCTGTGCACCACCTGCTATTGATTGAGCAGTAAATCCACCAGAAATTTGTTCAAAAATTTGTAAGTTTGTATTTGTTTTCGTTCCCCACGTTCCCGCATTTTCGCCAGTTGCCTGAAGTTCTATACCGAGTGGTGTATATGTTGATGCCATATTTTATCTCCTATTATGCAACGTCACTATAACTCGTATTTGATCCCGTTGCAACATCTGTATACGAAGAATTTGAACCTGTGTCAACATTAGAATATGCTTGAATTCCGAAGCCTGACGAAGTTCCAAAAGCAGCTACATTTGACGTTGCTGATTGCCCAGTTAAAGTTAAGTCTAAACTTCCTATAACTGATAGTGTTCCTATACTAAAGGTTGCGGACACTCCAGTCAAGCCCATAATATCAGCAGGTGCTAAAGAACCTACGCTGGAAGTCATTGCTTGTCCAGTTGGTATAATTATAGGATTTGAATTTTCGTCTGTTGATCCTAAAGAAATAGTCGCAGAAACACCTGTTATATCATAAGCCGTTTCTATAACTACTGATCCTACAGAAGAAGTTGCAGATTGACCTGTTGGCGACATTACGTCTGCTGGATCAACTGATCCTAAAGAGGACGTTGCAGAAACTCCTGTTAAACTAAATGTAGTATCAATTTGTAAACTTAAAGTTCCAACAGAGCCTGTTGCAGAAACTCCTGTTGGTCCCATAACATCTGCAATATCATTTAATGCAAATGTTCCCCAAGAATTATCTCCCCAAGACTTAGCTCCCCAAGTGCTATTACCTAAATTTGATTGTAATTTAAAACCTGTTAACTCTGCATGAGCATCATTTGATTCACCATAAGCTTCTTCGCCCCAACCGTCACGTCCCCAA
>Ga0098042_1001010_pt1 | contig 10734 bp, 18 predicted proteins | sample 9_EtaG_FD_75066 | JGI IMG/M metagenome (GOLD analysis project Ga0098042, IMG submission 75066) | Marine viral communities from the Subarctic Pacific Ocean - 9_ETSP_OMZ_AT15188 metaG | ecosystem: Environmental > Aquatic > Marine > Oceanic | place: Pacific Ocean | collected 2015-01-10
CTCGAATGAGTAAAATAATATTAGCAGGAATCATAGACAAAGCTAAAGACCAAATCATTGAAAAGTATGCAGATGGAATGGTGGAGCATGTACAATCTGATGATTTTAAAGAAAAACTTGCTTCAAAAATTAACAAGAAGATTGATATACCTTTTGTATCTGAAGCTAAAGAACAAGTCTTTTTTGAAAAGATCGTTGATTTAGTTACTGATATAGTTGAAGGCATAGTTAGAAAATAATGATAGATAACCCAACCACAATGAGAGTTGGGGTCGCAGGAGAATTAGCCGTTCAACAAAATTTAATATCCAGTGGCTATCATGTCTATACCCCCTTACTTGATGATGTAGAAACTGATTTAGTTTGTGAAACTAAATATGGTTTTAAAAGAGTCCAGGTTAAAACAATCACAAAAATGACCACAAAATCATCAATTGAAGTTCGTATGTCTAAACATAAGGGAACAGATAGGATAGATGTTTTAGCAGTGTATTATGAGCCTTTAAACATTATTGCTTATTTAAATTGGGATAGCAGTAAAGAATCAATAAACCTTGCAATAAATAATGCAGTAAATGGACAAGAAAAGCATCGAAAGTATTTTTACGCTTATTCAAACTTCCCACAGGAATCATATGATTAATTTAGATGATATAGAAAACACCATACGGATTACATTGTATGATATTGAATTATGGTCACATGAAGCAGAGCAGCTACTACTTGGTACTGGAGCAGTAGAAAGTAGGTTTAGTGCTATAAGACAATACAAAGGTGGTCCCGCAAGGTCTTTCTTCCAGATAGAACCCGCTACTTGTAAAGATAATCTTGAAAACTATTTAGCTTATAGATCATCGTTATGGCGCAGGATTTACAAAAAGTGTTGTGTACCAAAAGAATTAATAGATGAAAAAGATTTAACAAAACTTGGATGGGTACTGCAGACCAATATTGCTTTTAGTATTTGCATGGCAAGAATTAAGTATAGGCGAGTACCAAAGCCTCTACCTAAATTAGATGATATAGATGGACAGGCAAAATACTGGTTAAAGTATTATAATGCGGGTGGTAAGGGAACTATAGAAAAATATAAAGAAGCATATAAGCTCATCAATAAAGATTAAATGTGACACCTTTGTGTCACAGAGGGGTGTAAGTGTAGCAATATCAGCAGGAATGTAGTTCTCATAACCCAAAGGTCGGAGGTTCGAATCCTTCCCCCGCTACTAACGAGAAAGCCTTCTTAAACGGAGGCTTTTTCTTTTGTACCAGTTAGCATTAGTTAGCCTCGGTGCGCATTTGTTGGTGTCACGATTGTGTCACGATTTTATATATAAGAAAGTTTGTTAATTAATGTAGTAAGTCTTGAAGTGTTTTTATGTACATAGTTTTCAGTAATATCTCCAGACTTATGACCCATTAATGTTTTAACATCATACCTACTGGCATTGCAGTATTCTTCTAAATAAGTACCAAATGTATGTCTAAAAGTGTGTAGGCTGCAGTCTGGTGCAATCTTTTTTAATCTCTCTCTACTGCGCCCAATAGCGCCATATTTCATAAAGTTATCATTATCATGTCTAAACTCACCTTTTAATATGGTCTTTAACATTTTATGTATTGGTACTAAAACAATGTTGTTAGTTTTTTGCTGCTTTATATTAATAATGTCTTTTTTTATGTGACTGGGTTGTAAATCCAAAGCATCGCCAACTCTTAATCCAGTGTAAAATAAAATACTCCACAAGGTTTTATCTTTTATATGTTTAGTATTAAATAGTTCAGAAAGCTCATCTTTTGTAAATGCCCTGGTTTCTTTTTGTTTAATATTTTTAGGCAACATTACATTATCGCAAGGATTGTCAAATATATACTTTCTGACTTTTGCAAAATCAAAAAATGATTTTATAATTTTAACTTCTTCTCTTATTGTTTTTGGAGCAGCAACTTTTTCCCTTAAATCCATATAAGTCTCAATATGGTCAATAGTAAACTCATCTACTATCATATCAAGGTATTCTTTATTAAAATTATTTGTAGCTACCTTTATTCTGGTTGCCCACCCTTGAGATTTTCGTTTTTCTATTAAATACTGATATTGAGTAATTAGTTTGGTTAATTTTATTGGCTTACATCTTAAACCATGCAGCTGCCCAAAAAGTTGCTCATCCCATTTTCTTTTTAATATTAAAGCCTCTTGATGATCTTTTGTTTTTGTGGACTTTCTAATTCTTGGCTCATCGCCATAAGTGTACCACCAATAAGGACTATCTGCTCTTTTGTAAAGTTCACTCACCTAAAATAAATTGAGTTTTACATTCAGCTCTATGGGGTTTATTTAACCAATGTATTCTAATATTACAGAGTGAATGCACAACTTTATCTTTATGTTTATAAGTTATTAACTGCTGAAAATAATGCTCACCTACTAATAATTTTAAGGATTCAAATAAAGAAGGCATCTGAACAGATTGCTCTTGTAATTCTTTTAAAGTGTCAGGTTCAATAATATTATTAACTGGATGTTCATTAAAATTATGCCATTTATCTACGGCAAAATACTTTTTAAGTAAGGTATTTTTATCTATTTCTAACATTTCAGAAAGTTGTTCTACTCCATGTCCACTCATTTCTTTAACAACGCGTTTAAATGGTACAAATGTTACATACACATCTGAATAAAAATCACATGATAGTTCATCCCATTTTTTAGATTGAACAGAATATACGTTTTGTTTTAGTTGACTATTATTCTCTTCCAGTCTTTTAATTTTTTCTTGTTGCAATTTTATTGTTTCTTGTTGTGCCTTTACTATATAATCCATTTCTTTATCCTTTTGTTTTTCTACAACATCACCACTTTGTTTTATCCCTGTAATATTTTTGTTGTAATTGTCTATATTACTTAAAAAGTTATCTAAATTTTTTAAATCTATATTGTATCGCCTACAAAAAAACCTTATATAATATTGAGGTAGTTCACCTCTTGATTTATAAGTAGCAAGTGCTTTGTTATCAATATCTAATAACTCTGCTACTTCTTTGTCAAAACGATAATTTTCAATTTCTTTTATCGCATTTATAATTCTATCAACTAATGCCACGTTAGTCTCCTAATAAATATATTTGTAATAAAATGTTGTATATATTAATATATATGTAATATATTAAAAACAACAATACCAGTGATTAAAGTACAAATAATGACAACTAAAGACAACAAATTTATAAATATGACAAATAAAGACAACAAACACAGAAGAGAAGCACTATCAGTTAATCAAGTAGCTGATGAACTGGGTTATATAAATAAAAGAACTGTAATTGCAAATATTAAAGCAGGATTGATAACTGGATATAAACAACCAGGTCGCAATGGAAAGTATTTTGTATACAGGGAAGATTTAGAAGAGTTTAAAGACTCATTAAAAGTAAGTGTAACAGATATGGCAATAGCTTGATAAGACTACTGCAAGACATATTATATACATTCTACGAAAATTTAGGACAAACCACCTTATTTATATGCGTGGTCTATATGTTAATCCACAATTTTTTATTAATTCTCTGAAGATGATCGCCACAACAATACCACATATCAATGGTCATCAGCCACCTTGCCTAACATCCTTCTTACATACCTCCGCAAACGTCATGTGTTCTGGCAGGGTGGCAGCTATTAAAAATTTAATCTCAATAACATAAGGAAAAGAAAAATGGCAACACATCGTTTAAATGAAAAACTAACAAATAGTGGAGATGGTTTAACACATGGCGCAAGTGTCAAAGACATTAAGAGAGAAGATGAACAAGGGATTCACAAAGTAGATGTTAATACTGGTGAACACACATTTATTCCAAAAGGAATAGAAGAGCCAAACCTAACTATATATACTGACGGATTTAATATAACAGAGGGAGGAGAGCCTTACTACACATTAAGTGTAAGGTGTGCAGCAAATATAAAGCTAACACCCAGAGGTAAAGCAAAGAAGGTTATAATAAATATTCCACTATCTAATACCAAAAAATTAAGAAAGATGCTTGATGAAATAGATAGGGAGGGCAAGTAGGATGAAATACATAAGCACAATAGATATGCCCAGAGAAGACTGGATTGCAATAAGGCAATCATCAATTGGTACAAGTGACTTTGCAGCTGCATTAGGGTATTCCCCCTGGAAAACACCATTTCAATTATGGGAAGAAAAGATGAATGGTGCAGAAGACATTAAAAGTTTCAGATTTGAGCAAGGTCATAAGTATGAAAAGGTAGTTCGTGAATGGTTTACTGAATACACAGGATTAAAGGTAGTAAGAGATAGAAAGATACGCATCCATGATAAGTACGAATATTTAACAACAAATCTTGATGGTATTGTTCGGAGAGAAGATGGTAAGAAGTCTGGAATAGAAATAAAAACTGTTGACCCAATGGCTTATAACCATTGGCATGGTAAGATACCACTTTATTACCAAATACAAGCGCAGGGTCAAATGGCACTGACTGGACTTGATTCAGTATTCTTTGCCGTACAAATTGGATTCCATGATAAAAAGATTGAAGAACATGAATTTGATAGGGAGTGGTGGGAGATTATAGAACCCAAACTTGTGGATTTTTGGGAATCTTATGTTATTGAGAAAACCCCGCCACCCCCTGTTAATAGCGAAGATATTGTAAGGTTATTTCCTAAAAGCAATGGCGATGTATTAATGGTTGATGAACATGAAGAAATACAACGAGTCGTAAAAGACCTATTATATACAAAGTCTCGAATAAAGGAGCTGCAGGAAAACCAGAAACAATTTGAGTTTATGATTAAAGAGTACATTGGTGAGTCTGATGGCATGAAGGATTTAGCTGACCAGTGGAATGTAACATACAAAACAGGAAAGCCACGACTTTCTTTTGACAAAAAAGGTTTTGGTGCAGACCACCCAGACCTTTTAAAAAAATACACAAAAGAGGGTAATGGTTTTCGTTCATTCAGAATAACGGAGGTATCAAAATGAGTGAGAACGGAATACTAATAAATCATCCATTGGATTTAGACACAAAGTCTTTATTAAAAAACATGGATAAAAGAACAGGAACTCGAGATGCTTTAATTAAGTGGATTTCAACGAACTTGATTGAAGGAACTGATTATGCTGCAAGAAGAGGCAGTAAGAAAAATCTTGAGAAACCAGGAGCAGAAAAGATTGTTAGCGCAACAGGACTAACTCCAGAATTTCCAAGTCTTAATAAATATGAGGAGTCAGCGTACTCTGGTGTAGATATTAAGGAGATTGTTATCCGATGTGAATTGAGGATGCACAATATGGTAATTGGTACTGGTATCGGTGGCAGACTTGTAAAGGAAGATCATGGCAACATTAACAAGGCTCTAAAGATGGCAAAGAAATCTGCGTTAATTGATGCGGTTATTACCACTTATGGACTTACTGCAATGTTTGACCAGGATTGGAATGAAAAAGACCAGAAAGAGCAGCGACAAAGAGAGATGAGGGCGAATACGAAACAACCACAGGCAAAGAAACCTTCTACGCTTGAAGATATGAAGGAACAGGAAAAGAAGTCTGCTAAAAACCAAACAAAAGATGAGTTAACTAAAAACATCTTTAAGGTCATTGACAATATGAAGGGAGAGCAAAAAGCTCAAGTGCTTGACTTTATATCTCGCAGTATTGGCAGTCGTGTAGACTTTGATAAAAAAACCTTTGCTGCTGATATTAAAAAGGATGATTTATGCAAACTGGCAGATGGAATAAAAGCAATTCTAACAGGAAAAGAAGTTATATAGGAAACAAAACATGGTGGGATTTATCAAAACGCTACGCATTAGCACAATTAGACTTCCCGAATGGATTAGGCATTTGGCGAGTGATTGCATTAAAAGATCGTTTGATTGGCTATGGAGTCTTATTGGAGCAAATCCCACCAGAAAAATTAGAGGAGTTACTTTATGAGTGTATTAGCGAATATCGTAAACTTAAAAGAAAGCAAGAGGGTGGTGCAAAAATTGACCCAGACATCTTGCCTCCACGAAAGAACAACATGGCAACCATCAGAGCCAGAAAACAACGCAGCAGAAGGCTTATCATGTGATGATTGTGGTGAAGAACTTGAATTATTGGAAGAATGCTTTTAATGGAAATTAGTAGCAAAGAATTAGTACATATTAAAAATGGTCTTGCCAAAGAGATGGCAAGGTACAAACACGAACACGATGAAAAGCGTGAGAAAGAGGTTGAGCAACTCCTCCACAGAGTTGAGCGATTAATGAAAGACCACATACCAAATGACAAAAATACAATTTACTATACCAGGGCAGCCACAAGCACAGAAGAGACATAGGTCTACACATAAGAACGGCAATTTCTGGAATTACGACCCTTCCAAGAAGGATAAGGCTAATTTCGTAAAGATTGCCAACTTTTATGCTCCTAAATTGCCTATAGAAGGCGCAATCTCCATGTCAGTCGAGTATTACTTCGATAGACCAAAGGGTCATTATGGCACTGGTAAAAATAGCGGGAAGCTGAAAGAATCTGCTCCAAAGGTTCACATCAAAATGCCAGACATTGATAACTGCTTAAAGTTTACAATGGATGCGCTGCAGTCTTCTAAAAAGTTTTTTAATAATGATAGCCAAATCAATGAGATATATGGCAAAAGACATTATACAGATAATCCGAGAACCGAGGTATTAATAATCTATGAAAAATGGTCGTAAACCAACTAATTGGAATCACGATGGAAATTTTGCGGACATAAATATATTTTATTGCGAAGAGTGTAAACGCTCATGGCAAACTAAATATGTGACATCTGCAACTGGTATTAATTACTACGATGATTTCCCAACATATAAACGCAAACGAAAAACTTGTAAAGGATGCAAATGACAAAAGAGATAGCAAAAGCATTATATGAAAAAGCAACAGATGTCGCTTTTAGATATAGTCATAATGAGCGCAGTAACAATTTTAGTAATGAAACATTTGAGGTAGGGGAAATAGAACCACTATCTGCACAAAGTGCGTTGGTCACTTTTAGAAAGTCTTCGGGTAAGTTAGGTCTTGCTCATTTTATTCATGTTAATATGCCCAAAAAACCATTTTGGACTTATTACTTTTTAGGGTCGCAGCACCTTATCAATTTGGATAAAATACCAGACAAGTACCACGAAGTAGAAATACACAACTTCAAACTCAATTTTGGAAAGGAATAAAAATGGGAGAAGAAAAAGTATACATCAATGGTGTAAGTATAAAAGAGTTAGTTTTTTCAGATGGTAATAGTCTGTTAAAGGTATCTATTCATAAAGATGGTGTTGAACAACTACAGGGTTTATTAAATGATCAAGGTTGGGTCAATGTTGACATTAAAAAGCGCAGAGAAGAAGGCGAAAAAGGACAGACTCATTACATGGAGCTAAACACCTACAAACCAAAAGATTCTTCACCACATGACCCAGGTGATGAAAATGATGGCGCATTGCCCTTTTAAAGGGGGGTTATATGGTTATTTATGAATGGGTAGCAAACTTCTTTATTGCATCATTGTCTCTGGTGGCTTTTGTCGCATCATTAATATTTCTTCCTGCAGCGTTAGATACAATCTGCAGTTATGGATGGAAAGTGTACAAAGGAGACTTCAGCGATGATAAATAAAATAAAAAGTTATATCAGAAAGTATGTCGTTAGCAGAAAAGAGTACGATGAGATTAATAATGAGAAGACTGATTTACAGATTAAGTATGCTGAAGAAAGAAAGAATAGCGAGTTATTTGCTTTTAAGATATATCGCACCCAACAACAGATAAAAAAGTGGGATGAGCGAAAGATAGGCAATATGAAACTGATTAATTTTGTGAAGACACATTTAAAATGAGCATAAACACCACAGGGTATGTAAGTCTGCAACGCAGCATTATGAATAGCGACATATATCCCCTTCAAAAGAAAAGACCTTTTACCAGGAGCGAGGCTTGGATTGACATGATACTACTGGCAGAATATGAAGACAACGGAGTATTGAAAAGAGGACAATTTAATCACTCTAATCGTTATCTTGGTAAAAGGTGGAAGTGGGATAAAATGAAGGTTTATAGGTTCTTTAAGAAGCTACAAAAGGAACAGAGGATAGCAATACACATTGATACACCTTCCGATACACCTTCCGATACACCTTCCGATACGGCAAGTGATACACCCCAAACAATTGTAAGTATACTTAAATACAACAACTTACAGGGATTAAGAAAAAAAAGTGATACGGCAAGTGATACACAACCCGATACGCTACCCGATACACAAAGCGATACAAATAATAATGTTAATAAGATTAATAATAGAAAAATAAATAAATACTCTATTCCTTTTTTGAAAGTTTGGCAATTATATCCAAACAAGAACGGAAAAAAGAAAGCAGAGGAAAAGTATCGTGCAGCACTTAAAAAGACAGATCATCAAACTATCTTAACTGCCGTAACAAACCAGATTAGGTACAACTGGAAAGAAACAGATTCGAAGTACATACCAATGTTCAAGACATGGCTACATGGTGAGCAGTGGGATGACCCTATACAGAAAGTGCAAAAGACCGAGAAAATAATAGAAAACAAACCAAGAGTTTTTATATGCGATGGATGTGATAAAAAGATAGAAAGTTTAAAAGAACTATCCATATACGAGCGATTTTGCGAATGTGAAGGCGAATTTTTAGCAGAATTTGAATATAAAATTAGAAAAGCACAGAAAGAGCCACCTAAACCAGTGGTGGTAGACCAAGAAACAGAAAATGTAAATCAAATGTTAGCAAACATATTAGAAGGAAAAATTATAGAATGAGCGACAAAAAGAAGAGTGTTTACCAAAGACCAAGCATTGTTGTGCTTGAAGTTTATGAGCAAATAATAGCAAAAGGAGATGCGCATCCAAACACTATAAAGCGTTATAAAGAGTTATTACAAAAGCAGCGAAAAGTTATTAGATGAACTATTTATAAATATTTATAATTTGCTCTTATATTGAGCATATAAGCGTTAAGAAGTTTAACGCATGAATTTATATGTATTACTAATACATTCAGCTTCCTGCATCATCTCCGCACTTGCAGGAGCCTATATTTATCGCAAAGGTATACAAGGCGAATCGGTCTTGTCAGCACCAGAAAAACAATCCACAAAAGAAGTAAAAGAGGTTTGGGATGAAATCTGAACAAATACTTCACCTACCAATAAAATTTAAGAATTATAGTAACGATTATGTTAAATCGTACATGGTTATTTATGCAATGAAGCAAGGATATTACCAAGAAGAAGTAATCGTAGGATTAGCATAGTTAGGTTTTTGTAAAACAAAATGGAACAAAATGGCAAGAGGCTTAAAAAAAGGTCAGACAAATAACAAAAAAGGAAGACCAAAAGTATCTTTAGCAGAACAATTAAGGGCAAACCCTAAAGTTGTTGAGGTAATTGATAAAGTTATTTCAGTTGCATCAACATTAAACACTGCAGAAGAACATCCTCAAGCTATGACTTGCGCAAAAGTTTTAATGGATAAATCAATACCATCGTTAAAAGCACAAGAAATTGATTTGCAGGGCGGATTAGAAGTTGCCATGCCAACAATTGTAATTAAGGGAAAGAATGACAAGTAATCGCATTGAAATAGAATTAAACGACACGCAGCAGATGTTTGTTAGTGATGATTCTGCTATTGTTGGAATGTTTGGAGGTCTTGGAAATGGTAAGACATTTGCAGGATGTTTAAAAGCTGCATTGCGCATACTTGACCCAGAGCAACCACCACAACTTGGATTACTGGCAAGACAGACCTATCCAGAATTGCGGGATTCTACGCAACGAACATTTTTTGAGATACTTCATATGTTTGGTTTAAAGCGTAGTGTTCATTTCGAGTACAAAAAACAGGAAAATAGGGTCATATTTACAAATGGTCACGAAGTAATATTAAGGTCACTCGATGATCCCGCAAAACTTTTAAGTATTAATCTTGGTTGGTTCTACATTGACCAGGCTGAAGAAGTAGCAGAAGAAGTATATCTAACATTATTAGGAAGACTTCGTGCCGTTGATAGTGTACAAGGTTGGATAACTGGTAATCCACTTGGACATAATTGGGTCTGGCAGCGTTTTATTCACGACCCTATCCCTGGGCATAAGATGTATGATGCGCCTACAGATGAGAACAAAGATAACTTACCAGAGGGTTATATTGAGTCTTTAGAGAAGAATTACAACGAAATTTGGGTTAATCGTTATTTATTTGGCTCATGGGATGCCTTTGAAGGACAGATTTATCCAGACTTCGATACTAACTGCCATGTTGTGAACGACAGAAGTTTACCAACTGAATGGACAAGGATTATAGCAATAGATCATGGTAGAACAAACCCAACTGCAGTATTGTGGGGAGCAATTGACAACGATGATGTGCTATGGATTTATAGAGAACATTATGAGTCTGGGCAGGATGTTGACCACCATGCAAAGATAATTAATGCGTATAAAGGTGAAGGCTTATCAGAGATATATCTTATTGACCCATCAACTGGTGCAGGGAAAAAGGATGACCCAGAGACAATTGGGAATAGGTACAGAGCATTAAATGTACCAGTAGTTAATGCTTGGAATGATGTGCAGGGTGGCATTGATAAGGTTACGCATTATATAAAGTCAAATAAAATTAAAGTAATGCGCA
>Ga0098042_1001011_pt1 | contig 10733 bp, 14 predicted proteins | sample 9_EtaG_FD_75066 | JGI IMG/M metagenome (GOLD analysis project Ga0098042, IMG submission 75066) | Marine viral communities from the Subarctic Pacific Ocean - 9_ETSP_OMZ_AT15188 metaG | ecosystem: Environmental > Aquatic > Marine > Oceanic | place: Pacific Ocean | collected 2015-01-10
AGTAAAGACAATTTACATACACACCCTAAATTTAGTGAGTTTAAAAGTGAAATATTTAATTTTGCTGATGAAGCTTTCGTGCATTTGGGAGTGCAAAAACATTGCTCCCCTGAAATAACAGGAATGTGGGGTATTATTAATCCACCAGGATCTAGTAATAAATTACACAATCATCCTTACAATTTTCTTTCTGGTGTTTACTATTTACAAGTTCCAGAAGATAGCGGTCAAATAATTTTTCATGATCCTAAACTTCAAGCGGAGGTTTTATCACCACCAAAAGTTGAAAATCACAGTATTCATGTGGCTCATAGAGTCAATTTTAAACCACAAAACGGAACTTTATTATTGTTTCCCTCGTATTTAAATCATGAAGTTGAGGAAAATAATTCACAAGAAGATAGAATTGTAGTAAGTTTCAATATTAATTTTAATAGGAGATAAAAATGCCAATAGTCGAACCTGCTGAATTATTAGGTCACATTACTACTGAAGATGGAAGAAGAATTCCACATTACAAAGTAAAAACTGAAACAACAATTACGCACGTAGATACAGGGGCTGAGTATGATTCGGAAGCTGCAGCTCAAGCTGATGTTGATAATCCAGGCACATCTACAACAGCTGAAAAAATTAGAAGAGACGTAAAAGTATTTGCTCCTTCTTTAGCGGACATGTTAGGTGAAACACCTGAGTAATTAAGCACTACAAGCTTCACATTCCATATCAGAATCTAAACCAGTTACCATTACTGTTGCATCGGAGTTATGTGGTTTACCTTGAATTGTATGTACGTGAGAAACTTTTTTATGTTCTATTAATTCTTTTTGTAGTCTTTCATTGTCTCTCTCCATCGCTAATAAACGTTCGTGGTATCTGCTCACCTTATCAGCAAGGGTAGCTATAGCCTTCAATACTTCTTGATTTTCCATAATATCTCCTGTGATTTAATTTTTGGGTGAGATCTAATTTAAACATGTGTACAGGATATATCAAGTAATCTTTTTAAAATTGTTTTCTTGACAACAAATTTATGTTATGAAAGGGACAGAATTAGAAAAAAGAATGATAAAAAATACGTTTTTTGCAACCCCTATTTACTATGAAGAAAGACCTGAATGGTTGAAAGAAATAAATGAAGCTTGTGAACCTTATTTAGAAGACACAAAAAAAGTTTTTGAAAAAACAATTAAAGAGAAAAAAACAGATTACGGTTTAGTTTATCATTCTACTGAAATAGCATCTGACCCTGCTTTACAAAATTTTTACAAATATGTTGGACAAAAATCTGCTGATATTCTTTTAGACATGGGATATGATTTAAGTAATTTTACTTTACATTTTAGTCAAATGTGGGTTCAAGAGTTTCCTAAAGATGGAGGTGGTAAACACTCTGCACATATACATCCTAATAATCATGTATCTGGTTTTTATTTTTTAGAAACAAAAGGATCTTTTCCAATTTTTTATGACCCAAGAACTAGATTAGAAATGGTTTCTCTACCTAGAAAAAATACTGATGAAATAACAATGTCTAGTCCCTTTGTTTCGTGGAACATTAAACCTGGCACATTGGTGCTATTACCAGCTTATATGATGCATGAATATATACCTCAACAAAAAGAACCTTTTAAATTTATACATTTTAATGTTAAGGCAATTGAAAAGAAATTTAATAAAAGCGATAGGGTACAATGAACTTTAAAAATTACGTTTGGTCATTTAAAAATTGTTTACCATTAAATTTTTGTGATGATTTGGTAAAATACGGTAATGGTATTAGAGAAAGTCAAGCTACTGTACATGGTAATTATTCAGGAAAACAATTAGAAAAACAAAGAATATCTCATGTAGCGTGGTTAAATGATTGGTGGATATGGAGACATATGCATCCATGTGTCAATCTTGCTAATGAAAACGCAGGGTGGAATTTTGAACACCATAGTAGAGAAAACATGCAGTTTACAAAGTATAAACTTAATGGTCATTATGATTGGCATTGTGATGCAAATACAGAACCTTATAATGATATTAATACACCTCATCACATAGGGAGAATTAGAAAACTATCTATGACAATTCCTTTGGTTGATGGATCAGAATACGAAGGTGGGGATTTTATGTATAAGTTACCTACTGGTGAAGAAATTGTAGTTGAAGAAGCTAGAACAAAAGGATCGGTTATTGTTTTTCCTTCCTTTGTACAACATAAAGTTGCGCCTGTAACCTCTGGAACAAGATATTCTTTAGTATGTTGGATATTAGGGTGGCCATTTAAATAGGAGATTAATATGAGTTTTAAAGAAAAAAATTATGAAGTAGTTAAAAAAGCAATATCCGCAGAGATGGCTAGTTTTTGTTACAGGTATTTTCTTTTAAAAAGGGAAGCTTACTATTACATGAGAGATAAAAACTATCTTTCACCTTACGAGACTCTTTTTGGTTTTTATACTGATGATCAAATACCAATGACATATAATTCTTACTGCGACATAGCTATGGAAACTTTGTCAACAACGTTGTTACCAGATCTATCAAGAAAAATTGACATAGAATTACATCAACAATACACTTACACAAGGTGTTATAAGTACGGAGATATTTTGGATAGACATAAAGACAGACCTGCTTGTGAAATATCTGCCACATTAAATTTAGGCGGTGATCCGTGGCCAATTTATATTGATCCAACAGGAGAGTACGGACAAGAAGGTGTTAAAGTAACATTGGGCCCCGGTGATTTGATGATTTATCGAGGGTGCGATTTAGAACATTGGAGAGAACCTTTTAGAGGTGATAAAGTTGTACAAGTTTTTTTACATTACAATGATATTAACGGACCTTTCAAAGACAGATGTAATAAATTTGACAGAAAAGACATGCTTGGTATACCAGAAGATTTTTGTGTAGGCTCAAGATTCTAATGAACGGTTATATAGATTCAATATTTCCAACCAATATTTTTGTTTTTGATTTTGATGTAGACGAAGTTTCTTCTGTTATATCAGACTTTATTATTGATGAAGAAAATATGCAAAGAGTTGATAATAACAATCCTAATAATGGTTCATGTGGTTCATATTACACAGATTTTTATAATCCTTGTACTAACAAAGCATATGAAAAATTGTTAGATAATATATATTATTTTTTTCAAGAAAGAAAAATGAATGCTACATTAATTGCATATTGGAGCGCTGTTTATATAGATCATGCCATGCACTCAGCTCACGTGCATTCAAGTAAAATGAGACCAAACTTTGATAATTGTAATTACTCATCTGTTTTGTGTTTATCTGATTTAGGTGAAACTAGATTTTTATCATCAAATAATTGTTCAGATGATGTAGATTACATATACTCTTCAAAAGTTGGAAGAATGTTAGTGTTTCCAAGTAATCTTTTTCATGACGCTTCTTCAAATAAAACAGGTATTAGAAGAATAATTTCAAGTAATTTGGAGATTAAAAATGTTTACTAATACTAGAGTATTTCAATACAATAACAATTCTTCTCAATGTGTTTATGCTTTTGATAATTTTTTAGACGAAGATTACAAAAATACTATTTTAAATAAAACAATAGAGTTAACAGAAACAGATTCTTTAAATCACGCAACAAATGTAAAAGCAAATATGACTGCAACAACAGAGCTTTTAAAACATGATGAATATTTTTTGTTAAGAGGAAAGATTGCCACATTTTTAAATACTTGTATAGTTTTAAGAACACCTCACTGGGACGAACCAAGAGATATTTTTTTTAAAAGTATGTGGGGAATGCAACACTTTAAAGGTAATTACACTAAAAAACACACTCACGGTTCGATTGATTGGTCTGGTGTTTATTATGTTAGGTCTCCTGATTCAACAAGAATATCTTTTGTAGATGTTGAATACAACGAAGCAATACAAGAAAATAGTTTGTATATCTTTCCTGGGAGCTTTCAACATTTTACTTCAAGACATACATCAGATATTTCTAGAGTTTCTATTGCTTTTAATATTGTTATAGATTGGAATAAATCACCCGCATTTAAAAATGATTGACATTTTTAAAACAAGTATAAGTATAAAAAAATTAGATGTAGATACAAAATCTATTCAAAAGTATTGCCTTGAACAAAAAAAGAAAAATAAAGGTAATTTAATATCTAACGCTGGCGGATGGCAATCAAAAAATTTAATTGGAGAGCACCCTGTTTTAAATGATGTTTTTATTGCTATGGAAGAACAAACTTTAGAGTTTGCAAAAGAAATATTAAAACCAAAACAATATTTTTTAAAAAATGCTTGGATAAATATAAACGAATATAGAGATTATAATCTTGCACATACACATCCTCAATGTTTATTTAGTAGTATTTTTTACGCAAAAGCGCCTATAGATTCTGGAAACTTGGTATTTCATTCTTATGATGCTGAAATAATGGGAGCTTATTGGCATCATGAAGTTTTAAATACAAACATACAAACAGGTAATATCTACACTGTAGTTCCTGAAGAAAGTATGTTAGTTATATTTCCATCTTTTCTCAAACATGAGGTAAGTGCTAATATGAATAAAAAAGAATGTAGAATATCCATTGCTTCTAATTTAGGAAAGGAAGAAAATAGAAATGATTAAAGCAGTTTTAAGTGAAAAATTTATTGTTCACCATGAAATATCTAAACAATTAAAAAAAAGTTTAGATGAAAAGTTAATGATAAAAGAAATTACAAGAGCTTGGAAAAATAACGAAAGAGTAAACGACGAAGATTTTTATCATGATTATTTTTATACAAGGCTACAATTTATGAAATATTACAAATGGATAGCTGAGTATGCTCAAGATCATTATAATGTAGATGATAAAAATAAAAAAATATTTTTTGCTGATTATTCTGCTATTGTTTTAAAACCTAATCAAGGTTTGACTTTTCATAATCATGTTGACGAATGGGATTATCATAATAATTCTTTTGATGTTTCTATGTTGTATCCTTTAGTTGTTCCAGAATCAAAAAAAGAAACAAACGTTTTGTTTAGTTATGACAACGGTAGATTTAGAAAACAAAGATTTAAAGTCCCTCTAAGACAAAACTTTTTATTAATGTTTAGTTCTCATTTAGATCATTCAATATTACCTAATCAAAGTTCAAAAAATATGATTTTATTGTCAATAAAATTTAAATATGAATAATTTTAAAGTATTACCTAATTTTTTACCCAACAACACACATCAAAACATTTATAATATTTTATTAGGTAATAATTTTCCTTGGTTTTATGAATCAAGTGTAACTAAAGAATACCAATCTAAAACCATTGATGATTTTCTTTTTTATCATCATTTGTATTCAATAGATCAAGGCTCCACTAGCACTTACTTTCATGAAATACTTATGCCTTTAATGGGAAGATTACAATTTACACAAATATTAAGAGGTAAAATTAATTTATATCCAAAAAAAGAAAAACCTTTGCAACATGATTTTCACATCGACAGGCAAGAACCTCACATGGTCGCACTATATTCTGTAAACACTAATAACGGATATACAATTTTTGAAGATGGTAAAAAAATTAACTCTGTTGCAAATCAATTAATTATATTTCAGGGTCATATTAAACATGCTAGTTCTGTTCAAACAGATAAAAATGTCAGAGTAAATATTAATATTAATTTTTTAGATTGATACCCAAGCACTTGTGCTTGTATTCCAATAATGTGTATTAGCTGTTCCAAACTCTTGACTATATAGTCTTTTTTCCCAACGAGTGTTTGTTTCGTTCCATACAAGATCTTCTGTTTCATTATCTACTGATGGTGCAGTAACAGGTGCTTCATAAATACATTTACTTTCATTAAGTACCCATGAATTAAATGGTTTTTTTCTTATAAAAGCATTTCTTGAAGCATCGTACGTATCACCTATACCAGGATAATTTTTTCTAAATGGTGTTCCACCAAGTTTATGTTGTCCCTCATCAGTGTTATATGAACATTGTTTCCAAAGTTCCCAACCATGTACTGTTTTTTGATGTTCTATTCCAACAGCTTCTGATTCGTCGCCATTTTCATCTAAACAATCAGAGTCATTTACAACTTCAATTGCCAACACAATGTTGTTTTCATCTAATTTTGCAAAATGTGCCATTATGATGATTTATACCTTATTACTACAATACCGGAACCGCCAGAACCGCCTTGTCCATTTGGATTACCTCCGGCACCGCCGCCACCGCCAGTGTTAGTGCTTCCAGAACCGCCGCCACCGTTAGGATTGTTTCCTCCAGAGCCACCGCCGCCAGGAGAACCGCCGCCGCCTTTACCGCCGCCACCGCCACCTGCATATGTAGTGTCTGAGAATGTTATATTGTTTGGTGATCCATTTCCACCAGATGCTCCATTTCTAGCGTTACAAGAACCAGGAGGAGGTTGAGGACCTTGAGATCCTGCTTGACCTGCGCCACCGCCACTTGCGCCACCTGCTGCATACCTGTGCGTTCCTGGTCCACCAGGATTACCTTGAGGAGGAGATACAGGAGGAGAGTTTCCATTACCAGCGCTTTGTCCGCCTTGCAGACCGCCACCACCACCAGAGCCTCCATTACCACCATCACCAGGAGGTGAACCTTGACCTGTTCCACCACGTCCACCTTGTGCAGACGTTATACTTGAAAAACTTGAAGCTGACCCTGGTGCTTCTTTAGCACCGCCAGCACCTATTGAAATTGGATATGAAGTTGCTGATACAGGAAGTCCACCTGTAGCGGGTGTAGTTCCAGGATTGTTTGTTCTAAATCCACCAGCACCTCCGCCGCCGCCTACTTTATTACCTCCGCCGCCACCACCAGCGACTACTAAGTAATCAACAGTATTTGATCCTGCAGAGTTTCCAACAGTTTGAACTTGAAATGTTCCGGGCCCTGTAAAAGTATGTCTTGTAAAGTTTCCTTGAGTTGAAGAAGATCCGCCTGTTGCAGCTATAAATACTTGATCCTCAGCTCCATAAAAATCGCTTATTGCAATTTCTCCAGATGCTGGAACGTCTGTGTTATTTGGGGTTACTAAAGGACCGCCTCTATAATACTCACTTATTGCGTGTGGAGCACTACCACCAAACTCTTGTACTATGGTATTTATACCAATTGTGCCTGAACTAGGAACTGCCATAATCTACCCTTTCTTTAGTTCATCTACCTGTTTTTGTAAATCCTTTATGGCTTCTATTAGAACACCTACCATGTTACCATATGCAACACCAAGATATTCTTCACCATCTTTTTTTTCTGTAGAAACTATCTCAGGGAAAACTTTTTGTACTTCCTGTGCAATAACACCAATACTTTTATGTCCATTTTTTACAAAGCTTACACCTCTCATTTGTGAAACTTTATCTAATGCATTGTCAATTGTTTTTATATCAGACTTTAATCTTTCATCTGAAAATGCAACAACATCATCATTAAATGTAGCTTTACCTGCTGCTGACATATCAAAAGTACATGCTGTAATACCAGAACCGCCATCATTACCCTTGATTACTAAATCACCATCAGATACTTTTGTTTCTATTTCTAAAGTATTAGAAGAGTTATTAAAGGCAGCTATTTCTGTGCCACCGCTTTGAAATGACCAGTTGTTACCTGCTGCATCAAGTATAATGTCTCCAGCAACATCTAAAGTTAAATCACCAGAAGATAAATCAATCTCTGTGCCGTCAATTGTTATATTATCAACTGTGATACCTGCATCAGCATCTACTACACCATTAAATGTAGCTTTACCTGCGTCAGACATGTCTAATGTCAAAGCAGTAATTCCTGCTCCGCCATCATCTCCTTTGATAACAAAATCTTTATCTTGAACTGCTGTAGTTATAACTAAATCTCCAGAGTTTTGAGTAGTTAAATTAGCAACATCTATATTTGCCATTTTAATATCTATTTGATCATCCGTGTCTGCTGTTAAACTTGTGTCTGCATCAGCATCCAAAATTAATTCTTGACCTTGTAGGTCTATTGAACCGGCTAAAGAAAAAACATCAAACCAGTTTGTTCCATCTGTTGAGACAAGTCTAGTCGTTCCATTAGCTATTGAAATTGTATTACCAGAAGCACCTAGTCTACAAGTCATTGCATAGGGACCAGAAGATCCTGAATCAGTTGTAGCATTTGTAATTAAATATACTTTTTGAGTAGCAGGAAATTGAGCTATTCTTACAGCACCGTGAGCGCCTGTAAGTCTTATATGTGCATTTCTTGCTTGGTTATTTGCTTGTGATTGTGGACCATCAGCATTAGTAAGTGTTGTTACAGCGGAATCACCACATGCAACATTTACTACACCTGCTATGGCAAATTCTAATGATTGCGAAAAATTATTGTTTGTGATCGTACCCCAAGTTCCTGAATTCTCTCCAGTGCCTTGAAGCTCTATTCTCAAACTTGTTGAATACGTTGAACTCATTTAATCTCCTATATAATTTTTAGTGTTAAAAACAAAGTTTGTCAAAACTTTTATGCAGCTTTGTTGACTTCAGTCCAACTTATTGCGCTGTTTGAGTCATCTACAGCACTCCAGAAAGTGCCTTGCAGATTTCCTACACTACTTGTAGCAGAAACGCCAGTAAGTGTCAAAGTAGAAGTTCCTGTTATAGTTAAAGATCCAAGAGATGATGTGAGAGAAACACTAGGTGCTTCATAGCTTGTTTCTTGAGTTTCGTCGCCTAATGATAAAGTTAATCCTATCCCGCTTACAGAAACAGTTGCTCCAGCACTAGTTGTAGCAGATCCTACACTACTGGTTGTGCCGTTTGCAGTAAATCCATTTGCATCAGAAGAAGGAGTATTAGCTTGACCTCCCATTCCTGAGTGAACTGTACAATAATAATATAAAGTAGGTGCTCCAGAAGCTACAGTTATTTGAGTGTATGCTCCTGCATTACCCGGTGTTCCGTTAGTTGTTACACCAGTTGTGTATTGTGACCCACCTCCGTGCGAACCGTTTGGTGTCTCACTAAATCTAAATGGATGACCATCATTACTTGCATCAGATTGATCAAATCTATACGTGTTACCTTCAGCTAATTCTAAAGTTGGTTGTTGAACACCATCAATTACATATTTATTGCCGCTAGATGTGCTTATAACAGTTACAGTTTTTGTAACAAAGCCACCTGCACCAACAACATTTACATCAGTGGATGCGACTTCAGTTCCTATAGCACTAGTTAAATTAACACCTGTTGGAGAAATAACACCAGTACCAGTTACAGTTAAAGAACCGAGACTTGAAGTAATAGCATTTCCTGGTGGAAAAGCTGTTTTACCTATGGTTACAGATACACTTCCAGTAAGAGCATCCATCTCAGGTTCACTTGCTGCAACAACAGTAAGTTGTGCATCTCCCGATATAGAGAATGTTCCTATTGATGACGTAGCTGAAACTCCAGTGGCTTGAGCAAAGCCACCAAGTACACCAGTTGAACCAGTTAAGCCAACACCAGTAACAGTAATATTAAAGTCTGTATTAATTGCAGGAGCTGTAGTTGCTGTAGTTGCTTGAGCTCCTGTTAAAGCATAAGAGGTTGTTAAAGTGCCCCAAAGGTTATCACCCCAACCAATTAATTCACCCGTAACTTGGTTTGCTCCACGGTTCCAACCTGATTGACGAACACCTTGAGCATCTTCATCTCCTATTTGAGATGTTAAACCAACTCCAGTTGCCGTTACAGTTGAAGTACCGGTTACTGTCTCAGTGCCAATAGAAGGAGTTATTACATTTCCAGAAGGAGTAGCTACTGCAACTCCAGTTGCCGCTGCAGTGCCGATTGTTGACGTTAAACCAACTCCAGTTGCCGTTACATCAGCATTACCTGTAGGTGATTCCTCTCCAAGAGAGGACGTCATTGATGCACCGGATAAACCGTTGCTTGTTGATAAAATAAAATCGCCATTACCCCAAGATGAAGCATTCCATCCTAAAGGTATTGAAGTTCCTACACCTCTATTCCATCCAGTTAATAATTGGTTATCAACAATTGTCGGATTAGGCATTGTACCTAATGCTGACGTTACCGCATTACCAGTAACTGCATACTCAGAAGCCTGAGCTGCATCTCCAATACTTGATGTAAGTTGATTTCCTGTTACGCCAAAAATATTTGTCGTAATTGTACTAAGGGTACCAACTGATGAAGTGAGACCATTACCTGATGCCTCGACGGGTGCGAAGGTATTCCATGCACCCGAACTCCAGGTTTGTCGGCCCCATCCTTGGATAGAGGCCATAATTTATCTCCTATGCGATCCTTAAAATTGCTGCTGTAGCTTCTGCTGCCGGGAATGTAATTGTAAATGTTCCTGAAGTAGAAGTTTTTACTGCACCGAAATCCAGTACACAAACAGATGCATTAGTAGTTAAACCAGATACAGTTGAACTATTATAAATTACAGCAGCTTGTGCTGAAATAGTTGCACTTGTAAATGAAATATCACTAAAATCACAAACAGCTGTGTCTGTAGATAGAGCAGGAGTAACTGATGTTAATGCTCCTCCACCTTCAGCATAAGTGCCTGATGCACTTACTTCGTCAGTTTGTTGAAATGCAGTTGTTGATTTGCTTAAAGTTGCTTCGTTGTCGTATAGCGCTAGTTTAAAAGCGTTCCCTGTCGTTGCCGTAAAATTGTGTAGGCCTTTCAGGATCTCCACTTTAAAACTGTTGCATACAGCTTGAGTAATTGCC
>Ga0098042_1001014_pt1 | contig 10709 bp, 17 predicted proteins | sample 9_EtaG_FD_75066 | JGI IMG/M metagenome (GOLD analysis project Ga0098042, IMG submission 75066) | Marine viral communities from the Subarctic Pacific Ocean - 9_ETSP_OMZ_AT15188 metaG | ecosystem: Environmental > Aquatic > Marine > Oceanic | place: Pacific Ocean | collected 2015-01-10
CATTTGATCCGTGTCCGGATCGTACTCGTCCATGACCTCCATAAGCTGATAGTTCATGTAGTCTTTGACGCGCTGGGCCTGATCCTCCAGCATCTTGTTTGATGCACCAAGGATTTGGGTCTTCACAGGTCCGCCTGCCGGCAGCATCTCTTTGTACGCCTGCGCCTGAAACTGCGTCACCGCCTCGCTCAGAAGCGGGTGGTGCACACCACTTGCACCCATAAACGGCTCGTTACGTTCTTCGTAGTTCACACCAAGCAACTTCAAGCCCTTGGCAATAGCCTCTTCCCAGTCCTCACGGGATTCCTTGTCATCATCCACCTTGCCCCGCAAATCAGACGACAACGACCCAAGTGTCGAGTCATCCAGAACCTCGGCGAGATTGGCGTTATGGTCGTACATCTCAGCCTGGACCTCGACCATCTCTTCCATGCCAGCCATCTCAATGCCTTCTGGAAGCATGTCCTCCATAGGCAGTTCGACTGTCATTTCTTCGGGCATCTGCTGCACCGGGCCACCCGGACCCATCGCCATGTCTACTGTCTGTGGAGGAATTGCCATTAAAAGATTCCTTTGAACTTCTGCGGACGAGCAATCGGGCTAAAACCTTTGACCATGCCGCCGGCAGCCTTTTTAGCTGGCCCAATACGTTTGATGTACTCGTCAAATGACATCGTCGCCGAGTAATCAGTCTCGCCCGGCTTTGGGTCATAAAACCTGTCACGAAGTTTTGCCAGAAGCTCTTCGTCTTTAATGTCGTCTTTTTTCTTTGCCATTACATCACCTGCCTTGCCATACCGCCGATTCCCGAGTGTATCAGCTTTTTTGGTCTCAAGTCTACGGGGCCGCCTTTTGCGCGGCGGATCAGCTTGTTATCAAATTTTTCGCCCAACGACCCATCCCCAAAGTAAACAGCACGAGCAGGTCTGTGCGGCCGTCCTGTCTGTTTGTGCAACAGGTCTTCTTGACCAACTTTGATAGTTGGTATCTCTACCACATCTTGACGGTCTACGGCCTGTGTCAAACCTTTTTTGACATGTGAGTCGTAAATCTCCTTCACAATTTCTTGACTCGGGCGACCACCCACATCGTGCATATCTTCCCAGTTCGGGAAGATAACGCCGTCAAGCCCCTTCTTCCGAGCTTCTGCCAGAATCAAGCGCGGGGCAAACTGGTAGAAATATACATCTGACTTTTTGCCAGAGAAAGGAGAGCCAGGACGATAAGCCTGTGGGGCATTCGGATTATTGATAGTGGTAAGCCACGTATCAAAGGTTTTTTTCAACTCCGCTCTACGCTCATCCGACACCGCCAAACCGTCGATATAATTGTTCATCTCCTGCTTGCTGGCATCTTCGGGTGTACGCATCGGCACTTCTGCCTCAAGCGCGTCAGTCACGTCGTTCATAATCCGATGGAGCATGTTCCGCCCAGACATAGCCGGGATCGACTCGTGCGTAGACTGCATCGGGACATCGTCAAACGCCTCGGTTATGAAGCCAAACAAGCCGGGGTCATGCCCGATAAGTGCATTTGTATGCACCCTTGTGCTGCGGAGAAAATCAAGCGGCTCCTGCCCGTTTTCCACTGCTGTGTTCATGTCTCGGTAAATAACGGTGATGTAGTCTTCACCTGCGGGCAACATAGCCGACGCTTCCGTGGTCGCATTGCGGCCCTGTGTTGACCAATCTGTGGTGCTGTGCTGGGTGGCTCGTTTTTTCAACACTCTGTTGAACGTGGCGATATCTTCTGCGTCCAGAAAATCTTCAAGATTGCCCTCTTCGAGGAGACCCACCAAGCGAGTGGCTCTGGCATGAGACGGGCCAACCTCTGTTGCACCCATGTGTCCGATCTGAAAGTTCCGGAGTGTTGTATCCACTCCAGTGCTGTTGGCCGTCCGACCTTCTCCACGAGCGTGACTCAACAAATCGTTCGTCAGCAGCTTTGCAACCACACGCTGCATTGGAATCAGGTCTGCGGTAAGGTCCAATCCTGTCGGCACTCCTGTCGGCGCGTTATCATAAATCGACTCAAGAGTTTCAAACGTCTCGTCCGCCGATGGCGCTGGACCGCCAATAAGTTGAAGATCATTCCCCATCCTCTCGGTAGCGTCCCGACGCAAGTCACTAAGTGTGTCAAGCTGTGCCGCCGCCAAACCCGGCTCTAGCACCCGCGAGTTTGCTGCCTCATCAAAAATTGCAAGACCTTCAGAAGTACTGCGAAGCTCGTCAATGTTGTACCGCTCCTCTCCCGTTAAAAAGTTAAAGTCCGTGTCCTGGCCTTTCGCAAACTTCCGCTCCGCAACCGCCGCGTTAGATTGCATCTCCTGCAAAACACCAACCCTGCGACCCTGATCATCCGTAATAATCTCCAGACGAATGTGGCCGAAATAACCCGGAACACCTGACTCTGTCGTAGTGCTAGTGCCCGGACCACCCGAGGCACCGATACTATGATCCGCAATCGTGCCACCACGCATCTGATACCCTGACCCCGTGCCGCCCCGCGTTTGAACAGTGGTGCCGTCCGTGAACGGAATGGTCGAATTCGGGTTGTTGAGATAAATGTGCATTGGTTCTCCGCCCGCCGAAGACGGAACAGAGTTCTGGCCGTAATCAGTCAGAGAACCGACAGGAGCAGAAATACCCTGCGCGGCAGCTTCATCAAGCTCAGTCCGTGTAAGAGTCTTGACGCGAAGCTGCGGGGTGTAGTCCCGATAGAACGCCATCACCTGACCACGGTACAACTGGTTCGGGGCGTGTTTCTCAAGGAACTCTACAAACTTGGAACCTTCACGATCCCTGTTCACACTCTCCCCAAAACCACCGCGCAACGAATCAAGGACTTCTTCCTTAGACATCGCACGGTTGTCCGGCAAGCGGTCTATAAGCTGATAAAAAGGCGAATAGTCTACAATCTCACCCTGACGATCAATGCTGCGCGTCATCACACTGTGGCGGGCAACCTGTGTATCCGGCGATGCTGTTGCAGGCATAACGCGATTCGTGGGGATCAACGGTGTGTCTACAACACCCGTAAAGCCTTCTTGCGGGGTTTCCGACACTATCTCGGTAGCAGTTCCTTCTATAAGGTCTTCTGCCGCTGTAGCAGGTGGCACAGTCGGCTCCGCACTAGCGCGAACCTCCGGAGTAACAACCTCACCCGTAGGCTGAGACCGTGGCGGACTGTTATGGAAGAAACTGAAAAAGTCGTCCCTCAACTGCTCCGGCCACGCAATAAGAGCGCCTTCAGGAATCCGGCGGCCCGTAAGGTCGAACATGTCCTCCGAAAACTCGTGATAGTTAAAAGGACGCTCAAGACGAGTCCCTGTAGTCAGATCAGCGTCACTCAACCCAGGAACATAGTTAAAGACAGTTACACCTTCCCCGCCGGCTGGCCCACCCGGAATTATGTCCGGGTTGATGCTGACCACATCCGGACCATTCAAGCTGTCAATCAACTCCTGCGTCGTGTTAGGCGCAAACGTAAACCGATCGTCAACCGAATCGATAAGACCTTCTTGAGCCTGCGCCTCGTCCAAGGCGTCAAGAATACTGCCCGGCCCCGGATCTATCACCTGATCCGGATCCGTAAGCTGCAGGCGCTGCTGCGCGTCAGCCTGCGCCCCCGCAGCAAGAGATCTATCATACGCAGCAACCTCCGCGTCCGACGGAGACCGTAACGCTTTCAACGCCTTGGGAGCCTTCGCAAGTGCAAACGGATCAAGAAGGAATTCGCCAACAAATGCACCCTGCCTAAACGGATTTACACCCGCACGAGACAACGCATCGTCACTGTCACTCGGCGCGTCCAACCTGTCGCCAGCACCCATCAACCGCATGACACCTTCCGCACCATACGTCTTACGAAACTCGTTTAACTGCTGAAAATACGGAGACTCCTCCTGGTTGATAGACTCACCAGTGACCAACTTGTTCACGATTGCCGGAATATCACCAAAAGCAATCCCCGTTAAATCAGCCGGTAACCCAGCAAGACCCGCAATCGCACCCGTGCCAACACCCTGTAATACATCGCGGCCCTCCGCAAATGTCTCAGCCAAGGACCGTGGTTCGCGGATCGGCCTGCGAGTTGCCATCGCACGTTCAACAGGAGTCGGTCTCGGTGTAGGAAGAGTCATGATGCCCGCACCACGGTTCGCGGGCGGTGGTACAGGGACCGTCATCGGACGACGACGAGGATTGGGTTGTGGAACAGCTACCATTAGTAATAGTCTCGTTTCTTAGAGGGCAACCAGTCTTCTAGCTCTTCGCCCTGTAAACTGATAAAACCACCCTGACGAAAACGCATCAGAGCCATTGTCATGCTATCACAGAAGTCATCATGATCGCCATTTGGAAAAGAAGCAACTTCTTCTATCACCTCGTCCGCGAACTTCTGCGCCGCAGGATACCAAACTTTTCCTGATTCGAAAATCGGCGATGCCATGTGCATCCGTGTCATCTTATCTATGCCGCCACTGCCCTTGCGACGACCAGGCGAAAACGTAAGCACCGGTAAATTCAACAAACGCATCTCATCCGCCAACGGCGTACCACTCGCCTTGGCCTCGATCAACATCATGTCAGGCTCCCAATACTCGTTTTCCTCCAAAGCAATCTGCTTCAACTCAGGAAAATTCCAACGGCCACGCTTCGCATCCAACAAAATCAAATGCTGATCACCATTACCATGCGGCTCAAACACACCCCACGTCGTAATCGCAGAGTAGTCAGCAGTCTCTTTCTTGCTGTACGCCGTGTCATAAGACTGAATTACATAGTCTAAACTCGGAATGTCCTCCTCATCCCACTCGTTCCACCACTCACGCTTGATGACAGCAGTCTCTTCCGATACCGGATTCTGCTGCCACTGTGCATTCCATTTGCCCACGGACAACGAAGCCTTGACCTTCAAAAGCTCGTCTTTTTGCCAAAACTCAGGCCACAACGGTTCCCCCGACGGCATAATCGCAGGAAACTCAACTACCTCCCACTGATCTGACATTATATCAGCCGCCTGCGCTTGCAGTAACCTGCCCGTCAAATCCTTCTTTGACCACCGCGTCTGAACAATGATGATCGAACCACCAGGCTGCAAACGCTGACGCGGCCCAGATGTGTACCACTCATACGTGTTGTCATAAGCAGACGAGGACAACGCATCCTGCTCCGAGTGCGGGTCATCAATAATCAACAAATCCGCACCACGACCCGTCATCGCCGCACCAACGCCAGCAGCAAAATACTCGCCGCCCACGCTCGTCTCCCACCGACCAGCAGCCTGACTGTCCGCCTTCAAATCCGTGTCAGGAAAAACATCGTGATATATCGGGTCGGCAATCAAATCACGAACCTTGCGGCCAAACCGTACCGCCAACTCCGTGTTCATCGTCGCCTGAATGATTTTTAATTTAGGATTTCGACCCAGGAACCAGCTAGGCATCAAATACGAAGCAAACTCTGACTTCGAATGACGAGGCGGCATGTTGACTATCAAACGCTTCAAGTTACCCGATGCTATGCGCTCAAGCTTCTCAGCAATGATTTTATGATGCCGCCCTACAATGAACCCGTCATACACATGCATGACGTATTCCATAAAGTTATCCTTCGCCGATTCACGCAACTCGATCCGCTGACGCTGTTCTTCCAGCATCAACATCTCTTTGAGCACTTCTTCGGGGAGGAGGTCTAAGTTACCCGTGTCCATGTCCGAACGATATTACGGGCCAATGAATTTATCAACCCAGCATACATATGCTAGCGCATATGTATGCTACGCGCGCAAGGGGGGCAGGGGCTTAAAATGAGCGGCTCAATGTGAGCATATCGACCCAGTAACCCCGCCGCTCAAAGTGAGCACATAAGTGTTGTACATTGTTGTACATTCGTGTAAGGTAGTAAGACTACCAACCTTAACTAGGGAGACACCTATGAAGACAATTGTAAAACAGGGCCACGTTGAGTGGCTCGAGCAGCAGATCGAGACATGCACCTCGATCATCAACAATCAAATGCAGCGTAAGGTCACGCTCACCGAAGCGTTGGAGAATGCCAAAGGGGTCTCCGGCAGCGCGAATATCGTTGAGGTGCCAACTGCAAAGGCGAAGGTGCAGGCCGTGAGTGGGTTGACCAAAGGTGAGCGGAAAGTCTGGAGGCTTCTTCGAAACACCGATCTATCCGCTGCTGAGTTGGCTCAAAGAACTAAGCTAAAGATAAACACGGTTCACTCAACCATCTGGTCACTGCGTAAGAAACTGGGATGGACAACCATCGAACTGGTGAATGGTCGATATAGACTCGATCTCAAAAACCGATACCCAAAGGCAGTCGGATCATGAAGTTCCCTAGAGAAAGGACCGGCTTTCGCCGGTCCTTTTTTACCTGCTGCTCTCGTAAAAAAACCTGCGTTCGCAGGTTTTTTGTTCGCGCGCAAGGCCGCAGCAAACGCATTTAATGTTTTACTTTGTTGTATAATCGTGTAAGATAATTTTATCGTTAAACAAAAGGAGAAAGCGATGACTAGGAAATCCAACCCTTTCGGAAAATCAATCTCGGTGGAAGCTATCCGCAATGGAACAGCCGAACCATACGCAACATATCAAGCCGGTGCGATGACTTGGAAAGTTTTGAAGACATGGCAGCGGCCGGACAAAGAAAAGGACAATCAACACGCGCGTTGGTTCGTGCTGGGCGAATCACCGGCAGCCGGAGCCTACGGAGACATAGGCGACATGTACGTTAAAGATATCTTGCAGGTCGCTGTGTTAGTTCAAGCCACGGACGAATGGAGGGAACACTATGGAACCCGTGGCATCTTCTCGCTGTCCTAGTCAGCGAGACCAAGCCCGCGCTTCGGCGCGGGCTTTTTTGTTTCGAGTGCCCGCAAACAACCTGCGTTCGCAGGTTGTTTCTTCGAGCGCAGGCCCGCAGGCAGCGGGCGGGGATAACCATAAAGGCGCAGGCCGCAGACCGCAGGTAATAGCGTTTGATAATTGTTTTATTTTATTGTAAAATGTTTCAAAGATCGGAGTATAAATCATGAAATCAGGAATCATATATAGGGGACCGTCTCTGATTGACGGCCAACCCATTGTGGCAATAGCAATTGCCAAGAGCCGGAACACAAAAACCGGCAACATGGTCCAGACATATATCCTATGTGATAACGGGCTGGACCCGATGCTGAATAACAAGCTTGGCCATGACTATGCCATCTGCGGTAATTGCAAGTTTAGGGGCGAAGCCGTTGCAGCCGACGCGCCGGGCAAACATGCCAAGGGCCGCAAGTGTTATGTCAAACTGTTTCAGGGCGTGTTGATCACTTGGAAACATTTACAAAAGGGCGGATATCCCGTCATAACCGGACATGACAACATTGCCGAGATTGGCGCGGGACGTATGGTCCGAATCGGTACATATGGCGACGGGGCCGCTGTCCCGTCGTATATCTGGGACAGTCTCCGCAGCCGTGCCATAGGCCACACAGCCTATAGCCACCAAGATAATCTAGACGGCGTCGCAGTAGATCCCAACGTATTCATGATAAGCGCAGACACCGAGGCCGAGGCAGTTAAAGCTTGGCAAGATGGAAAGCGCACCTTTCGAGTGGTCCAGAACATAGACCAAATTGTCCGAGATTACGAAGTATTGTGCCCCGCCAGCAAAGAAGCCGGCAGGCGCGCCACATGTGACACGTGCAAGCTTTGCGCCGGCGCATCCAAAAAAGCTAAATCCATTGCAATCGTTCAACACTAATCGCTCGATAGATCGCTCGATCTATCTCTCGATACCTGCCCTCGATAACGATAGGGCCGCAGGTCGCAGGTTCGCAGGTAATTCGCGCAGCGGTCCATACCATACAGGCGCAGGGCCGCAGGCGCACAGGTCATCGATCCGCGAACCATGGATTTCGAGCGCATATTTGCCTTCAAATAAAAATACATCACCTGTCGAGGGTGCATGCAGCAAGAAAAAACTAACGCCCCCGCAACGGGAATGCGCCAGATTCCACGCGATCTGTGACTTAGACACCAGAACCCGATTATTTTTAATTATTTTTAATTCAAGCCAGAACGGCACACCATCCATGCACATGTACACGTCTGGCATGCCCTGCGTAGATCGGTTTTCAACCCGTTGCGCGTGTGTCTTGTTCGGTAAAATCTGCTTCAACGATTTCCATAGATTCGCTTCTGTCTTTGGCATCGACAACCTGTTTCATATCGTTGAAGGCGTGGGGGTATTGATTACGGATCGAAGCCAGACGGGCGACGATCTCTTCTCGCGAAAGCTTGTCAAGCTGATGGACGTGAGTGGACTCTCGCCTGTCGATGGTCAACCCACCGAGCGAAGATCGAATCTTCTCGGCATTGATCGCGGCGGAAAACTGCCCCGCCTCCTCCGCGCCGACAGACAACTCCTCAAATCGTTTGAGTTGATTGAGCAGCGTGACGCCATACCGGCGTTCCCGTGCCTCTCGCATTTCTTTGATCAGGACAGGGACATCAGGAAAACTGTGGCCGTCGAGAAGTTTGGCGGCCTGTACGGCGGCACTCTTTTCAGCGTAACCGGCTTTGCGCGCACATTCTGCGTTCGAGTATCGACCCTCGACATAATACTTGGCGAAGGTGCGTTGTCTTTCGGTCAATCCAGCAGGGCGTCCCATGTCTTGTGTATAACGAATTTTTCTGGGTTTCGTCAAACTTTTCGAAAAAGCATGCGCGTACCACTAGGGCAACAGACTGTTTGTGACACTTATCTGTCTTGTTGTGACACTTTAAAAACACGAAGTGTCACAGCCGTTTTTGAAGCAGGACAATGGTTCGCGGACCAAAAACCATGTTTTGTGACACTTGTGACACTTTTTTCAAAATTTTTTTCATCGAACACGTTACCCGTAGAAAAGGCTTATACAAAACGTCACAAAGTGTTTGGCCATTGTTTTATATTGTTGTACTATACATCAATACCCAACAAAAGGAGGGCATCCATGCCTAGTTATTACGCTGAACAACAAATCATCGGGGACGATGGTCAGCATGTCTCGAACCGTTTGCTTCCGATTTGTGACACGATCACAAAGTTGGGCAAGAAGATAGCGCGGACTCGCGAGGCATTCCCGTTGAAGGAAGGCCAGCAATTTGCGGACAGGATATATGTGTATCGTGTGCAGAGAAGATACAGCGCAAAACAGCCAATGCCGCACGGCATTTATGTTTTCGAGGATGGCAAGCTGAAGCGGAAGAAGCACATGTATTTTGTCGAGGGCATCATCGAGGCGGAGGATCGTTGGGATGGCTAAACATGGAAGTCCAGAGGACCGTGGTTCGGCGGACAGGTATTATGGTCGGCGGTACAACCCGCACTGGGAGTGGTATGGCCAGACATGTGGTGGTCGTATTGAAAAGGACCAGATGACTGCCGAGGAGATTGCTGAGTATGACAGGGGCTATCACGGCGAAACAGGCGAGAAGGTTTGGTCTGATCCGGAGCCGAGGGAGGACTATTGATGACAAAGAGATGGAAGGTCGAAGTGATTGTCTATCACAGGTTTGATGTTGAGGCAGACAGCTATGATGAAGCTAGGGAAGAATTAAACCACGTTATCTGGGATGACAACATTGAAGATGTGCGTGTGGAAGTAGAAGAGAGGACAGACTAATGGGACATGTGGTTGATGAGCATGGGCATTGGAAGGCAAAGGAAATGGACTGGCAGACAGCGGTGCATGTGATTGAGTGGTGCGTCGATGAGATGTTGGACAAGATTGCTGAATGGCCAAACGACTATGGACCGGGGCGCGCGGAGGAAGTATCGGCGGCGTTCGACAGGATATTGAAAGGACAGAATGATGGGTAGAGTAAATGATTGGGTGATTGGCATGCAAGAGGATGCATCGTGGATGAGCCGTGATTCGTGGGCCGCGAAGCATGGCTCACAGAATCTGGATGTGTATGACAGGACACAGGACGAGATGAACGGGGTTGAGCAGCCTGATGGTCAGCCTGACGAGGCCCAAGAGTGGCATGACTTTGATCCGGAGTGCTAGTGATGGACAACCATCCTGAGTTGACAGAAGAACAGAAAGAGGAGAGGCGCATCTTTCACCGGATGCGTCTCGCCGCCCTACACAACGGCAATCTGCTTGATCGCGAATTCGATAAGATATTCGGTTGGGATTGTTGGGGGCCGATAGATTTGAGTTTTAGAGAGGAGCCGTACCGTGCCGGTCATTTGGAAACCGGCAAGGTATCGGTGAATGGTCACGTTGTTCGGCGCATACATGGGCAGTCGGGTGACGAATTATCGAAGAAGCGTCGTCGTCTAACGAAGCGCAGATTTTTGAGGAAGATCAGATGGGCAAAGTAAGAACCAAGAAGTATCGGGATGCACAACTTCTGCTGAGTCGTGCGGTGAATAAATCGTCGGAGTTGTTGTTTACTGGCGACGAACGCTACGAGCAGGCGGAGCATGATCTTGTCGATGCCGCCGTGAGCAAGCTGCACGAAGCGCAAAGCCTGCTGATGAAAGCAAGGTTGAGGTTGAGCGATGATTGATGTGGGTGACAGATGTATTGAGTGCGATGAGTCCACCGCCTTTGGCAGTGGCAGATTCGTGAACAGGATTCCCGCCGACAATGGCGAGAAGGATGGCTGGCTGTGCGCCGACTGCCTAGCCGAGACGTGTGAAACATGCGGCGAAGAG
>Ga0098042_1001018_pt1 | contig 10688 bp, 8 predicted proteins | sample 9_EtaG_FD_75066 | JGI IMG/M metagenome (GOLD analysis project Ga0098042, IMG submission 75066) | Marine viral communities from the Subarctic Pacific Ocean - 9_ETSP_OMZ_AT15188 metaG | ecosystem: Environmental > Aquatic > Marine > Oceanic | place: Pacific Ocean | collected 2015-01-10
AGAGGCAGAAGAGAAATTTAATGTAGACCCTCAAACTGGTTTTGCTGCTACAATATGGAATTCTTGGGAAACTAATTGGTCTGGAAGGACTAGTGTAATTAGAGAATCTAATAGAAGAACAGAAACTACGAGGGGTCCTAGATTTGGTAGAGGTGGATGGATTAATGGTGGTAGTGGTGTTGCTGCTTGGGTTCAAAGAACAACAACTTCTACACTTGAAGAGGTTGTAGATAGCACCGTTGAAGAGGGAACTACGAGTAGAACTGGAACAACAACAATGGTTGTTGAAGACTTTGAAGAGATTGATGCAGGTGATAAGGTTATAAGTAGTGAAATTATTACTACAGTTAGATCTAGAAATGTAGAATTTTATGCAAGTAATTTAAAACCTGCAACAAGAATCTATGCTTTCTTTGATGGTAAAGATGTAACCAAGTATTGTGTTCCTAAACTCATCGAAATTGAAATGAAGTCTGGAGTGTTCCAAGTAGGAGAAACTGTTTCTGGCAGAGTTCTTTCTACTGGATTGTCCGAACAAAGTAGGAACGCAGATCCATCTATTAACTTTAGAGTAGCACAATCAAATCACAGAAGAGGAGATTATGATGCTCCTACAGAAACTTATCCAAACAATCCTTATACAATAGGTAATACTCCTATTCCGGAGTCATATTCCTCAGTTTCTACAACACTAAATGTTGATACCTATTCTCTTGCTGATCAACCACAAGGAGATTTCTTTGGATTTATTCAGACTGGAATGGTTCTTGTAGGAGAAACCAGCGGCGCTGAAGCAACTGTGTCCAATGTTAGACTTGTTACTGACATTTCATCTGCTCTCGGAGGAAGTTTCTTTATTCCAGATCCAGATAATGGAGATAATCCAAGATTTGAGACGGGAACAAATACGTTTACACTTACAAACGAATCTGATAATGATCAGAATGCTGCTAACACTATTGCTGAAGAGGCATATCCAACTTCTGGAAGTTTGGAAACCGTACAAGGTCAAATCATGTCTATTAGAAATGCAAGAATTGAAAATAGACAAGAATTTGAATCACAACTTGTCAACAGAACTCTTGATACTGAAGTTGTTTCTAGTAGAACGATTGGAAGCCCACAAACAAATGAACAAATTGTTGGTTGGTATGACCCACTTGCACAGTCTTTCTTAGTTCAAGAAGCACCTGGTGTATTTGTAACTAAGTGTGATGTGTTCTTCCGTACTAAGGATGATGAAAATACTCCTGTCAGGTTCCAACTTAGAACTATGAAGGATGGTTTCCCAACTCCAAATGTTCTGCCTTTCTCTGAAGTTGTTCTTAATCCTAATGAAGTTAATACTTCAGATGATGGAACTATTGCTACTACGATTGAGTTTGATGCACCAGTATATCTTGAAGGAGAAAGTACTGAATATGCAATTTGTTTGATTTCTAACTCAACTAAGTATAGTGTTTATATCTCTAGAGTTGGTGAGAATGACATTGTTAGTGACGCTTATATTTCTAACCAACCTACATTGGGATCACTATTTAAATCTCAGAACGCATCTACATGGGAACCAAGTCAATGGGAGGACCTTAAATTTACTCTATACAGAGCAGAGTTTGAAAGCACTGGAAGTGTAGAACTTTATAGTCCAGAATTGTCAGAAGGTAACAAACAAATTGCTACTTTAGTTCCAAATCCAATTAATGTTGTATCCAAACAAATTCGTGTAGGACTTGGAACTACCGTTCATGAGGTTGACTATGAACTTGGTAATACCTTCTTCCAAGGTCCTAATTCAAATCCAACTGCAACTGGTGATTTGGTAGGAGTTGCTGCAAGTGCGACTGGAACATTAACGATTACAAATCCAGGTATTGGATATACTCCAGCAGATGGAATGGCAGGATTTAGTGGCGTAAATCTGATTACTGTTTCTGGAACTGGTGCAAATGCAACTGCTGATATTACTATTCAAGATGGTGTTGCTATTGGTGCAACTATTTCTGCAGGAGGAGATGGTTATCAAGTTGGTGATGTTCTGACTGTAGGAACCATTGGTATTGCAAGTATTGGTAGAAACATTAGATTCACAGTTGCAGGAATTGGAGTTACAACTCAGTTGATTCTGGATAATGTTCAGGGAGACTTTATTGTTGGTGCTGCTGGTACTATCAAGTTCTTTAATAGTTCTGGAATTTCGACAGAACTTAATGGTAGAACTGCTCAAGGAGATGTAACTATATCATCGGGTGGTATAACACAAGTCTCTGATGGACTTCATATTAAAATCAACCATAAAAACCATGGTATGAACTTTGAAGATAATAGAGTTATAATCTCCGATGTTCTTTCAGATGTTAAACCAACTAAACTTACTGCTGCTTATGATAAATCATCTTCAGATCCAATTGTAGTTTCTGATGCATCTGCATTTAGTAACTTTGAAGGAGTTGGAATTGGTACAACAAATACTGGACTGTTGTTAATTGGAGAGGAAATTGTCGAATATACTTCTGCAACTTCAACAACCATTGGTGGTATCACTAGAGGAAATCTTACTAAGTCATATTCAGTAGGAACTCCAGTCTTTAAATATGAACTTGGTGGAGTAAGTCTTGCTAGAATTAATAAGACTCATGCTTTGAGTTCTGCTACAATTGCGGATCCAATTACTTTAGATTCGTATCATATCAAACTTGATATGGCAGAAAAACTTGGTAATGGTAATACAGATTCTCTTGGTGCTGCTAACAATGCTGACAGAAGCGTTAATGCCCCATTCAATAAATTGTTTATTGGGGGAAGTAAAACTGCTGGTGGATATAATGTTAAGGCCACGCAAAACGTTCCTTTTGAAGGAGTCAAACCATTGGTTCATAACATGACCGTTGAAGGTACGACTCTTACCGCTCAAATTAGAACAATTACTGCACAAAGTATTAGTGGAACTGAAATTCCATATGTAGATGCAGGATTTGAAGATCTGACTCTTAACCAGAACAATTACTTTGATTCTCCTAGAGCAATTTATTCTAAGGTCAATGAAGACGCTAAGTTGGCAGGATTTACTGGAAACAAATCCGTGCAAATGAGAATGCTACTTGGAACTACTAATACTTTAGTAAGTCCTCAAATTGATCTTCAGAGATGTAGTCTTGAAACATTCTCAAATAGGATTAATAGTGAGATTACTAACTATGCAACTGATGCTAGAGTTAATACGCTCTTTGACGATCCAAGTGCATGTCAGTATATTTCTAAAGAGGTAACTTTAGAAAACCCAGCATCTGCCATCAGAATTATGTTAGATGCTCATGTTAATCAAGTATCCGATATTAGAGCGTTCTATTCTGTAAGCGAAGATCCTGGATTTGAACCAATCTTTACTCCATTCCCAGGATTTGCAAATCTCAACACAAGAGGTGATATCATTAATGAAGCAGATAATAATGGAACAACAAATACTTTCGTTCCTTCCTCACTACTAGAAGGATTTGGATATGATAGTTTTGAATTTAAAGAACATCTTTTTGAAATAGATAATTTACCTTCATTTAGATCTTATAGAATAAAAATTATTCTTGCTTCTACAAGTCAAGTACTTGTACCAAAAGTTAGAGATCTGAGAGTAATTGCTTTTGCATAATATGGAAATTTATTCTGTTAAAGGACATAGGGATCTCGCAAGAGATCCCGAAACAAATACAATACTAAATGTGAATAAAACTGAATATGACCAATACATTGCCAAAAGAAAGGTAAAGTCGGAAAAGAATCAAAAAGTACAGACGATGGAAGAAGATCTTGCTAATGTAAAAAGTGAACTTAATGAAATCAAGTCCCTATTAAAGGAGTTAATCAATGGACCCAAATGATATTGAAATCGCAAGTTTAGAAAAATCTTTTGCATATCAAAAGATTGCATCTGAAATAGATAGTGTTGATGATCGTGATGTGCTAAAAAATATTGCAAAGTCTTTTGCAAAACTATATTATAAGCAGCAAGAAACAATCGCAATCCTAGGATAATAAAATGCCCAGTAGAAATATAACTTTTGATCCAGACTTAGGTGTACCCTATGGCACCAATTTAACAATATACGGTGGCGCTAATTTTAGTACTACCTTTAATATAACGAATGTAGCAAATACAGCGTTTGATTTAACTGACTACACTGGATCTGGTGCTATTTCTAAAAGCGTTTCTATTGGAGCAACTTTAGGAATAACAACATCTTTTACTGTTGGTATTACTAGTGCTCTAGGAGGAAAACTGAATATATCTCTTGGATCAACTGCAACTAGAAGTCTTGCCGAAGGTAGATATGTTTATGATGTATTGGTAAGTAGTGGATCAACTACATACACTTTAGTAAATGGAAATATTATGGTAGTTCCTCCCGTTTCATCAGCACCCTAAATACAGTTAGGAAACTAGTGGATAAATGGCTCAACCAGCAAGTAGGACAGATTTAATCAACTATTGCAAGAGACAACTTGGTGCTCCTGTGTTGGAGATCAACGTTGCCGATGAGCAAATTGATGACCTGGTTGATGATGCATTTCAATATTTTCATGAAAGACATTTTGATGGAGTAACTCAGACATTCCTAAAGTATAAGGTTACTCAAGCAGATATTGATAGAGGAAGAGGAAGAGGTGGTAGTAATCCTATTGGTATTGTAACCACTACTGCAGACACCACTATTGTAGGAACTGCAACTACTTTTTCCTATGAAGAAAATAGTAATTATCTACAAATTCCACCACATATTATAGGAATTTCAAAGATTTTTCACTTTGATGGGTCAAACACTACAACAAATAATATGTTTAGTGTTAAATATCAATTATTTCTGAATGATATCTACTATTTTGGTTCGACAGAGATATTAACCTATGCAATGACAAAGAGATATCTTGAGGATATTAATTTTGCGTTAACTACACAAAAACAAATTAGATTCAATCAAAGACAAGATAGGTTGTATCTTGATATTGACTGGGGAAGTATTACAGTTGATGATTATATTGTTATTGATTGCTACAGACTTTTAGATCCTAATGATTACGCAAGAGTATATAATGATTCATTTGTAAAAAGGTATTTGACTGCTCTCATTAAGAGACAATGGGGACAAAATTTAATTAAATTTCAAGGTGTAAAACTTCCTGGTGGAGTTGAGTTAAATGGTAGACAAATTTATGATGATGCAGAGAAAGAAATAGATAAGATTAAAGAAGTTATGTCAAATACATATGAACTTCCACCTTTTGATATGATAGGCTAATGTTAAATCCATATTTTACTCAAGGAACTAGATCTGAACAAAATCTTGTTCAGGATTTGATTAACGAACAGTTGAGGATGTATGGTGTTGACATCTATTATATTCCAAGAAAGTATATGACAGAAAAAACTGTCATAAGAGAAGTTGTTCAATCTAAATTTGATAATGCGCTACCAATTGAAGCATATGTAGATAACTATGATGCATATTCTGGTGCAGGAGATGTTCTATCAAAGTTTGGTATTGAATCAAAAGATGAAGTAAGACTTATTATTTCTAGAGAGAGATATGAGAATTATATAACACCACTTATTCAAGGACAAGCAAATATTAAACTATCAACTAGACCTAAAGGAGGAGATTTAATTTGGTTTCCACTTGATGATCGTCTTTATGAAATCAAAGATATTGAGTATGCAAAACCATATTATCAACTTCAAAACCTTTATGTTTATGAATTATATTGCGAACTCTTCCGCTATCAAGATGAGGTTATTTCCACTGGGATTGATGATATTGATAATGAACTTCTAGGAGATGAATCTGATGGATTGACTGATGATGGCATTAGTACCGTACAGGGCATCACACAAACCCTCACAGTGGTTGGAACAGCAGTTAATGCTACTGCCGTCACAGGTCTTGTTAACGGTGGTGTGAGGTCATTTACAGTAACTAATAGGGGTGGTGGTTATGGAATGGTTCCAACAGTTAATATTAGTGCTGCTCCATCTGGAGGAGTAACTGCCGTTGGTATTGCAACAATGATTGGAGGAATTAATGTTTGTAATTTAAATGCCAATCCTAGATTGCAATCTGTACAGGCAGTTAATGTTGTAAATCCAGGATCTGGATACACAGTTGCACCTACAGTTACATTTAGAACTACTGATGGAACTGGTTCTGGTGCTGCTGCAACTACTATTATCGGAGATGATATTGTAGGAATAGTAACAATTACAAATTCTGGTGGTGGTTATATAACCAATCCAACAATTACATTTACAAATGAAGTATTTAAAACTGGTGTAACTACTGTTGGAGCAGCAGCAACTGCTGTTGTTAGTGCAGGAGGAACCATTACTAACATTTATTTGACAAATACAGGTCTTGGGTATTCTGTAGCACCAACTATTTCTATCGCGGCACCAATTAGTGGAACAAATACTGGAAGTTTTATATTTAATGAAACAATAACAGGATCTTCCAGCGGAACCACTGCAAGAGTTAGATCTTGGGACGCAGATACTAATGTTCTTGAAGTTGCAAATGTTTCTGGTTCGTTTACTAAAGGAGAAACATTAACTGGATCCACATCAGGAGCGACACGTACATTGACAACAATTGATAAAACGGTCAATAATGATCCTTATGCAGATAATTTTGATATTGAAACGGCCGCAGATGGTATTTTAGACTTCAGCGAGCAAAACCCATTTGGAATGCCCTAAATAATTGTATAGTTGGCACCAAAAGTCTAAGGTTTAATCATGTTTGAATATTTCTATAACGAAATTCTGAGAAGAACTATTATTGGTTTTGGAACCCTGTTTAACTCGGTAGAGATTCAGCAAGAAGGATCCGCTATCAGAGTTCCTTTGGCGTATGGACCAACACAGAAATTTCTTGCAAGAATTGAACAATCTCCTGATCTCAACAAACCAATGGCAATTACTTTGCCAAGAATGTCGTTTGAGTTCACTGGATTAACTTATGATCCTTCTAGAAAAGTCAGCACTACACAGACTTTTGTATCAAAGGATAAAAATGATGGAACTGAGACAAAGAAAACTTTCATGCCAGTTCCATATAATATGCAATTTGAACTGAGCATCTTTACTAAGTTAAATGATGATGCTCTTCAAATTGTTGAACAAATTTTACCATATTTTCAACCATCATATAATTTGAGTATTGAGTTAGTTGATGAAATAAGAGAAAAGAGGGATATTCCAATTGTCTTGGAAAGCGTTACGATGCAAGATGATTATGAAGGAGATTTCTCGACCAGAAGAGTTTTATATTACACTTTAAGATTTACTGCTAAAACATATCTATTTGGTCCTACCAAGTCTGCGTCCAAAGATATTATCAAAAGAGCAACTGTCAGTTATCTTACTGGAACAGATACTTCAAATACAAAAAGAGAATTTACATATTCTGCTACTGCAAGAGCACTTAAGTCTTATGTTGATAATGTTGTCACAACGTTGGCAACAGACATTACAGCAACAGCAAAAACTATTGAAGTTGCAGACGCTACTGGAATTAAAGCAGACAAATATATCTTTATTGGTGATGAAGAACTCTATGTTCGCTCTAAGACTGGCAATAAACTTACAGTTGATAGGGGACGAGATAACACAAAAGCAGAAAAACACGTTGCTGGTTCAGATGTCAAAGGAATCGACTATACAGAAACAACTCTACCAAATGTTGGTACAATTGGTGTAGATAGTGCTCTCATTGAAGATGGAGATAACTTTGGTTTTGATGGTGGATATATCTAATGACTAAAAACTTTGATGATCTTAATGAAACTTTCAATGTTTCAGATGATATTGTAAAGGCAGAAGTAGTTAAGAAGGAATTAGATATTGCAAAATCTAATTCTGATGATATAAAAAAAGACTATGAATATACTAGAGGAAATCTATATAGTATAATTGAAAAAGGACAAGAGGCATTGAATGGTGTTCTTGAACTTGCTCAAGAAAGTGAAATGCCTAGAGCATATGAAGTTGCAGGTCAATTAATTAAAAATGTTGCTGATGCAACAGATAAATTATTAGATTTACAGAAAAAACTAAAAGATGTAGAAGAAGAGAAACAAGCAAAAGGTCCAGCCACAGTCAATAATGCTCTCTTTGTCGGATCTACTGCTGATCTAGCAAAAATGCTCAAACATGGATTAAAAGAGGACAATAAATAATAAAATACAGGAGATATATTAAACGTGGCACTAAAGAAGCCTTCAGATTTTTTTGGAAATACTAAAAAAACTCCTCTTGATGAAGTAAAAGAGGAGTATATTACTGCGTCTCCAGAAAAAATTGAACAGGTTTCAGAAGCATTTGATGTTTTTAAATCAAATTTAAATCATATACAATCATTATCTGATTTCACTTCCACCTTTGATAGTTTTAGAGAAAATTTAGAAAAGGTAGAGAACGTATCAAGTGAAGTTAATACTATCAAAGATGAGATAAAAAGTTTAATTAAGCAAGAAGATTTAGATAGTGCTATGATGGCACAACTTCTTTTTGTAGAAGAATCAATATTAAAGATTGAATCTAAAATCTCTTCCATCAACGGTGAAACAGTTGAACAGATCAAAGGAGATTTTAAAGGTCTGTCAACTTCTGTTGAAGGATTTCTCAGCATTGATGTACCAAAGTATAAAAAACTAATTTCAGAGTCTGAGGTTAGAGTTGATGATAGATTCGGGCAGTTTAAAGATAAGGTAGAAGAAAATTTAGATACAATTAGAGCAGATGTAAACAAAGAAGTTACGACTGCTCTATCAGAGGTTGAAAAACTCAACACTGATGTTATTTCTGAAGTCAAAGAAGATTTTAAAAAAAATACTAAAGAAGTAAAAAATTTAGTAGAAGAAGAACTTCCAAAGTACAGAAAGTTTTTTACTGAAACAGAATTAAAAACTGAGGAGACTATCAAGAATGCGATAGATTCTTATAAAGAAACTATTGAAAGTCTCAATGCAAAAGTAAAGGTATTTACAGAGACTGAGATACCCAAGTACAATAATCTTTTAATTGAAACTAAAATTAAATCTGAAGAGGAAGTAAAACAATTAGAAGAGGAAGTTCTTTCAAAAGTAAATTCTCTTTCGGAAAAAGTTGACTTTATTTCTGGCGATGTAACTGAAAAAACTGCTGAAAAAATAAAAGAACTTCAGACAGTAATTGATGAATATAAAGAAGAGATTGATTCTATTTCTAAGACATATAGCAATCTCTACAAAGACTTTAAGAAAAGAGAGATTAGTGGTAATGAAAAATTAGAAAATTATTCTAAAGATATTGAAAAATATTATAAAAGATTTAATTTTTTAGAAGAGACTGTTCATGAAGATCTTAGAGAAATTCAAAGTGTTTTAATTAATTCTAATGAAACATATCATGCTAGTCTTAAAACAGAAGTAGGTAAATTTAGAAACAAAATCTCTGATCAGATGAAGGGTCTTGAAATGGACCTCACTATTAATGAAACTCATATTAAAAAACAGAATGAACATATTGAAAATATTCAAGAAGAAATTAAAGAGGTTCTTGAGAGACTTCAGTTAGATAAGTTAGAAGAAAAAAATAAAGAGTTAGTTGAAAAAATTAATTATCTCGAAGAGACTATTTCGGAGATAAACGAAAAGAAACTTTTAACTGAGGATAATCCAACTTTACCTGGAGATCCATCCACAAATAATTCTGCAGATCCATTAACTCCTTTAGATCAAAAGTTTGTAACTTTAGATCAGTTACAAAATCACTACAGAACATTTATTAATAGAATTCAACAGCAAATTGCTACCATTGGTGGTGGAGGTGCTGGAGTCATTCATGATCTTGATGATGTTACTTTTGACAGAACGACTGGTCAAGGAAAACTTCTCATTTATAATGGATCTAAGTGGGTTGGTATTGCTAGCACAGCAGTCGGTGGTGGAGCTGCGTCTGAATTAGCAGAAAATGCAACAGGAGTTAATTTAACATTAAGCGGCAACTTAAATGTTACTGGTGATATTACATATGACGAAGCAACTGCCAGAAATTGGAATGTAACTGGTATTGCGACAGTTGGAACCGCATTCTATATGCCGCAATATACAACTACTGCAAGAGACACTCAAACAGATGCAGGAACATTTAATGAAGGAGCGATGATATACAATACAACCACTAAGAAAATGGAGTTTTATGATGGCACTTCTTGGACATCACTCCCAGGTATGTCCCTTGGACTTACTGTGGCACTTGACGGTTGATAAATAATAAAGAATATCCACTCAATTGAATGGCTAAGAACGGCAAGTGTAAAGCAGGATATTACTACTGCTATACTGATAAAAAATGCAAACCAATCCCAAAAGGATTTAAAGCAGTTGGACCTGCCGGTATGCTTAGAAAAGAGCCTGGTCATTCTGAGGAAGAAGGAGAGACCAAGAAAAATGGTAATGGAAATGGAAACGGCCATGGTAATGGCAATGGTAGCAACGGTGGTGGTGGCAACGGTAATGGTGGTGCTGGCGGGGGAATGGGCGAAGAAGTAGTTTACGAAGGCGGAAACGTAAGCGAAGAAGGTCTTCGTGATTGGTTTGGTAAATCTAGATCAAAAGGCGGAAAACCAGGTTGGGTACAAGTCGTATCCGGTAAACCCTGTGCT
>Ga0098042_1001021_pt1 | contig 10685 bp, 4 predicted proteins | sample 9_EtaG_FD_75066 | JGI IMG/M metagenome (GOLD analysis project Ga0098042, IMG submission 75066) | Marine viral communities from the Subarctic Pacific Ocean - 9_ETSP_OMZ_AT15188 metaG | ecosystem: Environmental > Aquatic > Marine > Oceanic | place: Pacific Ocean | collected 2015-01-10
ACGGCAGCGCAATGGTTGTCGTTTGGTGGCCTGGAGTCGTTTGGCACCACTCTGCTCAGCGACCAAACGCAGGCTGGTTTTGCCGATCCAGGCGACAGCCAAGCAACAGCAACTTTCAAGTCGTTTCTTCCAAACGCTCTTCAGGAGCTGGCGCTGGGTTCTTTGTTTCTTGTTCCTGGTGCTGCAGTTTCTGCAACCAGGTCAATCTTTGAAGGTGCTCTAAACAGGCCTAGCAGTATTGCCAGGACTCGTCGTGCTGCTGGCACTCTGCAGGAAGTCAAGAATGCTCGGCAGTGGACAAAAGACAGCGGCCTGCAAGCCGAGAATCCAGACGGCACTTATGAGTTCGTAGCAGAGGACCCGTGGTCGACAGGCCCAGTAAGTGACACGCAAGTCCGCAGTCAGATTGATTCCGCAATAGAGGCTTCTGATCAAGCTCCTCCTGCATCTCCACGCCAAGCGCTGGATCAGATGGAAGGTCGAGCCAGGGTCGAAATGGCAGATGCCTGGGATCCAGCTTTACCTGAAATCGATACAGCTAAGAGAGCGCTTGATCGCGTAGAGCCTGCAGACTTGCCAGACATCGCGGCTGAAGTCGCTGATGGCACTCCGTTGACCGAATCGTTGGGTCGACGGCTGGATGCAGCGGAAGCTGTCCCTGAAGAAATTGAACTAGGGCAGCCAGTCAACTTCCCGCCTGATGTCGCCATGGCGATGTTTATGGCGTATGACCTGCCAACGCTCAGGGCAATGGCAGCTAACAACCCTGGCGTTGCTCAGTTGCTGCGAGCAAATAATTTGCAGGCATCAACGGCTGCTCGTACAGAGCTGACTGACGCATTAACAGCAGCGCAGAAGAAAGGTCAGGCAATCTCTGCTCCGCAGAGGGTCCCGGAGACAGCGGTCGATCCAGCGCAGGCTGATGCTTTGAAGGGTCAAATCTTGAGGACTGCTGCTGATAGCGGTCAGGTGCGTCCATCTACAACTCAGGCTCCTGAGATTCCACAGCCACCAGCGAAAGACCCTTCTGACATGACTGCTGTTGAGCAGTTGCTGGAAGAGGACAGGCTCCAAGGCGAGTGGACTCGAATTGATAACGCCAAGGCTCAACAGGCCACAAGGGAAGCGCGTGAGGCTGATGGCTATTACCAGAAGTCAGAAGCTGAGCAAGCAGATGCTGGCAAATACGACGGCTGGGATGAGGCAGATCCAATGGCTAACGCCCCCACCGTGGCGCGTGCGATTAACGAGGCAAAGATTGAAGCCGATGCTCAGATCTTGATGAGGTACGTGCCTGAGGTCACTGATTTAACGCAGGCGGTGAACATCATCAGGCGGAAGGGCCGTGTGCTGAATACAGACAAGATTTCGTCGCTGAACGATTCGTTCGACAAGGTTCAGAACGACATGGTGATGGGTCGGTCCACACCTGAAGTGAAGGCATACCAAAAGGCGTATCGGGACTTCTATGGATTAGATGCACCAGAAGGTGATGGCTTATCACCAATGCAACGGTCAGTAGAGGCGGCAGTCGCTCGCGGCCAGGCAACACCACCAGCGCCAGCGCCAACTCAGCAGTTCACTCTTCCGGCTGATGTCGCCAAGTCGAAGCCACGGTTTGGCATGGCGAAGCTCACGTTTGCCAGCGATCTGGATCGTGCCGCCTACATCATCAGAAATAAGGCCAAGGCGTCGAAGGGCGAAGCTCGAATCGTCAAGGCTCTGGAGGAGCAGGGCTACGACATTGCAGAGATCAGGGCTCGTGGCGATGAAGTCAAGGCCTTGATTCAGGACGTGATCGAGGAGCAGACCGGCAGTCGCCGTGCTCCCCAGTCAGCGATGGAGTTGGAGATCCCCGATACAGATGGTCCGGGCATCCGCGATGACTCAATGATGAGCGTTGGCGGTCCTGAGCTGCCTCCGATCGGTGAGGCCGAGCGACTCAGGATGACAGCTGCGCTCGAGCAAATGGCGACTCAGCGTGTTTCCAACCTTGAGGAAAGTCTCAAGGATGTAGCTCGACAATTGTTTGGCGAAGATCTGCCTGTCTTCAAGCTACGGCGCGACCCAGAGACAGCTCTCGTCACCAAAGCATGGGGCGGTGACGGAAAGAGAACCTCTGAAATCGGCGGTCGCTTTTTCCCGCTGCAGGATGTGGTTCAGATCAACAACCTTGCCAATACTCCTTTGACTGGGATCAATGGCTTGAGAGAGATCATGGCTCATGAAAGCTGGCACAGAATTCAGGCTGGATACTTAACACCAAAAGAATCCAAGGTCTTGTCGAATGTGTTTGGCAAGCAGGATCTCGAGTTTTTTGGAATGCCTTTCAAAAACGATTGGGGAGTGCAGCCAATTGAGATTCAAGCGCTTGCGTTCCAAAGGTATTTCACGATGAAGGAGCAGGGCCTATCAAGAGTTGACTTGCTGCGCGACGGAATCACTGAAGCGCTTGATAAGCGATACCCTCGCAAGGGGGGTCGAAGTTGGCGCGGGAAGCTAACCGTTGATGCGCTTGCTGTGCTGGCAGAAGGCTGGGAACGCATTATCGCTTTCTACAACCGTTCAATGAACTTTATTGAAGGCAATGGTTTCCGAAATGTTTATGACCTCTTTGAAGACGCCTATCAAGGCAGGCTGACGGCTGAACGAAAGATGGAAAGCTTCCTGCAAGTGATAAGAGAGGTTGAGCGTTTAGACGGAGACGAATTTGATGAATTTATGGCCAACAACCCAGACTTCGAGGAAAGGGTTACGCGAGCATCAATTCGTCAGGACTATTGGGATTTGTGGAAAGGTAAAGCCAACAGATCCATTACAAAAATCGACAGCGACATCGCTGCACTCAAACAACAAGCAATCGCTGGAGGCTGCTGATCATGGCTATTAACTGCGACAACATCTTCAATCAAATCAACGACCTGCGTGCCCGTCGTGATGCGCTGGCTGATGCAACAGAAAGTCTGGACAGCGTCAATCCTTCTGACTTCGACCCGCCTTCTCAGCAGGACATTATTCGTCGAGCGATTGGCGCAGATGCGGACATTGCTGCAGGAGCAGCAGAAGACGTTGCGATGAAGCGCAGGTCAGATCGCTTGAAAGGTCGGTTCAACAACGCCGAGGCCCTGGTCAATCGGATCGGCGACGAGCAGGCGACTACTTATCTCACCCTGTTGAAAGGCATGGATGAGACCTGGCGTCAGATGAGTCCTGAGGACTATTCCAGGCAGGTCGCGACTTACACCCGAGCAGAACTAGTCGAAGCATTGAACGATGCTGCTGACACTGCAGGACTGGATCTAAACGATGGATTGATCAATGCAGTGCAGGCCAACCTGGCACCGTTCCTGCCGATCCTGCGCAATCAGGCAAGCCTCAAGACGTTTGCTGAGATTGGCCGATCGACACTGCTCGCAAGAATCGATGAACTGACGGGCCTTTTAGAGAGCGGCAACTATCAGGCTGGAGAACTTGCAAGGTCAAAGACAGCAGTTACCAACGCCTACCTGGGGGCTGTGACTGCACAGCGTGGACGAAACATTGCTCGCAGTCAGGCAGGTCGTTTGCTCCGGAACGAGCGTGACCTAGTTAGCCCAATGGACCTGAAGCCGCTTGACCCAAGAATCGAGACGGCCAAGCCTGGCACTAAAGGAGCGGATTCAAAGCCCGAAACTGTTGAAGTTGATCCTGTCGTCTTAGAGCGGATTGAGAAGACACAGCGCGACATTGAAGAGATGATTGGCAAGAACGTCAGCGCAACAGCTGGGGAGCTTGCGACAGAGGGATCTGTACTCAGGCGCGTTGTCGAGGCTGCCAATGAAGGCAAGGCCGGAGTCCCTGAACTAGAGCAAATTAAAAAGCAGATTCTTGCCGATGGTGAATTTGCTGACGACAGCCTGAGTGAAGGATTTGATTACGAACGCTACGTAAGGTCGGGGTACAAAGACTCAATACTTGGTGCGGTTAAATCAATTGTTCAAAATAACTACAGCAGTCAAAAGATGGTCTTTGTGGGAGAAGGCTTGACTGCAATACCAAGCAATGCCGCTCGTATTTATGTCGGCAACCGTCGCAGCCTTGTTGGCACATCTCGAACGCGGAGAGCTTATCTAGCGCTTACGCAAGGCGCTGCTGCTGCTGTAAGGGCGAACTTGATTGCAGAGTCTGTTATTAAACAGCCGATGTGGAAGACATTTACGCAGGATATGTTTAAGGATTATTTGCCATTCGCTGGCAACGCTGACAGGTTTAATAACGTCAAAGGGCAGCTTTCGATTGAACAAGAGTATGCAGTTGCTGCGTATGTAAAAAGCTTGCCTTGGCCTTGGCAGCCTCAAAAAGGAGTACGCAAGGCACTAAACCCTCTTAACTGGCGAAACAAAATTGCATGGGGTTCCAAGGCTTATGCAAATTATTGGGTTGAAAAATTAGGAGGACCGAGGCTGCCTGTTTTGTCAGGGTTGAAAGTAAACAGCGTGATTGATAACCGTGCTGGATTGCGCACTTACATGACCGACAGGGCAAACGAACTTCAGCTTGAGTATTTCGCAACTAATCCAGAAGGCACGCCAAAAGGTGCTCAGGACTACGTGATGGAAATCATTGATGAAGAGCTTTATCGCGCAAGGCCGACAGATAAAGACGTTGAGTCTTTTAGGCAGCAATTCAATGTGGGGCCTGAAATTTCTGCTGATCAAATCAAGGCAACCATTACTTATAACAGGGTTGGCCAGCCAATTCTGGATACAGATGCAAGGGCTGATTCATTCCAGAAATCCAAGGATTTCCGAATGCAGGGAGATCGTGCTCAAGAAATTCCAATCCTCAAGCAGGTGTATAACGGCTTAGAGGGTCTAAGGCAAACAGAGTTAGGCGATTCTCAGATTCCATTCCTTAAATCATGGGCTGAACAAACTGCTTGGGATTTTGCGACAGGCGGAGTCACAACAATCAAAACCTTTGCCGAGATTGCTCAAATCAAGATGAAGGGCGGTGAGATTACGCCAGAGCTGGCTGGCAAATTTGCAGGCGCGGCCACGATGAATGCAGTTTTGCTCACTCTCTTTCTTGGCATGGAGTCAATGGGTGACGACGCTCCAATCCAGTTGGTAGGCCAACCACCATTTGGAGACACGCAAACAGAGGAAGCATTACGTGCGCAGGGCAAAATGCCCAATTCAATTTTCATCAAAGACGCACCGCAGGCTTTGCGCAATTTGCCGTTTGGCAATATGCCTTACGTCAAGACGTTAATGATTTACAAGGACCTTAAAACAGCCGTAGATAAAGGCCTGGTTAGTGACGCTGACTTTGTCGAGAAGGGCTCAATGCTTTTGACAGTGTTGGCTGGTCTTGCGATGAGAGCGCCCGGCCTGTATTCACTTCAGTGGTGGCTTCGTCGTTTAGGTGGTGGACAGTTTATGGAAGATTTTTTCAATGAATTTATTCCACGCAGCATCGTGGGCAACTTACCAACTGCTGGTTTGACTAGGTCGATCGGGCAGCTGGATTCTGCAGGCAAAGGCACTGACTGGGATTCAGTAATCAATAACTCTCGATTGATGGAAGCTGAAAGCGACATCATCGACAAACTGCCAAGCGACCATCCACTCAAGTCGCTGCCTGCTCAGGTTCAAAGGTTTTTGGCAAATGGCGGCACGCCTGAGCTGTTCCGAGTGGCTGGTGGTCGTGATCGGAAATTCACCTACCTCGGTCGCAAATGGAATGGATTCCCATTCCTTCCTGCAAACAGGGTTTACGAATGGCCCGATGGCGAGCCTGCGCTGCAGTTTGGGGAAGGCGATTACGGCGTCGAGTCTGAGCTGGATCGGCTTGGCAAATACAACGCCCCCGAGGTGTTTAGCAGTCACATGCTGAGTGGTGTGCCTGTAACGCCGACAGCTATCAACGAATTGGAGCTGCTTTCTGGCAGTTCAATTGGCGGCAACTTCACTGGTGAAGCCAGGTTTGGTGGCGGCAAGACCATTAGGACAACTGCTAATGGCCGAGATGTCATTTCAGAACAGCCAGGGGTCGTGTTTACGAAGTCGATCAGGGAAGCGATCAAAGGCAACACCTGGAGGGAAGCGCTGAACGCATGGTTCACCAGTGATCAGTACAGGGCTTTCAACGAAAATCCTGCGACCAGCAACCTCGGTTCTATGAATGATGACGAGCGAAACGCAAAGCCAGGTTCGATCGGCGTCGACATCATCAATCGGTATTTCACTGATCTGCTGGAAGACCGATTTATCGAGGCTGGGGCCAACTCTCCTGAAAGCTACCCAGGTGCTGTTCAGTACCTCAATGATCGTCGGATCGTTATTCCAACGCCTCAACAGATGAACGATGAGAGTCGTATGTTGCGCGATTTGCGTGTGACAGGGCAGTCACCTGCGGCACAATAGAGCTACTGCCCCGTAGTTCTCCCGGTGAATGACCTACGCAACTGACACGTTTACTGGTGACGGCTCGACGGTCGAGTTCACTCTGACCTTTGACTACATCGAGCGTGACCACGTAGAGGTGACTCGAATTGTCACGGCAACTAAGGCCAGGACAACGCTGTCTGTAATTCAGACCGGGACTCCAACAGGCGATCAATACATTTGGGAAACGGATACCAAGATCAAGGTGGGCACTGCGCCCACCTCAGCTCAAGAGCTGACGATCGTCAGGGATACACCAGAAGACGAGCAGATTGTCGAATGGGCTGATGGCTCATACATTGTCGCGACTGATCTCAATACAGCTGATCAGCAATTTCTGTATGGCATTCAGGAACTTGAAGACAAGGTCGAAGCGTTAGACGGCGGCTCTACTGGTGGTGCAGCCGTCAAGGGAGTGACCGGCACTGCGCCAATCACTGTCGACAACACTGATCCGCAGAACCCGATCATTGGGTCTGACGCAATAACTGAGATCACTGGCACATCGCCAATCTCGGTTGACCTGACAGATCCGCAAAAACCTGCAATCAGTTCGAGCGCAGTGACGACAGTCACTGGTGTATCTCCAATCTCGGTTGACCTGACGGATCCGCAACAGCCTGAGATCAGCTCAAGCGCAGTCACTGCAGTTACAGGCACGACGCCAGTCAGCATTGATAACAGCAACCCTCAGCAGCCTGATGTCAGCGTTGACGCGATTACCAAGGCTCAGGCTGAGAGCGATCCAACTAATCCGAGCTGGGATACCGACGACAAGTTGGCCAGTGCTGGTGCGATTGATCGTGTCTTTAAGCAGGTTGTTGGCGATGGTGTTGGCTTCCCTGGCAGTGGCAACAAAGCAAAGGATGGCCAGCTGCGTGTCGACAACACAGGCACAGAACCTGATCTGTATTACTGGGACGCATCTCTAGGAACTCCTGCCTGGGTAGAGATTGCTCAAACTGGACCGACTGGACCTAAAGGCGATAAAGGCGACACCGGAGACACTGGCCCTGCGCCTGGACTGCAGTCACCACCAGCAGCTGCAACCAGCGTTGCACTGAATAGTGATGGAAGTGTTGGCACTCCAACTGTCAGTGTCACAAAGGATTCAAGCGATGACCTGAAGTTCGACTTCGGGATTCCAATTGGCCAGAAAGGCGACAAAGGTGACACGGGAAGTGGCGTTACATACAAAGGATTGATTGATGCGGTAACAGCAGCTGAGCCAACCAATCCAGACAATGGTGACTTCTATGTGTCATCAGCTGCAGGCACGTCGTCGTGGGCTGGAACTGTCCTGATTGGTTCTCGGATTGTCTACAACGACAGCACAAGTTCATGGGATACCTATGACCCGGTAGCTAGTCAGACGTTGCAGCAGGTCTGTGATCTGGACAACTTCACGACGACTGATATTGCAATTGGGAACACATCTTCATCACCCAAGATTGAGCTGAAGAATGACGGTTCAGCTATTTATCAAGCCGGTATTCAAGCGGACGGTATAACGCTGAATACGGGAGGAAGTGCCAGCGCTGGTCTTTATGTCAGAGGAGCCAGCAGTGCCAACGTGGCCACGATATTGGGCGATGGATCTGCTGAATTCACTGACGATGTTGAAGTAGGTGGCAAGATTGAAGCGGATGGTGCAATCTCAACCGGTACTGTAAATATAAGCAGCGATACTACTAGGGGCATAGAGTTCAGCCCTAACGGAATTGCATATATTCAAAACATTAAAGACAGTACCGGCAACGCTTTAGAGGTTAGAGCGGGACAAATCACCAACATAGAGATGACTGCAGGCGGTGCTGCCACCTTTGCCGGCAGACTTGAAGCTGATCAAGGAAGCTTCAATGCTGATGTAGGCATTATCGGTGAAAGCGGAACTGACACTGCATTCTTTGTGCGTGATGCTGGTCAAAGTGGAAGCCCAACCACGTTCTCAGTTCAGGCCGATGGAGACATCACAACGGACGGCAAGATCACTTGCGACAAAAATATTCAAATCAATGCTGGTGGGATATTAGATATTTTTGCTGAAGATAACACTTACAACGCTATTCGTGTTTATAACGAAGATGGTACGGAGGCGCTTACTGCTACAAGCGGCGGCTCCCTCACAGCGGCGGGCGATGTTGTAGTCGGAGGACCTACCGACAATAATCATTCCTACTCTGTTCTTCGTAACTATGGCGGTTGTGATATCTATTACAAAACAACCGGTACAAGCAATGCTATCTTCTCAGGCTTTTCAGATGTAGGTAGTACTAAAAACGAGGTATTCAAAGTAGCAACAAACGGCTCCATCACTGCGGCTGGCACTGTTTTTGCAGATGGTGTTTTAAGTGAGACTTACGTTCAAGCAGGTAGATCAACCAGCACTGAGCAGGTAATTTTGTGCAGTGGTGGAAATAACTTTAGTGGCAGAACAAGTGGAACTGTCACTTCATATATTACTAAGGATGGGGTTGGTTACTTTAAGTCCGATGTGACCACGGACGGCGACCTCGCAGTGGATGGTCAGGCTCAAGTTGGAAATGCCAATCAGGTTCTTGTTTCAGACAATGGGATCTTTTTAAAAGATACCGGCAACGCATCGGCTAGCAACTTCAACATCAAACTAGATACCAACGGCACCGTCAATGCGACGGGCACCATCAAAAGCGGCACTATAAGCACAGGCGATGGCAGTAAAGCAGGAGTAAATGTAGATTCGTCCGGTACTATTGATATACAAAGAGCCAATGGGAGTGGTGGCAAGGCTTTAAGAGTCTGGGGAGGTAATCAAGAAAAAGCATCTATAAGTTCAGCCGGCGCCATCATAGCGGAGGGCAACTTCACCACCTCAGCCTCAGTATTTGCAACAGGAGGTGTTCAATCTGGCGCTGTATCTACGGGCTCTGCTGGTCAGTCCGGGGTTAAGTTAGTGAACGATGGCAACATCGTTATTCAAAAAACTGGAACCGGTACGTGCTTTGAGGCCTACAACAGTACAACTAAAACAATCAATTTTGACGCTAGTGGCTCCGCAACCTTCGATGGTGCTGTCACAGCTACAAACACTGCTAAGGCCTGGGGCCATGTCGGCAATGCCGGTGGTTTGAATAGAGGCTACAACATAAGCACTTGCGTTAGAGATTCCCAAGGCGAATACTCCATTACCTTTAGCACTAATATTTCGAGTCAATACTATGCAATTGTTGTGACTCCACAGGGTCCAGATAGCTTTGGACTGAATGCAATTGTCACTGCTCAAAGTGTTTCAGGTTTCTCTGTAGCCATTCACAACAAGAATGACGCTATGCAAGATAAGGTCTTTTCTTTCATTGTTCATGGATAACAAAAACGTATGACTCCTATCCCCCAATCCTCTGCTAATTAACTCATGCCTAACTTCCCTTCTGATCCTTCCAACGGCGTATCAGTCGTCGAGCATTATCCGAACGGTGACCTGTTGATCTGGACATACGACAGGCCAACCAACTCCTGGAGTTCAGAGCTTTGGGAAAAAGGCGTTAGCCCTAAGGCCATTCTTGAAAGGGTCCAGGAGCTTGAGGAGGCTCTCGCTGCCAAGCAGTCGGCTTAACTATGAATCCTCCCGGCGACGGCTTTCCCACTGATCCTGAGATCGGTGAATTGCATGAGGTGGATAACGTCGTCTGGACATGGACAGGCGACCGCTGGATTGTGTGGGGTGGTATCAATGTCTCGCCTGGCGTCATCCAGGAATATGTCGACGAGCAGGTGGCGAACCTGCAGCACGACATCGAGCGTGATTACGTGACAACCAGCACTGCAAACAAGACCTATCTGAAAGACGGCAGCACCACAAACGAGTTGATGATCAACCGCACAGCCGGTGGATCAGCGGACTCGATGAAGGTCACTGCCATCACGGGTGGGGCCACGGTCTGGAGGCTCGACTGCAAGGAAGGGAAGGACGGCCCTGTCGTCTACAAGACAGAAGGCAACAGCTATCACAGGTTTCAAGGCCGAGTGCAGTTTGACCGCAACGGTCAGGAGAAAGAAGGCCTGGTCATTGAGGGCCGCATTCAAGACAAGAGCATCGGCAAATTGCTGCAGGTGTATCACAACAGCGGTGAAGTTCCTGATGCTGTGAACTACCGCGGCAAGATGGACAGTAGCAGCAACATTGTCACCAAAGGCTATGTCGATTCGTTGTTGACCAACAGGATCGCTGAGCTGGAAGCACGGATCAGGAAGCTCGAGGAAGGGGGATGAAAAGACCCG
>Ga0098042_1001022_pt1 | contig 10683 bp, 10 predicted proteins | sample 9_EtaG_FD_75066 | JGI IMG/M metagenome (GOLD analysis project Ga0098042, IMG submission 75066) | Marine viral communities from the Subarctic Pacific Ocean - 9_ETSP_OMZ_AT15188 metaG | ecosystem: Environmental > Aquatic > Marine > Oceanic | place: Pacific Ocean | collected 2015-01-10
ATCCATTCTGTTTCATCCATTAACATCCAAGTATGTAACTCTCTGTTAAATGTTTTAGCGTCATTAATTAAAAAAGGTGAACTGTAAGATAAACCATCTGCACCAATAGTTAAGTATGGTTCATAATCAGCATCTGTAATTATAGGTTTTACTTTTTCAAACACATCTTTGTAAACGTGTAAGTTATTACTGAATTGATAGTATTTACCTACACCAAATCCACACATCTGCGCAACGTATTCTTGTAAGTAAGACATATGAACAGCGTTAGCACCATATGCTCCCCATACTAAATCATTACTACGATTTACTACGGTCATATCTAAACTTTTTAGTTCTGAGTGAAAAACTTTTCTGGCACTAAAATAGATTTGTGTATTACAGGGATAATCTTTACCATCATTAGTCACTACTAAATCAGTAACAGGATCCCACATACTTAACACACACCTTCTATCGTTGTTATATGTTTTTAATCTATGAATAATTATTTCTAATTGATCAAACCAATGTTTTTTCCAACGGAAACCATACGCACCATGAAACGTAATACCATCATCACTATAAGTATTTATACGACCATTGTATTCCGATATCCATTGCACATCATTTCTACCATCTAACATCCATAAAGATTCTAACATATGGAAAAATGGGTTGGCATCTCGTTCAGGATAAAATAAAACACGTTCTCTTGGATGAGTGTATTCTGTACAAACTGGATACGGAAACTCTAAAGCATCTCCATTTCTAGTTTCAACAGTTACACCACAACTGTCAATTGCTTGCAATCCATTATGTAGTGCCTCACTTACTCCCCTTGCATATATATGTAACATAATTGACTCCTTTCTATGGTTTATAAGTTAAAATAAGGTAGTTTGCCCCCTAATAACACTTTGAGTGCCTCGAGTGGCGTTTATATGGCTTTTTATACCAAAAAACCCTAAATTTTTATTACATTTAGCAATAATTTCATCATTTAGCTGTCCTATGGGGCAACTTTGCAATACATTGGTCCCTGTAATTAAATTTATGTATTGGTCAGCTATAGTTTTCATATCAAATTTTTCTACTAACATTTCCCAATTATTGTTTTGTATCTTACTTAAAGTAGTTGGACTGTTTAGTGCATGATCTATTCGTGTTGCATATATACTAGAATCTTCTTTTGGTAAGATTGGTATGTAATTTATATTCGGTTTAAAATATACGCTGTTAGACATACCTAATTCTGTAGCCATAGGAACAGCACCCATGATCATAGCTTCAATAGTTGTTCTATTAAAATGCGCTCCATGCTTTGCATACTTTACTGACCAGCTTGAATCTATTTGTAATTTAGTGTGTTGAAGTCTTTCTATAACTTTATCGTGTGGTACAACTCCAATATAATTCATTCCAGCATTTAGAGCGTTGTCCCATATACGTGTACCATTTTCAAAATACTTTGGCTTGCATTTATCTTTGCTTGTCATGTATCTATATTCTATTCCTGCACCACCCACTACTTTAGGTTCTGTGTTTTTCATTCTTGGTATAGCTTTTATAAGTTCGTCTACCCTTTTCCAACCTTTAAATACTTGTACTGCCATAAACCCCGATCTGTTTCCTGTATTAGGTTCACCTATAGTAGAAAGATCAAAAGGGTTAAATATCATAGTTCTTGGTATTGGTATATTTTTTGCTGAATGAAAAGCTGCTTCGTGTACACAAGCAAGAGCATGAATTTTGTCTTGTAAGTATGCTAGGTGTGGATACAAGTCTGGTAAATTACCATCATGTATAATAGCAATGTTTTTTGTGTTGTTATCATATAGTTCAACCCATTCACTTACATTAGTGTTTTGTTTATTCAATGTAGGTATTGGTATCTGCCATATAACTGCATCATACGTGCTACTTTTATCTATGAATTTTTGTCTTTGGTAATCGTTTAAATAGTTTACTTTAGGTAATCCATACCAACCTTTAAATTGGTGATGTTGATATCCTGTGCCTCCTTCCAATACACTATACTGATCTATGTCTTTTGGTACAGGCGAAGGTCTTACAATATTACTACTAGGTGATAACTTTACTATATCTACTTGTACGCCTAATTGTTTAAGACCTTTAACTAAATACTCTGTATGGTTTATAATACCACCGTAGTCTTGTATATCAAATAAAGTTATAAGTATTTTCACTGCACACCTCCAATAGGAATATGTTTTAAGCCATCTAAATAAGGATTGTATCTACTTCTGGGTGTACCTTCTTTATTAAGTATTCTTTGGTATTTATCAAATTCACATAAGCTGTGTTCTATAGTACGCATATCAACATCTTTTACAGGTACGTGAGGTTTTAAGTAAGTGTGTTTCTTACTTAATAAGTCTTTCATTTCTTCGTTTGCCTTTTCCTGTTTAATGCTTTTCGTAAGTTCGCGCCCAAATATTCTGTTGAGTCCTCTTTTGGCTCCTGGTCCTGCGTTTGCCCAACTAAAACGGTCTTTTGCCTTGTCCAATACAGGCGTGTAATTGAGGTCGGTAATGACTTCGTAAGACATAAACCCTCCGCCTCCCCATCCCAAGTAGTTACCCATCGCCATGTGTAATTTTTGCAACGACTGTGTCTCTTCGGCCACCTTCGCCAACGCTTCTTGTTCTTCCCAGATGGGCGTGAGGAACGAATCAACTACTACCTCCGATTTTGGTTTTTTAATTCCTTGATTAGTAATTATGTATGCTCCAGTAAAAGTTCGCAACTTATTCTTCAACCTATCTTCTATAACTTCTTTAGTATAAGTAGGATTAAACTTATCCACCCAACCATGTTGATTAGCAAATTCTGTAGTACCTACCATTCTAAATAAACAACAGTTGAATATTATTTGACCATGCGGTTTGTTATGATTTGGGTTTGTCCAATTATCGCGCATCCATATAGTTACACGATCGTTTTCCCTAAATGGGTTTGTAAATTTGTATTGATTAAATATAGGATCTTCTGTCCAAGGAGGATTAAGTTTTCTTACCCTATGTAAATAAATTTCATGTCGGTCGTTTATCCAATTAAAAAAGTTTTCTATCATTGTTTCACCACTTTAATTATTTTGTTTGCTATCGCTATACGCACATCTCTCATACCTCCTGGAGGAATAAGTTCTTTGTCATGACGTAATGTATGTAAAGCATCTGCTACTGTATACACCTTGTTTTTTATTCTTGCTTCAAAACAATCACGCAATACAGCAGAAAGGTTTTTGTACCGAGTACTACCTTTTCTAACATTTGGTTCAGGTAACAAAGAAACAACTTTATCAGTTAAATCTATTTGTATTTCACCAGAAAGTATTGGGTGTGGTGGTACATTATAAAATTGAGCATGGGCAACAACATACTCATGTAGTTGAAGTATAGGACTAATGTTTTTTGATAACTCGTTTGTTATGTTAAAAGTTTTGCAAACTCTTCGTAACCCATCAGGTGAAAAGTTTTCCATAAGTTGTGTAGGTGCGTCACCATTATACACTACACTTCCAGGAACTATTACATCGCAGTCCTTCATATCTTTCATTGCTTTAAACTTGTAAATTTTTTCTTTAGTAATAACATAGTACATAATTATTCCCTATAATTAAAATGGTAGTGTTTAAATATTAATATCTAAACACTACCCTGACTACTACTAATTTGTCAGCTACGCTACTTTAGCATATTCAATAGCTTTGTCAAATGCTTTACGTTTTGAAAGCGCTCCGCTACCAAACCATGCTGAATGTAAGGAATTACCTTCAAGCATAGAACGTTTGTGGTGGTCAACTATATAAGTAACACCATTCAATGCACCCCACCAAGTTCCTTTTGCAGAAGCTAGGTTTGCTCCTGGAGAACGGTCAATTGCATCGTATACCATACTTGCAGTTTTATTAAACTCTTCATGAAGTTGTGGTAAGGCTTTCATATCTGGCGCTTTACCTCTTTCAATTAAAAGTTTTGGTTGGCATAACTCTGCAACAAAGTTTTGCACTTCATTATGTTTTGCTTTTTTAGAAGCTAAAAAGTCTGCTTGCTCTTTAAAGTGTTCAGCGTTTTGCATACTCAACCCAAGTGCTTGTTCAGCTGCAGACTTAACTTCTTCATCAAACATTTGTAAATGCAATACTCTAAACTTCTGCCCACCACCAGCGAGCGACATAGTAAGTGTATTATTACACACCACTCTTATAGGGGTAAACATAATAGTCATTGCCTTGCCAACTTGATGACTGTTATTTAATAGTAAGTAAGAACTAATATCATCTTTAGTACCACCTACTCCAAAACTGTGGTTTAGTTTTGCAAGACACCATATATCTTTGCCTTGTTTTAAACTCCCAGCAGTTTCCATTTGCATTTTACCAGCGTCAGTAAACTTTTTAAAGAACGACATTACCTCTTTGTTTTGAAAAGGTACATAGTTTTCTCCACAGTTAGAAAGCACTTTGTTATCGTTGTCTCTAACTAAAAAGTAACTATCGTCGCATCTTAAAAAACTAGCCTCGCCAGTTGGGTCGTTGATATTCCAACAGTTTGGTTTATCAACAGTAAATGCTGGACGTTTACTTACTGTCCAATCTATACCAGCTGCGACTAACATTTCATCAGGTGTCATGTTAGAATGAACTGGTTTGCCTAGACCATGCCAAGGAACTTCCCCAGCATAAGCCATCGTTTCTACTAAATGTGCCATAATTATCTCCTTTCTAAAAATTAATGTATTGGCATTGTTACTTCATGTAGTGAATCATACATTTCAAAACTAATATCCAACCACGCTTCTACAGGATCACCCTCTTCTTCCAATGGTGGCATAAATATTTGTACTCTCCATTCTACATCATTGTGCGGCATCGATAACCCGATAGGATATTTATAACTATCTGGTAGCACTTCTATTTTTTCCACGTCTAGTTGCCTATTACGGTTTTTGTTTATTGCGTCATCAGCCGCCATAAGTAACATAGACTTGGTAAAATACTTTATGGTTTTTTCTTTTTGCATAGTAACCTTCCTTTCTTGTTGTTTTGCTATACACTATTACAATAGCAACAACTTTTTATTTTGAGTATAACTTTATTATCCTATTTGTTCAGGCATTAATCGGATAGCCCCTACTGTGCATAGGGTGTATCAGGTGTAAATTTTTTTGCGCTCTTGTTAAACCAACATAAAATACTCTGGCTTCATCTTCTTCATGGGTATGTATCTTACGCCACATAGAATAAGGTCTTCGCATTGTGTCTGTAAGTAACATAACATTTTCTGCTTGAGCTCCTTTAGCAGAGTGTATTGTAGATATTCTTATTCTAGGACTAGAAGTTAAAGATTCACCTTTTCGTAAACAAGCCTTTATATATGTTCTATCTTTATTACTTATCTTTGTAAGTGCAGTTTCCCAACTTTCATCAGTTAATAAACCATGATCATTTTTTAATTCATCTAAAGAATAATATGTTCCTGTTTCCATATTAGATAAAGATTTAGATCCATATGCTATTTGTTGGTTTACCATCATTTGTTTATAAATAACTTCTATTTGCATTTTTGTAAGACGTTCACCAGCACGCAAAGATTCCCACCAACGCACTGCATCTAATACTTTACTATCTATACTTTTTGAACCATTATAAATGTATAAATGACCACGTCGCCTTACTTCTTCTTCTATTTGTTGTGCGCCTCTGGTTGTTCTACTTAAAAGGAGCCATTCACCATCGGCCATATTAACACCTTCCGAGTGACGATGCCAAAAGACTTCTCCGTTTTCTTTTTTGGGGAAGAAGGTTTTTTTCCTCCTTCCTACGATGCGTTGGATAATTTTATTAGAAAGTGCATGATGAGTGGCGGGGATTCGGTAGGATTGATCGAGGAGAGTTACTTCCTCACCTTCCAAATTTACAAAATGATCTACGTCTGCTCCAGCATAACGGAAGATGGCTTGGTCATCATCGCCAGCGAGGTAGCAGGTCTTACTATTGGCTTGTAATAGATCTACCATTTTCCATTGTATGGGACTTAAATCTTGTGCTTCATCTATAAATACCACTTCTAGTTTTGGTGCTAAACTACGTTCAACAAAAGACTCTAACATATCTGTATAATCAAATAATCCATAAGTATTCTTCCAATGTTTTAATCCTCTATCAACATAGTCTACACGTGACCAATCTGTTTTAAGTGGTACAATGCTTTCCTTATAAACTTTTTGTAAAGGTTGTTGAAGTATACGAGATATATTTATTATTTCTAAAAACTTATCACCATAGCCAAAGTCTTTGTATGGTCCTTGATCAGAGTTTTCATTATAGAATCTACCTATACGTAACCAATCTGCTATTTCCTGATATTTATCTCCAGACATAACTTGGCTATGAGAAAAACCACCTTGCATAAAGGCTAAACTATGTAGAGTACGGAAGTATGGTAAATCTTTTTTAAGTAAATTGAACTTGAAACAAGCACGATCTATAGCTTCATTCGCTGCTCTACGAGTAAATGCAAAGTAACCTATTCTATCAGGAGAAACTCCAGAGTTTAAATATTTTTCTACAAGGTTTAGTAAAGTGGTAGTCTTACCTGTTCCTGGAGGTCCTAGTATGATACGCATTAAATTATCTCTTTATCTGCTGGTAGTTTTGGTAAAGATATTTCTTCATCATCAGTTTTAAAATAACTTTGTGCCAAAGACCAAACATGAATACCTTTCCCTTTTATTCTCCAAAACTTTTTACTTGCCTTCAAATCTTGTAAACGCAAAGTAATTTTATTGGAAGTATAATGGTTAAAGTCGTTTACAGATAGATGTTTTTTTAAATCTTTAACTTGGAAAAATACTCTATCATCATCCCATACTGCAACACCTTGTAAGATATCTTCTTTAGTTTCTCCTCTTGCGCGCTCACAGGCAAAGGCATGAAGTAAGTCTTCAAACTCTCCTTTTATAGTAGCGTCTGGTGGCACTTCTACAATCGTTAAACCATCTAACAAAGTTTGTATTCTAGTTTGCCAAGCACGTTGATTTACTGCTACAGGAAATTTATTTATTTGACTTACACATTCTCTTTGAAACTGTGCTTGTCCTGTTAGTGCATGAGTAGAAAGTTCTACACGTTCACCATCTACATTTAATATCCATATAGGTGGGTCACCATTTATTTTAGTTAAACTACTCATATCATTACCTACACCAGTTGGTCCTACACCATACTTCCGTAACCTACAAACTTGTTTATCACAAAAAGGTTTTATGGGTTGATCTTCGCACTTATAAAAATATTCTTTCTTTTTTAATTGTCTTATTACTACACCTACTTCGCTATGGCTGAGTGGTGGTTTTAAATAATCCATGTTATATTTTTGTATAAGTGTTTCCCAATTTTGATCATCAAATAACCTAGCGTATACGCCTAAATTAAAGAGAGCATTGTTCCTTGTACCTTCACCAAAACCTCTTGTACATAGATGCTGTAAACAAGGTGGTCCTTCCTCTAAAACTTGGTCTTCTGTTTTAAACATCGCATTGATATTTAATTTTTCAAACTCTTTTGGAGTGATAACAAACTGTTTAGCATACGCAATAAAACTATCAACTTGTAAGGCTTTGCCTTCATCATCAAATGCGTATCGTGTAGTACGTGAACCAGCATGATAAGGCATATTTAAAAAGTTACCTGTATCACCTCTATCTAAAAGTATTTTAGTTTGTTTAGGAAATATCTCACTTCCAGCAAAACCCATTGCCGCTGACAGTTCTGTCATTTTACGTTGCATAACTATAGCGTCAACAGGTTCACTTAAAAATATCCAAACATGAGATCCACCACTTTTTGTCCTACCAACAACAGCAGGAATTTTAGTTTGTCGTAAAGTTTTAACAAGTTCAACATGGTTAATATCATATTGATCTATATCTATAGCACCCCACTGACAAGTATTATCGCTACGTATAGGGATAATACCTAAACCAGATCCACCCTTTATATGTTCAACCCACATATCAAGAGTGGTTGGTTCACGTATAACCTTTGCTATACCTTGCTTTTTACCATCAGTAGTTCTACTACTTTGCACGACATAAGTACCATGAGCAATATCGCTTCCCTTAAATAAAGAGAAAAACTCTTCCGCTATTTGCATTGTTAAAAAGGTACATCGTCAGAGGCTATATTATTTTTAGGTAAAGGTTTAGGTTCTTCTTTTTGTTCTGTCTTAACTTCTACCTCACCCTGTTTAACTGACATTGCAAAACCTGTTGCTTCATCAAATATACTATTATCTTCTGGCTTACTTAAATCCAATGTTCTTTTCCAAGTTATTTCCCAACCCATCCAAGAACCTTTTGCATTAGATTCTGGTATACTTGTGAGAGTATACACTTGTGAAAACATTGGTAAGAAATATTGCTTACCGTCTTTTGATGTACCTCTAAATGTTTGTGTATTAGACAACCATTTTCTAGATTTTTTAAGTTGTGAACTAGACATTGGTATAAGAGCTTTTTGTGCTCCTAATTCTGGGTCTATATAAATACAAAAAAAGTGTGCAGTATTTTCTAGGTAATTACCAGATTCAGCAAGCACATCTTTACCCTGATCATTTTTCTGTGTTGTATTTATAATGTTATCTCCTGGAAGAAAGGCTTGTACATAACCACCACCATCTTCTCTTGGAACCCATTCAACATATCTACGGTAATAGTAACAAGGTACAACTTCTATACCATCGTCACCATTGTATACTTTGTTTAATACATTGTTATAAATCATACCTTCAGTTGCACCATCAACATATGCACCCTCTGATTTTTTTACTTGTTTACTTGTTGATTGTAATATTCTAACAAAAGGAATAGCAAGGTCATCGGTACTTACTTCTTCAAACCCTACGTTTGCCATTTGTTGGAACTTATCTGCAGACTCTTTTGAAAGAGCCGTAGTTTTCATCTTCGTTACTTCATTTGCCATATTGTCCTCCTATTTAGTTGGCTTTGTTATTTTGGTTTTTTCACCAATGAAAATACCAAATAAATCTGCAGGGAACTTAACCCCTTTTTCAATTTGTTCTCTACAGAAACTTTTTAGCGTATTATGGTGTACAGATTTTTTAACACCACACGCATATCCTTTACTGGATAATTCACCCACTAACTCTTCAGCTTTGGATTCATCACCCCTACCAAAATTAGCTACGATTTGGTTTTTAATTATGTCATCAAACCTATTAGCTTTCAACCAAGCATACGCTTCATCTTCATTCTTTTTACTTATGTGCGCTTCTATGTTTGTTTCTCTTTTTATTTTAAAACCATTTTCAAGTTCATAGCCTTTCATATTATATTCTTGCATTACAGAAGGTAACTCTTCTTCTTGTATACTACGCAAGGTAATTTTTAATTCATCAACTTCAGCTAACTTATCTTTTATTTGTTGTTCTAAATCTATTTGTTGTTCTGCTAACTCTGTAATACGTTGCATACCATCTTGGTCTACTTCGTGTACCATAGTCGCTGCTTTTTCAAATGTATTTTCCGACACTATACTCTCCTATTAATTGTTCAATATATTTTTGTTCTTGCCTATCCCACTTTAGCGCTTTAAACTTCCACTTTAATGGCTTTAGCTTATTATTTTCATGGTAATCATTAGGATGCCAAAAGTAAGAACTTGTATTAGCCACATGATTAACAGTTATACTTGCAATAGCAATATAAGCTGGATCACCAGAAAATAATAAATAATCTTCAGACTTGTAATAGCGAAGTTTAGAACCTATTATTTCTTTTGTTTCAAGTAACATAGGGTCGTTATCTACGTGGTCTGCTGGTAATACTAATTGTAAATCACCATACCTAGCAGCATCACTAAGATCCCTACCCTTCATTTCTTGTACTACAAAAACAGTCATGTTATACCTTCCTTTCTATGTTATAACAATATATTTATAAATGTATATTTATAATAACTCAAATGTTATCTTAAATATATTTAGTATATTTTTTATTATAATAGTACAAAATTAAAATAACGATAAACCCTAATTTATCAGCGTTTTGAACCGCGCGATCCGCATAAGTTTATGAGATATCGGAATGTGTATAATATGAAAACTTAAAATTTGTTTTTTAACTTTTTTCGTTTTCCTACTATATAGAGAAGTTTCTATTAGTCACACAATATTTTATTAATTATACTATGCCTATGAAATACAAGTTTAAATACGAACCATACAAGCACCAAAGAGAAGCATTGAAAAAAGGCTGGAACAAAAGTTTCTTTGCATTTTTTATGGATATGGGTACAGGTAAATCTAAAGTATTAATTGACAATGCTTTTATATTATTTCAACAAGATCTTATAGATTGTTTAGTGGTCGTTGCACCAAAAGGTGTGTACAAAAACTGGGAGCGTAAAGAATTAGTGCAACACGCACCAGATGAAATTAAAAAAGAAATTACAACGTGGTCACCAAGTAAAACAAAAACTTTAGAAAAACAATTGAAACAATTACTCACACAAACTGATGACGTACTAAAAATATTTCTTATAAATGTTGAAGCACTTTCTACTACTCGTGGCTTTGCTATACTTGAAAAAGTTGTTACTACTCACAGGTGTATGTTAGCAGTTGATGAAAGTACAACTATAAAATCTAAAACTGC
>Ga0098042_1001025_pt1 | contig 10664 bp, 26 predicted proteins | sample 9_EtaG_FD_75066 | JGI IMG/M metagenome (GOLD analysis project Ga0098042, IMG submission 75066) | Marine viral communities from the Subarctic Pacific Ocean - 9_ETSP_OMZ_AT15188 metaG | ecosystem: Environmental > Aquatic > Marine > Oceanic | place: Pacific Ocean | collected 2015-01-10
ACCCAATTATCTGCATTTGATTCAAATGTGCCATTAGTTCCAAGCTCACTCCCTAATGCCTCTACATTTATACCTCCAGATGGGATTGTGTCATTTATAGCCATTAGCTTGTAGCTGTGGTCTGTTACCTCGTATACGCTTACATTATCTAATGTTGCTACTGAATCTGAATCAGAGCCAGCGTTTACCCATAAAAATACATAGCCCTCTGTGTGAGTAGCTGTAAATATTGCAGTGTTTGTCTCTGTACCTGATATTTCCTCACCATACATACTGCCACCATTACTTGAATCGGTTATACTTATATTGGGATGAACATTTACTTTTAGAGTATCGCCACTAGTTTTAGTTGCTGTATATTTAATTTGATATTGAGAGCCTTTTTTAAATGTAATTTTATTACTTAATATACTCGCATATCCACCCCCATTTTCAACGACTGCACTTAATTGACCATCAGACGCTACCATGGAATCCCAAGGTCTAGATGCACTATTTGTCCAATTATCTACATTATCAGTAAAACTGCCATTTAATATTAAATTTTTACTTCCATATTTAACCTCATCCTCTTTAATGTATAAGGCTACTGGATGCCCTAGGTCTACTGCTCCTCCGAGCTCTGCTCTTACATTTCTCTGTGCTTTATAGTTGTTTATCAATTCATGCTCCTAAAATCTATCGTGTCATCGTTCTCTTCAAACTCTAATAATTTTTCTATCTGTTGCTGTAGCATCGGCTTCTTAGCTGGTTGCTGTGGAGGTGCTTGTATATGAGTTAAGCTGTACCTCAATGCGTCACAGATATGGTCTTCAAGTGTAGTGTCTATATCCTCTGGGTTCTTATCATCTCTTATCATCTCTGGTAGCGTCCTTGTTAAATTTGGACACGCCCCATCTATAATAAAGAAATTAGGTAATACTCCCTTCTTATAGTGCATTAGCTGTGCCATGTTACTCCACCCTATTACCCTCGAGTTGTTTGCTGGTACTAGGTTTGGTACAAACTGACCTAACGCTGTTGCTATAGACTTGTCTGTGTACATGGGTGTTGCTGGGTTGTTCCAGCTCATGGGATTCTTAGCCCACATTGAGGGGTCACCTAGACTCATAAATATCTCTTCATCTCCAGTCATATTCAGTATCTCTTGTCCCCACTGTGAAGGGTGCTTCTCTGTTCCATATAGCTCCCTATAGCAGAATACTCTATTGTCTGGTGTTACCTCTATCCATATACACGCAAATGGTGCACTAAAACCCCAGTCAATACCGATGTACTTTTTATTGTACTCTTGACCATAGCCAAACTTATTAGCTACATTCTCTGGTATGACGTGCATCTTAGGGTTCCATTCAGTAAAATACTGACCAGCAAATATATCCCAGTCTCCATGCCTCCACGCACTACGCAATGGCTCTGGTAGATTCTCTAGGAAATCAACGTAATCTGGGTCATTCTCCATTAGGGTAGGGTTATTGTCTACTGTTGCTGGTATATACATTCTATACCTTGAGTTACCCTCTTTAAACGCCACCTTAGGCTTATGACCTTGTATGAAGCGTCTCTTCACCCATTGATGACCTTTACCACCTGGATTTGCTGTACAGAACACCTTAGGGTCTAGTCCCTTTACTGTGCTTCTACAACTTGATATCAATTTCAAATAGCTTTCTTCTGATGGTATCTGGGTGAGCTCCTCTATTAATATTCTTTGGTACTCATGCCCTTGATACTTTGTATAGGCACTCTCATCTTTTAAATGCCCACATCTTATTATTGCTCCAGAGGGAAACTTTATTGTTGCTGGTTTCCCAGTTACCTTTGCATGAGGGTACATCTTATGTGCTCTATCTACCCAGTCTGCAAGGTCATCAGCATTCCTTCTTATTACTAGCATTCTAGCCTCTGGATTGTCTGTAGCTCTTAACAGCCACGCCATTCCACAATCTGTCTTACCACCACCTCTTGCAAATCAATCCCCCACCAACTTAATGATGGGGGTAATTAAGCTCCACCATAAAGGCATTCATATACATCACTAACTTGTAATGCAAACGTCTGAGCACCTTCATGGGGCTTCCAAATTACTCCTTCGGTGATGGCTCTTCCTTTGGTAATACAACAAAGCCAGTAACTGAGTCTGACTCTATTGATATATCTTGTGCCTTTAGTGTCGGTATAATCTTATCTACTACGACCTTAGCACAGCTTGTTGCATCCTTATGCTCTTCCTCTGAGCCTAGTGTTGATGCTATCTGTATTACCTTGTTTAAAATATCTAATGCCTTTGGATTGCTTCTAAATTGTTCAGCTGTAGACTTACCCTTCTTAGGTCTACCATTAGGGTTAGCTGTATGACCCTTCATTAGTCTACCCTTAGCATCTCTACCATCTGCTCTTATTTCTTCTGGCTTATAGTCTGGTGCTTCTTCTGTGTAGTTTGGCATATCCATTCCTTCTTAAAATATTGTCTTATCTTATCTGCTATAGGTTCACTAGTCTCACTATAGTGGTAGTTACCCTTATAGCTTGTATTGTCCTTTGAGGGCTTTCTTGACCTTATTTGCATACTTTTTCCCATTAACCTTAGCTCCCTCTACCATTCCATTTTTAAAGCCTATTTCATACGCATTCCCACACGCATTTTCTATGATTGAACTAGTCCTTTTAAACTTTGTAAGGATGTTTATTAGTAATCTGTCGATTTTATTTTCTTTCATAATGCTTGTAAATATGCTTGTATTTATTCTTGTTTTTTCAAGGCTTACAAGTTAATAACTTATTTCTTTCTTTTTAATCTTAGCACCCATAAGTCCTGCCATACCACCCTTTCTAACTTTGTTTTGTAGCATTGTTAAAAGCTTCTTTCTTTTGTTTGCTTTACCCATCATTTTATTTATCATTAGTTTACCTCTTTGAACTCGCTATCATCTGGGATGTAGCTGTCTTTGGTTGTGGTGTCTGTACCTATGTATTCTTTTAGTGTTTCTTCATATGTAGAGAAGTCATATATGGGGTTCACTTCTGTGTCGATAGAAGGCTCCTCTTCGGTCTGGATTGGTGCTGTAAATTTCTGTACCATATTGTCAGCCATTTTGTTGCCCATATAAATAGAGAGCGTGGACAAGCCATAGCCAGTACCAACGCCCAATGCAAATAAACATACTTCTATCATACGCATAGTATAATACAAAAAAGTGATACAAATCACCTTATTAATAAGTAAGTAAATAAATTATTTTTATAAGGAGGATTAAAGTTTTTTAAAGAAAGTTCTTGCATATAATATTTAAAGTGTTTTAACTTAGTGTAGCGTTCAACAAACAAAGGAGTAGCAAAATGAAATATAAAATCGTAAGAATGTATAGAGATGACAGACCTAGTAAGATTATGTATACTGGGTTCACACTAGAACAAGCTCAAGCTCACTGCCAGAATCCAAATACAAGTGGTGATGGTTGGTTTGATGGGTATGAGGAGATAAGTGTAACCCAGACTGAACTAGAGTCAGCTCTGGAAGATGCTTTCATAGCAGAAAAAGACATTGCATCATTTTATAAAAAGAATGTTAATAAACTAAAAGGGGGTAGCAAATAATGGAACAATGTACATGCAGTTATAACAAGCTAGGTGTTCACTGTTATGAATGTGAAGACAGAAGAGAGCATGAAGAGATGGTTAAGGCTAAAGCAGATATTGGATTGAGATGGAGTGAGGTAAAGCAAGAATGGGTTAAAAAGAAAATGTGTAAAAAGAAAACGTCTAAAAAGAAACAAACAAACAAAAGGAGTAGCAAATGAGACTTAAAGACTATGCACAAGACTGGTTACTAGATGGTGGTTATGAGCTTGGTTATACTATGGAGTTCTTACCAGATATGGAAGATATGAGCTGGATAATAAAAGATAGGTTCAAGGCAGACTACTATAGAGACTGCACACTAAGAGAGTGCCACATTGAATTTATTAAACTAACAAGGGGGTCAAAAAATGACTAAAGTATTGAATGAGTTAAAAGCAACCTTAAAGATTGAAAAAGATAGTATGGATAAAGCTGATGGAATGTCTGATTGGAATAACTACCATCAATACAAGGGATGGGTTGAGGCTTTAGAATATTCTATCAGATTAATAGAAAATGAATCAATAAGGGGTAAAAATGATTAGCCCCAGAGGTTGGGTATGGCTAGGCTTGATTGTTTCAAGTCTAGTCATCTGGTACTACATAATTAAACTTATAAAATGGAGCATACTATGAAAAAAAATGTAAATGTAATGATGGACTTAGAAATAAAAAAAGCTCTTGATAAAGATGCTAAAAAGAACCATCGCAGTGTAGGTAAGCACATTAACTTTATAATAGATAATTACTTAAAAGGAGTGGCATAATGAAATACGCAATACAAATACTAAGAAAAGAACCAACAAGTGGAGTTACAGAAATCACAATGGTACCAGATGCAGATTATGATTTAGAACAAATCAAACTATACAAGTTAGCCTTTGAACATGGCTTAGAGTTTGATACTCATAATCCAGAAAGCTGTAAAGTTAATATCATACTTGTGGAAGGGGGTAAGTAATGGCTTTATCTATATACCCAGTAGTCGATAATGTAAGGCATTTAAAAAGATGTTTTGATTGTGAGGACTATGCTATGGATGTTGAGTGGTATACTATACTAGAAACTGAAGATGATGGGTTCTCTATTCCACTATGCGAGGACTGCATTGATGGGAGGTGTAATGACTGAATCGTTGTTTGACCTCATCTATATTATTGAGCATACTCTTTTATGTGTTCTCTATATAGGGCTTATCATATGTTCACTTAAGTACATCAGAGGGTAAGTTAATAGAAAAGGGGGCTTCGGCTCCCTTTTTTACATATACTCCAAAGCCTTCTCAATCGGATAGTCCTCAAAGTGTTCTGGTCTTAATATCTTTCTGTACTTTACATCAATCTGCTTAACGTGAAAAAACGCAATCTTATAAAGTCTAGGCTGTACAAAAGCAAATATATCACAATCAAAATCATTGTAGTGCTCATAGTAGTGAAAGACTTTATTGTTCTTGGTAATCCTACTACGTCTGTTAATGCTGTAGCAGTACCCAGCATCATATCCCTTGTTCTCATGGTTCTTATAGGTACTGGTCTTTACTTGCACCTTGATAAGCTTTCCATCGTGTTCCATCGCTACATCGTAGGGTCTACGATTTGGAACTATCATTGCTGAGTAGTTGTGCAAGTTCAAATAAAAGACTGTAAATAGCTCTCCTACATATCCCTTATCACTGGCTGATAGTTTTGTCACTATACAATGCCTTCTCTGCTGTTTCCTTGCTTACGCTCCAGAATGACATAACGTACTCTAGCTTCTGCGTGTAGTTCATGTCTGTAGCCTTTAAACCGACCCAACAAGCCCTTATCTCTAAGTCTCTTAGGGTAGCCTCTAATGAATCAATTATCCTATCTTTATTGGTTAGTCTGGTTTTCACTTAGTAACTCCTTATATGCTAAGGTTAGTTCCTCATACAACTCCTCTAATTCTATTGTAGTATACTTCTTAGTCTCTTTGTATCTAAAGCGTAGGTTCTCAAACGTATCCTTAGAGAATGTATCTACATACCATTTAAAATAATCGTAATTATCTTTAGAATGCTTAAAGTTACAGCCCCAGCACTGAGTATGACAATTACCATCCTTAGATATGTCCCACCTCGTGGAGTACGACCTTCTGGAGAAGACGTGCCCATTAGTGAGGTTTTCAGTGGTCTGGCATTGGACGCACTTTGCATCACGCTCTCTAATATATTTGGATGTAACATCATCCAGTCTTTTTACTACTCTCTGCCTAGCTGTTTTCTTTGCCAATATTTTATCCTTGCTTTTCTTTTGAAGTAGTTATCTGCTTTAGCCTTTAAGTATGGTCTATGAATACTATTTACATCTGCGTAAAAATCATCTGATTCCCATTGTAGTAGGACGTAAGTACCTCTGGGGTCAATTCTGGGGTTATTAAAATTATATAGTTCATGTGATGCGTGTAGTGTAAAAATCAGTGGGACGTATATGGATAACATTGTTATCATGGAGTCAAGAGGAAGGTTTGCACCAAATTATAACAAGCTCCTGTTAACAATTTGCCCTTCCTCAATTCTCCTTCTCGACTTGAAAGCATCTCTGCTTACCTATAATTCTGGTAGTGGTTTTTTATTTCTACTTCCATGTTCTCTCTTTGCACATTTCTGGCATATTTTTATTGGCTCTGGGTCACCCCAAAACACATACTCGTAAACTGGCTTACCAAGTGTGTAGGCTTTACACATCTTGCAAGTCAAAGGCTGGTTCTTTAGTCTTCTTGTTACTCTTGACATTTCTTTTTGATGGTGATTGCTTACTTACATCTGATACATACTCCTCACCTACCATATATGCTACTGCCCAGCCATTAGGTGTTGAGTTATATTTTTTTCTCCAGTATTGTATTAGCTTCCATGTTTTAGTGTTCACAGAAATCCCATAGCTCTGTAAATATTATTGGAGCTCCCTTACCTCTGGATGTTTCTATAAACGTAGCCCATAAAAAATCAAAATCCTCATCTTCTATGCCATCTACGTTTAAAATACTAATACACTGCTTCTGACTATATACTGCAACAAGGTCTCCATCAGCGTCATTTGCTACGCCTAAAATTGCTTGGTCAAAAGCATCATCCAGAAATATCGCTTCTGGATTTATCGTTGATATCGTTTGTCTGTTCATTAATCTTCTCCAACTCTTCTTTAGTTTGTTCTGCAAGTTTCGGATTATATGACAGAAGTATGTTTAATGTTTGCTCCCATAATATAGACATTTCACTAATCTTTTTCAAGAGCTGTTTATTTTGCTCCATTATCTGGGAGTGTGCTTTTTCTAGTTCTTCTCTCTGTACATACACAACTTTACCTCTCGTGGTTGTCCCTGTCCACATTAAAATGGTACAGGGTTTGACTCTTGGTTCATGTCTACCTCATTAGCAACAAGGTCTACAAGCTGTTCATTTAGTTCTTTAGGAATCCACACCATATCATACCACTTCTCGTTTCCCTCTTTGTCAGTACCTTTCTGGCTAGGTGCACCAACAAACAAACCATTAGCTCCTTCAATCAGCTTAAAGTTCTTCATTTCAAAACCCTCGTTTGTTACGATAGTCATGAAACCTTTTACCTTGCCACCATTATCTAGTTTTCTGAAGTCTTTAATTGTCATTTGATTCTCCTTTATTGTTTAGACTTACCCATTTAATTTTAGTAGGCTCTATAGCATATGTTTGCTGTTTATAGTTATCATACCTACTATCCTTAATTGTTACTGTTTTCCAATCTGGAAATGTTTCTGTGTTTACAATTGCCATGTGCGTTCTGTTTTTATTTAAAAGCATATACGCATATGGCTTTGGTGTTGCATTATCATAAGAATGTTTTGCACAAATCAATACATTTGGAAATGGATAATCGTGGATACCTGTAAAGTCCTTACTGAATTGCTTTACCTCTATTCTGTATACATCTAAGTCTTTATACATATAGATATCACCATCATCCTTATATTGTTTCCAATCTGCATGACTCTTAGCTTTTTGCAATGCATTTATCCTAACGTCAAATCCCTGGTCATAAATGTATCTAGCTACAATAAAAACAGGGTCTGAACTTTTATCAAGATGCTTTAAAAATTTCTTATGATTTTCTTGCATTAGCGATTCCATTTATTTTGACGCAGTACCATTAGCATATTAGCGTAGTTCATTATATCAAGAGCTGTGTCTTCAATCGACTCACCAACAGCTGGGGTATCTTGCAAATCATTCTTGTATAAATTAATTAATCTACTAACCTTATCGTTCATTCTTATAATAATACCTAGCTGGGCTAACTTTACATTACGAGAGTAGTCAGGTGAAGAGGAGTTAAAGCTTAAACCCAGCTGGATATTGGATGGACCATAATCATGTTGCTTACGAGTCCATAAGTCGTAAGCTCTATCAAAGTTATTCATTAAGGCATCTGTACACTCTGGATATATCTCTTCAATTTTTTTCATTATATCCATGCTGACCTCACTAGCATTACAAGTGCAATAGTTCCTACTACTAGTATTCCTATCATTATTATTAGCTCTAATTCATCTTTATATCTCATGCTACTCCTTTCATTAGCCATTAGCGTGTGCCCTGGCTTGTTCTATTGTTTGAAAATTAGTGTTGTGTAATCTGTTGTACATCTTAAGCCTTCTAGCATCCTCTCTTGGATTAGGCATCTCTTCCTCTACCTCGTTCATTATCTCATCTTCCCATGAACTATTAAACAAGTAAGTATATGGATTCTTTCTGTACTGCTTATCAGTAGCTTTTACATAACGCTTGGTGTGGTTCATAATATCATCAACTAGAGACTGGTCAAGTTTCTTAGTCCAGAACTTAAGAGCCTTATCCTTGCCAACTTTTTTGTCATATAATTTCCACCAATCAATAAAACTTTTATATATTTTATTATTATCTATATTAGTATCTATATTAATAGTATCGGAAGACCCTACACTTTTAGGCGACCCCCCCTCAACTTTTACGACATCCCCCCTACACTTTTTGGCGAGGGTTATACTTCTGTCTGTATTGTTTGTTATTTCTACTTCAATCAATCCCATACTTTTTAACTGGTTTATTGTCTTTGATACACTATTTATAGATGTGGATAATAGTCTTGCAAAGTATTTGTTAGTTGCAAAACACCCCTTATCGTTATCTAAATTAGTGATTTTAGCTAGTATAAGCTTCTGCATATAGGTGAGGTTATCATCCCTTAAAATACTGCCTGGTATTACTATATAATCGTTCATCGCTACTCCTTTAAAATAACTTTGCTTGCACTTGTGGTTTATAACTTGCATCATATCTTTTATTTTCACCTTTAGGGTAAGGCTCTATTTTATAAATTAATTTTTTCAACATTTCTTTTTTTTGTTTTTTTGAACCTATAAAATAAAAATATCTATGTTTTCTAGGTCTATCTATAAGATAAACATTGTCTTCCCCAAATTTTGCCTTTAAAAGCTCAACCTTATTCAGATGCCCTTTATCACCATCGCTTCTCCCTACCATATCTAAAACAGATGCACCATGCATATGTTCATACCCTTTAACCATATAATCTTTAAATTTAGCTGACAATCCTGTGTAAATCCAATTAGTAGCTTGATATATGTATCCATTATGATTTTGTGAAGTATCTGCATAACTTACTAAAACCTTGGGACTTGGGATAAGTTTTATTGTGCTAGAAACAAAATAGCTAAGTGCATTTTTTTCTAATGATTCATTGACACATAATCTATTTAACTCCAAAAAATTGTCTTGGTGTGTACCACTTAAGGCATTTTGTATTAATTTATGGGCAACAGGTCTTCCGTAAGTGCAAACACCTATTAAAGAGTCGTCTTCATATAAGCCAAAAGCATAAGATATTGATGGTATTCTTTTTGCATAATGTTTGTGCAACAACCACTCATATGTTTCTTTTGTATTTATAGACTCCACACTATATTTTTCTTTCATCGCTACTCCTATAGTTTAAATTTAGTCTGTAATTTTGGTTGTGTTTTTAGGTTTCCTTTATTGTCAAAGGCTTCCTGGTACTTGTAAAAGAATCTAACAGCTGCCTTCACAGACTTCTCATCAAACTCTACCTCTTTGAAAAGCTTTGTTTTTGCTGTAGGTTGTGCACCCATAAAGTTCTTTTTACAATGTACTAAAGCCAGTCTATCTATTGGTCTCTCTGGATGTCTAATATCCCATAGCATCTTATACATACTAAGCTGAATAACATAAGTATAGTCCTCTAAGCTCTTAGATGTCTTTAGGTCTATCATCCATGTCTCATCGTTCATCTCTACTACTAAGTCACATCTTCCTGCAAATGGGCATATAAGCTTACCTTGCTTGTGGTTCTTTGCGTATAGTACCTCTTCTACTGATATAACTTTAGGTAAATACTCTTGATACCACTTACAGAAACTTATTACACCTTTCTGCACCTCTGGGTCGTTCTCAATAAGTATATCCTCACCTAACAAAAGCTTCTCACAATTATCGTGTACAGCAGTTCCTACTCTAAGTGCTTCAGAGTTAGTCTCTAAATACTTATCATAGTCACCCTTTGAGTTGTTCACAATGTACTTTAGAAGGTAGTTAGGTGTAGGGCATCCATACCTAGTAACTGTAGTAACACTGGGGACGTATATACCATCCCCAATGTCATAGAACCTACCATATCGAGTTCCCTCAACGTGCTTAATCATTTGTTTTTCTTTTGTGGTATTCACTTAGAAATACATTATACTTCTTCTCATCCTTCTTGTTGTCCTTCTGATTTAAAAACCATTTAAGATAATCAAGAGGAACATCTGAGATAAACTTGCCACTATGTTTACCAAAGTCTAGTATGTATTCTGATTGTTTGTTTGTTGGAGAGACTGGCTGGGGACCTGGAGCATTAGGAGCTCCTTGTGGTTTCGGAGTAGCGTTCCCCCCAGCCTTTTTAGTATCGTATAAATCCCTTGCTATACCCCATTTAACACACGCTCGTTTAAATGAGTCGCTAACTATAGACTTTTCTCCTTCAAAG
>Ga0098042_1001029_pt1 | contig 10616 bp, 18 predicted proteins | sample 9_EtaG_FD_75066 | JGI IMG/M metagenome (GOLD analysis project Ga0098042, IMG submission 75066) | Marine viral communities from the Subarctic Pacific Ocean - 9_ETSP_OMZ_AT15188 metaG | ecosystem: Environmental > Aquatic > Marine > Oceanic | place: Pacific Ocean | collected 2015-01-10
AAATTAGCGAAACTAGCACTTTTTTCAGGATTTGAGAAAGCAGGTGAAAAAATACCTAAAATTGCTTGCTTATCTTTAGGTAATGTTTTGATTGAAAGTTTACTTTCCTTCATACTTTCTTTAGTTCTATCTTGTAAATTAGTATATCCTTGAACAAAGGCTTCTAGGTTCTCCATAAAACCCTGCATAGACATGAAATCACCTCACGCTAAGTCTTTTTGGAACCGTTCTTTGATGCGAAGCCACACTTCAGGGTCCGATTCTGCTAAAACCTCTTGAACAATCTCCATCTGCTTATGAATGACGGTATGCTCAGTCTTGTTAACAAACTCTCCTTTGAACTGCATGAGGTATTTTAGGCTCTCTCGCACCTCTCTTGCTAGTTTAGTCAATGAATCAATCACTTTCGGGTCATGGTCATCTTGAGAAAAGACACCATCTAACGCCATATCTAAACGTTGAATGTTCTTTGAGAGGATTTCGATTTCATTTACTTCCTTTTTTGCAATCAGGGAGGCCGCAGATTCCTGCACTATCGGCTTCAAGTGGTGCTTCATGTGACGTTGGACCTGCGCTTTTGTGGTCCCTAGGGCCTCAGAAATTGCTTCACTTGAAACAGTTCCTTCGGAAAGGGCCATTTCATAGTGTTTCCTCAATGGGTCCGTGCATAGAACACAACGAGGATTAGATGATAAGATGTAATCTCCCATGTGGTTTCTTTGATGTTGTGCGGTGGTTCCGCTACGCCATCCATTGTCCCTGTCGAGCATATCAGGGTTCAATTCACCACTTTCAAGCCCTGCTTCTAAGGCTTCGCGGTCTTCGTGATTACACAGCCCGCAACGCTTTCTAGTAACCATTTCAAGCCCTCAGAATATCTTCCCACTTTAAGACGACTTTTTCACCATCTCGTTCTAATGAATCAACTTCCTTCACGCTTGGGTTTCTAGTCGCTGCACCACGAACTAATTTTTCAGTTTCAGAAGCATCGAGATTAAACGTAACGGCGTTAATGTCGCCGGTTAGTCCTAATGCTTCTGCAAGTCTTTTTCCTTGAACATCGCTAAGAGTAATTCTTGCAGCATTAAAGTGGTCTGCAAGTTTATCTTTAGAAAGAATGTTCCCATCATAAAGAGCATCCATTTTGAAAGCGGCGTTGATAAATCTAGCAATACCGCTAACCGTAGTTAAAGCATTTACTTTTTTAAGGTTATTGATTTCAACTTCAATAGGAGCGTCATCAACTTCTTCTGCTGCTTCTTCTAGAATTTCTTTTAAACTTTTGGAGCCTTGAAAACCTTCGCCAAAAATAGCGGCATAAAGAGGAGGATTAGCAACACCGGGTTCTTTATTATACCACTCATTATTTGATTTCCCACCATGCTTTGCTGCATAATATGGAGTCAAAAAGTGACCATAGACTTTTCTAGTTTTTTTACCCACCGCAACGACTCTTTTTCTATCACCACGGCCAACAACTTCATAATCAGCAGGCTCAGTAAATACGATGTTACGAGGGTCTAATTCCTCATCACCTTCAATTTCATTAAGAGTAGAAATAAAGTTTTTGATTAGGTCAAGGTCTTTCTTTACCATGTATTCCTTTTCAAAAAGGTCTTCAATCGTCTTAATCAAATTGCTAGTTTTAACAGACTTGCCGTCATTTGGAGAAGTATCTCTAGTTCCAACTCCGTGGTTAGCAATCATCTCAAAAAGAGTCTTACCTTTAACGCCAATTGACCCACCGCCAACTGCCTGCATTTCTGATTTAAAATCAGAATATTTAGACTTAAACTTGTAGGAATCGTGAGTAATCACATTCCCATCTACGCGAGTTGTTGCCTTTTTAGTCCTCTTTCTCGCCATCTTCTTCATCCTCCTTTGGGGAGTATCTAACATTGATAATACCGGGCGTTGCCGTAGTTACGGCTCCCGCTGCTTTTTCTGTATCTTCATCTAACTTATTTAAAATTTGTGAGTAAATCTCACTAAGGTCGTAGTTAGAATATGATTCGTTCTCTCCATAGTCACTTTGAAGATGAACGTGCATTTTTCCTTGACGGTCACTTTTGACCAAGATTTTCAGCCAATCACTCTTAAGTTGAAAATTAGCGTGTCCTGATTTGCTAATTCTGCCCTTAACATTTCCACCATGCTTTTCAGCAATTCCTTCAAGGAATCCGCGTGGACTCTTAAGAACATTAAACCAAGACATATTTAATCACTTTTATTTAAATCTTGGAACTTTGAATCAAACCCAGAAGTAGTTCCCTTAATTTTATAAACTCCTTGCAGTTCTCCAATAAGATTGTCTAACCATTCTTTAAGACCCATATGAGCAATATGCATATCACCGAATTGAGCATGTGCGCTAATTTCGCGGTTTGCTTCTTCAAAAATATCCATTACCTTTTCAAAAGCCTCTTCGGGAACACTCTCATTTTGGTGAGGTCCTTTGGGAAGGTCGTCACCTTTGAGGATTTTTTCCCAAGACATTTAACTCATTCCAAGTATCTTCTATTAGCCTTAATGAACGACTTAACGTGATTAATAAAAGCAAGAGGTTCTCGATGCGGAGAACGTCGCATTCCAAGTTTTCCGCCTAATAATTTCAACGTTTGCATGGCGTTTCTCCTAATAAGGCCATCTGTTGTGTTTTCAACGCGTTCGACTAAATCTTGCATACGGGGAAGAATTGCCTTCATATCGGCATCCATAGCGGCTCTTCGCGCATTATCCATTTCTTCAGGAGCATATCTCCTTGCATCGGCTATTGCGTCTTCTGTGCTTATTTTTAAAATATCTTCCCAAGTCATATTAGTCACCTATGCTGTATAATGAAAAAGTTTCTCAAAAAATGGCTCGGAATTTTTACTTACCAGAAATTCTATCAATTCTATCTTTCATGTTTAGGTTTTTACCACTTGGTCCACCCAACTGTAAGAAGTCTTCTAGTCTTTCAATTAAGTCCTTCAATTCCTTATCATCAGTTCTTCTATGATTAGTGAGAATCATATCAATCCCCATAAGGAAGTCTTTCATATCTTCGCTCGGAAGTTTATCTTCTCCATAAATAAACGGTTTTTTAACAATATCTTCCCAATTCATCTTAACCAACTCTTTTTTCTCAAAAAATGGCGCGCATCAAATATCAACATAGACAATTATCTTACCATCATCGTAGTCGCCAAGTTGATAGGTGGTTGTGAATAAAAAAGCACCTCCACTAATTTTCATAGATTCGGGTCTGCTCCCATCTAAGTCAATAACAATTTCTTCTCCTGTAAAGGTTTTAACTACCTTGTCTATTTCATTATCGTAAAGGTCTATTTGCCCTTCAGGTTTAACCCTAATCGCGAATGTTTCGGAAGGCCTTCTATTATCAAATACCTTTTGCTCAACATTACTGACTTCAATATCAATGTCAAAATCATCCATACTCACTTCAAATCTTTTTTCGTAGTTATCTTCTCCTACAAGATTCAAGTCTTTTGCTATTTCTTGAGCAATTTTATACATTGATTTGTCGTCAAACTTAACATCTGCGAATCCCTTTGCTTTTACTATCTCTTTCCACATAGTAATCACTTTTTCTCAAAAAATGGCCCGGAATTTTTAGTCATCATAAAAGGCATTATGATCACTTAACGCCGCTGCATATTCTCTAATTTCATCTAAATGAAACATTAATTTAAAAAATAGGTCAGGCATATCAACGTGCAAATCATCAGTCCCGCCTGCACTTGAAACTTCGGATTGAATAACATTCAACTCATGGATAATGCGGCCAATTTTAGATTTGCTAATGTGATAGTGTATTTCATCGTATAACTCTTCACAAAGCAAGAAGATTTTTTTAGAAGCATCACTCAATCGAGATAAATCTTCTTCTTTTAGAATATCTTCCCAATTCATTATAATCACCTTAAATTTCTCAAAATTTGGCTCGGAATTTTTTTGGCACTTGCGCGAATTTTTTTAATTTAATTTATGTATTTCCAGTTTAAAATGTGTATGATTAACGCGCAACTTTTTAATGTTAAGATTTAAATGTTAATGGCGCGCGCAATTTGATTTAATGTTAACTTTTAAATGTTTAAATTGAAATGTTAAAATAACGTCGTTTGCACAGTCTTAGGACTCATGTAATCGAGTAATTCGGACTTAACGGTGTTTAATTGTGTGCGAATCTGCTTAACGAGTATTCTCGTTTCGGGAGTAAGTTTGTTTGATTTAGATTCATTACCCTTGATATCTGAAAGTAATGATTCGATAGACGCAACTACAGAGGTTAATGCGTCCTTTACATCTTGCTCGCTAGCCATGATGCTCTCCGTATCTCCGTATTCTTGTGGACCATATAACCGTGCCGGTGGGGGCGAAATGATTAACCCTTTAATACCTCTAAAGGCCGTAGGATTAACATTAAAATGTTCAGATTGCAATCTTAAAATAAAAAAAAATTTGGAAGCAAAGCCATATGGTTGTAACTTTGCTTCAACCCTACTTATAGTCAATCTTAGCCCCTTGAATGCTACGGGGCGTAGTGGGGGCTTAACAGACCTCAGGAGGAATAGAACATGGAAGAACAAAAATTCACAACGAACATCAACCGAATTACTGCTTGGATGAACGAAAATGACGCAGGGGCCATGCATGACGTGGTTCTGGGTATGCTCGGACTTCCGGCTGATACAGATGCAGAACGTGAGCGCGTGTGGGCCGGTATTCGGTCCATTCTCGGCATTCTGCCCAATTCGCCAATCAAGCGCGGTCGTGGCTCGTCTTTGCCTGATGAAGTCGAAGCGGCTATTGAGGCCATGTCTTTGACTTACGGTCAAGAGATGGCTAACGCTTGGAATGTTGGTGAAAACCACCTTTTGATGCGAAAGCATGGAAAGTCTGGCGGAGGGCTCTTTGAGTCCGCCGATGAGGTTAGGGACACCTATGCCTCAAAGATGGTCAATGACCTTAAGCGTCGTTACCGTGAGAAAATCTGGGATGGAACCCGTGCAGGGCTTAATTCTCAGTCTTTCCCTGTTACGGAGGATAACAAGGAATGATTAAGCGTCCACGCGCCCCGTGGCTCCCTTTTTGCGTTTTATCGCAAATTGGGGTTTATTCATTCCAAAGCCTTCTTACCATATGGTAATATAACTTTGTGAATTACCCTATATAGTTCCATCAATGCCCTATAATGTGTCGGCGGCCACCGGCACAGGTGATGCCCGAATACCTTCTGCTCGGAGGTAAGGGACACATTCGACCTTAGCGGGTCAGAATCTCTTGAGAGGATGCGTGAATGCGTAATGCTCAAGCAGGATTTATGCCGTGATAAGACCTCAAAAGGGCGCGTTTCTTAGCGGATTCGTCGGTGAATGTGATTGAATGGCTCTTATAAGATTATAAGAGAGCAACGGTCAAAGCGGACTTAAACTGCTTCATTCATGTCGGTATTCAGTCCGGCTCACCACCCTTCGGGGTTTTTTATTTCCAAAGCATTTATTACCATATGGTTGTTACTTTGGGACAACCCTATATTAAGTAAGGTAAATGCCCTATAATGCTTCGACGGGGAGTCAAAGCCGACATGGAGATGAATTATCATGGCGATTGAAAAGAACGAAAATTATTGGAACACGAAAGCGAGCATTGGCCTCGCTTGGCTGAATGAAAACGATGCAGGCCCTTATGCCGAAGTCCTGCGCGGAACCCTGACTTTGCTTCAGGCGTCTGCGTCGGACAATTCGGAAGCCGAGCGTCTTTGGGCAGGTATTCGCGCTATGGCCGGAGGCCTCCCGAATACCTTCATCAAGCGTGGTCGAGGTTCAAGCCTCAGCCCAGAAGTGCAGGCGTCTGTGGATTCTGTGGTGAATGCGGTGGAAACTGTCTTTGTGGGTGTCTTTGAGGCCCATTTCGACCTTATGGGTCAAGTCATCCTTCCGCATGGAAAGACCGGCGGCGTTTATGCCTCCCCATCCGACATGGCGGATTACTTCGGAAAGAAGGCCCGTCGTGCGTGCATGGTTGCATTGAAGGAAAACCGTTGGAATGGAATGGTTGATGGCGGTATTCCGCAGGGCATGACTCCTCCTGCCCTTAATGAGTCGGAGGTGACTCAAGAAGAGTGATTAGGCTATGATTCCCCGTCGTGGCTCCCTTTGGTCGTTTTTCGACCATTGGGGTTTTATATCTCAAAGTTTTACTACCATATGGTCAGATGTAACTTTGAGATTAAAAATGACCTCGCCCAAATCCTGACATTTTGGGGTCATCGGTCTATCTTTTCTCCTTTTATTCCGTCAGGTAAGCCTTCACGCGGTCTTTGAACCTCTCACGGTCAAAGCGAGGGTTAATGTCCTCGCAAACGTCCATGAAGGCCTTAAGAGCCAAAGAAACACCATCCGACGCATCCAAGTTAGGAAGGGTCGCATAAAACACCCTTCCGAAAGCGTCCGCAAACTTTTCAAAATCTTTCTTAGTCATGCTCATTCTTGTTCATCCTCCTTTGTTAGTTCCAAGGCCAATTCAACCTCTTCTTTTGTGGGCATTCGCCCCAAATACATTCTCATTGACCACGTAATGGCCACCTTTCGCGCTTCTTCTGTTTCCATTTCACTCATCCTCCTCAAAGGTGCAGGGAACGGTCCCCCCGCAGAATTCGGCTTCAAAGCCACAATCGGTGCAATAAACATCCGAATATTGACCAATATAGGCCCCTCGGATAATCACTTCTTCACCACAGCATGTGCATTCGTCTTCATATTGACTCATGCTTAATGCGGCATTTTGACTATATTAGGGTAATATCAAAGTTCTATTACCATATGGTTGTTACGTAACTTTGAGATAAGGTGAAACCCCAACGTGGAGGAAAACCGGCACGGGTCGCAAATCCGTGCCGATTTTTTGGTTTTTCACGCTTAGGACTCCATCCAAGGCCTGAACAGGGCTTCGATGTTCACATAAGACTTCTCGTCCCATGCGGCCTCAAAGAAGGGCAATTCTGCGTCAAATTCGTTCGTGCCGAAAAAGTGCGCCGCTTGCCTCAAATGGACCCTGTATTCAAAGAATGTGCCGAACCTATCAGCACACACCCCAAGGGCCATTTGAAGGGACTCAATGCCCTTCTTGTTCATATAATCGCGCGTTTCGTTGTCCAAGTGTCCGTTCATCATGTTCTTACCTTCCACGTCTAATATGAAGATTTTGACTTTATGTATGGGGATTTCAAAGCATACCATATGGTTGTTAGACGTGGGAAAGAAAGCGTTTGGCTTAGATACCTACCCTCTTCTTACTTTATTGGGGTATAATCATTTTACCCCTTGAATCTGCCTGCGTTAATTGGGTCATCACCAATTGCTCTTATGACTATACGTTATGACTATATCCATATCCTATACTATAGTGAAGTAATTCATGTTTATAACGGGTCGTTAGGGGTTAGAATCGAAAGACTTTGAAGAAACGCGAGGGTTATGCAACACAACCCGTAGGGTAGTCTTTTATTTTAATATTTTAATTATTATATACTATACTACTACTACTACTTGGGAGAGCCACAGAAAGGGAGGGGGGGTCATAGAATAGAAGGGAGAGGGGGAGGGGGTCGTTAGAATTTAGAATATTAGAATCGAGGGCCATGTGTGAAGAACCTTCGAGTTTGTGCTGCATAGATAGCCAGAACCTTCATTTCTAAGTTATAATCGTGGCCTCATCTTGGAGACATTTTTCCAAAAGTCCAACGACGGCAAACTGATGGAATAGCGTTTGATAGGCTTAGAATAGGTTCATAGACCTTTAGAAATGAAAATGTTATGTATCATAAGTAAAAAGCATTTTGGACAAAAAAGGAGTGTAAATTTGGAATCGGGTTGACTCCAATGGAAACGAAGGTTCACTCTCAAAGTTGAGGTTCATATACCCAAAGCCCCTCGGAGGGTTGCCTTCGGGCGTCTAGAAATAGGAGAGATAAAAAATGGATGAAATGGAATGGAACAGCCTCGTTATCGAGGTCAACAACTACCTTGCAGCCGATGACCAACTTGATGCTTCTTTGCGTCAGGTTGTGGAATTAAACCTGCAAGTGGGGAACAACAACCCCAATGAACGAACTGCTGCGACAAATGCGTTAAAGGCGCTGCTTCGCGGTCGTGACGGAACCCCCTTCCGTCGCGGTCAAAAGAGCAAAGTGCCTGCTGCTGCCCGTGTAGCAATTGACCGTGTTTGCGGCGTTGTGCATGAAGCGGCTTTGGCCTATTACGGCCATGACGCCGTTATCGCGGCTATTTCGATGAAGCACGCAAAGTCTGGCGGTGGACAATATGAGTCTGCTGACGACTATGCCGCTGCTCAATCGAAGAAAGCACGAAACACGCTTTCCAAGATGTTTAAGGACGGTTCTTGGGACGGCACAGTTGACGGATTGCTTGGCGATTCCGTCAGCGAGGAGTGATTACCTAAAAATCCCCCCTGAAGGATTGAATATTTGTATTCTCTAACACAGGTAGGGTTGGGCCTTAAAATCCAACCCTACCTGCCTTCACCCCCTTTAACTCAAACTGAGTTGAGCCGGACTTCTTTCAAAATGAAGGGGACCGAGGCATCGCGGCCCTCCCCTTATATAGTCTGGCCCTCCCCCCTGTTGATGTGGTCGGAAAGCCCATCAATCAAGTGTTGTGTCGCCTTTCACAACAATTCAAGCGGGAGTAGCCGAGTGGTCAAAGGCGTGAGGTTTAAGCCCTTATCTCAATGAGTTCGCAGGTTCAAATCCTGCCTCCCGCATTTATATTCAATTAGGAAGTAGAAGACAAAGGGAGCCTAAAGCAGCACAGAAATGTGTTTTGTCTCCTTCCTAAACAGCGCGGTTTTGCCCGAGTAATAAAGCAGAAACCTCCCATTATGGGCGAAATAGTTTTCGTCATGGTTCTCTATTGTCTGCTTTCCCGCGACCCACTCAATAGGCAACGGTAGTTTTTACCGGCCTTCATTTTCCTCGAATTAGAGGAGGTAATTAAAATGGAAAACAATGATTATATGACTAATGGTGGACCTCATGAACTTCATGAGTATTCATCGGCAGTAACTGAAAAGATTGAACAACTTGGAACTGATGGACTTACTGCATTGGAGTTTGTTTGTCTGAAGAAATATCCTATCTTTACTGTCGAAGGTTATCCTTCTATTGTTGTTTTGGATTGTTCTCGTCTTGTTGGTGGCGAAGTTGGTGAATCCGCTGACTTTGAATACTTTCAAATCTCTTTTTCTTTTGATGAAGAGGACGAAGAGTCATATGCTCTCTACGATATCAAGCGTGAGAAGGTGTATGATTACTTCTATAATTTCCCAAACAATCTTTTTGGGGAGGAATGAAAATGTTGATGGAAAACTGTGACGCATTGGCTACGGCCATGTTTGAAAAGATGAAGATGACTGTTGATGATGATAAGGGCCATTATGCTCTTCACGTCATGGATGAAATGTTGAAGCCGCTGCCTGATATGCGATTTTATATCGGTGCTGATTTGGCTAGGACATTTGACCTTTATGCTCTTATTGAGCCTTCTGTTATGATGAACAAGTTTAGGCAATCGAATGCAAAGCGAATCATGTTTAGGTTGATTCATCTTTACATGAAGGGGAATCCCCAACACGCAGAAACTCTTCGTGATGTTGTCTTTAATCTTGGAATTGAGGAGGAATGAAAATGGAAACAGAAGAAATTAAATTTGAATTTACAGAGGCTTGCCGAATGATTGCGAAGTGTTTGGTGGCTGACGTTAAACTTTACCCCAACACTTCGCTTAGAGTTATCGTCAATGAATATTGGGACAAACTCCCTTATTTGAAGGCTACGCGAGCAAAGAACATCCTTAACCTGTTTAGGGAAACAGACATGGGGGCTATGGCTACCCTTTATGCTGAAGTTGGTATTCGTGATTGCATCATTGATGCAAATAGTCATGATTATCACAACATCGGTATATCTAGCGAAAATGAGTGCCGAGCCAAGGTGAAAGAGTTTGCTCTTGAACTGAAAGATTCTACAGAATTTTATAAGCAAATGGAGGAATTGGAATGAGTAATTGGACAGAACAACAGAACGAAATTTTTGAAGAAATTGAAAATGGAACAGACGATATTTTCGTTTATGCCGGTGCAGGAACCGGAAAGACGACAACAATCGTTGAAGCCTCGCACCGTGCAAATGCACGCCGTATGGCTTTCCTTGCTTTCAATAAGAGTATTGCGACTGAATTGGGCGAACGATTGCCTCACGATGTTACTGCAAAGACGTTTCATTCACTTGGCTTTGCCGCTATTCGTTCAAATGGTGTCCGTTCAAAGGTGAACACAAAGAAGACGTGGCAAATTATTGGAGAACTGCTTGGAAAGGATTTTTATGCTACTCCGCTTGTGAAGTTGATTTCACTTGTGAAGGGTTCGATGGTTGAAGGAACTGATATTAAGTCCATCAACCGTTTGATTGATGAGTATAATATCGAGTTTGAAGAAGGAACGGAAGTCGAAGCCATTCGTGCTATTCCTGCAATCCTGACGATTGCCCGAAACAACGCACATGAAGTTGACTTTGACGACATGATTTGGCTTCC
>Ga0098042_1001030_pt1 | contig 10594 bp, 3 predicted proteins | sample 9_EtaG_FD_75066 | JGI IMG/M metagenome (GOLD analysis project Ga0098042, IMG submission 75066) | Marine viral communities from the Subarctic Pacific Ocean - 9_ETSP_OMZ_AT15188 metaG | ecosystem: Environmental > Aquatic > Marine > Oceanic | place: Pacific Ocean | collected 2015-01-10
GGAGACACCTAGCTCTGTAACAGTTATCTTTAACCCTAATCCTACAAGGTCAAAAACATTTAGTACAATGAGTTACGAAGGAAGTAATGGTTGGGAATTAAAAACATTAACGTCTGATCCTACAGGTAAAGACTTTAATACATCGTTCTCTAATTCAAACGACACTTCTAATTCAATACTTAGTTATGTAATGGGTGAGTATGTTATAAATCCAGCAAACGGTCAAGCTGTTAGCGGAACACCTACAGGAGCTGGTATTGGTCAAGGTTATGTTGGTACATTTGGAACAACAAACCCGCCGTACCCAAGGTTACATGCTGGTTTTGATAGAAAAGAAAACGCTTACGTTGCTAATTTAGTTAATTCTAGCGCTGCGACACAAGGAGAAATAATATTTGGAGAAGTTATAAGTGGTATAAAAGGTTTTTATGCTACAGCAACTTTCTCAACAGACAGGTATACAGATCAAGGAGGAGAAAAACAACTGTTTTCAGTAGCAACAGACTTTTTCTCTAACAATGGATATTAATAAATTAAATAAATAAATATGTCAATAGTAGGAGTAATGATAGGTTTGCAAGCGGCTAGCGCTCTTGTTGGGTCTATATCTGCAAACTCACGTAGAATAACGGCTAAAAATAAACAAGAAGCCGCTCAAGCAAAGCTTACAGCTTTAGAAAACAACAGACAGCCAGTAATAAATCCTTACGAAGGGGTTACTGATTTATCTGGTATGCTTTCTAATCCGGCGGCAAACTTAGGTGTAGCCACTCAAGCGGCTGAAATGCAGGTTGAACAAGCTGATATATCGTTAGCTAATACTTTAGACACAATTAGAGCTACCGGAGCGAGTGCTGGTGGTGCAACGGCTTTAGCACAAGCCGCATTACAAAGTAAAAAAGGTGTATCTGCAAGTATAGAACAACAAGAAGTTCAAAACGAAAGACTTAGAGCTCAAGGAGAACAATCTTTACAACAAGCTAGAATGAGTGAAGCTCAAAGAGTTCAACAAGCAGAAGCTTCAGGTAAGCAATTTACTTTTTTACAACAAGAAGAAAGAGAAAACGTTCAGTTAGACAGAGCAGATACTCAAGTCCAAAACGCAGAAGCTCAACGTATGCAAGCACAGGCAGATATAATGGGCTCTATAACTGGAGCAATAAGCGGCACAGCTTCAGGGCTTGGCTCTTTAGCAGGTGGCGGTTATTTTGATAAAGGTTAAAAAATATAAATTATGAGTTATAGAAATCCACAAGGTAATGTCGATCGTCAAAGCGGTCAGTATATAAGGCAGGCGCAAAAAGATATTGCTGGCGCTACCGCTGGCTTTGCTAAAGCATATGCTGTAAAACAACAAGAAATAAAAAAGAAAATAAAAGAAGCAGAGGCTTTATCACTTAGACAAGATGAGTGGGAAATGAGTATGCGTGAAAAAATAGCTACTGCTGAAGGAGAAATAAAAGGAAGTTCTCCATACATGTCTTTACAAATGAGAGACCAAATAAACGCTAAGCTTGATGAGGTATCTAAATATATAGGATTAACTAATTTATCAGAAGAACAAAAGCAAGAGATAGTTAACATGAAGACATTACCAAGTGTTATAAAGCAATTTGGTGTTAACTCTGCTACATATACAGAAAATATAAGAACACAATTAAAAAATCAAGGAAGCTTTGGTGGTATTGATCCATCTTACTCATCTGAGTTAACAGAAACTTTTTTAGGTTTAAGTGGTAATAGCTCTGTTGAAGGAGAGACTTTTTATAAAATGGATTTATCTGGAACAGAAGGTCCTGTTGTAATGATAGGGTTTAAGAAAAAAGGACAAGATGAAACTAGATGGGTAAACTCAAATCAATTAAACTCTCTTTCTGACTCTGGCCAAACTTCTGCTGTAGCTATAATAAGAGACGCTAGTTCTGATATGAAAGCTATGGTTAACAACGCTTTAATGGGTAATGCTGAAGGTAAAGGAAACATAAAAGCTGAGTATTGGCAAGGTCAAAAAGCAAAGAAAATTGGAGACGTAACAGCTGGTGGCAAAGTAACTGGAGAAAGACAAAGCTTAACCATAAACAAAGAGTTGTTAAAACAAAACATAATGGACGAAGCTTTAGCTGACGTTAACAACACATCGGTAACAAATAGAGATAAGGTAGGTTGGTTTAATAAGTTTCAAACAGAATTAAAAGGAGATAAGGCGGTGCTGCTAGATCATGGAGATTTAGTAACAGATGAACAAATACAAGAATTAGCAGGCTTATATGCTGATTATGCAATAGAGTATTATTCGCCTCCTAGCGCTAATGTTGTTTCTGTAGCTAGAGTTTCAGATAGCTCTGGCACAAAGTCAAGCAAAAGTGAAGCTGCAAATAACGAAAGTGCAAATAAACTAGCTAACGATATATACAACGCGGCTGAGCAAAGAAATTCAAATTATTTTGTTGGAAAGTCTTACAAAGGCAAAGAAATAACGGGAGCTGAATTTACTTCAGACGGTAAATTAGAAATAGTATATACTACAGGTAGAACTGTTAAAGAAGAGGTGAAAAATGATGAAGGCAAAATGGTAGAAGAAAGAAAATCTGAAACTATGAAAGCCGTAGTAGATACTAAAAATCCTGATTCAATGGGTAACTTATTTAATAGATTTGCTATTGGAGAATATGGAACAGACGCTGGTGGTGAAAAAATAAGAGATATAGGTAATCCTATTATAAGAGGCCTAGTTGATAAAAGAGAAGGTAGGAACAGATTTGCTAGTGGATTTAGTGGACGTTAAAACAATTTATTATGAATGAACAAGAAGGCTTACAGCTATCATACGACATAGCTGTAGAAAACGGTTTTGAAGGAAGTTTAGAAGACTACATAGAGTCTTTAAATGATTCTAAAAATTTAGAAAAAGCTTTTAACCAAGCTAAAAAAGAAGCTTTTCCTGATGACATGGAAGCGTTTGTTAACGGTTTAGGCCTGGGAAAAACAAAAGGTGTTGCAGCAGAGGATGCAACTGTAGCACCAACTCCGGAAGCATCCGAGATTATGGGTTCAGGTTTGGAAGGTATTTCTTCGGAATTACAATACGATAAATTTCAAAACTCAACAAAAGTAACTTTAGAACAAGAAAATAAAATATTTGACAAAGCAGATAAGTTTGTTAATACTGGTCAAAAGAAAACAGTAATGGCTAAAAGCGGTAAAGATGCAAATGAAAACCCTTATTTAGTTAACGAAGATGGCAGTATAAACAAAGAGTTGTTTGATTTATTTGAAGAATATAAAGATCTTGAATTTGGCAGCGCAGAACTAAGAGAGTTTAATTCTAGTTTAAATAGTAAATTAAAAGAATCAGATACTTATATAAACCCTACTATAGCTAGAAAAAGTTTAAATTCTGCTAAAAACTGGTATCAAAAAGAAAAAGAAATTGTTGACAACAAAGAGTGGATTGCTTTAGAGCAAGAAGCCATAAGTAGAGTTGTTAAAGATAAAGGTATAAAAAGATCTGAGCTAAATAACAATAGGGCAACATATGAAAACGATGTAAAGTCAAAGATGCTAGATCTTTACACAGAAAAACTTAATGACGATCAAATAAAAGAAAATATTTCTAATTGGATACAAACTCAAGAAGATGACGAAAGTTTTGTAAAAAAAGCTGCAGACCTTCTTGGTAGTTTATCAAAGTATGGAGGTGACTTTAAAACACAAGAGCAAAAAGATATAACTAAAATACAAAAAGAAAAATTTGATAAAATTGATTCTAAAGTTAAATCAGACATTAAGTTTTTAAATACATCTCCAGACCTTATAGATGAGCAAATAATAGAGTTAGAGAATATAGCTAAAGGAAATTATCAAACTCAAGAAGAAGTAGACGAAGCTAATAAAAAAATTGTACAGCTTCAAAAATCTATAAAAACAACAACAAAACTATATAACGAAAAAATAAAAAATTTAGATTCGTTATTAGAAAAAAGAGAAGACTACGGCTTGGTGCTTTCTAGCTTAGAGAGAGATTATAATTTTATACCAATACTAACATCTAATATGGCTTTAGGTGGTGCTACAGCTTTAAGCGCTGGTGCAGAGCTTGCTAACGCGGCTTTAAGCATTAGTGCTGAATTTGGTTTAGGAACAAAATTTAAAGGCACGTCAAATGTATTTACTCCTGTTTTTGAACTAGCAGAAAATTTAGTTTATTCAGAAAGTTATAAAAACACTTTAGAACAAAGTAGAAACACTTTAAATAGTTTTAAAGAACAAATTAGTAGCGGTATAGCTGAACCACAAAAACTTGATGATTTAAAAGACGGAGACGACTGGGGAAGATATTTTGCCACACTTTTAGGTAGTCAAACTTTAAATACTGTAGTTTTATTTTCTACAGGTGGTGCAGCGTTGCCTATACTAGCTTCTCAAGCTGCTGGTTCTTCTTTTGGTGAAATGGAAGAAGAAGAAAGACAAAGCCGTTTAGCTATAGAAAGATGGGAAAACTCTGACCCAAACACAAGAGGACCTAAGCCAGAGGTTGTTGATTACACCCCTGCTCAAAAATATATAACTGGTATAGGTAATGGAGCATTAGAATACTTTACAGAAAGAATAAGTTTAGGTATAATTAACAGAAGTAAGGCTGCTTTTAGAGCAATGCCTAATGTTAAAAATAGCTTTAGTGAATCAATAGGAAACTTACTAACTAAAAAAGGCGCTAAAAAGGCAATTGAAGGAACAGCTTTATTTGCTTATGACGCAGCTAAAGAAGCTGGTCAAGAAGGTTTAGTTGAACTAGGAAGTAACATGTTTGATAGATATGTGTTAGGCAAAGATATAAACCTATTTGAAGGAGTAAAAGACGCTGCTTTTAGTGGTTTGGTTATGGGCGCGGGTGTTTATAAAGCTCCTCAGTTTTTTGGTTCTATATCAACTCTTGTTCAAAAACCAGGAGACACTCAGGTTATAGGCCAAGCAAAAGAAAGGCTTTTAGAAATAGAAAAAATAATAAAAGAAAATCCTAATATGGATGCTCAAATTAGAGCATCTCTAGTTACAGAACACCAGCAACAAACTCAAAAAATATCTAACGTAATAAATAAAGGTTTAAATAACTTTAAAGAATTTAGTAGAGAAGATATAAACGAGTTAGGAAATATAGAACAAAAGCAATATGCTTTAATGAAAGAGGCTGATGCTATAGAACAAGACTCAGGAATAACAACAGATAAGCAAGCTTTACTTAATCAAGTAAACTTTAAAAAAATACAACTAGATAAACAAAGAGTTGACATATTAGAAAAATACGGAGAGTTTGAAACTGATCTATCAGAAGAGCAAGTTCAGCTTAATTATAGAGAAATTGAAAGACAAACTGATTTAATAGAAGGAATAGCAGGTAAAGATGCAGTTCAAAGTTTAGACAACGATCAATATTTAGAAACATTAAAGAAAACTTCAAGTAAAGAGCAGTTTGAAAAAAGTAAAAATTCTTTTGGTTACTTTGATGATAGTGGTGTTTTATATATAAATAAAGAAAGAGCGGCTAAGCAAGGTATGGTTAATACTCCTATGCATGAGTTTTTACACTATATAATGTCTAACGCTTTAACTGAAGTTGTAGGTGGTAAAAAACAAATAACTGATAAAGCTTATAAAATTATAGAAGATTTTAAAGTTGTTTTAAAAGAACACGATCCAAAAGCTTACGCAAAAGTTGAAAAAAGAATAAAAAAAGATTATGATCCAAACACAGACTCTAAAGACATAGCTGAAGAGTGGCTCAGCACTTTTGCAGAAGTAGATTATAATCAAACTTTAGGTAGTAAACTAAACAACTTAAAATCAAGATTTATAGACGCTAATTTTAAAGATGAAGGTTTTGAAAACTTAGATTTTAGAGATGGTAAAGATTTGTTTGACTTTTTAGTTGAGTATAAAACTGATTTCAAAAAAGGTAAAATAGGTGACAAAGCTAAAAAGGCGGTTTCTGAATTTAAAAGCGCAAAACAAATAGTAGAAGACGCTGTTGAAGAATTAAGGCTTATTGATGAAACAGAGTCTAATTTTACACAGCCTGAAAAAACAAGAGAAAGCAATAAAAAAAGAAAAGAAGCTTTACAAAAAATTACGCAAATAAATGAGAACTTTGAAGAAGATGTAAAAAAGTTTTCAAAAAATAAAGAAGCCTCAGAAAGAGTCCAAGAGATATATGACACTAAAGGAACTTCTGAAGAGGCTATATTTGAAATAATAGAAGAGTTTAAGCCTATTACAGCTAAGATTGTTTCATCAAAAAGAGATGCAGAAGGTTTTGAAACTTTTAAAGACCAACTTCAAGGAGCTATAGAATTTGATTTAATAAATCAAAAAACAGGAAAAGACAGAAGCCTTAGAGGTTTAATACTAGATTATGACCCAAGCAAAGGCGTTCCTTTGGCTGCTTATATAAATAGATTTTTACCAGATAGAGCTATAGAAGCTGTAAGACAAATACTTCCTGAATATTACTCAGATGACGTAGAAAAAGCAAGAGGTATAACCTCTACAGAAGATAATGTTAGCATAGAAGAATCTGTTGATGAATCTATAAAACCAACCGAGCAAGAAGAATTAAGTTTAAGGAAAAAAATAAAACTATCAGATGAGCAAGTCGAAAAAGTTAGACAAGCAGTTAGAAAAACATTTGGAACAAGACTACCTTCACTTCAGTCGCCTCAATTCAAAAAAGCTCTTAGAAAAGCTTATGACACAGAACTCTTCAAAGAGTTAAAAACTAATGTTTTTAAAGCAAGAAAAGATTATGAGTTTTTTATGTCACAGAACTGGAAAGCTTTATACGATGCAATTCCTCAAGAGACTTTAAACCAAAGCTTTGCTCCGTTTAGAGAACCTGTTTTAGATGAAACTGGTAAGCAAAAAAGAGAAAAGACACCTGAGGGTGAGCGCATATTTAGAAAAAAGAATATAACCAAAGAAGAATTTTTAGATTATTTCTTTAGTCCAGATCTTGGTGTTTCTACTAGAGGCACTAGGAAAGACGCTATAGTTAGAATGGCAGCTCAAGAACTTGGTTTTGATGCTACAATGGAAACAATACAGGAACCTAAAGTTGCTGAAAAAATTGAATTTATAAACCCAACTGTTGATGTTCCTAATACTGCTGCAATACTTAATAGGTTTCCTGATAAAAAGTTTTCTGCAAATAAAACCTACGAGCAAATTATAAATGAGGTAAAAGAAATTACTAAACCTTTTTATATAAATCCTGAAAACGAGAAAAAATTTATAGGAGGTAAAGCTAATGTTAACATAAAGAAAGAAGTAATAAAAAATTTAATTCCTGTTTTAAAAGATTTAGGTAAAAATTTAGATAAAGAAAGTAAAAAATATTATGATGATGTTAAATATTTGTTAATTTATAGTCTTACTGGAACTGGTAGTTTATCTGAAGAAGCTATAAATAGGATTAAAAAAGAAACAGGTTTACCTAAAAAGGAAATACAAAAATTTGGTAGAGCTGCTATGATATTTAGTAAAGTTGGATTAGCAGAAAAAGCTTTAGGATTAACAAAAGGTCAAATAAAAAAAGTTTTAAATACTACTGAAGGTAAACCTACTGAAACAAGACAAGCTTTAAATTTCGCTGGTAAAAAACTTTTGTCTACACAAAAAATAGAAGACAAAGTTTTAGATGAGTTGTTTAAAAATCCAGAGTTGCAAGACATAGTTGTTCAAGAAAACGAAGCAAAAGAAAATGCTTTTTATAAAATTATAAAATCTCTTGCAGAGGTAGTCGCAGAAAATTCAGATTTGCTACCAGAAGTTTTACATCTTATTTCTTTACAAGCTTATTATCAAGGACACTTTATAAGAAAACTTATGCCTTTTGTATCATTTACAAAGCCATATGGTAAAAACTTTAAAAAGCATGACGAGCATTTTACTAAAGCCGTTGACACATCTATATATGCTCAATACATGATTGTGCAAGCTGCAAAAAATGGTGAAAAGTATATAGAAAATAAATTTGAAGATGATTATAAAAAGCTTTGGAGTGGCTCTGGAAGAGGTGTTGTGACTAAAGAATCAGGTGATAACTTTGATTTAGACAAAAAACCAGGTCAAACAGAAGATATAAATGTAAGTCCTTTTATAAATGTTTTAGAAAAGCTTAATGAGGAAGAGAAAAAACATCATTACTTATTACCTGGAACTGAATTTAATAAAACTGATAAATTAGTTAATATATCAGAAATAAATAAAGATGGTTTTTATGAAGAAGTAGAAATACCTAAAGAAGAAGCAAACAACTTAAATAAAGAAATAAATAATATATTAGAAAATAAAACTAGCATTGCCGCTTCAGAAACAATTTCAGAAGCAAGAGCTAGAATAGCTGGTGCTAAAAGTCAAAAACCTAGATTCTTCATACCACCATCTGCAGATGATTTTGCAGGCCTTATGTATTACATGTTAGGAAAAGGTAAAAAAGGTGAAGAGCAAATGAGATGGATGCAAACGTACTTGTTTGATCCATATGCAAAAGCCGAAGCTAAAGTTTCAACTGAAAGAATTAAAGTAGGTAGAAAATATAATCAATTACTTAAGGAGTTTGATATTATACCTTCAACTCTTAAAAAAGAGGTTCCAGGTGGTATTTACACACAAGAGCAAGCGGTTAGAGTATACATATGGGATTCAATAAAACAAACAATACCTGGCTTATCTGAGTCAGAGCAAAAAAGTTTAGTTGATTATGTGAACTCAAATAAAGATTTAAAAAGATTTGCTGATAAAGTAAAAAGTGTAAGTTTTGGATATGGATACTCAAAGCCAGGAAAAGCTTGGACTTCAGGTACTATTTCTACTGACTTTTTAGAAGTTATAAATACAACTAAAAGAGCTGCGTTTCTTGAGCAATGGCAGAAAAATGTAGATGTAATATTTTCTGAAAATAATCTTAATAAAATGCAAGCTGCATTTGGAACAAGTTATAGAGTAGCTGTAGAAAATGCATTAAACAGGATGAGAACTGGTAGAAACGCTCAGTATACAGCTGATAGTAACACGGCTAGATTTATGGACTGGGTTAATGGTTCTATAGGAGCTATAATGTTTTTCAATGATAAGTCTGCTGTTTTACAGCTTTTATCTACAATTAACTTTATAAACTGGTCTGACAATAACATTTTTAATGCTGGAAAAGCTTTTGCAAACCAACCACAATATTGGTCTGATTTTAAAATGTTGTTTAATTCAGATTTTTTATTAAACCGTAGGGAAGGTTTAAAAATGAATGTTAACGAAGCAGATTTAGCAGACGCTGCTAGAACAAATGGTGCTAGAGGTGTTATAAGTAGATTATTAAAAGTTGGGTTTTTACCTACAAAATTAGCTGATAGTTTTGCTATAGCTTCTGGTGGTGCTACTTTTTACAGAAATAGAGTTAATTCTTTAATTAAACAAGGTGTTGGTAAAGATGCTGCAGAAAAACAAGCGTTTCAAGATTTTAGAGAAACAGCAGAAAATTCACAGCAGTCTAGTAGACCTGATAAAATTAGTCAACAACAAGCTAGCGCCGTAGGAAGAAGTATCTTGAACTTTGTTAACGTTAACATGCAATACAACAGAGTTGCTAAAAAAGCTGTCTTAGATCTTTACAATCGCCGAGGTGATGATAAAACAAACATCTCTAAAATAGTTTACTACATGGCTGTACAAAACCTAATATTTAACGCTTTACAGCAAGGTTTATTTGCAGTTTTATTTGGAGATGTAGACGAAGACGAGAAAAAGAAAAATAGATATTTTAGAGTAGCTAATGGTATGGCAGACACTTTTTTACGTGGTTTAGGTATTGCTGGAGGTGTTTTTTCAGTTGTTAAAAATATAGCTATCAAAATCTATGAAGAGCAAGAGAAAAATAATCCTAAATATGAAAAAATAGCTTTAGAAGCTGTAAAAATATCCCCACCTGTTTCTTCAAAAATACAAAGATTAACTAGTGCTGGCAGAACATTTAGTTGGAACCGTAAAGAAATAAGACAAAAAGGTTTAGCTTTAGATAGTCCTGCAATTTTAGGAGTTAGTCAAGTTATTAGCGCTGTAACAAATATACCAGCTGACAGAGTTGTCAAAAAAGTTTCTAACGTTGCTTCTGCAACTACAGAAGATTTAAGATTTTATCAAAGATTAGCTTTGCTTTTAGGGTGGAGCAAATGGGATTTAGGTATAGATGGTAAAAAGAAAAAAGTATATACAAATCCAAAAATAAGAGGAACTGCTAAACCTATAAAAAGCTACGCTAAACCTTTAGAATATGCAAAACCTACAAAATAATAAAAAATGAGAGAGATAAGTAAAGCAATTGTACATTGCACTGCAACTCCAGAAGGGAGACATACTACAGTCGAAGATATTCGATCATGGCATAAAGCCAGAGGGTGGAGTGATATAGGTTATCACTATGTAATTTACTTGGATGGTTCAATACACGAAGGCAGACCTATCGAAAGGATGGGTGCTCATTGTAAAGGACAAAACAAAGGGTCGGTTGGCGTCGCATATGTTGGAGGCATAGATAAAAAGCACTTAA
>Ga0098042_1001040_pt1 | contig 10561 bp, 19 predicted proteins | sample 9_EtaG_FD_75066 | JGI IMG/M metagenome (GOLD analysis project Ga0098042, IMG submission 75066) | Marine viral communities from the Subarctic Pacific Ocean - 9_ETSP_OMZ_AT15188 metaG | ecosystem: Environmental > Aquatic > Marine > Oceanic | place: Pacific Ocean | collected 2015-01-10
TACTGTAGCACCAGCTTTGAAACCAAGCATATTTCTGACCCCTTTTTCTCTAAATAAGTCAGCCGCACCTATACCAGCACTAAATGATCGTTGTATTTGTTCAGCCGCAGTTCTAAAATCTAAACCTGTTGTTGCGGCTACATTACCTGTAATCTCCAACATCTTTTGAAGATCATCAGCATTGTCCGTTACTGTAGCTAATATCCCTGACCCAGCTTGTATTTCTTCTAATGAAAAAGGAACTTTTGATGCAAACTTTGTAAGATTTTCAAAGGCTTTTGCACCTTCATTTGCATCTTTTAATAAAAACTTAAATCTTGTTTGTAAATTTTCTAACTCTTTACCTGTATTAATTAGGTTTCTTATTACTAAACCAGCACCTAAACCAGCTAAAGCATTTCTAACATTAAATACTGATGATTTTAATTTATCTAAACTACCTTTAACATTGTTTAATGCTCTTTTGGACTTATCCCTAGCAATAATATCAATATTAACTTTTTTTGTAGCCATTATCTCTTATTCATTCGTTGTTCTTGTTCAGCTTTTTCCTGTTGAATTTGGAAGTAAGCTATCCACATATTAAACTCTTGAACTGACATTTGCAATACGTCTCTTACTGACATATGTAGCCTTTCTCCTAAGGCTAAAACATTATAAAGTTCTGGGTCTGAATTTAGTTTTTTTTTATATCAGTAATGTTGTCTTGAGACATAATAGCTGACGCAACTCTTGAAATAACATCAGTATCAGCTTTCATTTTAAACTTTGGCTTATGAGATAAATCAAACATCTTGTCTCCACTTTGCGTTTCAGCTTTTTGTATAATTACATCAACCAAAACACTAAGGTCTGAGTCATTAGCACCCTTAAATAATTTTGCCTTTTCGTTCATTGTAAAGGGTCTTACATATATAGCTTTATCGCCTTCAAGACCCCATTCAGGAACTTCAATAATTTTTATATCAAGAGACTCAAAATGATTTTTGACTCCCTCAAAGAAATCTATTTTATCTACCACAAATTATTATACTGTAGCCTCAGATACACCACCTGAAAATTGAAATGATAAAGTTCTAGTGATAATTCCGTCCATAGTAACACCAACATCTCCACCTGTAACAATAGCTGTTCCTGTGAAATATTTGTCTCCACTATCTGCACCCTCTGGGTATAGTTCTAGTGTAGCACTTGTTCCTAAGTTTGCCGCCTCTTGAGCAGTATCAGTTTCGTCAAAATGACATTCAACTGTTGCTGTTGCGTCTCCTCTTAATACTTTATAAGATTTGTTTGAGTCTGTTAATGCTGTATCTTCAACTGTGTCTTGTGTTTGGTTCAAAGTAAATGATGTTACTTCTCCAACTGTGTTAGACCCAATTTTAACAACACCATTTAATCCTGTATGCGTTGCCATAATTTACTCCTCTATTATGTTTGTTTCCTCTTCTTCTAAATCATTTTTTGGAAGAGGTCTATCTTCTTTTTTATCTTTCTTAAATCCTTTTGCAAGATAATTTTCAAGCTGGTCATCAAATATTTCCATCTCTTTATCTCCATCAGGAAAGTATATTTTTATTCTTTTAGGCATTACGAAGTCCCCCTAACAAATTCATATAAAACTCTTACCACAATTCTCACACCACCATAAGGAAATAATACACCCTCATCAGAACTTGCCTCTACAACTTGGGTACTAAGAGCATTACCATTTCTTGTAATGTCAGCATCTAATGTTTCTTCTACTACTTCTATTAATTGATTGCGTAATGTATCAATATTTGAGTCAGTTCCTTTTACAAACCCAACAACTAAAAAATCAATAGTGCCTTGTCTTTTACCTGAGCCTACATCTCCAATAGAAAAAAAGTCTCTAGTTTCGTCCCCTGTTTGTATATATGCGGCTGGAAACTGTGCATTACTTAACTCTTCAGGTTCAAATGGTTCTCTTTTAATAAGTTTAAATTCAATAGGACTAGAAACTGCATCTAGCTTACTAATAATATCACCAGCTATATTTTCTCTCTTACTCATAATTTTATTGCCTTAAAGAATATATCTCTTATCTTATCTTCGTCCTGTCGTCCAATAGCAAAAAATGGTCTTGAGTCCATAAATCTTGTTCCTGTATCATGGAAGAAAGCCTTTTTGTTTTCTTCTTGTCTCCTAAAAAACAATGAGCCTTTTGATTTACTTATTTTACTTGTTAGTGATCTAAACATTCTACCTGTATCAGTTAAATCTACATGACCTACTTGACGTTTTCTTTTCGTCCTAGATTTTCTAGTTGATTTTTTATAAGGTCTTAATCTTCCACCATCAGGTAAAACACCCTTTTGAGTCTTGTCAGTAATACGCATGATACCAAACTGTGAGGCTTTAGCTAAAGCCATTTGTATTTGATTTGGGATTTTTTGCTTAGTTCTTTCTAGGTATTTAACAATATCAATCGTATTAGCAGTAATCTTTATATCTGCTACCATTATCTACAAACACATTCACCTTTACAAGTACACATACTACCTCACTAATCTTAAAGTGTGTATTGGCTCTTTTTCACTTGCTTGAATTGTTCCACTACTATCTTCATCATATTCAACACCATCTCTTAGGACAGCCTGAAATTCCTCATTATATCTGTTCTTGTAGTAATCCATTTGTACCTGAAAAGTATCTTTACCTTCACCTGTATCTGGGTCTCTAAACTTTGAAAGCATTGGAAATATGTAATCAGCTAAAGCCTTATAACAAACTGATCTTCTCCATTGTGTTGCTGTTAATTTACTATTTACTAATTCTAGGGAAGTAACTTTTGTAATATCTTTATATCTAACTGTATGTCTGTATCTTTCCCACCATTCTTCTCTTACTTGTCTGATAACATCATTTTCTGCGTGTTGTAATTGTGTATCAAAATCAGAAATACCGAAACCAGCTATGTCAGGTTGATATTCCTGAACATGAGATAATGCCACACTAAATACTGATGTTGCCATTATTTAGACTTCTTTTTCTTAGGTGCTTTCTTTTTTGCTGGTTTCTCTTCATAAAGTTCCCAGCCTCTTTGAGTCCAAATTTTTATATTGTTCTCATAATCAATTTTTTTTCTTTCAATGATAGCACCAGATTTATTTGTTAATTTTACAGTTTCTATAGTCATAATTTTTTATATCAAATAAGGGGTGAATATACCACCCCTTAATATTAAGTTTACTAAGCCGCTAAAGTGTCTGCTGTTAGTTTAACTCCATAACTATCGTGAAGTTCTCCTACACCAAAAACCGCCGTAGCAACTACCTCATCAGCTCGTAAAGAGGCATCACGTTGGCTCTCAATTTTTAGGTCTTGCATCATAGCTAAACCAATAGCATCTTGAGAAAATACTCCAGCAATAGAGTCGTCAGAACGATCAACTGCAATATTTGAGCTTTCAAAGATTTGAATACCAGCAATATTACCTACAAAACCACTTCTCATAGCTTCGTTTGATAAGTCTGTATCTCTACCAACAAATGTATTTGTTAAAGATTTTTTAACATTAAAAATTTGTTTAGGGTGAAACACTCCGTAGTATGGTCCGGGTGCTTTGTTAGTTTTTAGTTCAGCCGCACATTCAAATAAATCTTGAACAGTTAGCTCAGCACCAGCTCCCGGTCCTTTCTGTGTTGAAAAACCTGAGAATAGAGCCGCAAGGTCAGTATCAATTTTTGTTGCAATAGCCTCACCGAATAATTTACCGATATCTGCCGCAACATTTCTTGGTGCTGAATTTCTTGCTAGGTCTGTTAATGTAGTCATAATTCCAATTTCTGATGCTGTTATAGTTACAGAACTTGGATTAATTGCTGTATTACTTAGGTCTGTTGCTTCATTTACAGCGGCCGCCGATACATTGGCATAAATCGGTACTTCTACAGATTTTCCACCACCAGCGATTGTGTAATTACGCACTAGACCACGCATGATTGATTGCTCTTGAGCAACAAACAATGCTTCAGCTACGATTTCGGTATACAGTTCCGATATCGTGCTACTTGTCGTTTCGTTAGCCATAATAATCTCCTATTAGCTTTTTGTTAAATTTATGACTGTGGGTTCTCTATCCCTAACCTTTTTATATTCAGCATATTGCTTTCTATCTTCAGGCTTTGTCATATCTAAGTCCGCAAGATTAAATGGCTTTGCGTCTACCTTACCCAGATTTGCCTTACTTCCTGACCCTGATGGGGTTGCTGTTTGGAAGTGTGGGTTTTCTGTAATGAAGTCCTTTACATATTCGTCAATACTTTTCAGGTCTCCGTCTTTGTTATACATTGGCTGATTATTTTCTGCAAGTATTTCTACTTTTCCATCATCAGTTAATTTAACTTTACCTTTTAACAAATCTTTTACCTGTTCAGGATTGATTGCTTGATTTTTAGATGCGGCTGTTACTAATGCACCATCAACTTTTACTTTTTCAATTTCAGATCTTAAACCAGCTATCTCTTTATTAGATTTTTCAGCTTGTTCTTTTAATATCTTTTCAAACTCACCTCTAGCCTTTTGATCTTCCATTTGTTTATTTTCTTTTTCTTCTAATAGTTTTCTAGCTTGTTCAGGGTCAATACCTGAATACATCTTTTCGTATTTAGATTTTTCTCTAGCTAATCTTCTCTCAACTATTTTATCAACTTCAGCTTGTGATACCATTGGTTCTTTTTCTTCTACTGTAGTCTCAACATTATTTTCAACAGGTTGTTGTTCCTGTTCCGTTTTTTGCTCGTCAGCCATATTAGTCTCCTTTTTGCTTAAGATTTATATTATTTATCTTCTTCTTCAAGAAAATTATCATTACCTTCTTTATCTACAAGTTTTGGTATTTTTAAATACAATGACTCTAATAACCAACCCATTTCATAATCTTCACTTAAAGGTATTAACCTAGATAATTCTTTTATTCGTAAATAATCTTTTACTGTTAATTCCTCATTTTGACTTAGTTTAAAAGCCTCTTTAAATTCCTTTGACATTTTCTATATTCTCCTTAAAAAATTTAATCCATTCTGGGTCTACTAGGTCTTTTTTATCCATATGAAATAAAGCAAAGTTTTCACAAAACCATTCTTTTGAATTTACATCAGAATATAAAGATGCACCTTTTCTTTTAAAATATGGAATTCTTATTAAATCTTTTTCAAGTTTTGGGTTTCTATATTCTTTAAAATTTTTAACAAACATTTGCTGGTGTAAATGGTGACCAAATTCGTGATATAAAGTTGCCCTTGTTCTATCTAATGGGTCATCAAAATATTGCTCAACAGTAAATGGTCTTTTTGATTTATCATCTCCAAATTTCCATTTAGAAGTAGTCCTTGTATTTCTCTCAGATTTTAACCTTATATGTTTTATATTAAGACCTAAAACTCCATCACCCATATTTGCAACAACTCTATCCCCACCTACTTTTTTTATACCTCTGATAGATTGAATATTATATTTTTTTGCTAAATCATTTAGTTCTTCAACAACTAAATTAATTGCCGCATAATCTTCATTTGAATATTCAAATGTTTCTTTTCCATATCTTCTTGAATTTCTATTCTCAATCTTTGTAATTTTAGTTTTTCCATAATCATCAATTTTACTACCTTTAAAAATTCTAGCTGGTTCTTTTGTAATTGGATTAATTACATATCTTTTGTCATTAGCATTTTTGGTAAATGTATCATCTAACTTAGCAATTAAGGTAGTATATCCTATGCCTTGTAATTGATTTGCTTTTATTCTTCCTGTTTGTCTTGGAATAGTAGGAACTTGTATAGGTGTATCTTGAGGTTCTTCAGCATCAAAGAACTCATCAGCAACAGGCAACCAAGTATGTCTGCATCTATATCCACCTCTAACAGTAAATGGGTCTCCTTCAGATTTACCAGCCCAAGAAGATTGCCAAATACTTCTAATTTGCTCTTCAGTATAAACTTTGTTTAAATGGGTAACACAATGAGGTCTTGAGTCTCCTACTAAAGTCCCTGTATATTTAAACTTATTAAGTCCAGCCTCTTTAGATTTATAAACTGTAAACTGACCATCAAACTGCATTACTGAGTCATGTGCAATCTGTGACGCATAGGTACTCATTGGTCTACCTCTTCTATCAACTTCACCTGTAATTAAGCCTCTCAAGTCTTTAACCATATCATTAAAAGGCTTACCAGCTATTGCGTTCTGATAAACTTGAGATGATATTTCATTAAGGTATCTACTAGCTAAATCCTCAAAACCAGCAAACTGCTGAAACTTTAATTGATTAATAGTTAGTAAATCTACCTTAGTTAATGATTTAAACTTATCAGGAATATCTAAACCACCAAACTCTTCCATAAATTCTTTTACTATTTGGTCATAATCCCTAACTAAAGTATCGGCTGTAGTTCTATATGTTTCATCAATAAATCTTTTTAAATCTGTTCTAAGATCAATAGCTATTTGTGTTGAAACTGCATCAGCACCCTCAGTAAGAGTTGATATTTGTGATACTATTCTAGCCTCTAAATCTTCAAGTGTTTTCTTGATTTGTATTTCGTGGCTATCTTGTAACCTCTCTAAAAATTCTTGTCTTGCCATTATACATTAAAGCCTTTTCTCCAAGACTTTATTGCCCAATAGACAGGTGCTAAGGTTTTTTGTCCTTTTACTTTTTTAAGGATAGCACCATGTCTTGCTAGAAAACTTTTTTGTCTAGCTGGGTTGTTCTTTTTGATAGACATATTAGGGTCTCCAAATCTAATAACTTGAACATTACCTGTTTTCTTATTTTTGACATAAACCCCAAACTTCTTCCTTGCACCTGAAGTTCTAAAAGGTTTATTTAGCTTAACAGTTCTTCCTCTGTATTTAGCCATTATTTTCTTTTCTTTTTGCGTAAGTCTAAATCATGTTTTCTTGAGCCTCTAAGGAAACTATTGACTCTACCCATAGACCAAGCCGCCATAGGAACTCTTCTAGAACCAGCACTTAGAAAAGCACCTTGTCCTCTTCTATAAACTTTAGCTAAAGTTCCGTAGGTATAGCGCTTTGATGCTTTGGCTTTTCTTCTAAGAGTAGCCTTAACACTAGCTGATAAAGGTTTTCTTCTAACTGCCATTATGCTTTTGTCCTTGCTCTCAGTAATGATTTAGGAATAACACCACCTGATTTATAAATAGATGCTACCCTTTTAATTAGACTTGCTCTTCTTGACCTTTTTGACCCTTTTAGACCTGACAGGTATTTCTTTGGAAGTCCTGAGTCCTTGTCTTTTGGTACTTTTCTTTTTTTTCGTTTTTTCTTTGCCATTACTCTTCTTCTTCTTCACCTGTGGGAAGAGTTGTTTGGAACTGACCGATTGTTGTTGAGGTTGCATCAATCTCTTGATTAATTGCATCAATTTTTTCATCATCATCAATAACTGCCTTTGCTATTTGTTTATCTATTTCCTTTGTATATGTGTCTGATTTAACTCCACTAGCTTTTGCAACCTGTAAGAATTGTAGATCAGCCGCATAATCTCTTAAATCAAATGTATCAGGATAATCTATTTGACCATCAAATACTTTGTTTTGCCACTTCGCAAACAATGACCATATCTGCTCTTCAGCATTTTCTAATAAATCAGCCTTCTCAGATAGCCTAGCATTAAGTAATTGAAACTCTGTTTGTAAAGCTATGCCTGAATTAATAGTTTTTTCTGTGGCTCTAACAGAACCCATATGTGTTATTCTGTTAATAGCATCTACTTTCATACTAATAGAGTTCATAATACTATCTAAAGATTGTGCTGAAGGTTGTATAATATAAGGTTTTAGATCAGCCTGTAAATCTTCAGGCATTTCAATAACTGAACCAGCACCAGCACTAGCCTCAACATTAGGTGTTTTGACTAAACTAGGGTGGTTACTTAATCTTATTAATTGCTCAGTTTCAGAATAATCATTGTAGATAGACTGTTGTAATTCTGCAACATCAGATAAATCAGATATACCTATAGCTTTTCTTTGAGACTTTTGATTATAAAGAATAACTGCTGGTATTTCATTTAATGGATTTGGTTGCTCATCTAACAATACAGGTTTTGAGGCTGTATATTCTTTCATATAATCATCAACTTTATAAGTAGTAATATCTTCTAATGACCAAACTTTTATAGTTGCTACATCATCAGTTAAATCTTCAAGTATAGTTAGAGAAGTAAGGTAAAACTTTCCGTTAGGGTATCTTTCATAATCCCAATTTAAAACATTATCTGGGGTATAAATAGAAATATATGGTCTTATATCCTGAGATAATTCCTCTGCTCTAGTATTAGTTATAACACTTGGCTTATCTATTATTGCCCAACAAGTACCATAGATAGACGCATGAGTTTGCATTTCTTTAATTACATTGTTGAAATTTCTACCATCTAGGTCTGCATCATCTAAAAAAGACTCTAAATCTGGGTCTCCATTTAATGACCCATAGTCTCTTGTTGCTGGAACTCTAAATAAAAAACTTGAATAAATCTGAATAACATTTCTACAATGATTATCTAAAGGGGTAAATCCAACCCTTTTCATGTATTCCTCATCAGACTCTAGGATATATCTATTTAGATAAAATCCATTTCCATAATCATCTCCACCTAAATATGATCTGTAATGAAAGTTCCATCTATGAAAGTTTTTCTCATAGTCGTTGTGTCTAGCTGTTAAGAACTCTCTTGTATATATCGCCATCTAACTCCACCTAGTCGGTTCACTTGGTTTAAAATCTCTACGCAAAGGAAACAAATACTCAATCATATATCCAACTGCATCAGCCATATGGTCAAAGCCACTATCCTTGTCAGGTATATGTGTTCCCTCTTTGTATATTTGTCTTTCTAAACTTTTAATTAAATTTTTGCAAGATTTGGTTATGAAAAGACTTGACACTCCATTAGCATTTTTTAATTTAGAATTAACTGCATTTATTCTATCTCTTACAGGTGGGTGTGTTGCTTTTACTTTAACATTGAAACCAGCATTTCTTAATAAAGATAAATCAGTTGAGCCACCAGCACTTGTCTTTCTTTGTCTAGCGGCTGGGTCAGGATAAATCACAATATTTCTTACTCCGTATCTTGCTTTTATTTCGTCAATCATATCATTTGTATTTGCGTTGTATATTTGTATCTCATCAAAAACGATTAAATTATTATTGATTACTTGAGCCACGCAACAAGCCATAGGGGAATAGTTAAAGTCCATTCCGATATGTAAAACTATTTCTTTTTGTTCATATGTGTCAATAATATGTTTGTTTCTGTCAAAGTTATAATAAATGACTCCAGCATAATTAACAAATGTAGCTAAATATTCTTGTTGAAATGTTCTCTCATCTAGGTCATTCTTAGCTTGATCTATTTCATCTTGAGTTACTTGACCACCTTCAATAGTAGTATACTTAAAACTTTCCCACTCAGGGTCTTGCTTAGAGTATAATTCATATGACCAATTTCCGTATCCTTTAGGTGTCCCGCAGAACAAAGCTGAACCCATAGTATACTTATCAGAAAGTGTAGGTCTAATTACTTCATACCAAGCCTCAGGCTTTATGTCTTGTATTTCGTCAAAGCAAACAAATGATAATCCACTACCTCTTAGGCTCTGCTCATTTTCACTACCCTTCAGGCTTATTGTCGTCCCATTTCGTAAAGATAAAGTTAATTGTGTTTCATTTATTTTAGCTACCCATCTATGCTCTAACATCTTTTCTTTTAATGGTTTCCACATTATCTCTCTGCTCTGTCTGTAGCTGGGACTTATGTAGAATATCTTTTTGTTTGGAAATCTACCAAACTTAGCTAGTTCATTAAGTGCCACAAAGGTCTTACCAAATCTACGACCTGACAATAAAACTCTAAAGCGCTTTTCTGAAAGTATTACTTCTTTTTGTGGTTCACTAAGAGGCACTAATCAATAGTCCACTCTAAAGGCTGATTATCTTCTCCAATCGGTATATCAGATTGACCTAACATTTGTTTACCTAACCATATCAACATAACAGCATTTAACTTTTCAGCACTCTTCCATTGTAACTGTCTTAGCCTTAATTTCATCTCTGCTCTTCCTTTTGTAAGATATTCGGAATAACTCTTACGGATAAGGCTTTCATCACAGCCGAAAAAGTCTGCTATATCTACATTGGTCATTCCAAACTTAGCTAACTTTTGTACTTCTTCGCCTTGAATATCGTACTTCTTAGGTCTTGACATTAATGTATAGTAATTCCTTCTCTTAAAATATCATCAGAATTAACTTGATGGTACTCAAATAAATATTGGTGTGCTTGTTCTTCAGTTTCAAATCCTGATACCTGAATGATAGCACAAAATTTACCATAATGATCTGGCATTGTTATAAAAAACTTTTTTAGTTCCTCTTCCATTATGTTATTCTACACTAATACTCATTTTATCCATAGCCTCTTTTGATACTTTTCCTTGTTTATAAGCCTGAATTATATCTTGGTCAGTATCATTTAAGGTTCTAAATCCTTTTTGCCAAGAACTTAAATTAGTAAA
>Ga0098042_1001041_pt1 | contig 10547 bp, 9 predicted proteins | sample 9_EtaG_FD_75066 | JGI IMG/M metagenome (GOLD analysis project Ga0098042, IMG submission 75066) | Marine viral communities from the Subarctic Pacific Ocean - 9_ETSP_OMZ_AT15188 metaG | ecosystem: Environmental > Aquatic > Marine > Oceanic | place: Pacific Ocean | collected 2015-01-10
ACATTACTATGATTTAGTAAATAAAAAACCCGAACAAGAGAGATTCATATACGGATGGTATAAAAGAGCTCTCTCAGTTTAAGGAGAAATTAAATGTCAAGAGCAGACGCAAGTGGAATTAGTAGTAGAACTAAAGCCGTTATTATGGATGATGCTAAGTTTAGTAAAATCAATACCATAACTGCAGCTGATTATTACGCTACTGGTTCAAATAAAGGTGTGAGTGGATTTATAATTCAGACAGCAGGAAATACCGTGATAACACCAACAGAAGGTGGTTCAATAGCGGCATCAGTATTAACTGGTTCAGCTGGTAATCTATACGAAATTGGTGTAAAACAAGTTAGTGGTAGTGGTACAGTTCACCTAGTTTATTAAAATGAAATTAACTAACGAACAACTACAATTAATAAAAGATAATTGTTGTATCTTTTGTGGTACACCTACTAACGAAGACCTACGTAAGTGGTTTGGTAAAGGTGGTGCAGGTGGAACAACCAAAGGTGGTTGGGATAGGTATTCCTCAACTGGTAAAAAACTAGGAAAATGTGGTGATGGTGAAGAGGGTGGTGCTTACGCCGCTTGTTTATCCGCTACTAAAGCTAGAAAGTTAGGTAAAAAAGGTATTGCCGCTTTCGTCAATAGAAAAAGAAAAGCACAGAAAAAGGGTGGTGATACCAAAAAGGGTAGACAAAGAAGTAAAGGTAAAAAACCAATATACACTAAAACAGGAACATAAGATGATTAAATTAAAAAAATTACTTAGTGAAAACATTTGGGATAGAAAATTTGGTGAACCATTACCAACTCTCAGATTAGAACAAGATGAACCAGAACACTTTGGTGGTGGTGAAAACATAAAGATATTTGACTATGAAACAAAACATTTTGATATATGTCGTTCAGCAGTAAACCTTTATCAGAGACTTACCAAAGATATTGATAATACAGAAGCACATGACCTAATAATAGATTCAGCAAAAGAACTCGACCATATCTTTGAGATGGAAAAAGCAGTCGTTAGGGGTGAGGAACTAAATCACGACCCAATCAAACATGGTGTAGAGTTAGTAAACTCTGTATCGTTTAAGTTAGGTCAAGTAGCTGGGATGGTCGATGATGATTTTATAAAAGAAACAGAATTTATAGCTTTTCACATTCTGGTAATGGTAGAGAGAAAAGACTCAATAAAGATTTCTAAAGAGAAAGAAAATGATTAAATTAAAAAAATTATTAAAAGAAAATTATTGGGAACGTAAGTTTGGTGAACCACTTCCAAGATTGAAAATTACAGAAGAAGCTGGTATATTTAAAAATAAAGATGCAGACTCTTATTTAAAAACACTCAATGATATGTTGGGTGAAGCTACTTATAAAAGTGATAAAGAGTATGGTTGGTATGACGTTACTCTTGAAGACCCTTACTACGTTAAAAAATTAGATAAAGTTTATATCATAGACGAATCTGTACCTCACTCTTTTCCAGCAGAACATAGAGATTTTTGTTATTCAGTTTATTCTGTACCTGAGTGGGAACCTAAAGATGGTAAACACACAATACCAACACAATTATTTGAAGACTTCGCAAAGGTCACGGGTTCAATCATAATAGATGGACTCAAAGGGACAGTCACGGCAAGATGTGGTGATTTGGTAGCAAATGATGTGACAATAAAATTTGTACTAGACGTGGTAGCAGGTGATATAAAACCTGAAAAAGAAATTTACGCAAAAAGAATACTAGCAACAAGGAGCTAAAAATGGATAAATATAATAAATCTGTACAACATCAATGATTTCATCACGCGACTTGGGGGTCTCCTAAGCGAAAAAATGAAGGTGTTGGAAAAGTAGTATGGCATTCATTAAGTGAAGATGGTAAAGTTGAGATAGTTGATATAAAGTTTGGTAATAAGACTTACGAGAATGTATCAGTAGACAAACTTAAACCAGTTAAAATGGAAGCTCATGGTCATCCAGCAGATAATGATAAGAAAAAGAAAAATAAAAAATTGGAATCAAAGATGACAGTCAAAGAAGCTGAACAAAAACTAGGTATGTTTTTAGAAAAGAACGTACCAACTAATCCTAGTAAGTGGTCTTACTACAAATCACAAGCTAAAAAGAAGTTTGATGTATATCCATCAGCTTACGCAAACGCTTGGGCAGCAAAACAATACAAAGCCGCTGGTGGTGGTTGGAAGAAGGGTTAGTAATGAACGTCTTTTTAGAATCAGATAAAAATACTACTCACATCTATTGGGAAAATAAAATGGGTGAGAGTTGTGGATACACTTTTGAGTTTGAAAAACAACCTATGGAAGAAGCTGAGTATAAAGGTCGCAAAGTAAAACTAAATAAAATTATGCAAGGTGATAAAAAGAAGTTTAAAGTTTACGTTAAAAATGATAAGGGTAACGTTGTGGTTGTTCATTTTGGACAAGGTGGAGACGCAAAGGGTGGAACTATGAGAATAAGAAAATCAAATCCTAAAGCTCGTAAATCATTTAGAGCTAGACATAATTGTGATAATCCAGGCCCAAAGTATAAGGCGAGATATTGGGCTTGTAGAACTTGGTAATCCTATGGATAAACTAGTAAAATGGTTAACTCAACCATTTGTTGAAGATATAAATATTCCAGTTAAAGTTGGTGATACCATTTTAACGGGCAGATTTAAGAACAAAAAAACGGTTGTTAAATCTATTGGTAAAGATGAACATGGAATGCCAACAATTAATGGTAGAAAAGTTACAACATTCCGAGTGCTTAAAAAACAAGAAGAAAATATAAACGAGGGTGTTAATGACCCTGGTATTTTTAAAGCCGTATTTCTTGCTGGTGGCCCAGGTAGTGGTAAGACTTATGTAGCAAAACAACTCTTTGGTATACCTGAGAGATACAATATAAGTATGACTGGTATGAAGATGGTAAACTCTGATAAAGAGTTAAAGTTTCTTCTGAACAAATACGGATTCGGAACTGATTTAGATAAGATGCCAGATGAGTTGTTTAAAGATTTGACATCTAAAGGTCAGAGTGGTTTGAGAGATTATGCTAAATCACTTACTAAGCAAAGAATGAAGTTGTATCAAGATGGTAAGTTAGGTATGATTATTGATGGTACGGGTCACGACTATAGTAAGATAGCTAAGATGAAAAGGGAATTACAAGAAGATGGTTATGATACATACATGGTATTTGTTAATACTTCTCTTGATGTAGCTCAACAACGTAATCAAGAACGAGATAGAATATTACCACCAGATTTATTAGAAAAGAGTTGGAAAGGTGTTCAAGCTAATCTCGGTAAGTTTCAGAATTTATTTAAATCAAACTTTCTTATTGTGGATAATTCTAAGTTTTTAAAACCTGATGTAGCTCAGAAAAAGTTTGCTTCACTTGTAAAACAAGGTATTACTAAGTTTACAAAACAACCAATCAAAAATAAAATAGCAAAGAGTTGGATTAAAAAACAACAAATATTAAAACAACAAGGGTTATCGGAAGCATTTGCAGTTAGGGGTAATAAAGTAGAAAAGTTTATTACTGGTAAGAATGTTACATATAAGGGTAAGAAGTATAAAGAGATAGAGTATGAGTTAGTAAAAGTAGATAATCCTCAAAAAGCAGTCTTACTAAGAATCTTATCACCTAAAAAATTATTTGGACAAAAGGTAGCTGTGAGATTTCAAACACTTAGAAGAGGCCCATTTTTCAAAACAGATACAGGTAAAACAGAAGCTGCTAGAATACCTCGTAAAAAAGGACAACATAGAAATTCACCATCTCATTCAGATTTATATACAGACGAAAATCCAAAAGGAACAATTAAAGGGTTAAAGTTTGCTACCGTAAAAGATGCTCAAAAATCAGTAAGTAAAATTAAAAATAGTGGTAAGTCCCACGCTCACAAAATTCAAGCGGCTGTTGCTATGGAACAACGAGCAAAAGAAATGGGTAAAAAATCACAAGCTGCAGTCTATCGTACATTTATCAATAAGATGAAGAAGAAAACTAAAAAGATGAATGAGAAGTGGAGTGACAAATACAAAAAAAGTATTGATTGTAACAACCCAAAAGGTTTTAGTCAAAAAGCACATTGTGATGGTAAAAAGAAAAAATCTGAATCTCTAGTTGGTGCCGATGGTACAATACCTTCACCTAGTAGAAAGATGGTTAAGAAGATGAAGAAAAAAGGTCATACTTCAGTACCATATGGTAGTGGTTACAAAAAAGTAAACGAGGATAGAACCAAAATTAAAAAAGTAGTTGGTATCTATGGTGGAAGATTTCAACCATTCGGCCCTCATCATAAAAAAACCTATGATTGGTTGAAGTCAAGAGTAGATGATGCATATATCACTACATCTAATATTAAACAACCACCAAGACACCCAATGGATTTCAGAGAAAAAGTTCGTCACATGGTGAAGATGGGTATACCAAAGAATCGTATCATACAAGAAAAGTCACCTTACGTAGCTAACAACGTTTTAAAAAAATATGATGAAAAGACAACGGCCGTTATTTACATATTTGGTTCTAAAGACGCTGGTAGATTAAAGGGTGGAAAGTATTTTAAAGATTATAATAAGAACAGAGGTAATATATTAGGATATAAAGAACATGGGTACGTCCTTACAGCACCTCACGTATCAATCAAAGTCGGTGGTAAAGAAGTAAGTGGAACTGTGATGAGACAATTACTTGGTTCACCAGATTATGAAAAGGATAGAGAAAAATTATTTAAACAAGCTTTTGGATATTTTGACAAGGGTATCTATAATATGATGACAAATAAGTTTAAAAAACTATTTGAATCAATAGATGAGTTTTTATCAAAAAATGATGTCAAACAAATTATAAAAGAGGCAAGTACAACAACTTTATCACCAACGGATGACGGCCCACCAACGTTCTATCGTGGATTTGATGATTATAAAAAATTCTCTAAAGATTGGATAGATGGTATGTATTATGAGATGGGTTGGGAATTAATTAATTACATCTTAGGTAAACACGCTGTAAATCCAGATTACGACTATACTTTGAGTTATAATACAGTTCCAGCTGTAGCGTATGGTAGAAAACAATCTGGTAGTTATGGTTCTCGGTTTGGTACTAGAAATCCAATCAAGTCTTATAAAGATTACATAGAGAGTACAGTTCTTAAAAATTTAGGTTATGAAGTAATTAAGTGGATGGGTATAACACCCGACGGTAACAAGTATACAGGTGTAGAGGTTGAAACCCCAGTTTTACCTGGTATTGGTAAAGATAATACAGCAAATACTGAATTAGATAAAAAAGAAGACTTAGAAGAAAGATTACGTTTAGATGATTATGTGAAATTACTAATTGAACAAGATGATGTAATGGATAAAAAGATTAAATACAAAACTAAAGATGGAAATGAAAAAGAAGTCACAGTAGGTGGTGCATTAAAACAAGGTGAAGAACATCCTGCTTATAAACAAGCAAAAAGTATGACTGATAAAGATGAAAAACCAGATACATCTAAAAAAATACAACCTACAGAGTTTGACAGAGATTATGATGAAAAAGATAGTGTCTCAACTAAAAAAAGAATGGATAAAATTAAAAGTTTTGGTAAAGACCCACACGGTAATTTATACTTAGGTGATGAGGAAGTTGGTTACGAACCAGAAGTTCACAAAGCTCAATACGTAACCGAAACCGATGATAGTATGGTTATTGGAACACCTCATATGAGTGATAAAGACCCAAAAGCTGGTGAGTTTGTAAAGAAACAAGTAGTTCCGATGGTTCAAGATTTTATAAAAAAGCACGGAGCAGAAAACGTAGTGTTTTTAGGAGAGGGTGGACAAGGTGATGGACACAATTACCACGAGGGTACAGAACAAGAACTTGTTGGTAAGATGGTTGAAAAAGCAGGTGGTGATGTAGATACTTGGGATGGTAAATATAACGAACACACTAATCAAGACGCTCCAATCTATAAGGACTTAGCCAAAAAGATGAATGCTACACCATCTCAAATGACAGGTGCTATGTATGCATTTTTAGTAGGACAAGGTGATAACCCTAAAGAAGCTAAGTATCTAACAGATGAAGGTAAGCAATATCTAAAAGATAATGGGTATAACGGTAAGTTTCCACCAAGTAAGGAAGATGTAGAACAACTATTCAATCAAAGTTTTCCTGAAGATACAGGTAAAGCTGGTTCAACTACATTAGGTGAAGCTCAGTTAGCTTGGAATCAGTTGAGACGAGATAATATGGCTCGTAAAATGGAAGAGTTGAAAAAACAAGGTAAGAAAGTTTTAGTAGTTCCAGGTGCTACTCACGGAAGTGCAATAAACTCACAATCAAAAAAACAAAAAAAAGAGATTAAAGAACACTTATTATTAGAAGGTGGAGCATACGGACACATGAATCACCCATTTGACGACAAAAATCTTACATTTTCGGATTTAAAGCAGATAATTATTAATGGACTCGGTGGTAACTTAAACCGAGAAGATAATGTTACAGAGAAACTTGATGGTCAAAACTTAATGGTTTCTTGGGTAAATGGAAAATTGGTTACGGCTAGAAACAAAGGACAACTTAAAAACTTCGGAGCAACCGCTATGGACACCGCTGGTGTAGCATCTAAATTCGCTGGTAGAGGTGATATAAGAAACGCTTTTGTTTTCGCTATGAAAGATTTATCTAAATCTGTTGGTTCATTGTCAGATAAACAAAAAGAAAAAGTATTTGGTAATGGAAAACGGTGGATGAACCTAGAGGTTATATATCCAAAGTCAGTTAATGTAATTGATTACGATAAAACAGAGATTGTATTTCACGGAACATTAGAATATGATGATAGTGGTAAAGCCGTAGGACAACCTAAAGATAGTGCTCGTATGTTAGCTGGTATGATTAAACAAGTAAATCAGAACGTACAAAAAACTTACAATATAGGTAAACCTCAGTTTTTACAAGTACCAAAAGTACAAGATTTTGGAAAAAAGAAAAATACTTATTTAAATAGATTAAAAAAATTACAAAACCAATATAAACTAAAAGACAATGATACATTAGCACTTTATCATCAAAGATTTTGGGAAGAATTTATTTTTAACGCATCTAAACAATATAAATATAAAATACCAACTAAAGTTTTAGTTAACTTAACTAAAAGATGGGCATTCTTTGACAAATCATATAAGATACCTATGATGAAAAAAGATATTAAGAATAAAAAGTTTTTAGATTGGGCTCTATCATTCGATAAAAATGACCATCAAAAATGGGTTAAACAAAATATGAAACCATTTGAAGTTTTGTTCTTTGATGTTGGAGCTGAAATATTAAAAAATATAGGTGGTTATTTATCTGCATCACCAGATAAAGCTGTACAAAAAATCAGAAAAGATGTAATTAATGCAATTAAAACTGTTAAGAGTGGTGGTGACGTGAAAAAGATAGAAACATTAAAACATCAATTAAGTAAATTAGAAAAGATTGGTGGTCTTTCATCAATCGTACCATCAGAGGGAATAGTTTTTAAATATAAAGGAAAAACTTATAAATTTACTGGTGCTTTCGCCCCAGTAAATCAAATAGTCGGTTTATTAAACTTTTAAAGGAAATAGGTTATGGCAGGATATAGTCGTGAATCTGAGAGACAGAATAAAGCTCTCAAAGCAATATTAAGGGGTGATTCACCCGATAAAAGAATAATGGTTGCTAGTGTTGATAGAGAATTTAAGGATTTCGTTAAGAAAGAACGAGAAGACGAACAAAAACGAGTTGATGAAAAGTTAGAAGCTACAAAAGAAGCTAGATTACCTTGGTTTTGTCCAGATTGTAAAAGAATTATGAAAAGACGACTTGATGAAAGAATGTGGTACTTACACGGTCATTGTTTTGAGTGTCAAGTTGAAGTAGAAAATAAAATGATGATTGATGGTACATTTGATGAGTGGGAAGATAAAAAAGTAAATGCAAATAAATTAGCTTGGATACGAGATAAAAAACAAGAATTAGTTGAGTTTAAAAATCAAAAAGATATGGAAGCTTATAATCAAGTCAATCCAGATGGTCACTCTTTAGAAAAAGAAAAATGGACTCAAAATTTTGATGAACTAAAAAAACAAGCTGGTGAAGCTATAGAACACTTAGAAAAAATAGAGGAATCTTTAAAGTAAATATTTATATATATGGAACGAAATTCAAAAGGACAATTAAAAGAAGTAATTAAACAAGAATATGTTAAATGTGCTAATGACCCAGTTTATTTTTTAAAGAAATATTGTGTTGTTCAACATCCAATTAAAGGTAAGATACCATTTAATTTGTACCCTTTTCAAGAGGATACAATTTCAGATTTTGTAACTAGTAGGTTTAATATTATACTAAAAGCACGTCAGTTGGGTATATCTACACTAACTGCTGGATATTCTTTATGGTTAATGACTTTTCACCAAGATAAAAATATCTTGGTTATCGCTACAAAACAAGAGGTAGCTAAAAACTTGGTAACAAAGGTTCGTGTGATGCATGCTAATCTACCAAGTTGGTTGAAACAAAGATGTGTTGAGGATAATAAGTTAAGTTTAAGATACAAGAATGGTTCTCAAGTAAAAGCCGTATCGAGTGGAGAAGATAGTGGTCGTTCTGAAGCTCTGTCTTTATTAATACTTGATGAGGCAGCTTTTATTGACAAGATAGATGGTATATGGGCAGCGGCATCACAAACGTTATCAACTGGTGGACAATGTATTGCATTATCAACACCTAATGGTGTTGGTAATTGGTTCCATAGAACTTGGATGGATTCTGAAGATGGTCTAAATGAATTTAATTTTATTAAACTTCATTGGACAGTTCATCCAGATAGGGGACAAGAGTGGAGAGATGAACAAGATAGTTTATTAGGGCCTTCATTAGCCGCTCAAGAGTGTGATTGTGACTTTATCACATCTGGTCAAACAGTCGTAGATGGTGTAATACTTGAAGAATTTAGAAATAAAACTGTTTGTGAACCAGTAGAAAAAAGAGGTATTGATAGTAATGTTTGGGTATGGGAACCACCAAACTACACAAAAGATTATATAGTATGTGCTGACGTTAGTAGAGGAGACTCTACAGACTATTCTGCTTTTCATGTTTTAGAAGTTGAAAGTCTTGAACAAGTAGCAGAATATAAAGGTAGAATGTCTACAAGAGATTATGGTAATCTGTTAGTTAATATAGCTATGGAATACAATCAAGCATTACTTGTTGTGGAAAATAACAACATTGGTTGGGCAGCAATTCAACAAGTAATTGATAGGGGATATGAAAACCTTTTTTACATGAGTAAAGATTTACAAGTTGTTGACGTACATAGACAAGTTAACAACAAAATAAATAGAGTTGAAAAACAACTAGTCCCTGGATTTACACTAACACAAAAAACAAGACCACTTGTTATTGCTAAGTTAGAGGAGTTTTTCAGAGAAAGATTAGTAACTGTTAAATCACAGAGATTAATTGATGAGTTGTTTGTATTTATATATAACGGAAGTAGAGCGGAAGCCATGACTGGATACAATGACGATTTAGTTATGTCTTATGCGATGGGATTATGGATTAGAGAAACAGCTCTTAGATTAAGAAATGAGGGTATTGAATTACAAAAGAAAACCCTAAACAATATTACATCAAATCAAGGTGTTTATACACCTAATGATAACCAAAATGATTCTTGGACTTGGGAAGTAAATCAGAAAAAAGAATCTTTAGATTGGTTAATTAAATAAGTGAGGTAAAAAATGGCCGATACAAGTTTATTCAGTAGACTAAAACGATTATTCAGTACAAATGTAATTGTACGTAATGTGGGTGGTCGTCAACTACGAGTTTCAGATACAAGTAGGACTCAATCAATAGCAAAAACAAATCTTGTTGATAGATATCAGAAGATTTATATGGGTGCTGGTTTGAGTGGGTATTCTGATGCTATGTTAACAAAATCAATGAGGTTAAATTTGTTTAAAGATTATGAACAAATGGATAGTGATGCTATTGTCGCTTCAGCTCTTGACATTTATGCAGATGAATCAACCATGAAGTCGGAGTATGGTGATGTCTTAACTATTAAAACAGATGATGAAAATATCAAACAAATATTACACAATTTATATTATGATATTGTAAATATTGAATTCAATCTCTGGCCATGGATTCGTAATATGTGTAAATATGGTGATTTCTTTTTAAAACTTGACATTGATGAAAAATACGGAATTACTAACGTAGTACCACTTTCAGTATATGATACTTCACGAGTAGAAGGTTTAGACCCTGAAAATCCAGAGTATGTTAAATATTTAATCGAATCAACAACTGACCAACATAGATATAAAGCTCAAGAATCAGCTACTAAAACTGAGTTGGAAAACTATGAAGTAGCACACTTTAGATTACTTTCAGATTCAAATTACTTACCATATGGTAAATCACAAATTGAAGGTACTCGTAAGATTTGGAAACAATTATCTCTTATGGAAGATGCTATGATGATTCAT
>Ga0098042_1001042_pt1 | contig 10544 bp, 11 predicted proteins | sample 9_EtaG_FD_75066 | JGI IMG/M metagenome (GOLD analysis project Ga0098042, IMG submission 75066) | Marine viral communities from the Subarctic Pacific Ocean - 9_ETSP_OMZ_AT15188 metaG | ecosystem: Environmental > Aquatic > Marine > Oceanic | place: Pacific Ocean | collected 2015-01-10
CAGATGCGGAGCTATAATTATGGATACAATGAATATTACATTAGCCCAATACTTAGCCAGCGAAGAAACAATTACAGGTATTAAAGCTACTATAGATGGACAAGTAATGTACGTTCCTATTGCTGTAGATAATCGTCACTACGCAGAAATCATGCGCCAAGTAGATGCTGGCGAGTTAACTATAGCTGACGCCGACTAATGAAGCTGGCAATGGAACCCGTACTCAAAACACAGATGGAACTGGAAGCACACGAGAAAGAGTGCGCTATCAGGTACGCCTCTGTGCAAGAGAAACTAGAGGGTTTAGACAAACGTATGTGGCGATTAGAGGCAATGATAATGGGTAGCACAATAATGATTGTAGCAATGGTGGTTACAGTATTTATGGGAATGAATTAATATGGCAGTCTTTAGAGCATTTAAACCTACAGCGATGAACAAGATTGCACAGTCAATGGGCTACACTGGTGATATGGGCCAGTTCCAAGACTTTATAGAACAAGACCCTGCACGTCAAGCACGTATGAAAATGTTTGAAGAGTCTGCTATGCAGATGGCAAAGGGCGGTGTTGTTAAGATGCAGACAGGTGGTACACTTACTGGTGCTGGTGTAGTTCCAGTTCAAGACCCACCAATGCGTTATGAACAAGTAGCGGAGCCAGCACAACCAGCACCTACACCTGCTACACCTACAACAGCACCTGCAACAATAGGTGAAGCTACGTTACAACGTCAATACAATCCTGCATTGCCTCAAGGTGGTGTGACACAAACATCATTCACTCCTGCTGGCCCCGGATTTGAAGTACAACAAGGCACTGGCGAACTTACGGGACAGGTAGCTGTGCCTACAACTATGGCTACAACGGCACAATCTATTGCACAACAAGAGACTGCCGCAAATACTATGACTGCAGCTACGGCTGCACCTGCCATAGAACAAACACTTAATACAGTACAAGCAGCACAAATTAATCCTGCTGACCCTCGCGCACAAGTAACTGCTGCCCAACAAACTGCATCTTCTGTAGGTAATTTATCTGCAGCGCAAGGCAACGCCACACTAATAGATAATCCCGTACAACGCAACATACAAGAAGGTGAACTAATATCTGGAGCGGCTGCTGATGCACAAACGGCTTCTACTTTTACCGAACAAGTGGATTCAGCTACAGCTACACCATCTGTACAAGCAACTGTGCAAGGACAGCTTGCCGCACTGACAGCTAATTTTGACGCTTCTAACCCTCCTGCATGGGCTGCAGGTGCGTTGCGTGGGGTACAGGCCCGAATGGCTGAAAGAGGGCTTGGTGCGTCTTCTATAGCGGGTCAGGCTATGGTTCAAGCAGCCATGGAGTCTGCGTTACCCATAGCTTCTGCAGATGCACAAGTACAGGCACAGTTTGAGGCACAAAACTTGTCAAACAGACAGGCACGTGCTATGCTTGCCGCACAACAACGGGCTACGTTTATGGGTCAAGAGTTTGACCAAGCATTCCAAGCACGAGTACAAAACGCTGCACGTATATCTGATATAGCTAATATGAACTTTACGGCAGAGCAACAGATACAATTAGAGAACTCTCGTGCTGCTAATACAATGAACTTGAATAACTTGTCTAACTCACAGGCGATGGTTATGGCTAATGCATCTGCACTTGCACAGATGGATGCATCTAATTTAAATAATCGTCAGCAAGCTGCAGTAAATAATGCACAGTCATTCTTGCAGATGGATATGGCTAACCTGTCAAATCGTCAGCAGACAGACTTGTTTAAAGGCCAGCAGCGTGTACAAAGTATGCTTACAGATCAGGCTGCAACAAATGCGGCAAGACAATTTAACGCTACTAGCCAAAATCAAATAGACCAGTTCTTTGCAAATCTAGCACAGCAGACTAATCAGTTTAATGCCACACAACAAAATGCACAATCACAGTTTAATGCAGGACAAGCCAATACAGTAGAACGCTTTAACGCAGAAATGAATAATCAACGAGATCAATTTAATGCACAGAATCAGTTAGTAATTGCACAGTCTAATGCACAATGGCGTAGGCAAATAGCTACAGCAGATACGGCTGCAGTAAATAGGGCTAATGAACTTAATGCACAGGCTGTGTTAGATATTAGTAAGACTGCGTATGATAACTTGTGGCAATATTATGCAGACACGATGGAGTGGGCGTGGACATCGGCTGAAAGTGAACTAGACAGGGTTAATGAGATGGCTATGGCTAAACTGACTGCAGATAGCAACACAGACCTATTAAAGTTTAAGGAACAAGCTGCCACATCATCTGGTTTTGCTACGTTAATAGGTTCAGCATTAACAGCCTCAAAAGGTTCAATTGCGGGTAAGTTATTTGGTCTATAGTAAAGTAGAGAGAAATTATGAGAAACAGTATAGCTGATATAATGTATAACAATGCACAGGAAATGCAGGATGAAAAACCTGTAGAAGAAAACAAAAAATCTTTTAGCTTGTTGCAAAAACGTAATGTATCAGATACTGCTCAGTTTTCTGGTAATATGGAACAATTTAAAAGAGCGATGGCTATAGCCAATGTAGTTAAGAAAAAAAGAGAGGCACTTAAAAATGCAAGAGCCTAGACTAGATGCACCTATTCCGGGCATGTCTTTAACACATGAGTTAGGGGCAAGACCTTGGCAATCTCCATCTAAAAATAGCACTGTTGAGGGGGCTATTGAGAGTTACTTGCCAGCATTTTCTGACGAAACTTTAGTAGATCAGTTTGTACATGTACTAGAGTCGGAGATACCTGTTGCAACAATAGCAGAAGCAATGATGCTTGGTGGTGTGTTGCAGGGAAGACACACGATTGATGTAGGCATACTAATAATTCCATTCTTGATGGAAGCTATAGCATATATAGGAGATGTTGCAAATATTGATTATGACATGGGTACAGCATTAAAGGCAAAAGAAAAAGTTGACATGGCTCCACCGACAGATCAAGAGATTGCAGTGGCACTAAAAAGATTAGAAGGTAAAACTCCTATGGAAACTAAAGAGGTAGAAAAACCTATAGATGAACCTGTAGAAGAACCTATGGGTCTTATGGCAAGGAGAGCATAATTATGGGTATAAACTTAACTTCTTTAGGCATAGCAGCAGGTAAAATAGGCGAAATCTTTATTGAAGATAACAAGGCAGTCCAGCAACGCACTAATAGCGTTTTGGATAACCTTGCTGAACTCGTAATAAATAAAACAGAACAAAGAACTAAAAAGGTTAGAGGTGCAGAAGAATACATTGAAAGGTTGGAGTCGTTAGGATTTACTAAACCTCGTGCAGCGTCCATAGCTAGAGGTGGTGCTTATGCTGTTCAAGATGCTGCTGGTTTAGCAGAACAGGCTCGTACTCTAGGTCAAGATATAAACAGTTGGTATACTACTAATGCTAAGTATGAGCCAGAACAATATGCTAATCTTACAACAGCAGAGTTAGCTGAAAGCATAACACCAGATATAAACATTGGACCTGCTGCAGAGTTATACAAAGGCAGAGAAAGAATCGACACAGATGCTATAGACTCTATGATGGCTAAGATGGGTGAGTCTCCAAGAGATACAGCTAGGCTTCCTACATTTGCGTTGGATAAAGAAAAGAGTATGACTACAGACATTAAAACTCTTTATACTAACAAGCTGGCTGAAAAATTTACTTTACAAGAACAAATAGCTAATACAGATGACGACACAAAAAAACTTACACTTGGAGAGGAGTTAAAAGCATTAGATGTAGAAATAGATCGTATTTATGACTTTGGTACTGAAAACAAAATATTTGCAGGGACCGGATTTACTGCAGCAAACACACGTACTACCTTTAATTCTTACATGAGAGAGCAGTTAAACGATAAAGCTGTAGGTGGTACTTTTGGATCGGGTGCGTTGTGGAGTGCTGCTCAAGATGGTTCTACAATAGCACAATATGACCCTCAATATAGAGAAGACGTTAATGCAGCTAAAGCCCGTATTGCATCTGACTATATAGAAAGATTAATGGGCAATAATAAATTTCAAACAGAAGCAGAATCAACTATGCTTGCATTAGGATATGAGATTATTACCATTACGGAAGACATGGTTACTGGTAATACAAAAAAGGATATTACTCCTAAAGATGTTGGTAAACAAGCTGTAACTTATAACGGTCATATAGGTTTGATGGATTCATAGACATGGAATTTAAAAGTATTTCAAGGACTTCTAGCACAGAAAATAAAGCACCTATAGTAAGTGTAGAAGCATCTTCAATTAAATCTATATCAAGACCCGGACAACCTGCAGTTATTGATAGGTCAGTTCCTATCTATGGTCAAGGGTTTATGGACACACAAAAACTTGACGATTTTACATACAATGATTTTAAAAACAGTGATGAGTTACGCCAAGCAGCTAAACGATTTGCTACATTTCATTTAGACTACGATCCAGAAGAAATAGAAGATGATGAAGCTGTTGATGAAGTCATAGAGCATTTTCGTTCTTTAGACACAAACGAATTAACAGCCATAAAAGACTACGGTGATCTTACTGCATTTAAAGCAGACAATAAAGTACAGGAATTATCTGACTATAAAAATTTATATCAAGCCTATAGAGCCATGCCTTACTTTGGTTCCGACTCTGCTGCATTTAGTAGCATGGGCAATTTTGCGTCTGCAGTTGGTGATTACACCTATGCTATAGGTACTGCCCCATCTACTCTATTAGGTTTACTTATTCCGGGTGGTGGTAAAGTGGCAGGTCAAGCCACTGTTGCCGCTAATAAACTATTAATAGGTGGACTTCTTTCTAAAATTGTAACTTCTCCTGTTAAAGCAGTTCAGTACGCTGCGGCAAATCCTTTTAAGGCCGCTGTTGGATTAGAAGCTAGTGGCGCACTTTTCCAAAACTTAGCACAACAAAATGTAGAAGAAGAGATAGAGGTGCGTGAAGGTATCTCTGCAACTGAAGCCGCGCTTTCAACAACATTGGGCGCGGCTGGTGCTTTTGTGCCTGTAGGATTAAAAGTTGGTTTTACTAAATTCATATCAAAAGATACACCAAAGCTAATACAAGAGGCAACTAAAAATGCAGGTGAGTTACACAGGAAGGGCATGTTAAATGCAGAAGCTACGCTAACAAAGAATGCTGAAGAAGTAACTAAATTAAAACAACGGTTAAATCCTCTTGATCCTGAACGTGTAGCTAGAGGTGATAAAGGTCTTGGACAGATAGCAGCAGATGCTGGAACACTAGAACCTGACTTTGGTGTAAGATTTTCAAAAGATAAAGCAGATAAAATACTTGCCTTTGCTGTAGACCTTCTTAAAAAAGATGGTGGTTTAAAAGACGGAGAGCGTTTAACTGATGGTGTAGCACGTACTATTGAAAAACTACGGGAAAAGGGATTAACTGACTCTGCCCTAGCAAAAGAATTAAACAGCATAAAAAGAAAGTATGACGTTACTGATTCAGATATAGCTGCACTTTTTGCTGCAGACGTATCCGCTGCTGCTCGTACACTGGGTAAGGCAGGTTTTCACGCAAAAGTATTTCGCAATGTAACAGAATTAGCCAATGATAATATATTTGTCATGGATAGAAATGTAAAAGATACATTTAAAAATCTAAACAAAGCTGTAGAAGCAGAGGATGGCAGGAGTTTTATAAAAGGCGTTGCTGGTATGGAAGGCACTAAAGCTGATATCATACCCCAAACAAAGCTAGAAAAAGCTGGTAAGGTTTTATATGAAGGTTTAAAAGAATCAGACGCTGTTAGGCTTGCTTTTATGGTTTCGCAAACAGCAACAACAATTAGAAACTTGGCATCCGGTCAGGTTCGCGTTGGTATGGACGTATTAACTAAGACATTAGACAATGGCATCAGATTATCCATAGATAAAAACTATAGAAAAGCGGTTGGTTTAAAGGGTGCTACAGCAGATGTATTCTCTATAGCCTATGGTTTAGCTAACAAAAAAGAAGCAGTATTAGCTGAAGACTTTTTATATAACGGTTTTCAGGATAAAGCGACTCGTATGTTTAATTCACTAAAAGACCTTGAGCCTTTGGGCGGTGAACCTGTAACAGAAATGACCGCGATACGAAAATTTTCACGTCAGATAAATGCATTAAATACCATGTCTGACAATATGTTTAAAAGGGCTGCGTTTATTGGAGAATTAAAACGTGGTCTAAACGATATGAAGGTAGCACAAGTAAAAGCAGGTAAAACCATAAATGATGCTGACTATGATTTAGTTGAGATTATGCGTAAAGGAACTTTTAACGAAGTTTTTGGAAACACAGAAGAAGGTAAAAAGTTTCTTGATGACGCAGTAGAACGGTCTTTGTATTTTACATATCAACAGGATGCTAATAATCCTATAACTAAAGCGATGATTAATGGGGTACATAAACTTCCATTTGTTGTGTCTTCTTTTACACCATTTCCACGTTTTATGGCTAACGCTATGAAATATACATACGAGTATTCACCGCTATATCTTTTAGACCCTACCAAATCAGGGGCTATAAGAAAAACTATTGATGGTGTTGACAGATATGGTAATAGAGTTAGTGGTTATGAAGAGGTAGCAAAATCTTTAGTTGGCATGTCTATGTACATGGCTGCAACGGCTTATCGTTATCAGTATGGGGAAGGCACACAATGGTATGAAATGAAGTTGCCTGATGGTACTAAATTTGATGCTAGACCGTTTTTTCCTGCTGCACCTTTCTTGTTTTTTGGCGACTTAGCCGCTAGATACATCACTCAAAGTGAGGGTGCAAAAGATGTTTTAGAAGGCATCGGTTTAGATAGACAGGAATCACGTGTGGGTATTGAACGTGGTGACATGGTATCTGCGGTGCAAGCCCTTACAGGCACACAGTTTAGGGCGGGTTTTAGTTTTTATGCACTAGATTCACTTGCTCAAGATGCAACTAGGGGAGACTTTACGAGGCTTGCAGAGTTTCCTAAAGAGTTTTTTGGTAACATCGTAACAACTTACGGCATACCTTTGACTTTTGGACAAGATATGTATAATACTTTCTTAGCACCTGATGAAGCAAGAGTTGCTAGAGAAACAGACACAGACAACTTTAACTTGTTTATGTTGCGTAAAATACTAGCACGTGTTCCCGGTAATTATCAAATAGAGGATGCTTTACAAGAACAATTTGGTTTTGAAAAAGCTAGGGTTTATGAGAGTCCAACTAAAGAAGCACCTATTAGAAGGGTAACACCTATTACTAGGCAAATGTTTGGTATTCTTAGAAAAGAAAAGGCAACAAAGGTACAAGAGGTTTTAAATGACCTTAAAATAACTAATTCAAGAATATATCGTAAGACAAGGGTTTACGAAGCGGATAATTATATTCGTAAATTTATGGGTCCATATATTGAAGAACACATTGGTAGATATATAGAAACACCACTATTTAAAAATGAAAAAAATGCAGACATTAGAAGAAATATGATTCTTGCTAAGATAAACAATTTTAAACAGAATATATTAAGTCAGGCAAAAGTTCATGCTAGATCAGTGGCAGGTCCAGAGGGTAGTACATTTAGTAAAAAGGGGTATAAAGAATTACCGGATATGTACAGGGATCATGCAGATAAGGTGTATGCAGAAAGAGTATTAAAAGATGAACGCCTACAAAAATTAGAGGCCCAAGGTTTAAAAGACTATGACCTTCTTAACTTTATAGGACAAACGGCAGAGAGTATGGGAGCAGAGGGATTATCCGCATATAATCAACAAAACCAAGGGGGCAATTAAGCCCCCTCTTTTTTTGTCCAGTATTCTAACTAGCGATTGTCACCAGAACCAGACAAAGTACCCCTAGCCTTGCGATCAGCCAGTTTTTGTAGATTGTTCTCCATGATATGTCCAAGGTCCATCCCCATTTCTTCTGCTAACACCGCACAGTACCACATTACATCACCTATCTCGTAACCAATTTCAATCTTCTTGGCTTCATACTCGTCTGGTGGTGCGCCATCTCTGATGAACTTCTTTACCTTATTAGCAATCTCTCCCGCTTCCCCAGTTAGGCCAAGAGTTAAATACTCTGTGGCCTTTTCTTTTGGGAAGATAGCAGTTTCACATGCTGCTATTTGATACGCTTTAGCTGTAATGCCATACATATATTTCTCCTTATTCCAATCAAGTTTGGACATTGCCCAGTTTTTAGCCTCTAATTCTAGCTTGTTCATTGCGTTGTACCCTCTTTAGATTAGCATTGAAAGCATCATTCCACCCTCTCTGCCACTCACGAAACTGCATGGTATTAGTGTGCAGCTTCCTTTCTACTTTTGGTTTTATCTTCTTATCCTTTCCAATAGACTCACCCCAGTTAAAGAAATCTTGATATCCCCATTCGTATTGTACTTTGAGTGGGGCATCGTATTTACTTAAACCATTACGCCGCTTCATCATTGTTACCTTTCATAGATTCAGATAGTGTTCTACCAAACTCTGCACTTGCAACTTTAAGCTGATCTAAATGCATACGTGCGGTTTTTATTCTGCCTTTTAAGTCCATCACTTGTTCCAACATATACTTTTGCAGATCAGATAAATCATCTACAACATATTCTTCTCCGTCAATACTAACGGTCTGTTTCTTTTCTTTTACCATCCTGTTTCTCCTTTTCTTTTATCCATTCTTCCCACTGTTCAGACTTGCGGGGTGGATTAGCAATTAAATAATCCTTGCCCCGTTTCCATACTAACTCCTTACTCATTGAAGTAGTTGTTCAGGATGTCAAGCCTATCTTCATGTGCTGCAATCTTATCAAGTTCTCCTTGCATTGCTTCCATGATATCTGAATGTTCCCCTATACCTACAGGGTTACGTAGATAACACTCAATATTAGCAACATGCAGTGCTATGTTAGCCTGTGCATGTTTTCGTAGTACTTCTATCATCTGTTCTCTCACGTGTCAACTCCTTTCATCACGTTTGTAATACGTTTTTGAGCCGGGGTGTAGATGCGTAAAGTTAGTCTTTACTATGGGCCTTTGCTTAAACCTATGCTTGAAAAATACAATCAGATTGATTGCAGTGTTAACAGTGATAGCTACTATGAGCCACCACTGCCACCATGTAGGCATATCCACTCCTTCGATCATGCTGCGTTTAAGTCCACTATCTCACAAGCATCTGCAGTACACGCCAACTCACGTCCACCTGATGTTGTATCTTCTTTCTCAAACTCTTGCAGCTTTGACCAATCTACACTTCTAGGCATCTGTATTATCATAGCATCATATTCATCTTCTGTACAGTCTTGATATGGTGCTTGCTTATATGTGTGGTCACTGAATGGCAGGAAGCTGATGCCTGATACTTCATCGAAGTGTTTATACACCCAAGCACCTACATCCATCCACTCATCTTCTTTAACAGAGATTGTCACTGACGGTTTATGCTCACACCAATAACGCTGATAAGTAAGCCACAACTCAAGCTGTTCAATAGCCGACAGGATTGTGCGTGTAACCGCCCCACGTGGTGATGCCATTGGAAAACTGAACACTGTTGTAGACTCTGGCTTCATAACATCTGGCTCTGCAGGTATACCTTCTGACACAAGAAACTGTGTGAGTGGGTCTTTGTTATCACCACGTACAGTGCGAATGTAGTGTGGGTTATGCCTCGCATGAATGCCACTAGCACTGTCTACAAGCTGTGATACTGTACCACTAGGCTTTACGCATGTAATGGCTGTTGACTGTGGAATACCTAGTTGTTCAGCCATAGCAGCGTTAGTCTCTACTGCCGTGTCACGCAATGCTTCTAGTGTGCTTCCAATGTTAGTACCTAGATGATGCGATGTACCACTAAGTAAATCATTGTCCATAATACCTGTCAGTGACACACCAAGCAAACGCTCTTCCTCTGTATTCTTCTTCCATATATTACGCAGATATTTGAAGTCAGTTAGTGTGGATTGGAACGTACCTAAGATTGTAGCAAGGCGCACCTTTTCACGTAGCGTCTGCTGTGTATCACTAGCACGTGCCACTACCTCTGACAAGTTACAGAACTGATATGGACGCAAGATAATTTCACTACAGGGGTTGCAACCGAAACTATGTTCTATATCACGTCTACCATTCTTAGCTGCCTGTACTTTTGCAGCCTCACGATTAAAGATACCACGTTCACCTGACTTGGACTCATACAAAGACACCCACTCTCGCATGAATGTACCCATCTCTGGCTTGCCCTTGTAGCCCACAGAGTTATTAGCCAGCGCACGTTGTGGTTCTGTATCCCACCACTGTCCTGACTTGGCGTGTGCCATTTGGTCATCACCAAGATTAGACAGGCTTATGAGAGCAGAACGGCGTACACCACCCACAACCACAACCTCACCAATCTTACACATAATATCATGGCACTCAATAGGCCACAGTCTACGGCCTGTTGCAGCCTTGAACTTGGCTATCACAAACTCAAACAGTTCTTCTAGGGGTGCTGGGCCACTGGCACGACCACCAAATGTCTTGAGC
>Ga0098042_1001043_pt1 | contig 10542 bp, 6 predicted proteins | sample 9_EtaG_FD_75066 | JGI IMG/M metagenome (GOLD analysis project Ga0098042, IMG submission 75066) | Marine viral communities from the Subarctic Pacific Ocean - 9_ETSP_OMZ_AT15188 metaG | ecosystem: Environmental > Aquatic > Marine > Oceanic | place: Pacific Ocean | collected 2015-01-10
TAGACGGCAACGCTGATACTGTTTTTAATGTTCACTGGAGACTTACTGGAACTGATGATACTAATACTGTTGAAGATTCGCAAGGCAATGATGTCTCTGCTGCTGCTACAGTATATGGTACAATAGGTTTAGATACTGAAGACTTATCAGACTTTACAGCCTTTGCAGACTTAACTGTAAGTGATGTACAAGGTTGGGTTGAAGCAGCTATGGGTGCAGATGAAGTCCAAGCTAAAAAAGATGGTCTTGATGCAACTATAGCTGAGTTAGTAAATCCAGTAGTTCAAACTAAACAGGTGGGCTAATATGGAAATATCTTCGTACCTGATTTGGAATGCTTTTATAACATTAGTCTTAGCTCCAATACTCTACAACATTCGACAAAACTCTCAAGAGAATAAACGTATTGATATTTTGTTAAATAAAACTAGAGAAGAAATAGCTAGAGACTATGTTACGAAAAATGAGTCCAGAGCAGTTATGAAAGACTTAGTAGATAGGCTAGATAAATTAGACGAAAAGCTTGACAAACTATTTGAATTAAGGTAGAATAGTATATGAAGAAAAAGTACAAAAGAGCAGGTACTACTTCTGAACGTCAAGACTATCGCAAAGGTGGTCAAGTTTCTAAAGACGGTCCGAGACAAAAGTTTAATTATGGTGGTGCACAAGGCGATGGTGATATACAACTGTCTAATTGGGAAATAGGTTTTAATGAAGCTGTAGCTGAAGATAAAGTACAAGAATATTTAGAGAATAATCCCGGATTAGGAATAGCACCACCGCCACCGCCACCGCCACCACCGCCACCGCTAAAATCGACAACAGGAGAAAATATGGTATTAACAGAAGAACAAAAAGCAGCTAACAGAGCTGAGTTAGAAAAGGCTAAAGCAGGACAAGTTCCTGTTGCTGGTCAAATACCTGCTGCACAACAGATAGATACTAATATTCAACAGCAAGGCACTACTATGGCTGCACCTACTACTGTAGGAACAACTCAAGTTCAACAAGCTGCTCAAGAACAAGTAACTACTGCAGAAGCTCCAGCAGTTGCACCAACTCCAACAGTCGCACCAGCAGTTACAATACAACCTACTCAAGTTGAACAAGCTCCAACAATAACTACTGCACAAACTCAAGTAACTGAAGATGCTATTGCTAAATCTGCCGGTGTTGAAAAAATACCTACTATTGACCCTGCAAAAGTACAAGTAAGAGAGGGAGCAGTTGCTCAAAGAGTAGTAGGACAGTTAAGTCCACAAGCCACAGCTACTGCAGCTCAAGCAAGTGGTACAACTTTAGCAAGAGTTACTAGAGCTAAAAAACAATTAAGAACTGCTGGATTAGATGAACAAACAATTACTGAGTTAGGTGATAATCCTGAAGCATTAGAAGATAGATTAACTGATTTTACTGAAGCACAAAGAGGTGTTATTGAAGGTTTACCACAAGAAGCATTAGTAAGTAATCAGATGGATACTTTATTAAAAGGTATTGAAAGTGGTGAAATACCTACGTGGGCTAAACCTGCAGTATCAGCAGTAGAACAAATGTTAGCACAAAGAGGTTTGGAAGCTTCTACAGTTGGTAGAGATAACTTAGTAAACGCTATAATACAATCCGCAGTTCCATTAGCTCAAGCAAATGCTCAAGCTATTCAACAATCAGTAGCTCAAGAAAAAAGTTTAATAGCTCAAGAAGCAATAACTAATACTCAGTTAAGGCAACAAGCAGCATTACAAAATGCTCAGAATGTATTTAGTTTAAACATGGCTCAGTTTAATGCTGACCAACAAACAGAATTAGCTAATAGTAGATTTTTTCAAACAGTATCAATTACAGATGCTACTAATGAACAACAAGCCATTATTCAAAATGCCGTATTACAATCACAAGCTAATATAACTGAGGCAGGTATAAATGAAAGACTAGCAATTCAAAATGCTAAAACTTTTTTACAAACTGATTTAGCAAATTTAAATGTAGAACAACAAATAAATGTATTAAGAGCACAACAAGAGCAACAAAGAATGTTATCTAATCAAGCTGCTACAAATGCTGCTGCACAGTTTAATGCTGCTAATGAAAATCAAACAAATCAATTTATGGCTAATTTATCAGCACAAATAACACAATTTAATACAGCACAAAAAAATGCTACTGAACAATTTAATGTTACTCAAGCAAATGCTGCAGAAGCTAGAAATGCAAACAGAGTTGCAGATGTTAATAAATTTAACGGACAATTACAAACTCAAATAGCACAATTTAATGCCAATCAAGATTTTGCTAGAAATCAATGGAACGCACAAAATGTTGCTGCTGTTGAAGCAAGTAATATTCAATGGCGAAGACAAGCTAATACTGCAAATACTGCAGCACAGAATGCAGTTAATTTACAAAATGCACAAAATGCTTTTAATCTTAGTACTCAAGCTCAAGCATTTTTATGGCAACAATTAAGAGATGAAGCAGACCAAATTTTTAGAAGTTCTGAAAATGAAAAAAATAGAGTATCAGCTTTGATAAATACAGCTATTAATAGTGACCCTGATAGTTACAGAAATACTACAAAGTTAAATAGTTTAATAACAGCAATGATAGGACAATTATAAGAGGAAAAATTATGGGATTATGGAGTGAAATAAAAGGAGCCGGTGAAAAGGTAGTTAGCGGTGTTAAAAAAGTAGCTAGTGGAGTTGCTAAAGGAGTTAAAAAAGCTGTTAAAGGTGTAACGAAAGTTGTAAGAGAAGTAGGTAGAGGGGTAAAAAAATTAGCAAAAAATAAGTATGTACAGATGGGTTTACTAATTGCTGCTGCAGTTACCCTACCTATGTTTGTTCCAGCTATTTCTGGTTTAGGAGCAGTTGCAGCAGGAGCTGTTACCGGTGCAATTACAGGTGCTGGAGGAGCTTTATTACAAGGTGGAGATTTTAAAGATGTATTAAAAGGTGCTGCATTTGGTAGTGCAACTGGAGCTGCTTTTGCTAAAATAGGAGAAGCTGTAAAAACTGCTCAAGCCGCCAGAGCAGGAGGAGAGGGTCTTGATTTAACTCAAGGTAAATTAGATGCTATGGGAGCAGATTTAGCTGAAGTACCTGCTACTGCTGTTGATGTAGCTACTCCTTCTGTAGATGTAACATCTCCATTAGATATAACATCTCCATTAGATGTATCTTCTCAGATAACTGAAGCTGTAACTCCTCAAGGTGGTTTAGTTAATATTTCTACTTCGGGTAACTTTGAAGCACCTATATTTATGGATGAAGTAGGTAATCAGTTTACAGCAGATGCTTTTGGTAATTTTACTGCTATACCAAGTTCACCTACTCCTACAGGAATAACTGCTAGTGATTTAATTACTAAACCAAGTTTATCTGATATAAATTTAGGAGATTCTTTTAAAATTGATTCTAATGTAATAGGTTCGGAAACAACTACATCATTAGCTAATAATATAACTCTTCCTAAAGTAGACACAACAGTTCCACCTACATTTGGAGAACAAGTAGCTTCTAGACTTAAAGAAACATTTAGCCCTGAAAATGTGATTGATAAAACTTTTGAAATTGGTGGAGATTTAGCTTACGGTGCTTTACAAGCAGCCAGTGATAAAGCTCTATATGGAGAGAATCAAGCTGTAACTTCTGGTATGATTGATACTGCAGAAAATGTTGGTTCTTCTTCACTTCAACAATTTAGAATAGCTATGGAAGGTCTTTCTATTAATCCTAACGATGCTACTGCACACATGACATTTGGACCAGCTAATCCGTATGCAATGCAGGGTGAATTATTTAGTCAACAAACTGTACAGGTGACATAATGGCAAAAGTAAAACCAATACGAAAATTTGCAACAAAAAGTGTATCTGATGCTATTGAAAAAAGTGTAAATAGTGTTGTTAATTCTGGTATAGATATATCAGAATTAGTAAAAGCACTTGAAAATGAACCAGAGAGTATAGTAGCTCAGAATACTTTTAATCAAAAAGATTTAGATGAGCTAGTAGAATTAAAATCAAGAGTTAGTTCAATTCCCGGACAATCATTAACTAATGACCCTAATACTCCCTATGACTGGGAAAAACCTGCTAAGTATGCTAATCCTAGAGAAGCACTTACAGCTATTACTACAGAGCTTTTAGAACCTAAAAAAGCTAGACTTATTATTGAAAGTTTAATAGAAGGTATGTCAGTTGTAGATATAACTTTATCTGTTTTATATACTAAATTTTATCAAGGAGAAATAAATCCAGATACAATGTTATTATTAATAGAACCTATTATGTATACTATAATGGGATTAGGTTCAGAAGCTAACGTTGAATATAACATAGAACCACATGATGTTAATGAATTAGATGAAGAAGAACAAGAAGAAAAAATTAATGAATTTAGAAATGCTGTTGATAGTATTAAAAATAAAAACAAAGAAGAAGGTAAAGATATAAGAATTAAACAAGGTGTATTACCAAAAAGTTTATTAGAAAAAATAGAAACGACAGGTTCAGAAATTAAAAGTTTATTAAATAAAACAGAAGAGGAATAAGATGTCAGATTATTTCAACGATTCAAGATTTGGAGAGATAGCACGTTCTTTACTATCTAGAAATAGAAGCACAAGAGTTAGAGACCGTAATGAAGCTATAGCTCTTAATATTATATTATCATCCATAGATAGAGCTAAAATTAGGCAGCAAGAAAACTTAGCAAAATCTATAACTGATATAAATTCAAAATATGAAACAGTGTTTAATAATAATAAAGAATTATATAAACTTCAAGAAAAGAATAGAATAAAGTTTAATAGTTACAATGATAATCCGGAAAGTTATTTACATAATGAAGCTGTTAAGAAGTTTAACTCACACTCTTTTTTAAACAAAGAATTTGGCGGTGCAGGTTTTAATGCAGTAACTAAAGAAAATTTAGATGAAGATAATTTTAATAAAGCTATGCAAGTTTATGAAGGTTTTAGGCAAGAAAGTTTAGACGAAATAAATAAAATAAAAGAAAATCCTGCTGTTAATATTGCAACTTTTACAAAGTTTAACGAAGCAGCAACTAATGAATATAACGCTGCATTAGCTGCAGTTAGAGATGACCCAACAAAAACAAGCTTACTAAGAAAGTTTTTTAATGACATATTTGGACACACTTATGCAGATAACAAACCTAAAAAAGGTTCTACAGCTTGGAAAATAGCAGAATTAAAAAGTAGTTTAGAAAATGCTGAATTAATAAGACAAGAGCAAGATTCAAGAGTTAATGACGTATTAAATCCAGCTACTCAAGAAAATTTAAATATTGTTAGAACTATTCAAGATAATATAGAGACAAACGATACAGTTGCATATTTTTATGGTACTAGCATTCCTGTTAATACTAATTTTGAATCAAAAGTTACTCAATTAAAACTAGATAAAGAGGCATTTACTAAAAAAGTAAATCAATCAGACTATCAAATTACTGAAGACGATATAGTTTCAGCAATAGAATATGATGTAAAAATTCCGGGCTATGGTAATTTAGATAAAATTAGAGTATCTGAAAGACCAATATTATTAGAAACTGCTGCTGTGGTTAAAAACTTAAAAAGTCAAGGTATAAATCCTTGGGAATCTAATCTTTTAAACAGAGTTCAAAAAGATGTTTGGTATAGAGCAACTAATGAAGATTTTGTCGCTAGAGAAAAAGCTTCTTTAGAACTTCTAAAAATTAAACAGGAATTAACAAGTACAGATTATGACCCTAGAAAAATTCAAGAATATTTAGGTGGTCCTCTTAATAATAGACTAACTCAAACTTTAGAAAATTTAGCAGCACAAGATGCTTCGTTTGGAAATTTTTATAACGAAATGGACGATAAAGATAAAGAAATTTTTAATAATAACATTTTTACAAATGCTGAAATTATTAGAAGTAGAACGAAGGTTTCTATAGATAGTGCAATCGGAGGAGCTATAGAAACACAACGTCAAGGTCTTTATACTGTACCGGGAAATTATTATGGAAACTTTTATAGGTCAGAATATGTAGATGACAACGTTCTTTCAATTTTAGATAAAGATGTTCTGACGGAAACCGATGCAAGAGATTTAGCATTTATTATGAATAATAGAAAATATATTCAAAAAAGATTTCATGAAAAAGAAGAAATTACTTTAGCACCTGATGAAATAGGAAAATCATTTGTAGAGGGTAATTACTTGTTTGAAGTAGAGAATATACAAGACGAAGAAGGAAAACCACCATTATTAAAATGGAATTATAGAAATATTAATCCTTAATAATAAATTATTAATATGGCATTATCAGATAAACTTAAAGAATCTTCTAAATTTTCAATACCTGAAAGGTTAGCTGCACCTACATATACTTTAGAAGATTTACGAAATGATGACGAAGTAATAAAAAGAACAGAAAGATTTTTAAGTTCTTTAGGAGAAGGTGAAAGTGTTGGAGACTTATATCAATACTTTAGAGGTTCAAATCTTAACATAAGAGACACTTTTAAAGTTTTGTCTCAGGCAGAAAAATTTACTGACGAACAAAAAAAAGATTATCTATTTCTAAAAAATAAATTTGATAATGCTAATGTAGGAGGTTTTAGAGAAAAAGCACAGCTTGGTATAGATGCAACTCAAGAATTAGTATCTGACCCTTTAAACTGGGTATCGGCTGTTTTAGTACCTTGGTCTGGTGGTACATCATTAGCTGGAAGATTAGCTGGAGGAGAAGCTGCTAAATTAGCAATTAGACAAGCTATTAAAGAAGGAACTAAATTAGGAATTAGAAAAAACTTAGGTAGAGTTGTACTAAATACTCCCGGTCAAGTTTTAAAATCACCACTTTCAAAAACACAACTAGCAGGTGTTTTAGCTGCTGAAGGAGCTATTTATGGTGGCACTCATAACTATGTTAATCAATCTATTGATGTAACATTAGATGAAAGAGATAAAATAAATTATGGCGAAACTGCAATGACTGCAGCTTTAACTGCTGTTGCTGCTCCTTTATTAGCAGGAGGAGCACAATTAGCTTTTAAAGGAGTGTATCAAATTCCTAAACACATGAAAGCTGTACAAGAGCAGCGTATTAGTAGAATTGATAATAATGAAAATTATAAAAGTAATTTTTATGAAACAGTAATATCTGGAACTTTAGAAGCTGGTAAAACAGCAATAGATATTTTAAAACTTACCGCATTACCTTTACGACCTACTAGCTTTCTAAGAAAAAAAGCTAAAAAAAATAAAATACTTCAAGACCTTTTGCAAGTTTTTAAATACGATGCAATGGAAGGATTTATAGCTCCTAAAATAGGTACTCAGCCAATATTAAAAAATGATTACAATATTAATTTATTAGATTTTTGGGGAGATAAAAGTGAAAGATTAACAAGTATATTAGGTGAAAAAGGTTTTAACTTACTAAGTTATGAAAGCAGAAGAACTTCTAAATTTAGAAGAAATTTTTTTAATAATACAGGATTATCTGATAGTGTTAGTAGTGATTTAGCTTATATTTTAAGAACTGGAAAAGATTTTAGAATAATAAATGGTCAGAAAAAAACACTAGATAAACGTATAGTTGGAGCTGCAGGAGAGATTCGGGTTATATTAGATGAAATCTACGATGCTGCAGTAGCTGCCGGACTAAAACCTAATAGAGCTAAAAATTATTTTCCTAGATTTTGGAACGTAGATGCTATTAGAAAAAATCAAAAAGCTTTTGTAAATTTAATTATGAAACAAGAAGGTGCTACCAAAAAAGCTGCAACTGATTTATGGCGAAGATTAGCAACAGAAGGAACTGAAGAATCTTCAAGTGCTGCTGGATTAAGTTCTAGATTACAGTCAGAAAGATTATTAAAAAATATTAATGATGCTGATTTTGAAGAGTTTTTAATTAATGATGTTGAATCAGTTTTAAGACAATACTTTGGTGAATCAGCAGCCCTGATAACTAGAACTAAATTATTAGGAGAAACCACCGATGATTTTATAAAAAGATTTATTATTCCCATAGAAAAATCAGGTTTAAATTTAACAGATGTAGAGAAAAAATATTTAACAACTATGTATCAGGTTACTACTGGTCAAGCTGGTAGAATAGATAGAAATAAAAAAGACCCTTATTTTAATTTAATTAAAACTGGAAAAATATATGCTGGATTTCACGATGTTATGACAGTAACAATGCAAACTTCTTTACTAGGTTTGTCAACTTTAACAAGTTTTGCAGAAATAGGAGTTCCCTTATTATTAGGAAATGAGTCTAGAGTAACTATGAATCAAATTAAAAAATCTATAGTTGACCAAGGTAAAGAGTGGTGGGGTAAACAAAAACAAAATTTTGGTGTTGGTAATCCTAACGTAGATGTAAGACCTGCGAGTAGAATAGATTTAAATTCATTTATGACTTCAGTAAACTTAGCTGCGGAAGATAGAGCTGTAGCAATATTTGGTCAAGCTATAAGTAAACCTGCAACTAAAATACAAAACATATTTTTTAAAAGTATTGGATTACATGACTGGACAAGATTTGTTCAGTTAGTAGGTTATGATATGGGTAAAAATTTAGTATTTAAAAATTTAAAACTTATAGCAGATAATCCAACTGCACAAGGTAAAAATAAATTAAAAGATGCAGATGTGTTAAGACTTCAAGATGAACTAGCAGAATTAGGTATTGATTACAAAGAAGGTTTAAATTGGATAAATAGAGGAGCAAGACACACTGATGATTATTATTTAAAAAATGTTAGAGCTGCTGCTGTAAGATACACTAATGAAGTAGTTATGAATCCTACTGCAGCTTCTAATCAAAAACCTTTAATTCATTCATTAGCTTATACTAAATTTATATATGGTTTAATGGGTTTTCCAACTGCGTTTGCTAATGGACCACTTCGTAAAGTTATAAGAAATATGACAAAAGACACTCATACTATTTCTTCAGGCGGTAGAAAAATAAATACTGGTAGAGCTGTTAGCGGTGCTTTGTTTATGACCAGTATAGGGTTATTAAATTATACATTAAGAACTGGTGGTAGAAATTTTGAACAGCTAGAAAACGGTGAAATAACTATTGAAGAAATGATAGTTAGAAGTATGCGATATGCGGGTTTACTAGGACCTGCTGAAATTTATCAAGTATATACTGATGCTACACCTTATGACAGTAAAATAAAAGCAGCTATTGGAAGTGTTGTTGGTCCTAATTTACCAGATTTATATGATTATATTAAAATTCTGTTTGATAGAGGTGGACTAGCAGAAATTGCTTTTAAACGTGCTCCTTTTAGTGCAGCCTTAAAAAGTTTACATAGAGAAACTTATGATAAAGGACTAGAATATGCTAGAAAATTAGATAAAGAAACAATAAAGTTAGGACCAACGGGAGTTGAAAAAGAAAAAGCTATACCTTTTACGAAAGGAGGTTTAGTAGAAGGAGTACAAGACGTACCTTTTACTAAAGAAAATCCAGCCGATAGAGTAAATCCTTACACTGGCGAACCTTATTCTGGTTTAGTATTAGAAGACTTTCCATTATTAAATAGAATGCCAATGAATGAAGGTGGTTTAACTGACGAAGAAAAAGATAGATTAGATGCTGAAGTGGAAAGAATGGGAGGTGTTAGAAGCGGGTCATTACAATCTAATGCACCAGTTATTGAGTTATTAGTAGGCGGTAATACTGCTAAAATAATTGCAGGTATCGGTAAAGATGGATACAAGTTAGTAGATAATTTACTTAAAAATTCTAAAAGAGTTCCAAAACCTCTTAGATATTATCACGGTAGTACTTTAAAATTAAAAGAAGTAACACCTATGGCAGATAGAGTTGACCCTAAACTTCAAAACATGTTTCAAGCAGCTAGTTATTTAGGTAAGCCAACTGAAGGAGGTTTAGACATTGCTAACTATTATGCAAGAGGTGGAGGTTTTGTAAATATTATAGATGAAAAAGTATTTAATAAGATTGTAAAAAACTTATACAATCCTAGAAATATATCAGATGATGTTCTAAAAAATATTAACAAAGAGATAACAACTAGAAAAAAACTTATTGACTTTGCAAAGCGAACTAACACTCGAAAGAACCTTGGAAAGTTTAGAAAAGAATTAGTAGATTTAGAAAACTTAGTAAAACCATACGGCTCTGGCTATATAAGTAAAGTATCGCCTGTACAAAGAAAAGTTTTAAAAAGAGAGGGCTTTGATGGCATTGATATAAGTGATGATGTTATCGCAGTATTTGATAAGCTACCAGTAAGACGTGCTGCCAGAGGTAGTCTGACTGATAAACTACTTAAAAGAAGACAGTTAAAAGAATTAGAAAAAGCACAATTAAAAAAGGGTAACTAATAATAATGTATAAATACTTTACAGAAGATGAACTTAAATGTAAACACACTGGTCTATGTGATATGGACTGGGCATTTATGCAGACAGTTGAAAGGATTAGAGAACGTTGTGGTTTCCCTTTCAAAGTAAGCAGTGCTTATCGTTCTCCAGAACACCCCATAGAA
>Ga0098042_1001045_pt1 | contig 10539 bp, 10 predicted proteins | sample 9_EtaG_FD_75066 | JGI IMG/M metagenome (GOLD analysis project Ga0098042, IMG submission 75066) | Marine viral communities from the Subarctic Pacific Ocean - 9_ETSP_OMZ_AT15188 metaG | ecosystem: Environmental > Aquatic > Marine > Oceanic | place: Pacific Ocean | collected 2015-01-10
CCGAAGCCGGACGATGTTCCAACCGAGTTTGCCATCAAGCTGGTGACCGAGCCGGAATCCATCCAGCACAAGAGCTTCATGAACAATGGCGGCTGGGACTTCAATAACCGCAAGTCGCAAGCCGCTGAAATCGGCGGCGGGGGCGGCCTGTCGAACGCGCGCGGGCAGGTGGCGATGTATACGCCACTGGCAACCGATGACGGCACGCTCGTCTCGTCTGATCGCTTGAAGGCCATGAGCATGGTGACAACGGCGACGCAACGCGATGCGACGCTTCTGGTCCCGACCCGGTTCGGCCCGGGCTTCATGAAGTCCATGGACAATCGCGCGCTGAACCTCGGCCCCGGCACCAGCGTCATCATGGGCGAGCAGGCCTTCGGCCATGTCGGCGCAGGCGGCTCCATCGGTTTCGCCGATCCCGAAGCGGGCCTCGCCTTCAGCTACACGATGAACCAGATGGGCAGCGGCATTCTCGTGAATGACCGCGCGCAAAGCCTGATCGATGCGGCCTATCGCGCGCTCGGCTATCGCACCAATGCACCTGGCGTATGGGTGAAGTAAGCCGCGACCTGATCAGCCATCGTCGCTGGCTTCGCCAATCCCGCCGACCTGGAGCATGCCTTCCTTGGCGGCTTGCGCCCGTGCGACGCCTTCGCTGCGCGCGGGCGGAGCCATGATTTCCGGCGGGTCGGTTTCCTGAAGGTAGATGGTGCGGCTCGGAAAGGCGAAGCCCGTGCCCGCCTTTTCGATAATGTCCATCACGGCGACGGCGAACTCTTCCTTGATCTCCAGCCACTCGCCCCAATTCTTTGTGTGGGTGAAAGTGTAGATCAGGAAGTCGATGGAGCTGGCATTGAAGCTGTCCACGCGGACGAACAGTGCGGCTTCCGGCGGCTTGGCGAACCGGTCATCATTCCAGAGCCAGGCCTCGATTTCGTCGCGGATAAATTTCAGCTGGTCCACGGTCGTGCGGTATTCCACGCCGACCACCCATTTGATGCGCCGGTGCGTCATGCGCGAGAAATTGGTCACGGCCGCATCTGACAGTGCGCTGTTGGGAACATAGACCGGGCTCTTGTCGAACCGGCGGATCAATGTCGAACGGAAATTGATCTTCTCGACCGTTCCTTCGACCACACCGTCTGCCTTGACCCACTCGCCGGGAATGAAACGCTTCTCTGAAATGATCAGCAAGCCGGAGATAAGGTTCTTGAACAAGTCCTGCGCGCCGAGGCCGACGGCGATGCCAAGCACGCCAAGGCCGGCCAGCAGGGGCGCGATCTGGATTCCCCATTGCTCCGCCACGGCGCCGAGACCCAGTACGATCAAGATGATCTGCAACGCCTTGACCATCCAGTCGACGGCGGCGGGCGACAGGGCGTCTCTCAGACCCGCGAACAGATATTCGAAGGCATGCACCGCGCGAGACAGCGTCCAGAATACGGCAAGCGTGATGATCGAGCGCAGAATGCGAGTCGCGTAGATTTCCGCCTCGCCGGAAATATTGGTCACCTGCAGCGCGATATAGATACCGATGATGACCGGGACGATCTTGAGCGGCGTCGCGATGGATTGAACGAGCGCGTCATCAAAGCCCGACTTGGTGCCGGACGCCAGGCGCATGATGGTCTTCACGATCAGCCGTGCGAACAGGCCGCGGATCATCAGTGCGATCATGATGATCACAACAGCGATGGTGATCTCGCCATAGGTCAGACCATAAGCGCCATCATTCCAGATGTTTCCGATGAAGGTTGCGGACTCGCGCGCCCAGTCGGGGGCATTCTGCTCAAACCAGCTCGAAGATTGTGTCAGGGCCATGCGGCGCTCCATCTGTTTCATCCGGTCGCGACCGGGCCTGTGGAGTGCCGTTTGCTAATCTGTGTTATGCGGCCTGTGAAGGGTTGGGGGTCAGCCCTTGATGTCGCGCCACTCGCCGGGGGCAAGGCCATTCAGGGTCCAGTCGCCGATTTGCGCGCGCACAAGGCGCAAGGTTGGATGCCCGACTGCGGCGGTCATGCGCCGGACCTGTCGGTTGCGGCCTTCGATAATGGTCAGTTCGATCCAGCAATCTGGTACCGATTTTCGAAACCGGATTGGCGGGTCGCGCGGCCAGAGATTTCCTGGCTCGTCCATCCGTCTCACCTTTGCAGGAGCGGTGCGACCATCATTCAGGTCTACGCCGGAGCGGAGGGCCTGCAATGCCTTGTCATCCGGAATACCCTCGATCTGGGCCCAGTAGACTTTGGCCATCTTGGCTTTCGGATCGGAAATGCGGGCCTGCAGCTTGCCGTCATCGGTCAGGAGTAACAGGCCCTCACTATCCCGGTCGAGCCGACCAGCGGGATAGACACGTGGGACGTCCATATAGTCTGACAGCGTCTCACGCGAGCTCGCCAGCGTACTCTTGTCGGTGAATTGGGAGAGCACATTGAACGGTTTGTTGAAGGCGATAAGGCGGGTCATGCGTCAGGGCCTTCAGGCAACAGGCCGAGCGCGGATGCGGCGGCGGGTGTTCGGATCCAGATCCAGTCACCAATCCCTTCGCTGGTGCCGCCAGGTTCGCCCGTCTCGATCCAGCCCATTGCACGGTAAAACGTGCGGGCAGTGGTGTTGGACGTATTGCATTTCAGCGAGAGCGCACTGCCATAGCGCATCATTGTTGCAACCATCAGCGACCGACCAATGCCGTGGCGGTGATAGGCTGGGTCGATGAAGAAATGATGCAGGAAGTGGTCGGGGTCCCAGACGCTCGAAAAGCCGACCGGCCGGTCATCCTTTTCTGCAACCAAAATGCTCTCGCCAGCCGTTTGGCGGTCAAACTCGGCGGCATCAACGCGTTCGATGCCAGCCAGCGGGAATACGTCACGGCTCGCCCGATAGAGGATGGTAGCAAGAGCCTCCCGGTCTGATGCTGCAGCCTCCCTGATCACGCGTTCACGACCTCATGCAGGGATTTCAACGTGCTGAGCAGGCCTTCGGCTGACGAGATCGGCAGGCAGCTCGGTCCATCGCACAGGGCCTTGTCCGGGTCGGTATGGAATTCGAGGAAGACGCCATCAGCGCCGGCGGCAATGGCCGACTTGGCGATGATGGCCACGCCGTCGCGTCGCCCGCCGGTGGACGCGCCGCCCGTGCGCGGGTCGGCGCCTGGAAGCTGGACAGCATGGGTCGCGTCGATGGTGACGGGGCAGCCGAGCTTCTGCATCTCGGGAATGCCGAGCATGTCGACGACGAGATTGTTGTAGCCAAAGCTGGAGCCGCGCTCGCACAGGATTACGCCGACATCTGCAGCTTCACCGATCTTGGAGACGATGTTCTTTGTATCCCACGGTGCGATGAACTGGGCTTTCTTGACCTGGATGATCCCGCCCGCTGCGGCAGTGGCCTTGGCGGTGGCGACAACCAGATCAGTCTGGCGGCACAGGAAAGCCGGGATCTGGACGATGTCAGCCACCTCTGCGACGGCTTCGGCCTGACCGGCTTCATGCAGATCGGTGCAGATCGGCACGCCGAGCTTGGCCTTTACGCTGGCCAGCATTTTCAGGCCATTCTCAAGCCCGGGGCCGCGAAACGACTTGATCGAGGAACGGTTCGCCTTGTCGAAGCTGGCCTTGAAGACATAGGGCAGACCCAATTGTTCGCAAACGCGCTTCAGCTCGGTGCCAACTTCAAGGGAAAGGCCCTCGTCTTCGAGGACGTTGAGGCCCGCAATCACTGAAAGCGGTTTGCCGGTGCCGATGGTCCAGCCGGAAGTCTTGTGGGTCAGCACGTTCATCTGGGTCTCTCCGCTCAGGTGTTTTTCCAGCAAATAGCGTTGTTTCAGGCAAAAGGTAAGTCGGAGCGTTCATGCCGTTTCCATAAACAAAGAAGCCGCCCTCTGGGGCGGCTTCCGTGAGTCCTCGGGACCCAACAAGTCTGGCAGCGTTTCAGCGTGCCTTCAAATATCTCTATGCGCCGACAGGAGGCTGCTCCGGCCGGGCACCACAGGATATAAACTTGTTGATCCCTCTGGTTTTCTCACTCGACATGAATCACCTCCTTTCAAGCGTGCAACAGGCACGAACTTTGTCCAGAACCGTTCCGGACGAATCAAAGTTAAGCATGATTTGCGCCATTACAAAGTTAACTTCGCGGCTTTTTTGAATGACTGTTTCATGACGCACAAAAAACGCCCGGACCATGGGCCCGGGCGCGTTCAGTTTTCATACGCTGATCATGTGTCAGTCATAGGCCAGCGCGCCGACAACCAGTCCGATGATGGCCCCCGTCGCGACGGAGGCGAGAATCGCGTCTCCGCTATGATGGTCCCGCGCCCAGTAGTGTCCCGGTGGCGGCGCGTAGAGGCCGTAAGTGTGATAGTCGCGGATATAGACCGTATGCTGGTGCGGGCGATACCAGCCACCAACATGGTAGCGCGGTTGGTAGCCACGACGATAATAGGGACCATAAGCCCGGCTGTAGCGCACATAATTGTGACGGGGCGGTGCATAATGACGATGCGAACGCGCGGGCGCGCGATAGACATGGCGCGGCGCGGGGCGGTAGTCGCGGCGCGGGGCATGGTGGCCGCGATTGTAATGGCCTCTATTATTGTGGCCATTATTGTAGCCTCGATTGCCACGATTATGGTCACCGCGGTGCCCATTGTCGCGTCGACCATTGTCCCGGTGTCCCCGGTCTCCACCGCGATGGCCGCCATCATGATAACCGCCGCCGCGATTGTGATCGCCGCGTCCCCGTTCTGCATAGGCAGCGGGAGCGGCGAGAAGTCCGATCGTGGCCGTCGTGGCCACCAATGTGGTGAGTGTCTTGAACAGCTTCATATCGGGCAAAGCCTCCGAAGATTGGCCCCTTGGAAACCGTTTCCGGGGCAGCCATTTCCCGCATCCTGCGGGCTTATGACAGTCAGGCTAGGCCTGCGGGGCTGAACTCTGGCTGAACACCGTGTTAAGGAAACTCCATGGCTGAATTCGGCGACATCCGCATAAATGACGAACTGACACTGCCTGCATGGGAAGTGTCGGAGGTTTTCGTGCGCGCGTCCGGGCCAGGCGGGCAGAACGTCAACAAGGTGTCGACTGCGGTACAGCTGACCTGGCACGTCGAAGCGTCATCTCTGCCACCTGATGTGAAGGCGCGCTTCGCCAAACTGTATGCCAACCGGATAACCAAGGATGGCCGACTGATGCTGGAGGCTTCGGAGCATCGGAGCCAGGCGCTCAACCGGGAATCTGCGCGCAAGCGGCTTGCCGAGATGATCCTTCGTGCCAGCCGTCGCCCGAAACGGCGCATCAAGACCAAGCCGACCTATGGCAGCGTCAAACGCCGCATCGCCACAAAGAAACGCCGAGGCGAGATCAAATCCCTCCGCGGCAATGTCGACCCGACAGAGTAGGGCGCGCTAGCAGCAGCCGCCCACCGGCGCGGGGCCGCTGGCGTCTTGCGTCTCTGCAAATACGTCCGGCGCGGCGCAGCCGGGGAAGACGCCGAAATGGGTCTTGCCGTCGCCGACCACCTGGAAGAATGGCGCAAAGCGTGTCTCCATCAGCATGGCGAGCGTGTTGCCGCAGACCGGGAAGACGCGACCGGCTTCAATCTCGTGCTCAGCATCCAGAATGAAGACGCGCTCCATGCCTTCGACGCCGCCCTTGTAGATGACAGCCTGGCCGTAATCCTCGCAGGCCGTCTCCAGACCGTCGAGCTTCATCAGGCGTGCTGTGACCGAGGCAAAGCGTATCGGCTCGACCTTTGCCTTCAATTTCGGATCTATGATGGCAAGGCGGCGATGGTTGACGACGCGCGGATCGGCAAAGCCAGCCGCCATCGCGATGGCTTCATAATCGTTCCAGTAGAGCGCCCCCGACAGGCATTCGCCATACAGGATCGGATCATCAATCAACTCCTGCGGGATCCGCCGGTCGGCATAGACGTCCGAGAAATAGAGCTCGCCGCCGGGTTTCAGCAGGCGGTGGGTCTGCCGGAAGACTTCCGGCTTGTCCGTGCAGAGATTGATGACGCAATTGGAGATGATGAGGTCAAAGGAATTGGGCTCAAGATCAAGCTCGCCCAGCTTTTCCAGTTCGCCTTTCACAAAGCGCGTATTGGGCGAGTCGTAGCCAAATTGCTCGGCATGCCAGGCCTCGTGTGCGCGGGCGACGTCCAGCTGCTCATCCGTCATGTCGACCCCGGTGACGTGGCCGGTCGGGCCAACCAGCTTGGCCAGGGCGAACACGTCGCGTCCGGCCCCGCTGCCAAGGTCCAGCACTTTCAAACCTTCCAGCGCGGCCGGGATGGCGAGGCCACACCCATAATACTTCGCGGCCACATCATCATGGACGGCGGCGAGGGCGGCCGAGACATGCGCCGCTGGACGAGACTCCGTCGTGCAGGCATCGGTCTTCAGGTCCGACGAGCTTGTCAGCGTCTCGCCGTAATAGGTTTTCACCACATCCTGCATCTGGTACATTTGAGTCTCCGCATTGATCGGGGCGACCCTAGGCAGGTACGCCAGTCGTTTCCAGTCACGGATATGTGTGCGAGCGCGCTAGCCCTTCTTGATCGGCTTGCCGCGATAAGGGCTCTTGCCTTGGGGCTTGCGCGCGCCGTCGGCCTTGTCAGCATAGGGGTTCTTGCCCTGCCGGACGAACAGGCGGATCGGCACGCCATGCATGTCAAAGGCATCGCGCAGATTGTTGATCAGATAGCGCTTGTAGGTTTCCGGCATCTGGTCACCGCGCGAGGCGATGAGCACGAAGGTCGGCGGACGCGCCTTCATCTGGGCCATGTAGCGTGGCTTGATGCGCTTGCCCTGAACGCTTGGCGGCGGATGGCGCTCAACCGTGTGGCGCAGCCAGCGGTTCAGATCGCCCGTCTTCACGCGTGCGGTCCAATCCTGATAGACCTTGACCACGGCTGGCATCAGCCTGTCCGTATGCCGACCAGTCAGGCCGGACAGGAACACGACGGGTGCACCGCCAGCATTCGGCATCAGCCGGTTGGCAAGATCCCGGATATGTTTGGCGGCTTCATCCGGCTTTTTCACCGTGTCCCATTTGGAAATGACCAGCACGACGCCGCGGCCTTCGCGCAGGGCGAGGTCGGCAATCAGCAGGTCCTGTTTTTCCATCGCCTCGTGTGCGTCCATGACGAGGGCAATGATATCGGCATATTTCAGCGAGCGGATGGTCTCGCCAGTCGACATGCGTTCAAGGCGCTCCTGCACCTTGTTCTTGCGGCACAGGCCAGCGGTATCGACCAGGCGGATGCGGCGGCCTTCCCATTCCCAGTCAATAGAGATGGAGTCGCGCGTGATGCCGGCTTCGGGACCGGTCAGCAGGCGGTCCGATTGTAGCAGCTGGTTGATCAGCGTGGACTTGCCGGCATTCGGGCGGCCGACAATGGCCAGTTTGATCGGCTTGTCGTCTTTTTGCGGCTCGGGTTCAACGTCGACATCCGCCGCTTCAATGGCGGCGACGAGATCATCATCGGACACAGAGAAATCGTCGATATCGATATGGGCGAGCTTCTCGATAATGTCCTCGGCGGCGCGGGGATCATAATCCAGCTCGGCCTCCTGCAGGGCGAGCTCGAACGCTTCCTCGCCCAGTGCCTGACGAATGGCTTCGTAAAGTTCGGCCATGCCCTCGCCATGCTCGGCAGACAAGCCAATCGGTTCACCCAGGCCCAGCGACCAGGCATCCATCACGCCGACCGTGCCCTGTTTGCCTTCAGCCTTGTTGGCCGCCAGAACGATCGGGATATTGGCCTTGCGCAGCAGGGCGGCAAAGTTCTCGTCTTCCGGGGTGACGCCAACGCGGGCATCAATCAGGAAGAGGGCCAGTTCAGCCTCGGCAATCGCGGCCTCGGTCTGTTGGCGCATGCGGGATTCGAGACTGTCGTCATAGGAGGTCTCATAGCCCGCTGTGTCGATCAGGACCAATGGCAGGGAGGCAAGACGCCCTTCCGCCTGCTTCCGGTCACGCGTCACACCCGGCTGGTCATCGACCAGCGCGATCTTCTTGCCGACGAGGCGGTTGAACAGGGTCGACTTGCCCACATTGGGGCGTCCGACGATGGCGAGTTTCAAAGGCATGGCGGGGCCCGCTCCTATGCGTTCAGGCGAGGCGCGCCAGCCCGGCGCAGCCTGCTACTGAATCGCAACCAGTTTTGCTTCATCGGTCAGCAGGAAGACTTTTCCCTGCACGGCGATGGGTTCGATGTAAGTCGTGTCCTTGATATCCAGAGACGCGGTCTGTTCGCCCGTCTGCGGATCAAAGGCGAGCAGCTCGCCATAGGACGAAACGATCAGGATGCGTCCCGACGCAAGAAGCGGACCGGAATAGCTGATCCGTTTCTTCTTTTTCTTCTCGTTCTTGTACTGCGGCAGCTCGGTGACCCAATAGGCGTCGCCTGAGCCAGCATCCAGCGCCGCCAGAGTGGCATTGGTGCCGATGACAAACAGGAATTTCCCGCTGAGCGCTGGGGCTTGGGTCGAGCCGATGGGGCGCGCCCAGACGCGATTGCCGCTGCGCCCGTCAATCGCGACCGTGATGCCGGACTGGCTCGACGCGAAGACGAGGCCACCGGCCAGAACCGGGCGTGAGCCGATATCGTTGATCTCGGAAATCGGTGTGAAGCGGCCGGCCTGCGAAATGGCATCCGTCCAGAGGCGACGGCCATTATTGGCAAGATAGGCGATGATCTCACCAGAGGAGTAAGGCGCGATCACGAAGTCTTCGATGGCGGCCGGGCTTGGGCTGCCGAGGACGCGGGCGGATTCCGCAATTGCCTGATCGCTCCAATCCGTCTCGCCGGTCTCAAGGTCCAGCGCGAACACTTCATTATTGTTGGAGGCGACAAAGATCGTGCCGTCCTTGACGGTGGGGGCACCCGTCATGGGCACGCCAAGCTCGCGCTTCCACAATTCGGTCCCGTCTTCGGCGCTGACGCGTGTGACATAGCCAAAGCCACTTGCGACGATCAGCGTACCATCTGTCACGGCAAGGCCGCCGCCGAGCGCGGTCTTGTCGCGCTTGGTCAGGCCTTTGAGTTCCTTTTTCCAGAGCGTGCGGCCGCTGGAGATTTCCGTCGAATAGATCGTCTGGTCTGCATCCAACGTGTAAATGGCAGTCTCGCTGGCGACAGGTGGCGTGGTCACGGCAGACTTGTTGCTGGAGCCTTTGCCGACCGAATTGCGCCAAGCGATTTTCAGGTCAGGCGCTGCGTTGACGTGGCCTGGTGCCTTGGCGGGGGTCCCGCCTGCTTCCGGCCAGGATGCCATATCCGTGGGAGGCAACAGTTCGATGGATTCCGTGGCCAGCTCAGGCTTGGCCTCAACCGCTTCCTCCGCGAGCACCATAGTGACACGGCCAGCCTTGTCGAGCTGTTCCTTGTCGTCATTGCCGGAATTGCCGAAGAACGGAATGCTGCTGCAGGCCGTCAGGGCGATGAACGCCGTTGCGGTTGCGGTCAGCTTGAGTGGGCGTGAAAGCCTCATTGGCCGGTCTCCTCGATATCGGCAGTTTCAGCGGGCGCTTCGCCCTCAACTGGTGTCTCAGTGTCGCTTGCGGTCGCTTCTTCAGCTGGCGCTGGCGGGATCGCAGCAAGGGCGATCTCGGCGCGGCGCTTCACGCCTTCGGGCGCAGCCGCATCAAAGCGGAGACGGTTGAACTCGGTCCGGGCGCGGGCAATGTCGCCGCTCTCGAAAGCTTTCGCCGCGATCAGTTCACGGGCAAGCGCGCCGAGCGGGCCTTCATCCTCGACCAGGCTGCCGAGCGTCGCTTCAAGGTCTGCCATGGACTGGGTATCGACAGAGAAATACGCGGTCTTCAGGATGGACAGGCGCTCATACGGGCTGCCTTCCACGGCAGCCACGGCCGATAGGGTGCGCGTTGCGCCATTGGCGTCGCCGCCGCCCTCATATTGGGTCTGCGCCAGATATTGCGCTGCCAAAGGCGCGATCTTGCCACTGCCTTCGGCCAATTCACGGAACGCGGCTTCGGCCTCGACGTAATTGTCTTCTTCCAGCAGGGTCAGGGCGTTCTCGAAGGCGAGCGCGCGTTCTGCCCGGGCCTGTTCAGCTTGTGGGCGCAACACGAATTCATTCAGGGCCACCGCCCCGATGAGCAGCGCTGCCGCGCCATAGATAAAGGGCCTGTAGCGTGTCCACAGGCCTTCCATCTTGTCCTGGCGCAGGCTTTCATCGACTTCGTCAAAAATGTCGCTCAACGTGGCGCTCCGATCGGGTAATCTGACTTCGGGGGGAACCTAGACGCGCCTGCGCCCAGCTGCAACGTGTCAGGGCTGTTTCGCCTCAGGTTTTCGCAGGGAATAGGTCTCGGCTTCGCCGGGGAATTCGCGGGACCGGACGTCGACAGCAAACTGGCCGAGGGCGGTGTCGATCTCGCTGCGGAGGTCGGCGTAACGGCGCACGAATTTCGGCGCCCAGTCGAACAGGCCCAACATGTCCTGTGTGACCAGTACCTGGCCATCGCAGCTGGCGGACGCGCCGATGCCGATTGTGGGGCAGCTGACGGC
>Ga0098042_1001055_pt1 | contig 10499 bp, 14 predicted proteins | sample 9_EtaG_FD_75066 | JGI IMG/M metagenome (GOLD analysis project Ga0098042, IMG submission 75066) | Marine viral communities from the Subarctic Pacific Ocean - 9_ETSP_OMZ_AT15188 metaG | ecosystem: Environmental > Aquatic > Marine > Oceanic | place: Pacific Ocean | collected 2015-01-10
ATACCTCTTTCCTGTACATTTTAACAGCCATTCAGAGTAAGGCTCTCTACAAGATAGTCTATCGGTTAAATGATGAATAACATCTCCTTCAAAAAATAATGCTACATGATTTAAAGTTGGATGTAAAATGCTCATAAGCAAAACATCTCCATCTTGTAATTTTTCATCAGGTCTAAGTTCTCTAAAATTAGTTCTCCAAGCACAGTCCTCAAACAGAGGTTTGTTATTAAATTCTTCCAATGTTGTGGGTCTTTCCCAATCTCTAAGTTCAATATTTTTTTCTTCTTTATACCAATCTCTTACTAAACTCCAACAATCAGTTATACCCCATACCCATTGACGACCCAATAAAGGTGGTTTATATCCACATGGCTCTAAATATGCCCATTGTTCTGTTTTTGGATTAACAATATACCAAGGTAAATTACTATCTTCACAGCTAATTTTATCTGCCTGACTAGGATTTGGAGGTGTTATGGGGTGACTGTGAACTACACCTACAATCTCACCTGTATTATCTGCTTTTACATAATCTTCGGGGTCGATGATAAAGCATTGATGATCTGTCATTGAAAGATTACGACAAGGAAAATATCGTTCTTTGCCTTTTATGTTTAATAACAAACCACAAGATTCTTTAGGATCTTCACGTTTAGCATGAAGTAGTGCTTTATATTTCCAACTCATTGAACAAACGTACCAATAGAAGGAAAGATCGAGCGAGTAGCTTGACGACCTGGAATACGAACTCCAGCAAGATCCGTTGGTGCAGCAAGTTCAAATTCAACAACTTCTCTAGTCTCTGTTGATTTACGATCTATTGAATATACTTCTTGCGGAAACTCAGCAGTGGGATCAGCAGTTGCGTTTATTCCATCAGCAAAATTAACAGCATCAATAAATTTAGCTAATGTTCTTATTCTTGTTACTGTAGCTCCTGTTAAATCATTACCAGCTGTTGTTTCATTAACAGATAAAAGTATTGATGAAATTAATCCTGTTGCGTTACTAATAGTAATTTTAGGTCGAGGTAACTGTCCTTTTTGAAAAGCAAAACCTGATGCTTGTACAGGAAATCTAAGATAAGCATTACCAGCCCAAACTATTTGACCATTCGCATTTAGATTACTTCCAGCATGAAACCTATAAATTGTATTTGCACCATGCAATGCAGTAGATAACTGCAAGGTAAACAACTCAATGATTGCTGACGGATTTATAGATTGTAAATTACTAAATACTGCTGAATTTACTGACATTATGATGCAGGTTCAAATACTTGTCTAAAAGTGGCTGAAATTGTAGCTCTATTGTTATATGGTATTGATTTACTCCAACCTTCACAAACAAATTCAGAAGATGAACTTTCTCCTGGAGGAGTAAAAGTAAAGCTATCACTATCATTTGCTCTAGCATCTAAAAATGTTTCTATAGTATCTGCATCTGTTTCTGAAACATTAAAAGTAAAATTAAAAACTTTTGGATTTTGATGCTGTGCAAGGCCAAATAATATACGATGCTCATAGCCATCAGCAAAACGAACAGTACGGGTTAATGGTGCAGATCTTTTTTGTTGACCATAAGTAGGTTTAATTGAAGGAAAAGTAGCCATTATGCAAGTAATCCCCCTGGTCTTTGTTGCTGTATTATTTCAGATTGTACTGCAACTGAGATAAGACGACCAAGTTCTCTTCCTTGATCTTCATCACCTTCAACAGAAGAACCAGAAGCATCTACATTTACTACGACATTTACACCGCCCCCACCAATACCAGCCAAATCATGGTTAGGTATTATATTGCCTGACTGATTAGGAACAAATAATTCTGGCCCACGTTCTCCAACAAGATAAGGCTGTCTCATGCCAACAGGACCACCATTTGCAGCCTTAAATACTTGTCCACCAAACCCTTGCACATCATTTCCTAAAGGAATTGGATTAAATAAATTACTAAATAATCCAAGAAATCCTTTTGATATTTGTGCAGCCATCATCTGTGCAGCCATATCCAAGAAATGATCTGCTATACGCATAAACATATTTCTAAACGCATCTTGAACACTCATTGTTCCTTTAATTATTCCTTTAAATGATTCTGAGAATGAACTTTCTATAGTTTTACTAAGTTCTACTATTTGTTTTTGTGTATCCATCAGGGCTTCTAGTCTTTTATCAACATCAACTATTGCAGCAGCAACAGGACTAGCTAATATTTCTGCATTTCTTAGCCTTTGTTCTGCTAAGTCTTTTTCCGCTATTGCAAGATCTCTTACATGAGTAAGTTCTTCTAATTTTTTAGCACTTAAACCTTCTACAATATTTTCTTCTGCTTTTCTAAGTTTTTCTATTGCTTGACTTAAATTTAATTCTTCTTTTAAAACATTTAAATCTTCCGAACTCATTCGTAAAGATTTTTCTTCTAACATAGTTTTTTCTTTTATAGATTCTATTTCAAAATTTCTTATTTCTCTTATCTTTCTTTCGGCTTCTTTTAATGCTGCATCTTGATCTAATCTAAATTGTGCACCCTCTGGATCAACAACTTCATCTAAAATTTTTCTAATTGCTTCTTTAAATTCTGTTGAATTAAGAACATCCTCTGGTATATTATTTTCTATTAAATCTCTACCTATAAAACCAGTTGCTTCTTTAAAGGCTTCATCAAATTTTGCTCTTGTTCTTGGTTTACGAGATGCTGGTCCATCTGTTACAAACTGTCTTACCTGATCAAATTCAGCAACAGGAGTTACTCCTAATACTTTATTTATACCTTCAATAAATTTAGCTAATGGTCCAGCTACTAATATAGTTAATGCTGTTCCTAATGTATTAAGTTGATTTTGAAATTCAATAAACTCTTTTCCAACATCATCAATATTTGAAACACCTTTACCAAATCTTTGATTAAATGCATCTAAAGCTAAAGATGCTGCTGGCCCTTCTTGACCCAAATCTTTTAAAGTTTGTACAGTATCTGAAAAAGGTGTATTTGATCTTCCCAAAGATTGAACTAATAATTCAAGATTTTCTGTTGGTTTACGAAGAGCATCTCCTAAAGCTCTTGCCTTTTGTGCTAAAACATCAAATTGTTTACCTAATTGTGTACCAACAATAGAAAGACCAAAGCCTAATCCACCACCTAAAAATCCACCAGCGATACCACCAAGACCACCACCAACTGATGCACCTAAACCTTGACCAAATAACAGAGGAAAACCTCCACCAATCAAACCACTACTAAGAGCATTTCTTCTTCTACTAGCAAAACCACCAGGTTCATAAAACATTCCTCCTTGTTGAAATTGTCTATTTCTTCCTAGAGTTCTATTAAAGAAACCTTCTCCTGCTAACAAAGGTGGTGCAGGTGGTGCAGGTTGTGGACCTATTGGTGCACCATACATAGTACTAGGAACAACAGCCTGTTTTAGCTCTTTTTCCATCTCTCTTATTCTTAAAGTAACTTGTTTAAATCTGTCACTTGTTCTATCTAATCTTGCTTCAAGATCTCTTAAAAATCCTAGATATTCATTTATAGCTTTTCTGGTTTGTGTTGGCCTAAAGGACATTAAATCTTCAAAGCTAGTTCCTTGTGCCATTGGAATAGCTCCACCTAAATTACCTGCCGTAATAGCTGCTTTTCTACTAAATTCTTTTAATTCTTTAAATCTTGCAGTAAAATCTGCTTTCTGAATGCCTTGAGTTAAAACATTATATTCTCCACTAAATAACTTTACATTTGCTCTTGCATCTCGTAATGCACGAGAAAATGTTCTTATTTCACCAGCATTATTATTTATTTGTTTTGTATTATTTACAAACGCATTATTAGTTAGAATTACTTCATTTCTTAAAGCTGCTACTTTATCTTTGAACTTTCGCATAAGTTCAGCAGATCCACCTTTAATTCCAGGTATTATTTCTTGTGACTTAATAGATTTAGCTGTATTTTCTAATTCTTTTAATTGTGTTTGTAATCTTTTTAACTGTTGCGTCTGCGTTCTGACATTAATATTAATTCCGTATTCTGCTGCCATTTACTCGACCCAATAAATTACTTCTATATTACCGCCTTCTGGGTTTCATGGCTTGTTTTTTTTGCACTTGTTCTTTATATTTTTCTTCTTCTTCATTTTTTAACTCAAAAAATGCAACCCAAGATATTAATTCCTCTCTTGATAGATTTTCTGTAAGTTGTTTTAATGTCATTCCTAACTCTTTAGCTAAGAAAAACATTAAATACCATTCTCTATTAGCTTTTTAATGCTGCTTTCGCTTCCTCCACTTTTAATTCATCACCAGATGTCATCATTGCCATTTGTATCTCTTGCAAAATAGTTGCATTTACTTCTCTTCTTAATGATGCCTTATGACCATCTTGAAATAATCTTTTGCCATCTTCATCTAATGCCTTTTCAATCATAAGATTTAAAGCAAACTCATTACCATCATCTCCTTTTGATTTTGCAACTATTGATTCTCTTTCAGCAATAGTTAAAGGATGCCAATAAATTTCTAAAATTGTTTTATCTCCATCTTTTAATTCATACTTATATTTTTGGCTAACACCAAACTTGTTTCTGAGGAGTTCAATCGCTTCCATAGTATTTTAATATAATATTTATATTATACTTATATTAGGCATTTGCTGTAAATTGACAAGAAATAATTCCTATAAAATGACTTCTATCTTCTATTTGTAACATATTTGGACCAATGATATTACGAACTTTTGGAGTGCAACTAAAAGTATCTGTATAGTCAGAAGCGTTAACAGAAGTCAAACCATCTATAACGTGTTCACAAATAGCAGAAACAACTGATGTTCCTTTATTTTTTGGTACATAAATATTACATTGAATGACACCAGCATAATAATCTGAAGCAGCACCTTGATTTTGAAGAGTTGATTGACCAAAGTTCATGGTCATTACTATATATTTAGTAGTTTTTCCAGGTTCTTTAAATGGCACATTGTCATAAACTATTTTCACAGTTGGATCATTATCAGTTACTTGATCAGTAACTGCTTTTTCAAAAGCTGCTCTTACATTTACTAAAGTCATAATTAACCTTCGATGTAACGTAAACTAGATCCAGGTTTTACTGAACCAAAACCAGAGCCAGGTTTAACTCCTAAGAATATTTTACCTTTATCTCTCATATTATCTTTAATAATTTCACCTGCTTTGTCTAATATAAAATTAGATAATTTTTGATCTTCTGCACTATAACCAGCATATTCAGCAGCATTACCAATATATATATCTGCATCTATAAATTTATAAGCAGTATTAACAGGAAATCGAGGATCAACAACAGCTATTTGATTTGATAATTCTCTACGTTTTCTTTTTCTTTCTTCTTTGTCACTTGCCCATACAGCATCTAATTGCCTTCTTATACCAGCCCACGGTGCATAATTATATACTGATTGTCTATCTTTTATTGGCTCTCTTCTTACTTTCCAACTAGATGCTAAAAAACCAGTATAAACAGGACTACCCTGTTCTGAAGACAATTCAGCGTGTAAATCTCTTATTGTTTGTGCAAAATCAGCATCTAATTGTGCCATTTGATTGTTCATAACATTTTCAGCACTGAACTCTTGTTCTTTTGCCATTAAAACCTCACAAGCAATATAAAGAGATAAGTCTGTCCACCTCTTTTAGTATCAATATTTGTAATCACTCCTGTAACTGTTTCACCAGCATAACTAAAAGAAATTTCATCTTCTAAAGTTGGTTGATTATCTCCAATTAAATCAGGTGTAATATAAAGTTTTGCTTGTCTTGTTTCAACACTACCATCTTCTATTGAATTTATGAATTCAATCGGAACTTTTAAATCTGAATAAGTTGTATCTACACTAACCTGCTCTCCAGTTTCTACGTTATAACTAGAAAATCCTTTCTTTACATATGTAATAGTCGAATCAAAAGAAGTTCCTAAATCAGAAACAACCTGTTTAGCAACACTTTTAAATAATGAATCAAGTTGACCTGCCATTATCCTCTAACTACCCTCATCTGAAAAGCACCTGCTCCACCTAGCATATACGCACCAAGATAACTTTGTAACCAAGGATATACATCCATAATGTTATTTATAGCTCCAGTTCCCTGACTATCAGTATTATATTTAACTTGTAAATCTCCTAACTTGACTTCAGAAAAATTACCATCTTTACCAGTAGTACCCGTAATAGCACTAGTATCATTTGCCAAAGCTCTAGCTAATTCATATTGTGCATATTTAATATTTAACGGAATAGTAGAACAAGCCAACTCAACACCATCAACTTGATAATTATTTCTAGGAAACTTTAATGCCTGACCATCATCACATCTATCTCCATAAAATACAAAACTATCAATCCATCTTGTTGCCGATATCAATGCTCTATTTTTTTGATCGTCTGTTTTATTAGTCCAAGTACTCGAATCTGGTACTGTTTCGAAATAAGTATTAGCTTCTGTCAATGTGACATAGCTATTAGCGTTAGCATCTTTAATAGTTGCATTTATAGTGGCTGCCACGATGAGAAAGTAATTTTAGTTTTATTGTAGCGTAAAGAAAAAACCCCACCAATAATTGATGAGGTTTTTAATGACCACTTTCTAATACTATTAAGAAATATTAGATGTATCAAGTGGTGAGTTAACAATGATTTCAACCATAGGAATTAGGTCTGCATCATATGTAATACCCCAGTTATTAGAGTTACCTAACTGAGCATTTGTTGGGTTATCTGTAGCAGATGTCCACTTAGTTCCCATAACGTGATAAGCACTATGGTAGTCAACAGACATAACATCTTGCTTAGATAAGATGTTTCTATCTGATTCAATACTTAGAGGAGATTGCTCACCTTCAAGAATTGTTCCTGACTTAATTAGGAAACAACGGAATTCAGTCTGATGACCAGAAGAACCAGGAGCAACTGTATTAACTTGAGAGTCAATGACAACATTCATACCAGCAAACTGACCGATACTTCTTTCGTTGACACCAACACCGCCACCACCCCAAGTTACTGCACCACCAGTTGATAGAGCAGATGTTGAGAATGTAAGCATACCAACCTGATATAGGTAGTAAGCAACAGATGGATGAATTACTAGAGTATCTAGTTCTTCTCCTCTCTCTCCAAGAAGTGATCTTCCTCTTGCAACTGTAGAAGCTGTTAAGAAGTTTGCTTCAACAGCACTTGTACCAGCTTTAGCTACGTCAAGTGAGTTTGCACCTAAAGGACCAGTACCAGAAGCAAATAAACCATCTAATAAACTAAATAGTCTTGCAGAATTTAGCTTGTTAATAGCATCTGCAATTTGGTTTCTGATATGACCCATTGGATCTTCACCAGCAGCCAATACAGCTACGTCATCAACAGCATACGCAAAACCTCTATGACAGATAGTTGCGATCTGTGTTCCTGTACCAATCTTCTGTGGTGTCAAATAACCAGAATTACTTGTACCCCATGTTGCTGTACCATCTAAAATCTCTTCAGTTGGTGCGATTGGGTTAAATTCTGGAACTTGTATTCTTGTTCCACCTTCTGATGCGTCAAGAAGTGCATTACGCACAACAGCACCAGATTTTATAAATGCACTACGTTCCTTGATAGCTTCGGAAACATATGTGCTGAGATTATTTCTCTTAACGATATCCGCTAATAGGACACCGCCAGAGTAATTCTGAAACGGAGCAGCCATTCAGATTACCTTTTTAACTTTTGCGATACCCTAATCACAGAAAAGGGGATTAGTTTCACAGAAACTAACTATTTTTGAGCCTCTTGTTTCAGCACAGCTGCCATCTGAGGATCTTGTTCTGATATTAGCATTTGTTGAGTTATATTGCCCGTTTTCCATGGATTTGGTTGCCCACTTCCTGCATTTGATGTTGGACTTGGTTTTGCACCCATTCCAGCAGCACTACTAGGTTTGAAATGATGCTCCCAACCACTTCCAGGGTTTTTAAGACTGGACAAATAAGTATTTAAATCTTGTTCGACTCCACCATTAAGAACTACAACTTTACCCTCTGTATTTTTTTGTAATTTACTTTGTAATAATGACAAAGTTTGTTCAGCATTTATAGCACCTAAATTACTAATAGCTGCAAGTGCTGTAGTCTTTGTAGAAGCCATCTCATTAGAAGTTTTTAAATCATCTAACTGTTGAGATAAATTCATTATTTGTTGCTCTCTTTCTTGAGCAGTTTTATTAGCTTCCTCCCAAAGAGTTTTCCATTGACCTTGATCTTCTAACTCTTGTTTACGTTGCTCGTCTTTTTGTTTATAAACATCATCTAATTTACCTTTGATGCCTTTAAATTTTTCTTCCGCTTCAGCAGCTTCTTTACGAGCAGTAGCTAATTTTGCTTCGTATTCTGCTTTTACAGAATCAAGATTTGGTGCTTGTGGTTCTGAAGTAGTTTCAGCCACGGGCTGTTCAGCGTTGGTCACAGACTCAGGCTGAATTACTTTTTCTTCGATTGCCATTAATTATTCAGAAATAGGACTATCAGTTTTTTTCTTTGAAACTTTCTTTTTAGTTTCTTTTGGGGCAGGAGCAGGACACGCTTCAGCAGTTTTTTGTGCTTCAGTCTTAGGTTCTACCACTTCCCATTTGTAAGTTCCGTCAGGTTGCAGAACATGGTCTATAGATCCAGCCATAAAAATGTATGTACTTATATATCATCTTACCAAACTATTCAGTTTTAGCTTCATTTCCTGATGGTAAAACTTCACCTTGTACTAAAATATCTCTAAATTCCTCTCTATCAATGACTTGTTGATCAAATAATGATGTTAAGGCTGTAATATCTTGTCCAATCAATCTTTCAATATCAAAGTCTCTACTAATCTTTACTTCTGGTGGTTCAATACCTACATATTCAGCAGATAAATTAAATGCTTTTTGTAACTTCTGCTCAAGTTCCATAGAAACCATGGCAAGCATAGAATTAGTATCAACTCTATCTAATCTTCTAGCATCAGCAGATTCAGCTACAAACTTTTGTTGTGATAGCGTACTGATACCCAAAGTAGCCATTTGCATTTGTAATTCTTTAATCTCAGCAGATTGAGCATCAAAAGCACTAGAAGCTGGTTCTACATAGTAAATTTTATTACCTGGTTGTGTAGCCATTGCATAATTTACAGATATAGCTAAATCCTTAGTCTGATCATCATAGCCTTCCATTACTAACATTGGCTGAGATGCAACGTGCAAACTATGTATTAAATCAGCCTGTCTTTGAAAATGTGCAAGATTTAAATATGCAATATCAAGTAAAGGTGGTTTACTAACTAAATTATCAACTTTCCCAGAATAAATTGTTACTAAAGGTATTTCACCAAGAGAAAAACTGCCAGATTCAACTTGTTGATAATCTTTATCTGCTGAACCCATTTCAAAATTTCCTGTCACACTGTTATCAGAGACATCATACATTTCTTCGATTTGCTCTTTTTTACGAAAAACTCTGTATCTGCCAGGTTCTATAACTCTTATCTGATCAAAAACTTTTTCACCAAACTGACCATCAGGTAATACAGCCTTCTCTGCAATTCGGGCTTGTATAAGATTTCCATAGTTAGATTCTCTGTCTAATCTCCAGCCATAAAGATTTGTAGGATCTACTTCAATCCAATAAGGTCTACGATTTTGCTGTCTTTCTTCCGCAAGACTTAATGCACCAGATGGTGCAGGATAATCAACAAGAATATGACTTTGACCATAAGTAAGAGAACACATTAATACTCTTCTTGCATATTCATCTAAATCTGATTTGCAACCGTCAACATCCATTTTGAACATTTCTGTCCAATAAGGATCTCCTATAAGTGTTATTGGTTTCCTTAATACAAGACCTGTAGCTGCTCTTATTAATCTCTGTGTAAAAGGACTAAATACTGATCTGTTTACCCTAGCAAGGTAAGCGTCAAAATCTTCTCTTGGCTCTAATGGTAAAAACGCTTCACTATTTTCTCTAAGATATTCAGTACCCTCAGTTACAGCTTTCATTATTTCCCAACCCTTCATCATGTCTAAAACTGCTCTAGTTCTAGTAAAAGGACTATCTATTCCACCTACAGAAGTAGATGAAACAATATTGGTTCTAATAGGACCAGGAACAGCATAAGTCATGTCAACACCTCCATCGTTTTAAAGCTAACGCTTTTCTTGTAGGTCTGCCCTTTTTATCTTTTAATGGCCCAGGCATACCTTTCATACGGGCACAAAAACTTTTTCTTCTTGCTGCTCTTTTACCTGTTGGATTCTTTTCAGTAACAGGTGCTTGTAAATTACTACCAGTAGCACGATTATATTTAGCTCTACCTTTAGCAGTCAGCCCTCCCTTCTTAGACTTTTCGCCTCTACCAACGGATAAACTGACTCCTCTACGTTTAGACATTATTTTCCTTTTTTCCTCATTGCTATTTTATGTGCTTCCATAAATGTCTTACCTTTTAACATTTCTTCTTTCA
>Ga0098042_1001063_pt1 | contig 10479 bp, 12 predicted proteins | sample 9_EtaG_FD_75066 | JGI IMG/M metagenome (GOLD analysis project Ga0098042, IMG submission 75066) | Marine viral communities from the Subarctic Pacific Ocean - 9_ETSP_OMZ_AT15188 metaG | ecosystem: Environmental > Aquatic > Marine > Oceanic | place: Pacific Ocean | collected 2015-01-10
TACATTATCACGGACGTTCCAAACGGTATGAAACACTTTGAAAGAACTCCATTGACAACTTCAATGGAAGGTGATTTTGATACTGGAAACGTAAGATACAAAGCTAGAGAAAGATACGTCTACGGATGTTCTGACTATAGAGGTATTTACGGCGTTGAAGGTGTATAATACACATTAATTTATGGGGCCGCCTTAAAACGGCCCCATTTATCTAACAAACTGGTGAGATACATGAAAAAATTTTTAGTAAATATTTGGGCCTACAACCATCACGCAAAATTTAAAGTATTATCAGAAGATAATGCTGAATCCCTAGAAAATGCAATCCTTGACAAAATTGGAGAAAAGAGTATAAAATGGGAAGATCTTGGAATTAGTTATGATGACAAGACTAACAGAATAACCTATGAGGAGGTTGTTGATGATACAAGACCTTTACAAACAAAAAAGGTCCTGGGAGTTGAAGTGGGAACAGGAGCATCTGTCTAATGGTAGATACACTCTTGAAATGGTTCGGATCGATGACAAAATCAAAGAAGTCATCACTGAAATCAAGCTTGAAGAAGCTAAAATTGCACATAGACAAAATACTGTCGAAGGTGCGGCTCCCCAAGTTTCTGTAGCTACTTAATAAAAAAGCTACATCGTTGAATAAATCACATTCACATTACAGGCTCTCTTGCACTCTACTAAAATGTAGTATATAGTTTTTTTACTATACAATTAATCAGAACGTAAACGAGTATAGTCGACGGCCTAGAGATTACGTTCGGAAACTAGGAGGATATAATTATGGCAACAACTACATTTTCGGGACCAATTAAAGCGGGATCGATAAGACAAGGAGCTAGCGCAAACTTGGGATTTGTAAAAATGTCTCAAAGTGCAGCTTTTACACAATCAACTACAGCAGCGAGCACTGGAATTATAATTCCAGCTAACTCACAAATAACAGAAGTTACTGTTTACATCACAACTGCTTGTGATGGTGCTTCTCAAAACTTAAGTGTTGGTACAAGTAATACTTCCAATGAACTATTTTCAGCATTAGCGTTAGGTACAGCAGCTAATGTTATTAAATTTGGATCAGCTGGAACTATTACAGATGCAGATACTTGGGCAGATGTAGGATCAAGCGATGTATCAATTTTTGTTGATATGTCTGCTGGTTCAGCTGGTAGAGGTTTTATTACTGTAGATTACATACAAAATAATAATCTTGCGTAATAATTAAATAATTTGGTGCTCCTTCGGGAGCACCTTTTAAGGAGAATAAAATATGTCATCTATTTCAAAGGTAAAACAAAGCATAGTTTTAACTACGAGTGGACAGTTACAAAAATTAAATCCGAGCGATGGTTCTGCGATAACTATTACTAAAGCTCAGATTATGACTGTTTATGGACAAGCTTCAAATTCAGATGCTGAAATAAAAATTTATAATGAGGTTGGTTCTGGTGCTACGGCAAAATTACTAATTTTTCATGGTAAGTTTGGAACAACAGCTAATGAAGTTCAAGAGTTTAAATTACCCGGAATTGGTATTTATGCTGACACTGGTTGTTATGTTGCTTTGACTAACTGTGATTTTTGTTACGTAGCCGGTACATTTTAAGGAGTAATTAATGGCGAATACAACATCCTCGTCTTACTCTTTTGATCAGAATTTTTCTATTGATGAAATAATTGCTGATGCATACGAAAGAATAGGTTTGGTTGGGACTGCAGGTCATCAAATTAAAACTGCAAGAAGATCATTAAATATTCTTTTTCAAGAGTGGGGTAATAGAGGAATACATTTTTGGGAAGTAGGAAATACTAATATAAATTTAGTTGAAGGCTCTACTACTAACATTGATGCTACAGCAGAAGGTTCTGGTGTTTATACTTTTTACAGAAACTCAAGCGATGTTCCTGGAGGAGGAGAACCACCACAAGCTACAACTGTGCCTACAGCAAATGTGTATGGTATTTCGGATATTCTTAATGTTACTTACAGACAAAATTATAATACTACAAATCAATCAGATATTGGTTTAACAAAAGTTGCAAGAGATGCATATTCAGCAACTGCAAACAAAGCATCCAAAGGAACTCCTTCACAATTTTGGGTTCAAAGATTTATAGATAAAGTTACAATAACTATTTATCCATTACCAAATTCAACAGCAGCAAGTAATTTTCTTAATGTATATTACGTAAGAAGAATTCAAGATGCAGGAGCATATACAAATGCAAGTGATACACCATTTAGATTTGTTCCTTGTATGGTATCAGGTTTATCTTATTATTTAGCAATGAAGTTTGCACCACAAAGAGTACAAGAAATGAAATTGCTTTATGAAGATGAATTGGCAAGAGCACTATCGGAGGATGGATCAGCGGCAAGTACGTATATTACACCGAAAACCTATTATCCAAATGTATAATGGCACGATTTTCAAAAGGAAGAAGAGCACTAGCAATATCAGATAGATCAGGTGCAGCATTTCCATACAATGAAATGGTTAAAGAGTGGACTGGAGCTTGGGTACATATTTCTGAGTTTGAACCTAAACAACCACAATTACAACCACATCCTGTAGGAGCAGACCCACAAGGTTTACAACATGCACGACCTGCAAGAACAGAATTTCCAGTAGAAGATATTTTACCAAATGATCCGTTTACAACAACAGCAGCTTCAGGAACGTTAAGTGTATCTTTTCCTAATAATGGTTTTAATGAAGGAACCACACACGTAAGATTTAGAGAAGTAAAAGTTCCTGTAGGTGGTGTTGCTGTGTCAACTCTTGAATTAGAAACAACATTAAATGGAAACATAAATGATTCTGTTGCTACAATAACTTTGACAGATGCCACTGAGTTTCCAACTTCTGGTTTTATTATAATAGAAAAAATGAATTCTGAAACTGGTGCTTTTGAAAACGAAACTATACAATACACAGGTAAAGCTGGTAATAATTTGACTGGTTGTACACGTGGAACATCTGCGCCGTACAGAGGGGTAACACCTACACCAACAAAAGCAGGAACCCACACAAGTGGAGCTAAAGTATTTGGATCTTATTTAGCTACAGCCGTATCTACAACTATAGTTGTTGGTCCACAACCAACACAAACAGAAACACAATACAATTCATTAACCGTGCCCCTTGTTTCAAACGCAACTAGCACGGCAACAGGAGGCGGTTTTCAGTGTACAATTGGACCGATAAATGATAGAGGTTAATTATGGCATATAGTTATTCAGATTTAACAACAGATATTAGAAATTACACAGAAGTAGATGCCAATGTGTTTACAGCTGCTGTTATAAATGGTTTTCTTCGTAATGCAGAACACAGAATAAATTTAGATTGTCCTATGGATTCTGATAGAATTCAAGCAGAAGCACAATTTGCTACAGATTTTAATTCAATTACAATGCCTGCTGGTTTACTATTTGTTAGAGGTCTCCAAGTTTACGATTCAACAACCGCTACTACAGGCGAAGGAGTATGGTTAGAAAGACGTGATCAAACTTTTATATCTGAATATGTTGGGGAATTAACAGGTACTGAAGGAGGTTCAGCAGGTCAAGATACAACAGGACTTCCTAAATATTATTCTATGTTTGGTGGTGCTACTACAGGTACAAGTACAGCTACTTCAGGAGCGATATATGTAGCCCCTACACCAGACCAAAACTACAAATATATTATTCATTATAATGCTTTACCAACAGGTTTAGAGACTAATACTGGGGGAACTTATATAAGTAATTATTTTCCTCAAGGACTACTTTATGCTTGTCTTGTAGAGGCATATGGATTCTTAAAAGGTCCGACTGATATGTTGACATTATATGAGGGAAAGTATAAAACTGAACTACAAAAGTTTGCAGCAATGCAACTTGGAAGAAGAAGACGAGACGATTACACGGATGGTACTATACGTATTCCAATCGAGTCAGCGCCTCAATAATTAGGAGATTTTTATGGCAATAGTATCGGCAATAGCAAATTCATTTAAAGTAGAAATTCTACAAGGTGGACATAATTTTAACGATTCGAGTGGAGCACCTACAGGTAATACATTTAAAATAGCACTATATTCTAGTGACTCAGCAACATTAAATAAATCAACTACAGCGTACACTGCACCTGCAGATGCAACAGCTGATCCAACAAACACATACGAAGTTACAACAACTTCATCAGGTTATACAGGTGGTGGAAATACTTTGGTTGCAAGTGCTGATCCAGTTTTATCTGGTGACACAGCGTGTGTAAAATTTAATGACACAACTTGGGGATCATCAGCTTCTTTTACAGCAAGAGGTTGTTTAATTTATAATACAACTTCAATTACAGGGTTCACAACAAACAGAGCAGTTTGTTCAATTAATTTTGGTGCCGATAAAACTGTAACAAGTGGTACTTTTACAATTCAATTTCCAGCGCAAACAGCAGGAAACGCAATCATTCAGATAGCATAGGAGGGTCACTGTGCCCAGTGTTTCAGAAGGATGGGGCAGACTAACCTGGGGACAAGCAGGTTGGAATGACGCTCAAACCATTAAAGAAGGTTGGGGTAGAGAAACTTGGGGTTATCAATCTTGGGGCGATACACCCATTACTACACTCACAGGGTTATCGGCAACAACTGCTATTGGTGAGTTAACAACAGAAATAAAACCTGGTTGGGGCACACTTAACTGGGGTGAAAATGGTTGGGGCACTGTTGAAAGTGCAGTTGAACCATTAACTGGTTTAAGTTTAACTTCTTCTTTAGGAACTGTTACACCAGCAGACGTCGTAGGTTTAACTGGTTTAAGTTTAACAGCTTCAGTAAACGCTTTTGCATCTGTTTCAACAAATGCTACAATTACTCTTCCAGGTTTAGGTCTAGTTTCTTCTGAAGGTTTATTAACAGAAGATGATCATTCAGTAGGTCTTTCAGGGTTATCAGCTACAAGTACTGTAGGTTCTTTAGCTCCAGCTGATGCAATAGGTCTTTCAGGATTATCGGCGTCAACAACTGTTGGATCAGTTGATATTACATCAAATCCAGTACATGAATTAACAGGAGTTTCAGCAACAACAGCTTTAGGATCAGTTGAAGCTTTACCGGTTACCCTTCATACATTGTCTGGCCAAACGGTTACAAGTTCTGTAAATTCTTTTAGTTTAATTAAGACTGATCTTACTTTTACTCTTGACGGTCAAACAGCTACTAGTACAGTTAATGCTGATAAACTAATATTAAGATATTATGGAAAACTAAGTCCTAAGACCAGCACGGGATATACGACGAAAACACCCAAAACGTCTTCTGGTGGATACTCAATTAAGACGCCAAAAAACACAACAGGATATACAATTAAGACACCATAATTATGTTTGACTTAAAACTAAATAAACAATATAAACAAAAAAACTAGGAGATTTAACAAATGGCATCGACTTATACACCTCTTGGCGTAGAACTTATGGTAACCGGCGAAAATGCTGGTACTTGGGGTACAAAGACTAATACAAATTTAAACATTTTAGAACAAATCATTGGCGGTTATTCTACAAAATCTATTGCAGGTGGCGCACAGACAACAGATCTAACTGTTGTTGATGGTAATACTACAGGGACTGCTCAATTTAGAATGATTGAGTTTACAGGAACTATTACTGGAAACCAAATAGTAACAATTCCAAATGATGTAGAAACTTTTTATTTTTTAAGAAACTCAACTTCTGGTGCTAATACAGTACAATTTAAATATGCAACTGGTTCGGGATCTACTACTACCTTTTCAGCAACAGACAAAGGAGACAAATTAGTAATTGCAACTGCTAATGATGGAACTAATCCAGACATAAAAGAAGTTTCTCTTGCATCACCTCCTGGTGGATCAAATACACAAATTCAATTTAATAACTCAGGATCTTTTGGTGGATCAGCTAATTTAGTTTGGGATGGATCAAATCTTAACATTGGTGCTCAAGGAGATCTTAGATTACAAGATTCAACTGGTGGAGAATATATTGCACAACAAGCAGCAGCCACTACAACATCATACACACTTACATGGCCAGCAGGAGTAGCAGCAGGAAATGGTTACGTTTTAAAATCAACAACAGGCGGAGTATTATCATGGGAAGAAGCCTCAGCAGGTGGAACTTCATGGCAAGCTGTTGTTACATCAGCTACTAAAGCAGCAGTTGCAGGAGAAGGTTATTTTCTTAATACTACATCAAATGCAATTACTTTAACACTGCCTTCGTCTCCATCAATTGGTGATGAAGTTTCATTTGTAGATTACGCAGGAACATTTGATACAAATAATCTAACTATTGCAAGAAATTCTCAAAAAATAAATGGGGCAACATCAGATTTAACCGTTGCTACAGAAAGAGCAGCAAACACATTAGTCTTTACAGATGCAACTCAAGGTTGGCTGTTAAAGAATAATTAAGGAGATTAATTAGTGTCAAGCTATAAAGAAATAGTAGGACAGAAGGTTACGAAAGTATCAGCTGATCCAAGTGATCCAAAAACAGGACAAATGTGGTATAATTCTACTACAGGAAAGCTTAGAGCATTAAGTGTTAGTAAAGCATGGTCTAGCGCTGCACCATTAAATACAGCTAGAGAAAAAAGTTCAGGTTTTGGAACACAAGCTGCAGCAACGGTTGCTGGAGGAAATACTCCACCTCAAACTAATGCAACTGAAGAATATAATGGTTCAGGTTGGAGCACTGGAGGAACTTTAAATACTACAAGACAAAGTGGAGGTGGAGGTGGAACTCAAACCGCAGGACTAGCTTACGGAGGATATAATGGTTCAACCCCTTATATAGCTGATTCAGAAGAGTATGATGGTTCTACTTGGTCAGAAGGACCAAATTTAAACACTGCAAGATATATTACAGGATCAGGTTCTCAAACCGCTGCGATAGGTATGGGAGGAGCTACTTCCACAGGTGGAACTTCTGCATGCGAAGAATATGATGGATCGAATTGGACAAATACGGGAGCTTTAAATACTGCAAGAAATTATATAGCAGGTTTTGGAATTCAAACAGCAGCAGTTGCAGCAACTGGAGGTCCTGCAGGAAAAGCAGATGTTGAAGAATATAATGGATCAACTTGGACAACTGTAACATCAGTTAGTAATGCAAGAGAAATAGCTATGTCTTCTGGAATTCAAACAGATGGAATTGTTTACGGTGGAAGAGTAGATCCGGGTTCTGTTTCTATGAATAAAACAGAAGGATATGACGGAACATCTTGGTCAACCCAACCAACTATGGCAACAGCTAGATTTGGTTCCGGTGCAAATCAAAGTTCTGGAACAGCTTCGGCTGCTATTGCAGCCGGTGGAAATACTAATCCACCAAACACAAGAGTTACAACAACAGAAGAATACAACGTATCAACAAACGTAATAACCGCTGCAGCATTTGCATCTGGGAACAATATAAACAATGCAAGAAGATATTTAAGAGGTTTTGGAATTAAAACAGCTGGTGTTATTTGTGGTGGTTATACAACCTCTCCATCTGCTAAAACTGAAGAATTTAATGGTACAACTTATTCAAACAGTTCAGATCTAGGAACTGGAAGATATTCTTTAGCAGCATGCGGAATTGAAGCTGCAGGTTTAGCTTTTGGAGGTTTAAATACTACTCCTTCAACAAGAGGGGAAACAGAAGAATACAATGGCTCTTCGTGGTCTGAACAAACTAATTTAAATACACCTAGAGGAGAATTAGGAGGAGCAGGAATTCAAACAGCAGGACTTGCTTTTGGAGGATCAACACCACCAAGTGTAACTGGAGCGACTGAAGAATATAATGGTTCTTCTTGGACAAATAGTCCTAATAGTTTAAATACGGCTAGAAAAGGAGAAGTTGGAGGAGCAGGAACTCAAACAGCAGCGGTTGCTTTTGGTGGATCTATACCACCTAATACTGGGGCAACTGAAGAATATGACGGTTCTAGTTGGACAGCTTCTAATGCAATGCTTAATGCTAGAAGTCAGATGTCTCCATCACAAAATGGAACACAATCGGCTGTTTTTGCCATGGGAGGAAGTCCCGGCACTGGTAGTTTTGTAGAAAATTACGACGGAACTAGTTGGTCAACTCGACCTTCTTTAGCAACAAGTAGAAGATTAGGAGGTGGTTTTGCTACAACAACAGATGCTGTTCTTGCTGGTGGTTATACAGGTAGTAATGTAGCTGTTACAGAAGAATTTACACCAGAAACAACAGCAGCAAACGTAAAAAATTTTAGTACGAGTTAATTATGACAACATATAGAAACATACACGGACGAGCTATTCAATCTTTATCAACTGATCCAACTGAATCAGTGGCTGAAGGTCAAATCTGGTACAACACAAGTAGTGATACTTTTAAAAGTGTTGTTAGTCTTGAAGCTTTTACAAGTTCATCACTTATGGGAACTGGTAGGTATCAAGGAGGATGGGCTGGTTCAGCACCACAAACCGCTTCTTTATATTTTGCTGGAAGAACAGCTGCACCTGCTGTAGTAGCTCTTACTGAAGAATATGATGGTTCTGGTTGGTCAACTAGTGGAAATTGTAATAACGCTGAAAATGCCTCTGCAGGTTTTGGAACTCAAACAGCTGCAGTAAAAACAGGAGGATATCCTGGATCAGGTCCTACTAACTCTAATGAAAGTGAAGAATATAATGGTTCTTCATGGACAACAGGAAATAATATAAATCCACAAAGACAAGGTCACGCAGGTGCAGGAACATTAACTGCTGGAGTTATCTTTGGAGGAACTGATGGAACTTTATTAAATAAAACAGAAGAGTATGATGGTACAAATTTTTCTAATGTAAATAATATGAATACTGCAAGAAATAATTTATCAGGAAATGGCTCTCAAACAACAGCAATAGCCGCAGGTGGAGGGACTCCATCTATTACAACAGCAACAGAAGTATATGATGGAACAAACTGGACAACAGTTGGTAGTATGAATACAGCACGGCAAGGTATGGGTGGTTTTGGAGATTCAAGTGCTTCAGTCATAGCAGGAGGTTCTGCTCCATACAAAAGTGCCGTTGAAACATGGGATGGAACAAGTTGGTCAACTTCTCCAGCTACATTAGCAACAGCGAGAACATTTTTTGGTGATTGTGGATCTGGAACTTCTACAGCGGGTCTTGTTGCGGGTGGTATTATTTCACCTGGTGTTGTTGCACTTACAGAAGAATATAACAAATCAACAAACGTCATTACAGCTGGAGCATGGTCTAGTGGCACGTCTTTACCTAGTGTTAGATGGAACACAACTGGCGCAGGAATACAAACTGCAGGATTAGTTTTTGGAGGTTCTACAGGACCAGCATTACCAGCTTTTTTAAATACAACTTTTGAATACGATGGTTCATCTTGGACTGGAGGAGGAGCTACTCCTATTAATTCAATTAATCAATTTGGTGCAGGAATTCAAACTGCTGCGATAGGTGGTGGTGGATTGGCTTCACCAGGATCAAATACTACAACAGCATATACATATGATGGCTCATCTTGGACAGCTATTACAGGAACGCCCATAGCCACAAAAGGTGCTGGTGCAGCGGGAACATCAACAGCCTGTTTAATTTATGGTAGTGATGTACCTGATTCAGCAATGAACCAAGATTCTTATCTTTGGAATGGATCTTCTTGGGCAGAAGAAGGTGCACTAAATGCTAGTTTTCAAAATGGTGCAGCTGGTGGACCTGCGGAAAATACAGCTTTTAAAGCTGGATCAGCATTTGGTTCTCCTGAAGTTAGTACAAATTTTGAAACGTATAATGGTTCAGCATGGACAGCAGGACCAGCTTTAATTACAGCAGTTCAACAAAATAGAGGTATGGGTTCATCTGCAGGATGTTTCTCCATAGGTGGTTATAATAAAATTACAACTGTTGAAAAGTTTAATGGAACAGCCTGGCAAACAAGTCCATCATTAGCAACAGGCAGAAAACAATTTGCATCTGCTAATTTTACAGCACCAGGTATATCAAATGGCTGGGTAGGCGGTGGAGCAGACGGAGATGCAACTGTTGAACATTTTACAGAGGAAACTACAAGTTTAAATGTTAAGACTTTAACTCAGGCTTAAACTATGATAAACAATTTTAAAAAGGAGGACTAAATATGGCACACTTTATATATGGAGTAGCTACTAACACTGGTAAAGGATTTTTTACTGCTGAAGACAGAAGAAAATTCTTTCTTAGAGGTTATCCCGCAGACGTCTGGATGGTTGGCAACAACGTTGATGGCGCTATGTGGTTAGCTGAAAAAAATGGTGTTGAAAAAACTAAGTCAGAAGCACAAGCATTAATAAATGCTGAAGTTCAAGCTGCGCAAGCCGCATGGGATGCTCAGACTGATGAAGAAAAAGCTATTTCACAAAGACCAGCTGATGTAATACTGCCATAAGGATATTCTAAATGGCAACTTACGAAGA
>Ga0098042_1001065_pt1 | contig 10476 bp, 8 predicted proteins | sample 9_EtaG_FD_75066 | JGI IMG/M metagenome (GOLD analysis project Ga0098042, IMG submission 75066) | Marine viral communities from the Subarctic Pacific Ocean - 9_ETSP_OMZ_AT15188 metaG | ecosystem: Environmental > Aquatic > Marine > Oceanic | place: Pacific Ocean | collected 2015-01-10
CTGACTATGAAAAAGAGGACGGAACTAGCTCAAGTCAAACGTTTGCTTGTACTGGTGATGTCTGTGAAGTTGTGGACATTGGAGCGTAAAGGAGAAACATATGTTAGAACCAATTAAAGGATCATATTATAGGAAGTTTCAACCTCAGTCTTATCAAGCGAATGATAGTAAGGCTAAGATAATAATTACAAGCTACTTAGAGAGTAATGGACACACCATTCTTGACACAGAGGAAGACTACTCTTTCGATATAAAGAGTGAGAAGAATGGCGGTAGATATTACAGTGAAGTAGAAATGAAGAACCAATGGACAGGTGATTGGAATCCTAGATGGACAGAGATACGTATACCTTACCGTAAGTATAGACTCATTAATAAATATAAACAGATGGAGGGTGACAAAACATTCTGTAACTTTTATATCATACGTAGGGATTGTGAGAAGGCTTGGAGAATAAAGGACTACCAACTCACCAAAGAATGTGCAAAGGAGATATGGTTAGATAATGCTAGACGTTATGAATACTTCTTTCACATACCGTACCAAGAAGCAGAACTAGTAAACTTAATATAAGGAGATTACATATGAAACATTTAACTCGCAAACAACGTGGCCTTGGCAAGTATGATGCACCGTTAAAATTTCAATTCGAGAAAGGTTACACCGATTTTAAACATGGGCGTGTGTTTAATCCATTCCATAAAGATACCATGCAGTGTCGGGAATGGTTACGTGGGTTTAATAAAGCCTACTTTGAGCAACTGAAAAGGGTAAAGGGGAATGAACTTAAAGCAAGAAGCAGAGCAGTTTCTGGAGGAGAGGTACGGCATGTCTGATTTTAATTCATATCAAAGGTCAGCAGCAGGTACAGCAATCTATCCTGATCAACATAAGATTACCTATCCTGCCTTGGGTATGGCAGGTGAGGCAGGTGAGGTAGCCAACAAGGTAAAGAAGCTTATACGAGATGGGCCAGAGAATAGACCTGATACATGGCGAGAGGACATAGCCAGTGAGATAGGAGATGTACTGTGGTACTGTGCTTCACTAGCTAGCGATCTTAACTTATCATTGGGTATGATAGCTGCACAGAACTTAATCAAGCTAGATAAACGTAAGGCCAAGGGAACACTGGGTGGAAGCGGAGACACTAGGTAAAAAAAAGGGGGAGCATTTAGCTCCCCTTTGTTATTAGTTTTTTGGAAAAATCTTTACATCACTTTTACTTAATTCATAGAACAACATTAAATCAGTTAAACTTGTGAGCTTTGGTAACTCACCATTTCTTACCTTCTTAAATCTAATCATTCCCCTAGCTCTTTGTGTTTTATTTAATCTGGATATTTTCTCTGCAAATATTGCGGCCTTTGATGCGCCACCTAAACTAGGATCATTAAACCTATTCCTCAACTCAGTTGCAAATTCTGTAACATATGCTTTTGCAAGTATGTGTTCTTCTTTTTTATTTCCCTCAGACTCTACTTTTGCTAAAGTTCTAGCTTTATCTACAACCATTGGAAATAATAAACTTATAAATTCATTTTCTGCAATTTGATTTTTTGATATTCTAGATTTACTTCCTAGTTCAAATGTAGCCTCGCCAAAACCTATCTCTTTTAAATAACTTTGTATATCATTATCTCTATCAGTTATAGTTAAACCTGCGAGAAGTCTTGGGGTGGAATTAGGACGCATCTTTTTACCTTTGGTAATGTCTATACGTTGCCTCCTCTCCTCTTCAAAAGAAGGTGCAGCACCACCACGTTGAGCAATCTGCTCATACACTTTTCTTATTACAGTATTTTCTGTAAAAGGTAGATTCGTTATTCGTTCTTGCGCCTCTACAAACTCTGAACTTTGCTCACCAAACTGCTCTCTAATATTTTCTAATTGTCGTAGTTGTTCTTCCTTGTTAGGTATACTGCCTCTAAAATCTTTTGCTTCAGATGTTCTTATCCCTAATGATCTTTGTGCTTCTGGTATCTGAAACAAGGGTGTAAAAAATGTATTTAGATATTGACCTAAACCACGACCAATTGCCTCATCACGTTTTTTGTTATCTGTAATATCAAAAGAACCTTTAATAATTTCTGTCATTTCTGTTAGAAAAATATTGCCTACACCAGTACGAGCAGATGTACCCAACCACGTTTCCATAATTTCTTTTTTATCCATACCATACCAAGTTCCTAAAGTGTCTTCTTCTAAACGTTTAGCAAACTCTGTGATCCAACCTATCTGACGCATTGGATACTGTGCAGAAATGTCTACCTGTTTACCTTCATTAGCAAACATAGTATAATCTTCTGTTCCGTACTCTTCTCTCATTTTATATACAGCAGAAATCGTTGCCCAACCCACAAGGTTACGTGATATATCTTGTCTGTCTCTTAATGTAAGCCCTGCCTCACGTGACTCTTTAGATATTGCCTTTCTAATAGGAACTAAAAACATACCCCCTGTATTTTGAGCCATGTATTCCATAGAGTTAAACATAAATCTTGGGAATGGTATTACCATAGTACCAAATCCAGACTTGGTAATCATGTTGGTTGCAGTTTTAAATGGTGCAAAGTCGGGTTGCTTTGCATACGTTACATCCAATGCTTTAGTTACAGATTCGTCAACCATTGTCATAAATGACTTACCGTCTTCAGGTCTGAGGTTAGGGGCATCATTTAGTAACTCTTGTATTTTACCCTCTTTAAGAGCTGTCTTTAAATCTAAATCCCAATTTATTTTTGTCTGTCTCTCTAGTTCAGAAAGAAATGTAGCCCTACGGATCATGTGTTCTTGCCAACGGTTAGGACCATTTACAGCCCATACAAAATCTTCTGCTCTGCTTGCGGCTGCATCTATACCTTTTCCTAATTTTGTTGTTGCTTTACCTTTTAATGTTAACTCTTGTATCTCCTGTACACTAGTAAACATTCTACTCATTTGATCTGCTAATTTAGGGTTACTCAAAACATAATCTGTAAATTGTTCTGCACTTTGTTGATCTCTAAATAAATAGTGTAGGTTCTTAAATGAACCTGACCATGTTCCATCACGCACTAATGGGTTTATAGAATTATGAAACTTTAACAATGACTTAGCTGTGCTATCCCCTGCTGATTTAGACTTACCATATGTAAGCAACGCAGTGTCCATAACGTCTGCCATGCTTTCCATAGGTGAACGAATTAAACCAGACTGATAGTTACGTGCAGCAGTAGCCAAAGAGGACACCAAAAGACCACGCCTTATATTTTCCATACGTAGTACTGTACCTGCCCATATTCTACCAAAGGCTTTTTGTGTAGCTACTTTAGCTGCAATTTCCTGTGCCTCTTTTACTGAACTTGGTTTATATCTAGCTGCCTGACTAAGCTTGTTAAGAATTTTACCTGCCTGTGATCCAGAACCTACAACGCCAAGTACATACTCCTCAAAAGATAAGCCATTTTTAGTTAGTGCATCTAGTAATTCTTCTGAACCAAACAATTCACCTTTCATTGTTTCGTCAAATAGTTTATCTATAAATTTTTCATCGCCTGTAGTTTTTAAAGCCTGATCTATTTTAGGGTTTGACTTTCTTAAATCCACTATTGTACTTACAAACATATCCATTTTTTCTGGATCAAGTATAGGTATAGCTAGAGACTCATCATTGATCTGTAAGTCAGTTAATCTTACGGTATCACCACTATCACTTGCAACATAACCCATGTCGTCAAAGTAATCACTTATTGTTTTTTTACCTGTTGCTCTCACTAACTCAGGATCAATTACTAGATTACCATCAGCATCTTTAGTAGATATTGTAACTTCAAAACGTTCTTGAAACTCTTCTATAATTTGATTACGTAACTCAGGGTTCTGATCTGCATTAGCTTTTGCTACTGCTTTTATTTGTGCAGCACGTTGTGTTTCATTTATCATTGCCTCTTGAACGTCATGGTACGCACCTTTACCACCACTTAAACTTTTCCAAGTTGCATTAACACCTTTGATACCTACTTTAGCTAAAGGTACAGCAGCCAAGGTATTTAGTATACCTACACCTACATGTATGGATGCTCCTTTTATATCACCATTTCTCAACGCCTCTTGTACATCCGCAAAGTTGTGTGGTATTTCTACAGCAGTAGTTATAGGATTAAAAAATTGATCACCTAAAACTATTGCATTTAATGCAGACAGCGTTAACATATCTTGATCTACAGCAAATAATAATTTTTCTGTTAGTCCACTTGTTACAACATTTCTATTATTTAAAAAGGCTAAAGTTTTTTCTTTTGTATCACTAGCACTTTTTAACATTTTATTAGTAAGAGATTGTGGACTAGTATCCATAGCCTTACTCGCTACAATCTCTTCAAAATCTTCAACCGACATGCCTACATATAGAGCCTGTTTACGCATTTTTTCTAATAGTTTTTGTTGATCTAGCGTCAATCTTCTAGATTTTTCTACATTTATATCAGCGTAGTCTTCTTCTATTATTTTTACTTGTTTCTTGTATGCATTTTCTATAATATCTTCTGGTGTTATAATAGAAAGATCTTGAGCAGCTTCAAGATCATCTGTCTGTTGCACAACTACTGGCTCTACATCCTGTTCCTGTGTTAACTCTAGGTCTGTAGATTCTGGTGGTGTTATAGATAGAGTTGTATCCTCTTCTTCCTTTATCTCAGGTTCTACAGGTGGTTCAAGTGTAGGCACACTTTGTTTTATATCAGGTATAAATGTAGAATCTTCTGATTTTCCATAATCAAAAAAAGATGTAACGTTTGACATTAATTATTTTCTCCAAAGTATTCACCTGCATCAAAAAACATACTTCCGCTATCTTCTTCTACCACTTTACCTGTGTATACTAGTATCTTAGTTTTACCATCTCTGTTTACAACTATTACATCCCCTACACTATAACGTTTTTTTCCTTGTTCTGATATAGCTTGTTCAAAACTTTGTTTTCCAAAATCCTGCCTATTTGTTTTTAGATAGCTATATTTTTTGCCATATTCTGCTACGTTATCTACACTTGGGGATACAACTCTTTGAGCATGTTGTACTAATTGAAAGATACCCTTCTTTCCGTACTCTTCTGCCATTGAAAGTAGTAGACTGTCCTCAACACCGTCTGCAGGTTTAGCTTTTATTTTAAGTGTATTAGCTGCATCTAAAAATGACATACCTGCCTCTGCTAATCTTCCTTCCATTTGACTTTTTATTGTTCCTGTTATAGGATCAGATTCTATATTATATGTTTCTCTTGCCGCTATTAAAGCGTTTCTTTCTATTGTTTCTCGTGAAGATTTAGAGTACCACTCTGTCTGTGATTTAACAGCCTGTGGTGCATTTTCTATTTGTCCTTTCCAAAAATTTACACTTTGTTGAGCTTCGTTAGCTTCATCACTGCCCTCACCAAAATCATTTAAGGCTTTTTCTAAATAGGTTGATGCAGCAGAGTAACCTGCCTGTAAAGTAGGATACGTTTTAATACTTTCATCATCGCCTAAAACTTCACCAAGCACTCCTGTTGCTAGTCTTTTTGGCCCAGATTCAGTCATAAAATCTTCTGCTTCACGATTAACAGAAAGCAGCGCACTTTCATTTCTGGGGTCTTGATGATCTGTGTTTACCATAGGACTACTAATTAAGGTATTAGGATCAATATTTTTTGCCAATGCTTTTGCCGCAAAGTCGGCATACATAGAAACTTGTTTTGCACCACCCTTTGCAATCCACGCAGCCTGTGAATCTGTAAAGTTTAAAGACTTTAATAACTTTGTATTTTCTTCTATCTGTTCATTCTCTTTTCTACGTTCTTCACTACGTGTTAGTCTATTTCTAGTTTCTAGCTCAGTGTCAATAAGTTCTATCTTATCCATTTGAAGTTGACGAGCAGCCATATTTTCTGAAGCTGCTCTACCTGCACCGCCAAGTGCCGCCATTAAATTAAACCCCATCTTTATTTCTCCTAGACATTAATCCACCACTAGGTTCTTCTAGTTCCATTTCTATTTGTTCTTCTTCTGGCTCTTCTTTTACCTGACCACTTTTCTTTTTTACCATTGCCAATGCTCTGGCAACTGCAGCGTCACTAGGTTTATCACTACCAATTTTTTTGTTAGTGCCTACTTCATATTCAACATTTGCTTCTTCAGCTAGATATGCCATTGTTTCCATAAGCACAGGTAAAATTAGTATACCTACGTCAAGACTGTGTTTACCTTCCATTACACCACTGGACTGAATTGCATTAGCTATAGTCGTTAAAGGTATACCTGTTTCCATTACGTTAAACAAGTCATCTAACATTTCTGGATTAGTTAAACGTGGTATATAATACTCTAACGCCTCTTCTACAGTAGTATACTGTGGTGGCTGTTGCCAAGGTCTATTGCCTAATTCCGCAGTAAGAGACTGCCCTGCAATAGGAGCGTCTATCATAGGTTGTAATATATCAGCCATTTTTTAATTCCATCCTTGCTTCACGTACAAGACTTACGTAACGTGCTATACGTTGATTAACATCTTCTTTTTTAGGTGCATCGTTTTTAACAGTATTACGTGCAAGTAAACTATTACTCATTTCTTTTTTTGGTTGACTATTGTTTGGTAAAACCAAATTGTTCATTGTTTGAAATGCAACATTATACATTTAATATTCTCCTGTTAACCGAATGATGGAAACAAACCACCAACTACAGTACCTGCCAGTGTATTTGATATGTCAGATGTAAGAAGATCACCAATAAATCCACCTAGACCTGCAGATGATTCAGCGTCAGCTTTAAACTCTGCAATAGACATTGATGTCTCTGCTTCCAACTGAGCAATGGCTTGAGCAGATATTCTTCCACGTTCATTTTCTGCAGATGTCCATGCCCATTCCATATTGTCAGCATAGAACTGCCACAAGTTATTATATGCAGATTGTGAATAACCTAGCAATGCCTGTGCATTTATTTCATTAGCACGATTGACTGCTGCTGTATCTGCTGTAGCTATCTGCCTACGCCACTGAGCGTTAGCCTGATCAATAACTAATCTGTTAGTAGCATTGAACTGATCACGTTGATTGTTTATTTCGGCATTAAATCTTTCAATAACATTTACCTGACCTGCGTTAAACTGTGCCTGTGCATTTGACTGTGACGCATTAAACTGTGCAGCGTTATTTGATAACTGAGCAAAGAACTGATCCGTCTGGTTCTGTGACGTTGCATTAAACTGTTGTGCAGCATTGAGTGCAGCTTGATCTGTAAACAAAGACTGTACACGTTGTTGAGCCTTAAACAATTCTGTAGATTGTTGATTAGATAGGTTAGTTAAATCGGCCTGTAAGAAGTTCTGTGCATTTTGCACCGCTGCCTGTTGTCTATTGTTTAAGTTAGACATGTCCATATTAGCCAGTGCAGCAGCTTCAGACATTACCATTGCCTGTGAGTTAGACAGGTTAGATAGTTCCATTGTATTTGCAATACGTGAGTTCTCTAGTGCTACCTGTTGTTCAGCGGTAAAGTTCATGTTAGCTATGTCACTAACTTTAGCTGCATTAGCTACACGTGCCTGAAAGCCTTGGTCAAACTCCATACCCATAAACTGTGCTCGTTGCTGTGCCGCTAGTATAGCACGTTGCTGCCTGTTTGACAAGTTCATTTGTTCAAACTGTGAAGTTACCTGTGCGTCCATTTGAGCTATAGGTAGCGCAGCTTCCATAGCTGCCTGTATAATAGCCTGACCTGCCATGCTAGATGCACCAAGTCCACGTGCAGCCATTGTAGCTGTAGCGGTTCTCATTGATCCTGCTGCCCATGCAGGTGTATTACCACCCTCAAACTGAGACATTAGACCTTCTAGCTGACCTGCTACTGTAGCTTGCTTAGTAGGTGTGGCAGTTGCAGCCTGTATCTCTTCATTAAACTTAGCTGCAGTTTCCGCATTAGCTACACCAGATATTAACTCACCTTGTTCTACCTGTCTTTGTACAGGATTGTTCATTAGTATACCTGTACCCTGTGCAGCCTCTACATTAGATACAGATGTACCAGTATTTTGTGCAGCATTTATCTGTGCTACCTGTTGTAGTTGTGCAGCTTGTGTTTGATTTGTTGCTGCAGTAACCGCACCTGAAGCCTCTACAGGTGACATCATTGCAGTCTGTGTTTGTGATGGTAAAAATGTTTGTTGTGTTGAGGCTAATGCTGTAGGCAATGCCAGTGACCCTGCCACCTGACCTGAGTAAGGAGACACAAGTTGATCTGCTGTTACCTGAGTACCAGTTGGAACTACTGTTGCTCCTAAAGGTAATGCAGGTGCTTTAGCTAATTGTGTTTGTACATCAACAAGATTACCACTGTAAGTAGGTTGTTGTGGAATATACTGTTGATTAAGTACACGAGGATCGTACTGTTGTAGTGACACTGTTGTTGCATTGCCACTATTAACTGCACCTGTAACATCTACACCGCTTTGTGCTTTTAGGACTGCCCCACCTTCAGCCATTTGTTTAGCTGTTTCAGTGTACTTGTCCATCTCTTCTTTTTTCTCAGGGTTTTCCTCTAAGAACTTATCAAACTCTTCCATCTCACCTGTATAGCCAAGGCTTTGTGCAATACGTTCCTGTGCCTCTGGTTTAAAACCACCAAACTTTTTACCTGACGGTGTAGGTAACTCAGGCACAATACCACCCTGCGCCATATTAAACTGGGGATTAAAACCAGTTACAGGTGTAACTGTAGGTGCAGGTGTAGTAGGAACTTGTGGTTGAAATGGCATCTGCCCTGCAGGTTGTTGTCCTACAGGATAAAAACCAGATGGAATTGGTGTTTGGGGTTTACCGTCTACAAAGGTAATACTAACTGTCATACCTGCATTGTTACGATACATACGTACATCGTACTGTGGTGTAGCTGTACTAGTCGTTTGTTGTTGTGTATTATTTCCCATCATATAAGTTTGACCTGTTTGATTTGATAAATTACCCATAGTTCCTTGTGTAAAAGTACCAGTCATAGGGGGCATCTGCATACCTGTTCCTGTTTGAGACATGTATGTAGGCATAAAACCTGACCCTTGATAGCCTTGCGGCATTTGATATGATACTGTTTGCGGTAATTGTGCAGGTGTTTGAATTGCTTGTGTGACTACATTAGATGTATTGTCTGCTGTTTGTTGTTGCTGTTGTTGATCACCAGTTACTTGAGTGCTTGATGTACCTTCCTGTGTAGTTTCTGTACCTGTGCTTGTACCACTAAGTGTTTGACCTGATACAATTTGAAAGTTATTTATTGTAGGTGCTACACCTGTAGTTAAACCCTGTATATTAAATAGGTCTTGGTAATCTGCAAAAGGATTATATGTTTCTTTTAATGTGTCAAAAGCAGATTGATAGTTGCCTATTGAATTACCCATAGCTGAACTTACAGTATCAATCCAAGACGCATCTTTTACACCAAAATTTTGCAAAGTAGTTGCCATTTGATTTGCGTTAGTGCTAAGAGATGTTAAAATAGTTCCATTACCACCAACAACATACAAAGTTGCAGGTAATAACATAGGTTTACCGTCTGCTCCTATAACAGTATTACCTGCTTCATCTGTTTGATAACCACCTGCCTGATAACTTACAGTTGTACCACCATACATTTGTGATGTGGCAATTTGAGCAGCGGCAATGATACGATTACCATCATACTCAAATTCAAAAGTATCTATAAGAGGACCGCCAGTAGAAACTTTACCTGCAGCCATGATCTTATTCCAATCACGTGTGTCAGTATTAGAACCTACAACACCATAAAGCATACTACTTGCTTGATTAACTATATCTTGGTAAGTTCCATCTTTTTGCATTTCTTCTAAAGATTTACCACCAATAGTTTCTGCTAGTTCCCTTATATTAGGTTTACGTGGGTTATTTACATCATACCCATAGTCAGGGTCTACCCAGTCTGGTACACCATTAGAAGTACCAAAGTCAGGCATACCTGTATTTGAAACACTAGTACCTGTATTTGAAACACTAGTACCTGTGTTACCTTGCCTAGCTTCTAAAGCATTAGCTAAAAGACGTGCATCGTTAGCTGCACTTAAAGGATTGTTTACAGTAGTTTGTGCAGTAGTACCATCACTCCAAGTAATAGTCCAATTACCACCACTGCCACTTATTTCATAGTCATTTGGATTAGCAGGAATATTACCTTCAGAAACAATTGTACTTAAATCATCTTGAATTTGAGGAGGTAAATTACCTTGCTCATCATAAAAATTTTCATCACCTTCTGGGATAATATTATTGTTTTCTTCTGCCATACTTTATTCCTTACTTTCCCATTGTCATCCACACTGCACCTGCGATAAACGTTAGCAGTGCGACAGTGGTTACTTTAACTACAGTTGACCAGACAGACTTACGTGTGTCACGCCATGCCTCTAGCAAACTTCTCATCTCTATAATATCTCTGGCAGCATCATCGTCA